>Ga0209061_1000230_pt1 | contig 172308 bp, 155 predicted proteins | sample Coa_R1_10_FD_187157 | JGI IMG/M metagenome (GOLD analysis project Ga0209061, IMG submission 187157) | Surface soil microbial communities from Centralia Pennsylvania, which are recovering from an underground coalmine fire - Coalmine... | ecosystem: Environmental > Terrestrial > Soil >...
TCTCTGCGCGGAGCTGCTCGGTGGGTGATACTCGGGTAGACACGGGTGTGGGTCCTCCTTCGTGAGTTGGTTGCTCTTGAAGGAACCTACGCCCGTCGTCCATTTACACCAGGGACGGTCCGCCACCAGCGGCAGATCAACGCAATTCAGCGGCCGATTGCGGCAAGAGTCAGACCCGTTCGGACGTTTCTCGACGGGTGGCCTGCTTGCGCTGGTGGTGGGCGGCAAGGGAGACCACAAACAGATCGCGGCGGTGCAACTCCATGGCTAGCCTTCCTAGCTCAAGGGGTCCTCATGGTGATCAAGACCGACACCGAGAAGAGCCTCATGGCTCGAGCCGCGCGAGCTTGCCACAGCGACCTCAAGAGGGTCTGTCGACATGGCAAAGGGCCGGTCGTCCGTCTTTCGGCGACGCTGCTGTTGGTGCTCTTGATCGACCTCTCGATGCCCGTGAGCAGCGCTGCAGTGACAGACTCAGCAACTGTCACTATCCCGGAAGTTGGCTGCCTCAGCACGTCAGCAGTGATCGGAGGCTCCGTTAGCCCGACGGTGCCGGTTCGCAAACGCATAACGGTGGACCGAGCTGACGCTGTCGTGCTTGCCAGGCTAGCGCTTTACGTAAGCGCTGCCGTGGGGCCGAATAACACCGTTGTTCCGGGTCTAAGCGTCCTGGCCCCCCGTGGTTGGCACTGCTCCGGTGCCGAGGGCGCCGATGGCAACGCCAGCTTGACCATCGTCCCTATGGCTCAGTGGTGCACCTCGCGCGTCAACGGGCGCTGTGACCAGGCCTCAGACGTTCCTCCCATCCGGCCCCAAAGCGTCTTGGTTCATTTGCTTGACCTCGGCAATATGGTGAGCAGCCTTTGTGCTTGGAGATACTTCGCGAAGAGCTTTTGCCCGATTGCGCCGGCGCGGGTCACCCAATCGCTTACCCGGGCGAATCCGTAAAGGTCATCGGCCAATGGCGAATCGGGTATGAAGATCCACCCGGGGTCCACGGGCACGGGCCGGCTTCAGGGGGCTGGAACTCAGACAGTGGCGTCGTCGTCTTTGTGCCACCCCCGCCGTCGTACAAAGTTGACGGCAAGACCTACAAGGCCGCCCCACCAGGTAGCCCGGACTATTTCTGGTATGGCGTTGCTTACCAGGGAGATTGCACCTTGCCGGCCCGGGATCATATCTGGTGCTCAGCCATCTTGAACGATGTGCTGGCGGACGCTACCAAGTAGTGCGAGCCCGCTCCGAGTCGGCCCATGAGGCTGGCACTCCGAGTACCAGGGCCGCTCCACTGCTCTGGCCCATCCCGAGTTGACATAGAGGGTGCCCTCCCTCAGGCCCTGGCCCACCTAGTTCGACCCGATCAGGGAGGCAGCGCAATCACGGCACGTGCACAAAAGCCCAGCTGGTGGCGAGGGAACGGGCAAGAATCCCACTGACCGAGCGAAGCTCGGCTGGAAGTGGTCGATCCTTACCGATCGACACGGGACCTCGATCGGGCTGGCCGTCGACGGGCCCAATCGCAACGGTCGTGCTCGCCCCCACCCTCGATGACGTCAAGACCAAGGGGCTTCTCGGGGACATCGGGACCGTCTGGCTGACCGGGGCTACGATTCCGACGTCACTTGAGAGTCCCTCGCCGAGTTCGCCATCACCGACGACGTCGTCGCCAAGAAGCGCAAGCGCGCTGCCGGCGAGCCCAAGCGTGTCACCAGCCGATGGGGCTCCGTTGGCCAGTCGAGGGCACCAGCTCTGGCTTTCCAACTTCGATCAGCTGCGTCGCAACACGGACCGTAGGACCGTCCATCGCCTCACCCAGTTCGCCCTGGCGGTCGTGTTCCTTCGTTCCGCCAAACTCATCGATTGGCGCAATCAGTGGTCTCCCGGATGTGTGCCTATCCGCTGAGCCTCTTACTCGGAACAGAGATCCAAGGGTTCCAACCTGGCGAGGTAGCGCTGTTGGAGGGCAGTCTGCTGCGCTGGTGACCAGTCCGAGTCGCGATCATCGAGATAGGCCTCGAGCTGGACGAGGAGCCGGTGCCAGCCGGCGGCGTTACGCGAGACGATGACCGCTGGCCGCTCGCCGAGCGACCGTGCTCGCAGCTGCACGAATGTCCGCTTCGCTCATGACGTGGGTCAGCCTGAGGATGCTCCCCTCGACCCTGGCGCTCAACATCCAGGTGACTTGGGCGTCTGGATTGGTCGCCTCCCAGAAGGTGTGCACGAACCGCGTTGGTGGATCGACCTCGAGGACGTGATCCACCACGTGCATCCCGTTGCGATGACTGACGACGTACTCCCCGCCGGGGCGTAGGTCGAGCTGGGGCCGGTTCCCGGTCCACCGCTCGATCTCGATGGGGTCGGTGATCGCGTCCCACACCCGACGTTGGGCCTGGTTGAGCAGGCATTCATACCGGAACAGGAACCGCTGGCCCTGCCGTTCGACCGTGCCGTCCTCCATTGCTCTCCTCTTCGTGCCGGCGTCGCGCCTGCCAAGCCTTCCACAACTCGGTGGCTTTCGATCGAGGGTCAAGCCGAGGCTCACGAGGGAGACCGAAGGAGCTGCGGCAGAACCACGAGCGAGGGCGCCGGTCACTCCCCCTGGTAGGTCCGTAGCCGAGGCCCGAACCTGGAGTCTCGTGGCCGAACAGCCCAAGGGCCCTGGCCAGGCATGGAATACTCCCCCGATGATCGTTTGGAGCCCCGGGAGCAGTTGCATATGAAGCTCGACCTTGCCAGCGTTTGGGAGCGAGTCGCGCAGGTCGTTCCTGATGTCGACGCCGTTGTCATGGGCTCGGCCCGCCTCTCGTGGGCTGAGTTCGACGACCGGGCGGCACGTTTCGCCGGTGCACTCGACGCTCACGGCGTTCGACCCGGCTCCAAGGTCGCCCTCTACCTCTTCAACTCGCCGGAGTACCTCATCGCGCACTACGGCGCGTTCAAGCACGACTGCATACCGATCAACGTGAACTATCGGTACCTCGACGAGGAACTGCGCTACCTGATCGAGAACAGTGACAGCGAGGTGGTGGTGTTCCACACCTCGCTCGCCTCGAGAGTGGCCGCGGTGCGCGATCGACTACCGGCCGTCACAACATGGTTCTCGGTGGACGATGGTGGTGATCGCCCTGACTTCGCCGAAGACCTGGCCGAGGTGCTCGAGCACGCAGCTCCACAGCCGAGGAGGGATCGTCCCCACCCCCCGCACTACATGCTCTACACCGGCGGGACGACCGGGATGCCCAAGGGAGTGCTGTACGACCAGCACGACTTCGTCGCCGGCCTCTACCAGCAGTTCGCCGTGGTGGATTGGGGAGCTCCGATCCCCAGCTCCTTGGAACAAGTCCAGCCGTTCGTCCGGGCGGTGCGCGAACGCACGCAGCTTGTCTCGGTTCCTTGCTGCCCGCTCATGCACGGGACCGGGATGTGGGTAGGGGTGATGCCAGCCCACTTGACTGGCGGGACTGTGGTGCTGCTGGAGGGCCGGTCCTTCAACGCCGACGAGCTGATCGCGACGATCGAGCGCGAAGGGGTCACTCGGGTGGTGATCGTGGGCGACGCCTTTGCCCGTCCACTGCTGCGGGCCCTGGAGGCGGCCGACGCGGCGGGCCGGCTTCCCGATCTCTCCAGTGTGGGCCAGGTCATCTCTTCGGGTGCGATGTGGAGTGCCGAGGTCAAGGACGGGATGCGTCGCTTCCTGCCCGATGCCACCCTGATCGACGCGCTGGGCTCAACCGAGGGGGGCGGGTACGCCACCCAGGTGGCCGGCTCGGGCGCCGCTGGCCGCACCGCTCGATTCGTCCCGGCCCCCGACACCCTCCTGGTCGACGAGTCCGGCGTCCCGCTGCCGCCCGACGTTCCCGGTCCCGGCCTGCTGGCCAGCCGCACAGCAGCTCGGGGGTACTACAAGGACGACGAGAAGACCGCCCGAACCTTCGCCGAGATCGACGGGCGGTGGTATGTGATCACCGGTGACTGGGCCAGCCGGGAGCCTGACGGCACCATCGTGCTCCATGGCCGGGGGTCCAACTGCATCAACACCGGTGGCGAGAAGGTGTACCCCGAGGAGGTCGAAGAGGCGCTGAAGCGGCACCCCGACATCGAGGACTGCCTGGTGGTGGGCGTGCCCGATGAGCGCTTCGGCGAGCGGGTGGTGGCGGTGGCCGAGCGCCGTCCGGGGTCGGAGCCAACCGAAGAGGAGCTCCGGGAGTTCCTGCGTGGCGAGCTCTCCGGGTACAAGATCCCCAAGCAAGTCGTGGTGGTTGATGCCGTTCGTCGAGCGCCGAACGGCAAGGCCGACTACGGCTGGGCCAAGGACGTCGTGCTCGGGGCCGGCTCACCGGCCGGCTGAGGGCGCTCGGGTCAAGCCCGGGGATCCAGCTAGACGAAGAGCGCCTTGACCTCCAAGAACTCCTCGAGCCCGTAGCGGCCGTGCTCACGTCCGAGCCCGGACTGCTTGTAGCCGCCGAACGGCGCACCAGGCCCACCCCGGCCCCGGTTGACCCGGACCTGGCCGGCCCTGATCCTCCGGGCTACTCGTTGGGCCCGTTCCGGGCTGCCTGAGACCGCCGCCGCCAGCCCGTAGACGGTGCCGTTGGCGATCTCGACCGCCTCGTCCTCGGAGTCGTAGGGGATGATGACCAGGACCGGGCCGAAGATCTCCTCCTGGGCGATCGTCATGTCTGGGCTGACCCGGGAGAAGACGGTGGGGCGGACGAAGAAGCCGTGCTCCAGTCCCTCGGGGGCCTCGGGGCCGCCGGTGAGCAGCAGCGCTCCCTCGGCGATCCCCTGGTTGATGTAGCCGCGGACCCGCTCTCGCTGCGCGGCCGACACCAGCGGGCCCAACCGGGTGCCGTCGGCGAAGGGATCGCCCACCGTGAAGCGCTCCGCGCTCTGGCGGGCGATCTCCTCCACCTCGGCCAGTCGAGCGCTCGGGACGAGCATCCGGGTCAGCGCGCTGCAGGTCTGTCCGGAGTTGGCGAAGGCCGACGCGACCCCGTCGGCGACCGCGCTGGGTAGGTCCGCGTCGTCCAGGATCACGTTGGGGGACTTCCCGCCCAGCTCGAGGGCAACTCGCTTGACCGACTGGGACGCCAGCTCGGCCACCCGCTTGCCGGCCCGAGTCGAGCCGGTGAAAGAGACCATGTCGACGTCGGGGTGACGGGCCAGCGCCTCGCCGACCACCGGCCCGACTCCGGTGACCAGGTTGAACGCGCCGGGAGCAAAGCCGACTTCGTCGAAGATCTCGGCCAGCACGAACGCGTTGATCGGGGCGACCTCGGAGGGCTTGAGCACCACGGTGCACCCGGCGGCCAGGGCATAGGCGACTTTTGCCCCGATCTGGTTGAGCGGGTAGTTCCAAGGGGTGATGGCGCCGACGACGCCAATCGGTTCTTTGACCACCAACCCGCCCGAGCTGGTGTCTTCGAACTCGAACTGCTCGAGGACCTCGGCCGCGGTCGCGAACGCCCGGATGCCCAGTCCGACCTGGACCGCAGCCGCCAGCGGCCTGGGCATCCCGATCTCGTGCGCCTCGATGTCGGCGATCTCGTCCCGGCGGGCCTCGAGGGCGTCGGCAACTCGGCGGAGCTGCTTGCTTCGTTCGGCCGGGGGTTCTTCGGACCAGCCCGCAAAGGCGCGTCGGGCGGCTGAGACCGCCCGGTCGATGTCCTCCTCGGTCCCTTCTGGAATCGTGGCGAGCACCGCTTCGGTGGTGGAATCGATCACCTCCAAGCGTCCGGTGCCCACCGGATCGACCCAGGAGCCGTCGATGTAGAGCCGGGTGTAGTCGGTCACGGGTCCTCCCCTCCCGCCGGCGGATCTGGGGCGTCGCCGCCAGCCTTGTCCGACGGTAGCAGCGGGCCGGCGGGAGCTCCGGGCCGCACGATCTATGGTTGCGAGACGTCGCTTGGCCACTGCCCGAGCGCTGGAGCGAGGACGATGCCGAACCCTCAGACCAGGAGCCGCTTCGTCGACCCGGCGATCCAGGAGTACGCCTCTGCCCACTCGAGCGGGCCCGACGAGCACCAGCTCTGGCTGCAGGCCGAGACCCGGGAGCGCACCGGCAGGGCGGCCGGGATGCAGATCGGCACCGATCAGGCGGTGCTCATGGAGCTGATCGTCCGGGCCATGGGAGCCCGGCGGGCGCTCGAGATCGGGACCTTTACCGGGTACTCGGCGCTGGCGGTAGCCCGTGGCCTCGGTCCCGGTGGCCGACTGCTCTGCTGCGACGTGAGCGAGGAGTGGACCTCGATCGCGCGCCAGGCGTGGGAGGCGGCCGGCGTGGCCGACCGTATCGAGCTGCGCCTGGGGCCGGCGCTCCGTACCCTCGAGGCCCTCGAGGGTGCCGAGCAGTTCGACTTCGCGTTCATCGACGCCGACAAGGAGAACTACCCCGCCTACTACGAGGCAGTGGTCCCCCGGCTGCGGCTCGGGGGCCTGGTCCTGCTGGACAACGTCCTGCAGGACGGCCGGGTCATCGACCCCTCGGCCACCGACCCCAGCGTGGTGGCAATCCGCCGGACCAACGACGCGATCTGCCAGGATCGGCGGGTCCGCGTCGTGCTGCTGCCGATCGGCGACGGCGTGAGCGTGGTGCAGAAGGTGGCCGAGGGCTGATCCCGTTCGTCTGGGCTCAGCCAGCGGGGCCGGCACGACCCGGATCCCGCTCCAGCAGAAGACCGGCCTCTCAGCTGGGCCGGCGCTCTCCCTGACAGCATCTCGCCCGTCGGTCGGGCCACCCAGTCGACCTTGGGACATCGGCCGGAGCCGATAGATTCGCCGGTTGGGACTCGTCGGGTGAGGGACGGCGCGCTGGCACCTTCGGCACATCAAAGACCCCTTGGGTGGCGGCGTGCCGGCCGACCAGCCCCGGTGGCCCGCCGGGCCGCGTCGGTGGTCCGACCGGTGGTCCTCCTCGCCATGGCCGTCGGGCTCGTCGCGTGCAGCGCGCCCGCGGTGCACCACGCGGCCAAACGGCGGAGCGGCAGTCCGAGCACGCCAGCGACCAAGCACCAGCGGGTGCGCACCTGGCTGGGCCCCGACGGGGTCGAGTCCAGCGCGATCATCGCCGAGAACCGCAAGCCCGGCACCTCGTCCTGGCAGATCACCTCGGAGGGGCCCGGGTTCGTCGAGGGGTTCGCCGACCACAACTACGCGCAGCAGGGCGATCTGGTCGGCCTGTACGTCTCCACCGACCATCCTAGTTTCCAGGTCATCGCGTATCGCATGGGTTGGTACCAAGGCCTGGGCGGGCGCGAGGTGTGGCACTCGGCCGTCGTCCCCGGCGTCGACCAGCCGCCCTGCCCGGTGCAGCCGACGACCAACATGGTGAGCTGCGACAACTGGACCGAGTCGCTCACCATGCGGATCACCTCGGCCTTCTTTCCGGGCGATTACCTGCTCAAGCTGGTGGCCGGGGACAACTCGGCCTACATCCCGCTCACCATCTGGCAGCCCACCAGCACGGCCACGTACCTGGTCATGAACCGCTCGCTGGTCGAGCAGGGCTGGAACGACTTCGGTGGCTACGACTTCTACCAAGGCATGGGGCCGTGCATCCTCGACCACGACACCTACCCGCCCTGCAACCGGGCCCGAGTGGTGTCCTTCGACCGGCCATACTCCGGTGACGGCGCATCGGACTTCCTCACCAACGAGTACCCGATGGTGGCCTTCATGGAGCAGCACGGCCTGGACGTCACCTACTGCACGGACATCTGCATCTCGGAGCACCCGAGCTTCTTGGAGCAGCACAAGGCCCTGATCGCCCTGGACCACGACGAGACCTGGACCAACTCCGAGCGGGAGGCAGTCCTCGATGCAGCCAACGCCGGGGTGAACGTGGCCTTCTTCGGAGCGGCCACCTTCGTACGCCACGCCCGTCTCCAGCCCTCGCCGCTTGGCAACGACCGCGAAGAAGTCGACTACCGCAACGCGAGCGAGGACCCCCTCAGCAACGGCGGCAACCCCCTCGAGGTGACTGGCAACACCTGGGCGTCTCCGCCGACGGATTGGGACGCGGAGACCTTTCTCGGTCAGATCTACAGCGGCTACCTGGTCCCTGGTGCCCCCAACGCGCCGATGGTCGTCTACGACGCCCAGTCATGGCTGTTCGCCGGCACCGGGCTCAGCGACGGCAGCGTGATCCCCTCGGTGATCAACTCCGACATCGACCACCTCGACCCGAGCGGACCGTTCCCCCAGAACCTCCAGGTGCTCGCCCACTCGCCGATCCCGTTGTCGGAGGCGTACACGAACCAGGGCTCCTGGGGCGGCTACACCTACTCCGACGCCACGTACTACACGGTGGGGGGCAACGGCGCCGGGGTGTTCGACAGCGGCGACAACATCTGGGTGGCCACGCTCCAGCCCTGTGCACCCTCGGCGCCGGGGTGCCCGGCCCCGATCATGCGGCGGCTGACCGGGAACGTGCTGCGCCTCTTCGGCCAGGGGCCGGCTGGCCAGCTGGAGCCGTCCCAGCCGAACTGGTCGAGCGTGACGCCGCCGGGCTCCTAAGCATCGCTCACCCGGTGGTGCGCGAGGTCCCGAACATCTCGTCAACGGTGACCGGGTCCAGGCCGCGCTGGGCCATGATCGCCTGGATCTGCCCGAAGACCGACAGGATCGGGGTGTGGTTGAGATGCCCGAGCATGATGGTTCCCGGGCGCAGCCACTGCTCGGCCAGCGACACGATCTGCTCGGGGGTCTCCACGGTCGCGTCGCCGAAGGTGCCGTTCCACATGAGGACCTTGGTGTAGCCGAGGTCTCCGGCGACCGACAGGACCCGGGCGTTGTAGTTGCCGTAAGGGGGGCGAAAGTACGGGCGGGCGGTGACGCCGAAGGTGTCCTCGATCCAGCGCTCGTTGCGGGTGAGCTCCTCGGCGATTGCCGCCGTGGGCAGCTTGGTCAGGTCCTTGTGGTCCCAGGTGTGGTTCCCGAATTGGATCTGACGGTTGGCCACCATGGTCCGGGCCTCAGCGACGACCGACGGGGTCCACAGGTCCCCGAACACCCCGTTGGGGTTGAAGGTGAGGTGCACCCCTGAGCTCTCGGCGAACGCCAGGTACTGGGCGATGCACTCCTGGCAGTACCCGTCGTCGACCGTCCAGGCGACCTGGGAGGTCCCGGGCGGGCCGGACCACAGGAGCTCGGGCGGCCCCGGGCGCGGTGGAGGGATCTCGCCCAGCGGGACCGGCGGCCCGCCGTCTTGGTCATCGACCACCGGCGCCGGAGGGGCAATCGGGACCTGGTGGCTGGGACGGCGGTGCCGGGACAGGGCCTTGGCTGGCGCACCACATCCGGCCAGGAGGAGCGCGGTGCCGTCGGCCAGCAACTGGAGGAAGCGTCGCCGGCCGAGCCGTTCGGCCTCTCGACAGCTGGGGCACGGACCCCGCTCCGCCACGACGTCAGGATAGGCACCGTGGGACCTATGCACCGCCGCCGGTCATGGGTGCGGCTCGCCGTCCTCCTCGGCATCGTGGTGTTCGGCCTGGCCGGGGCCGGGGTCGGGTGGTGGCTCTCGGGCGGGGGCCGGAGGCCAGCCGCCGGCCCGCCGCGCCGGCCGCCGGTGTTCGCGGTCCCGGCGTGGAGCCTGGTGGCGACGGTGTCCGGATCGGTCCCGGGGTACGCCAGCCCGACGCCGCTCGCCACCGCCGTGAGCATCCCCCCAGCCTGGGCGGCCCAGTTCCGCTCGATGCCGGTGGTGGCCACTGCGCCTGGGTGGGACGAGGTGCGGGTGGTGGCCAGGCCGCCAGAGCCGGCGCTGGCGTGGGTCCCCGCCAACCAGGTGGTCCTCACCCGGACCCCCTACCACCTGGTGGTGGATCTGACCACGCGAAGGCTGCTGGTCTTCGTGCGGGCTCACCTCGCCATGTGCCCACCGGTGGCGCTGGGCGCGGCGCAGGACCCGACCCCCACCGGTCACGACTTCGTCGCCCTGCTGATCGACCCGCCGCCGTCCGACGCCGGTTCCTTCGCCATCCTGACCTCGGCGGTCACCGAGGGGGTGACCGACTGGGAGCAGTCAGGCACCGCCATGGTCACCATCGCCGGCTCGAAGCTGGGCTCGGCTGTCGGGACCACCACCGGCAGCATCGAGCTCGCGCTGGGTGCCCTGGACCGGTTGCGGCCGGTCCCGCTGGGCAGCCCGATCGATGTGGTCCCGACGCTCCCTCGACGCCTGGACTCCTCGGATGCCCGGCTGTGCCGGTCGGCCACCGGGATCCCCCGGCCCCGGGCACGTCGGGCCTCGACTCGCTGAGCTCGCGCTCGCTCGACCAGGTCAGACGACCAGATCAGAACGGCAGGCGCCGCCAGAGCGGCTCTGGGACCAGCCGCAGGGCGGTGAAGAGCGCGGCCAAAGAGCGGGGCGACCAGATGACGGCGGACCGACGCTCCAGCCCGGCCACCACGTCCCGGGCCACGGCCTCTGGGGTGGTCGCGATCGGGGGGGCCGTCCGGCCGGCGGTCATCTTGGACACCACGAAGCCCGGCCGGACCACCGTGATGCCGGCCCCGGTCCCGGCCAGCGTCTGGTCCAAGGTGCGGGCGTAGGCATCGAGCCCGGCCTTCGCCGAGCCGTACACGAAGTTGGACCGCCGGACCCGGACCCCGGCCACGCTGGAGAGGACGACCGCTCGGCCCGAGCCCTGGCGTGCCAGGTGGTCGGCCACCCGGGCCAGGGCGGCCGCCGGCCAGGCGAAGTTGACCGCCACGCAGCGGGCCACCCGCTCGGGGTCACGTTCGTCCTCTGGCTGGTCGCACAGGAGGCCCACCGCCACCACCACGAGGTCGATCCGGCCACCGGCGAACCCTGCATCGACCACCGAGCAAGCGCTCCCCACCTCGGTCGCGTCGAAGGCGAGGGTCGACACCGTGGGGCCGGCCGCTCGCAGCTCCGCCGCCACCTCCTCCAGCCGGCGCTCGTCCCGAGCCGCCAGGACCGCGTGGGTGCAGCCGTCTTCGACCAGCCGATCGAGCAGGGCCCGGGCGATGTCCGAGGTGGCTCCGAGGACCAGGACCGAGGCTGGCCGAGCGAAGGCGTCGTTCACCGGGTTCCCGGCCCGATCCGCAGCCGCCGGGAGAGGTCCGACTGGAGCAGGCCCTGGGGGTCGACTCGTCGGCGGGTGGCCTCGAAGGCACTGAGTGCGGGGTACATGGCGGCGAAGGTGGCCGGCGCCAAACGGGCGTCCTTGGCCAGATAGACCCGGCCGCCTGCCTCCAGCACCAGGTGGTCGAGCGTGCGGAGGGCGGGACGGAGGTCGGGGGGACCGATCGGAAGGTCGAGCGCCAGGGTCCAACCGGCCATCGGGAAGCTGAGCGGCCCAGGGTCGCCGGGCCCGAAGCGCTTCAACACCGCCATCGAGCATGGGGCCGACGCCCGCTGCAACCGCTCGAGGGCACGCCCGATCACCTCAGGGCGCTCAGGCGGCACCACGAACTGGTACTGGACGAAACCGCGAGGGCCGAACACGCCGTTCCAGCCGGACACCGCGTCGAGCGGGTGGAAGAACCCGCCCAGATGCTGGAGCCGGCCCGGGCGCGTCGGGTGAGTCGCGTACCAGAGCCGGTTGAACGCCGCCACGCTTGCCCGGTTGACCAGGCTCGTCGGGAGGGTGGGCACGTGCAGCCGAGCCTCGGCTGGAGGGGCGAGTGGGTCTCGCCGGACGGCCGGGCCAAGCTCGGCGAGGAGCGCGTGGTCCCCGGCATCCACCACCCCTCGACCCAGAGCGGCCCCTCGGGCCGAGCAGTCGAGCCACGCCACCGAGTAGGCGTGGGTGGTGTCGAGGCGGACGAGGGCCTCGAGGACGTCGTCGAGGCGGCGGTGGCGCTCGGTGTCGACCCACATCCAGGCCGTCTCCACCGGCCGCAGCCGGATTCGGGCCCGCAGGACGACGCCGGTCAGGCCCATGCCGCCGGCGGTCGCCCAGAACAGGTCGGGATCGGACTCGGCGGAGACCTCGTGCACCCCAGTCGGGGTGGCCAGGGTCATCGAGACCACGTGGCGGCAGAAGCTCCCATCGCGGTGGTGGTTCTTGCCGTGGATGTCGGCGGCGATGGCCCCGCCCAGTGTGACCTGGCGGGTTCCCGGGGTGACCGGCACGAACCAGCCCTCCGGCAGAGCCGCCCGCAGCAGGGCCGCCAGGCTAGTCCCGGCCCCGACCTCCACCGTCCCGTCCCGGCTGATCTCGCCCACCCGGTCGAGCCCGGTGGTCTGGATCACCAGGCCGCCGGCGCACTGGGCGGCGTCCCCATAGCTGCGGCCCAGGCCCCGAGGGATGACCGCCTCGTCGCCTCGGCTCGCTCGCTCGTTCAGCGCCTCGACCACCTGGTCGTCGTCGGTGGGCACGAGCACCCGGGCCGCGCTGGGCGAGGTGCGCCCCCAACCCGACAGCAAGACCGGCGTGGTCTCCGGGGTCGGGCACCGACCCTCGGGCCGTCGCCGGGTCGCCGCGGCCCGAGGCCAGCGTTCAGGCATAGATGCCCACCAAGAACAGCACCACCCACACGGCACCGAAGCCCTGCAGCCACCGGTCGTGGACCGCCAAGTCCTCGGGCGCCTCGCCCCCGCCGGCATCGAGGACCCGCAAGACATGGAGGACGGCAAGGGCGAAAGGCACCACGGTGAGCTGGATCCAGATGGTGTCGTGGCCGGCGTGGGGCGAGCCGAGCCCAGTGCCGGAGTGATCGAAGGCCCAGAGGCAGTAGGTGGTGACCGCCGCGGTGGCGGTGAGGGTGAGCGTCGACTGGAGGAAGCTCGGCGTGTACTCCCCGAGCACTGTCCGGTGACCCCCACGCTGCGTCCCGAGCGTCCGATGCTCGGCGAAGCGCTTGCCGGTCACAATGAACAGGGCACTGAACGAGGTGACGGCCAGGAACCAGTCCGACAGGGGAAGGTTGGTCGCGACTCCACCGGCGATGGCCCGCAGGACGAACCCGGCCGCGACCGAGGCCAGCTCGACGACGGCCAGGCTCTTCACCCACAGGCTGTAGGCGACGCTGATCGCGAGGTACAGCGCCATCACCACGAAGAGTCGCCACCCAGCCAATAGCCACGCCGACGCCAGGCCGGCGCCCACGAGCACCGAGCCGACCGACAGGGCCATCGCCACGCTCACCTGCCCCGACGGCACCGGCCGGTGGCGCTTGCGGGGGTGGAGCCGATCGGCCTCGATGTCGACGACGTCGTTGAGCAGGTACAGCCCCGAGGCGACCGCCGAGAAGATGGCCAGGGCGGCCACGCTGCGGCCGAACGTCGCCCCGTGGCCGAGCCGTCCGGCCGCCGCCGGGGCTACCAGGACGAGGAGGTTCTTCAACCACTGGCGGGGACGGATTGACCGCACGATGGCGGCCGGCGACCACTGGTGGCCGGCCCGCTGGGCGCCAGGTCTCCCGCTCGCCTCGCCGAGCGACTCGCCGGTCGGTTGGGACGCCAGTCGCCGGGCCACAGGCCAAGGTTAGACAGGTGCAGGGATTCGCCCGTGCCATACGTCGGGCCCCACCGAAGCTTCTATCCTCGACACCCGTGACGCGGCGGTCGGGGACGCAAGAGCCCGCGACCCCGGTGATCCCGGCCGAGGAACCCAGGCCTGCTCGCTCGCCAGCCCATCTCCGGCGGCGGCGGTGGGTCAGACGGGGAGCACTGGTCGTCGCGGTGGCGGTGCTCATTCCGTTCTCGGTCTCCTTTGGCCTGGCGCTCAACAACCCGGCCAACGGGTCGTCCATCTTCTCCCGGGCCGCCGAGTGGTTCCGCGACCACGGCGCCGCCACCCCGGTCAACTGGATCGAGAACCTCTGGTACTCGCACCACCAGCCGCCGGTGGGCGGGGAGCCGCCCAAGGGCGCCATCCGAGTGCCCACTCACCAGGTCACGGTGCCCCCGGCCCCCGTGCTGCCGCCTCACCTGCCTCCGCCTCCGCCCATCACCCCGCTGGCCTCGCCGCCGCTTCCCGGCGAGGGCCAGTGGTCGCCGGCCGGGCGACCGGTGGAGGGGTTGCCGGCGGTCTACGAGACCGAGCTCCGCCCTGACCCGGTCCACACCAGCCAAGTGGTCGGGGTGGCCTGGATGGACACCCAGCTGCTGCATGCCACCTTGTACTCGGGCAGTGTCATCCCTGGTGGGGGTCCCTACACCCACACCGCTCCCATCAGCTCGGCGGCGGCGATCTCGCTCGTGGTGGCGTTCAACTCGGGCTTTTTGATGTCCAATGCCAACGGCGGCTACTACACCGACGGCCGGACTGAGGTCCCGCTGCGCGACGGCGCCGCGTCCTTCGTCGTCTACGCCAACGGGACTGCCACGGTGGGGGAGTGGGGCCGCGATGTGACCATGACCCCCGACGTGGTCTCGGTCCGTCAAAACCTGGACCTGCTGGTCGACAACGGCCAGCCGGTGCCGGGCCTGAATGCCAACGACACCACGCAGTGGGGGTTCACGCTCGGCAACCAGATCTACGTCTGGCGCTCGGGGCTGGGGGTGACCGCCGACGGCGCGCTGGTCTACGTCGGGGGGCCCTCGCTCAACATCACCAGCCTGGCCAACGTCCTGGTCGCGGCAGGCTGCGTTCGGGCGATGGAGCTGGACATCAATACCGACTGGGTCAACCTGGCCACCTACGACCCCCCGCCGGGCCAGCTGGCGGCCCCCTCGAACGGCGCAACCCTGTTGCCCACGATGACCGGAGGGCCGGACCGCTACTTCCAGTCCTGGTGGGGGCGGGACTTCATCACCATGTCCTCCGCCTACGGCCCCGACCAGTCCCTCCCGGTGGCGCCACCGACCACGACCACCACCACTGGCGTCCGACGCCACCGGACCCGGTCGGGCGGAACCGGGGCCTGAAGGGCCCCCATCACCGGCCGGTCTCGGTCAGCTGGCCGGCGATGGCTTGGGTGCCACCACCACCAGCGCGTTGCCGTCCAGGGCGACCACCTCGAGCCGTTGGCCCACGCCGAGCTGCTGGGCGCTCGTGTTGCGGAACCGGGTCCTGGCGGTGATGGTGGCGGTGAGGGCGGGACCGGCGGGCGGGGTGACGGTGACCTGGCCGCCTTGGAACCCGGTGACCGTTCCTCGGGCCGCCGACAGGGTCTGGTAGCCGTTCTTGGTCTTGAGGATCACCGTTGCGTCGACGGCGTGGCGGCGGAGGAACATCTGGATCCTCTGGGCCGGAGTCGGGCTGGCGGTGGTGGTCGTCGGCGTCGTGGCCGCCGCGGCCGAGCCGCCCGAGGCCAGGGCGTCGCCGGCCCCGCCGATCCCGAGAGACCCGAGGGCCACGCCAGCCCCGATGACCCATCTGGTCGTCCTGCTGAGCCTGGTGCCCATGCTGTCCTCCTGTGCTCGGGGCGGCACCGTCCCGGTCTGTCTGTCCGGGCCGGAACCGCCGGCCATCCCCCAGTCAGCCAGGCGAGGATGAGAGAGGTGTGTGGCTGGTGTGAGGATTCTGTGAGGGCACCGGGCGGCTGGCGCCGCCACCGGTCACCGGTCGGCGGCCTCAGGCGGCAACCGGGGAGCCGGTCAGCACCGGGACCCGCACGACCATCCGAGTGCCGCCGTGCGAGCCGACCGGCGAGGAGGCCGTGAGCGTGGCGCCCATGGCCGCGGCGAGCTCGGACGCGATGGCCAGCCCCAGACCCGACCCGTGCGGCCGCCCCGGTCGAGCATGGCGGTCGACGCTGTAGTGGCGCTCGAAGATCCGGCCGATCTCGCCTGGGCTGATGCCCGGCCCGTCGTCCTCCACCACCAGCTGGGCCTGGGAGCCCTCGGCGTTGCAGCGGAGCCAGATGGTGGTGCGGGCGTAGCGGACGGCATTCTCCACCAGGTTGGCCAGCACCTGGTCCAGGCGATCCGGGTCGACCTGGGCCAAGAGCGGCCGACCGGCGCCTTCCACCTGGAGGTCGAGGCCGGCCGAGTCGACGAGGGGCCGGAGCTCCTCGGCCACCTCGTCGAGCACCTCGCCCACGTCGACCGTCCGGACGTTGAACGAGAAGGTCCGAGCGTCCAGCTTGGCCAAGTCCAGCAGGTCGCCCACCAGCCGTTCCAGGCGGCGGGACTCGTTGCCGATGACTGCCGCGGCATGAGCCGAGTCGGCCACGGTCCCGTCCAGGATGGCCTCCGAGTACCCCCGGATGGAGGTGAGCGGGGTGCGGAGCTCATGGGAGACCGACAGGAGGAACTGGCGCTCGGCATGGCGGAGCCGGCCCAGGCTGGCCGCCATGGCGTCGATCGCCGCCGCCAGGGCGTTCAGCTCCGGGAAGTCCCCCGGGTGGGTTTCGACCCGGGCGTCGAGGTCGCCGGCCGCGATCCGCTGGGTGGCCGCCACCGCCCGGCGGAGCGGCCGGGTGAGCCGGCGGCTGAGGGCCAGGCTCACCACCAGTGCGAACAGGATCATGGCGCCGGCGAGGACGAGTTCGCCGGCCACCGACGGGCTCCCGATGGCGCGGGTGATCACCAGCACGAACCGGTGCACCGTGTCGACCGGCCGGCCCAGGCGCGTCTCGCCCTCAAGGCGAAAGGCGATGGCCTCGGCTGCCCAGGCGGTCGTGCCGGTTGAGCCGGCTCGGGCCGAGGGTGGCCCAACTGCGGCCGAGGTCGCCACCGAACGCAGGACGGAGGCGGGCACGAAACCGGTGGCCAGGGCGCCCGGCTGCGACGCGTTGAGGAACCGGGCGCTGGTCAGATCCGAACTGAGCCGGATCAACCGTTGGACCAGTCGCACCTCGGCTGCGAGGGCGCCCGGCTTGGCGTTGGGGCGACCGACCGTGATCTCCCCCGAGTCAAAGGCGCCAAAGGACTTCGCGCTCGCGAGCACCTCGCTGACCGCGTCGGCCCGAGCCGAGCGGGCCGCCAACACCCACGTCCCGGCGCCGGCGGCCACCGTGATGACCACCACCGTGCCCACCAGCACCAGGATCAGCCTGGTTCTCACGGCGGGATCCTCACCGTCTCAGCCGAGCCGGTAGCCAACGCCCCACACCGTCGACAACGACAGGGCACTGCCCAGCTTCTTGCGTAACTGGCGCACGTGGACGTCGACGGTCCGATCGTCGCCGACCCAACCGGGCCCCCACGCCCCATCGAGCAGCTGGCGCCGGCTCAGCACCAGGCCCTGGTGCTCGGCCAGGAAGGTGAGGAGGTCGAACTCGCGCGCCGTGAGCGGGACCAGCGTCCCGGCGGCCCGCACCTCCCGCCGTTCGACGTCGATGGCAACGTCGCCGACCTCGAGGATTGCGGTCGCGGCGCGCTCGGTGGACCCGGTGCGGCGCAGGATCGCCCGGACCCGAGCCACCAGCTCGCGGGGCGAGAACGGTTTGGTCACGTAGTCGTCGGCACCGAGCTCCAGGCCGAGCACGCGGTCCACCTCGCCGTCTCGGGCGGTGAGGATCACGATCGGCACGTTGCTCGAGCTGCGCAGCGAGCGGCACAGGTCGAGGCCGTCCATCCGGTCGGGCAGGCCGATGTCCACCACCACCAGGCGAGGGCGCTCCCGTTCGACCGCCTGCAGGCCGGCTTCGCCCGAGGACGCCTGGACCACCCGGAACCCGTCTCGGCGCAGGTACATGTCGACCAGGTCGGCGATGTTGGGGTCGTCCTCGACCACCACGATCGTCCCGAGCCCGTCGGCCACGCCCAGAGCTTGGCATGCGGCGTACCGGTCGACGGGGCGAGGCGGCAAGGTCGGCGGCAGGTCTGCTGGCCACGATGGCGCTGCCGCACGTGGCTCGCGACGACGCCTCGCGGTGGTCCGAGCCGGTCCGTCTCCTGCCGGCTCGGACCGCCCGGGGGTCGTCTCGAGCCCGCCGGCCGCAGCGGTGCCGGCCGCAGCGGCGCGGCGACCGTTCCGGGGTCGATGGAGCGGGAGCGGGCTGGCGGGCTCGGGACGGGCGCGACCGAGTCGCCGTCCGCCCCGCCGGCCCGGGATCGGCCGGGCCAGGTCGAGGTCCTGGTGCTGGGTCCGGCCCGGATCCGGGGAGCGTGCCGGCCGTTCGCGCGGGCGTCCGCCTTCGAGCTCGTCGTGTACCTCGCGTTGCATCCCGGTGGCGTTCGCAACGACGTGTGGGCGACTGCGTTGTGGCCCGACCGCCTCATGGCTCCGGCCACCTTGCATTCGACCGCCTCGTCGGCCCGGCGGTCGCTCGGCCGGGCGGCTGACGGGCTGGACCACCTGCCCCGCTCCCACGGTCGGCTCCAGCTGCGTCCCAGTGTCACCACCGACTGGCAGCGCTTCCGGGTGCTCGCGGCCTCGACCGACCCGGTGCACTGGACGTCGGCGCTGGATTTGGTCCGAGGACGGCCGTTCGACGGCCTGGTCCATGCCGAATGGGCCGTCTTCGAGGGGATCGTGGCCGAGATGGAGGAGCGGGTGGCCGAGCTCGCCTGCCGGATCGCCGATCGCCACCTTGGGCGAGGCTCGGTTCGGGCGGCCGCCCTCGCTGCTCGGCGGGGCCTGCTGGTCAGCCCCTACGACGAGCGGCTCTACCGCCGGCTGCTCCGCTGCGCCGACCTCCTCGGGAACCCGGCCGGGGTGGAGCGGGTCATGGGCGAGCTACTGAGCCACCTCGACCCGGGCTCGGTTGTCCGAGACGGAGCGTTCGACCTGGAGGCGGTGCACCCCGAGACCGCCGAGCTCTACTCGTCGCTGAGCCGGCGACGGCGTCACGATCCCGGAGCGGCCACCGTCACCGGGTAGGGTTCCTTCCCGCAATGCCACCGACCGCCAGTGGGAGATGGGTTAGCCGCGCCGCGGCCACCGGCGGGGGGCGGACCTACCGGGGCCAGGTCCCGGTGAACTGGTACGCGGCCCTGGTCGTCATCGTCATTTTGGGGCTGGTCTCGGTGGTCTACTCCCGCTACGAGTACCAGCACCCCCACCACGCCACCACGGTGCAGCCGGCAGTGGGGACGACGCTGTTTGCCGGCTACTCGATCGAGCTGTGCGGCACGGTGATCCCGCCCTTGGCACCGAGCGCCAATGCCGCCACGGCCGGGGTGAGCACGCCGGGCGCGGGGGTCCTCAACGTCTCTCCGCACACTGCCGCCCAGGCCGGGAACAACGCCACCTTGGGCCTCTTCTTCTCCGAGTACCCGGGAGCCTCCCTGTCGGCCACCAAGATCACGGTGCCCGGCCACGGCACCTACCGCAACGGGCAGCGGTGCGGGGCCAAGACCCCCGATGCCGGCCAGAAGGGGTACGTGACCGCGATGACCTGGCCCAACGCGGTGGCCACCAAGGGGACGCCGCTGCGCGGCAACCCGGCGGCCTACAAGATCAAGGCCCGGACACTGATCACGGTCGGCTTCGCGCCCAAAGGCGCGACTCTGAAGCGGCCACCGCAGGCAACCATCAACCAGATGCTCGACGCCAACGGCTCGGTGGTGAACGGCACCACCACCACCACGACGGTGCCCATCTCCACGACCACCACCACGACGGTGCCCAGCACCACCACCACGACCTCGGGCAGGACCAGCTCCACCGGGTGAGGGCGATCGTCCTAGTCGGGGGGGAGGGGACCAGACTGCGCCCCCTCACGTACTCGGTCCCCAAGCAGATGCTCCCGGTGGTGGAGCGGCCGATGCTCGAGCGGACCCTCGAGCACCTCGGTGCCCACGGGATCGACGATGCGGTGCTCTCGCTGCAGTACCTGCCGGGCGCGTTCCAACAGGCGTACCCTGACGGGGTGGCCGGCGGGGTAGGGCTGACCTACGTGATCGAGCCCACCCCCCTGGACACTGCCGGCGCGATCCGCTACGCGGCCGAGCAGGCCGGCATCGACAGCACGTTCGTGGTCGTGAACGGCGACGTGCTCACCGACCTCGATCTGGGGGCGCTCGTCGAGTTCCACCGCTCTCGCCGGGCCGAGGGGACGATTCGCCTCTACCCGGTGCCCGACCCGTCGCGCTTCGGCGTGGTGACCACCGACCCCGACGGCAGGGTGCGCGACTTCATCGAGAAGCCGCCGGCCGACCAGGCGCCGACCAACCTCATCAATGCCGGCACCTACGTGCTCGAGCCGGCCTTCCTCGAGCGGGTCCCCGCCGGCCGCCGGGTCTCGGTCGAGCTGGAGACCTTTCCCCAGATGGCTCGGGACGGCACCCTGTTCGCGATGCCCGAGGCCTCCTACTGGCTGGATGCCGGCACGCCCGAGGCGTTCCTCCGAGCGAACTTCGACCTGGTGGACGGCAGCCGTGGCGGCGTCCCCTACCCAGGCGCGCTGCTCCACGACGGCGTGTGGCGGGCCGGCACGGCTCGGGTGCAAGGCGAGGTGATCGGGCCCGGGTTCCTCGGCGAGGGGGTCAGCCTGGAGCAGGGGGCCACCGCCCGCTCGTCCGTCCTGGGTTCTCGGACGACCCTGTCCGCCGGCTCGGTCGTCGACTCCTCGGTCCTGCTCTCCGGTGTGACGGTGGGGCCGGGGGCTCGGGTCAGCGGAGCGATCGTCGGCGGCGGCGCTCGCATCGGCGAGGGGTGCGACGTGCAGGCCGGTTCGGTGATCGGCTTCGGGGTGCGGCTGGAGCCTGGCCGGGTGGTGGCCGGGGAACGGGTCCCGGAGTAGCGGGAGGGCGGTGCGATGCGGGCGCTCGTGACCGGGGGGGCCGGGTTCATCGGTTCGGCGCTGGTGGACCGGTTGCTCGCCGAGGGCCACGAGGTCGACGTGGTCGACGACCTCTCCACCGGGTCGCTGCACAACCTGGCCGAGGCTCGTGCTGCCGGCGGCAAGGCGTTGCGGATCCACCAGCTCGACATCCGGCTGCCCGAGCTGGGGGAGCTGGTCGTCCGACGGCGACCCCAGGTGGTGTTCCACCTGGCTGCCCAGGCGTCGGTTCCGGCATCGGTGCACGACCCGATGCTCGACGCCCAGGTGAACGTGCTCGGGACGCTCAACGTGCTGGAGGCAGCCCGGCTCGCCGGGACCGAGCGAGTGGTGTTCGCGGCCAGCGGCGGCACCCTCTACGGCGACCCGGACGCCTCCCTGCACCCGATCACCGAGACCCAGCCCCACCGGCCACTGTCCCCCTACGGGGTGTCCAAGAAGGTCGGCATCGACTACCTCGTCGCCTACCGCGAACTGCACGCGCTCGAGTTCTGCGCGCTGGCGCTGGCCAACGTCTACGGCCCCCGCCAGGACCCGCACGGCGAATCGGGGGTGGTCGCGATCTTCGCCCAGCGCCTGGTGCAGGGCCGGCCGGTGGTGATCCACGGCGATGGCGAGCAGACCCGGGACTTCGTCTACGTCGACGACGCGGTGGACGCGTTCGTCCGAGCCGCGGTGCGCGGCGGCGGGCTGGTGTGCAACATCGGCACCGGTCGTGGGACCTCGGTCAACCAGATCTATGCCGGCTTGGCTGCCGCGGCCGGCGTCAGCCAGCCGGCCGAGCACGGCCCGCCCCGGCCGGGGGATGTCCGCCACTCCAGCCTCGACCCGGCCCGGGCCGCGATGCAGCTCGGGTGGCGGCCGTTCACCCCGCTCGAAGACGGCCTGGCCGCGGTGCTCCGGTACTTCGCCGAGCAACGGGGCTGAGGACCCCGGTCCGCAGGCCTCAGCGAAACAAATCCTCGGCCGGAGGTCGGACGATCTCCTCGGCCACCGACGCCGGTCGCAGCCAGTGCTCGGGCACCCCGCGCACGATCGCGACCGGGACGTTGCGATCCTTGCCCATCACCAGCTCGGCCGCGCCGGCGATCTCGTCGGCAACGCAGACCTCGGTCGCCTGCAGTTCGCGCCCGGTCGCGTCCGGGGTGCCCCGCAGGTCGACCACGCCAGCCACGCCGGCCACCCCGATGGCCACGTCGGTCACCCCGCGACGCCACGCCCGGCCGAAGGTGTCCGAGATCACGATCCCCACCGATCGGCCAAGGCGGTGGTGGAGCGAGGCCCGGATGGACCGGGCCGACCGGTCGGCGTCGACCGGGAGCAGCGCGGCCTGGCCGGCGGCCAGGTTCGACACGTCGATGCCGGCGGTCGCGCAGACGAACCCGTGCCGGGTCTCGGTGATGAGCATGTCGCCCCGGCGGCGCAGGACCCGCACCGCCTCCGACTCGACCAGGGCCACCTTGGCCGCTTTGTCCTGCGGATCGAGGGCCACCACCCGGCCCTCGGCCTTGGACACCACCTTCTGGGTCACCACCACCACGTCCCCGTCGGCCAACTCGAGGTGGCTACGGCCGAGGGCATCGGCGATCAGCTGGCCGAGGTCGTCGCCGCTGGCGACCTCGCCGATGCCGTGCACCGGGAACACGACCAAGGCCCCGGGCGGGGGCACCTCAGCCGACATCGAGGACCGCCTTGGCCAATGCGGTCTGGCGGGCCGGGTCCGACATCACGGTTTCGGTGACGACGCAGCGCATGCCCAGCGCCTCGATCGCTGGCGCCAGGTCGCGGTCGGCCTCGTCGACCACGAAGGTCCCGGCCCACGGCGCGTAGAGGCGGGCCACCCCGAGCGCGCTGGACTCGTGGCCCAACTCGGTGAGCAGTCGGTCGGCCGGACCCCGCAGGGCAGCTCCGGCGACGATGGGGGAGACCGCGACCACTCGGTCCCGCCGGCCAACCAGTGCGTCAGCCACCCCGGGCACCGCCAAGATCGGCCCGATGGACACCACCGGGTTCGAGGGACAGCACACGACGAGCGCTGCTCGCTCGATGGACTCGAGCACGCCGGGGGCTGGGGCGGCCCGTTCGGCGCCGTCGAAGCGCAGCCCAGCCACCGCGACCTGGTGGCCCAAGCGAACGAAGTAGTCCTGGAACCCGACCTCGGGCGGTTCTCCCGGTGGCGGCTCGGCCAGCGTCACTCGGGTCCGCACCGGGTGGTCGGACATCGGCAGCAGCCGGGACCGGACCCCCCGGGCGGCGGCCAGCTCCGCGGTCACCTCGCTCAGGGTCGCGCCCTCGGCGAGGCGCTGGGTGCGGTAGAGGTGGGTGGCCAGGTCCCGGTCGCCCAGCTGGAACCAGGTGACCCCGCCCAGGGCCCGGAGCTGGTCGGCCACGGTCCAGGTCTCCCCCTCCACCCCCCACCCGGTGGCCCGGTTGTTCACCCCGGCCAGCGCGTAGGTGACGCTGTCGATGTCCGGGCAGATGTACAGGCCGTGGAGCACCAGGTCATCCCCGGTGTTGATGACGGCGGTGATCTCGGCCGGGTCGACCACCGCGGCCAAGCCGACCAGCAGCTTGGCCGCACCGACCCCGCCGGCCAACGCGGTGAGCACGGGTCGAGCCTAGGCGGGAGCCGGCCGCCGGCTCGGTGCCGACCGCGCCCGGCGCTGTGCCAGGCTCTCTCGGTGGTCGAGCCAGGACGGCTGCGGGTCGCGGTCGACGCCACCCCGCTCATCGGGCACCGCACCGGGGTTGGGGAGTTCTGCCGGGGCGCCCTGGGCGCCCTGGCTGCCCGCGGCGACCTCGAGCTCACCGGTTTCGCGGTCAGCTGGCGCCGGCGGGAGCTGGCTCACCGGGCGTTGCCGCCGGGGGTCTCCGGCGCCCAGCGGCCCATGCCGGCCCGGCCGTTGCAGCTGGCCTGGCGGCGCCTCGGGCTCCCGGCGCTCGAGTGGTTCGTGGGCGACCACGACGTCGTCCACGGGACCAACTTCGTGGTCCCCCCGACCAAGCGGGCGGCCCGGGTGGTGACCGTCCACGACCTGACCGCGTTGCGGTTCCCGGAGCTGTGCGACCGATCGACGCTGGCCTACCCGGCGCTCATCGGCCGCGCCGTGCGGACCGGCGCCTTCGTGCACACCCCGTCGGCCTACGTCGCAGCCGAGGTCATCGAGGCTTTCGGGGCGCCCCCCGAGCGGGTGCGGGCCATCCACTCGGGCATCCCCGAGCGCCCGCCGCCGCTCGACCGGGTGCCGGACCGCCTGCTGGCGCCCCGTACCGAGCGCTACATCCTCTCGTTGGCCACGGCCGAGCCCCGCAAGGACCTCCCGTCGTTGGTTGGCGCGTTCGACCAGCTGGCCGCCGACCGGCCGGAGCTCGGCCTGGTCCTCGCCGGCCCGCCCGGGTGGGGGGAGGCCGAGCTGGCGGCGGCGGTGGCCCGGTCGCCCTTCGCCGACCGGATCGCCCGGCCGGGGTGGATCGACGACGCGACCGCGGTGACCCTGCTCGGTGCGGCGGCGGTGCTTGCGTACCCGTCCCGCTACGAAGGGTTCGGGTTCCCCCCGCTCGAGGCCATGGTCCGGGGCGTGCCGGTGGTCGCCACCGACGCCGGGGCCCTGCCCGAGGTGCTCGGGGACGGTGCAGTGCTGGTTCCGGTGGGTGACGTGGCGGCCCTGGCGGCCGCGCTGGCCGAGGTGCTCGATTCGCCGGGGCGGGCCCAGGAGCTGGCGGCGGCCGGGTGCCGGCACGCCAGCCGGTTCAGCTGGTCGGCCTGTGCCGACGGCCTGGATGCCCTCTATCGCGACGTGGTGGCCGCCGGTGTGGGGGGTGGCCGGCGGTGAGCCGGTCGGCCGGAGCGGTCCGGCCCACGGTGCTCCTGGTGGTCGAGCAGCTCCGGCGTCGGGTCCCCGGCGGCATCGGCACCTACGCCCACGGCCTCCTCTCGGGCCTGGCCGCGCTGGAGCGCGAGCGGGGGCTCAGCGTCGCGACCGTGACGTTGTACGCCAGCTGGGCCTACGCCGACCCGCTGGCCGACTGGGGCCGGCCGCTGCGACGGGTGGCGCTGCCGTCTCGGCTGCTGACCCGAGCATGGGAGACCGGCTATTTGCTCGCGCCCCGCGGCTACGAGGTGGTCCACGGGGTGTCGCTGTCCACGCCGGGGCTGCGGCGGGCCAGCCGCTCCTCGCTGGCGGTGACGGTCCACGATCTGGCGTGGCGGCGGTTCCCCGAGGCCGCCACGGCGCGTGGCCGCCGGTGGCACGAGGCGGCGCTCGAGCGGATGCTCGAGCTGGCCAAGGCCTTCGTCGTCCCCTCGGCCGACGTGCGCGACGACCTGGTCGCAGCGGGTGCCCCTCCGAGCGCGGTGACCGTGATCCCCGAAGGCGCCGACCACCTGGCCCCGCCCGACGCCGACGCCGCCCGGCGGCTGCTCCGGGCGGCCGGGGTGGCTGGTCCCTACCTGTTGAGCGTGTCCACCCTCGAGCCCCGCAAGAACCTGGTCCGCCTGGTTGAGGGCTATGCCCGAGCCCGGGCCGGGGGCCTCGGCGCCGTGCCCCTGGTGGTGGTGGGGCCCAGGGGGTGGGGGCGCCCGGGGCTCGGCCGGGTGCCCGAGGGGGTCAGCGTTCTCGGTCCGGTCCCGGCGCCGGTGCTCAGTGCCCTGTACGCAGACGCCACCGCCTTCGTCTACGTGCCGCTGGCCGAGGGGTACGGCCTGCCGCCGCTCGAGGCCATGGCCGCCGGCACCGCGGTGGTGGCCAGCACCGCGGTGCCCAGCGTGCGCGACGACGGTGGGGGGTCTGCGGCCGTCCTGGTCGACCCGGAGGACCCCGATGCCATCGCCGAGGGTCTGGTCCGGGTGGTGCACGACCCGGTGCTGGCGGCATCGGCGGCCGAGCGGGGGGCGGCGGTGGCCAGGGCCCGCACCTGGCGGGCAGCGGCGGCCCGGCACCTCGAGCTGTGGGCCCGGCTGTCGTGACCGGACCACGCTTGGCGGTGGCGCTGGACGTGAGCGCGGTCCCCGAGCAGGCCGCCGGCGCCGGGCAGTACGTGCTGGCCCTGGCGGGGGCGCTCGACGCCCGGGACGACGTCGCCCTCACCCTGGTGGCCCGGCGAACAGACGTCAGCCGCTGGCGGGGGCGCTCGCCGGGCGCCGCCGTGGCCGGGTGGGCGCCAGGCCCACGGCCGTTGCGCCTCGCCTGGGAGCAGGCCGTCCTGCCCCGCCGGCTGTCCAGTGCCGGGGTCGACCTCCACCACGGCCCCCACTACACGATGCCGACGCGGGCCCGGGTGCCCACGGTTGTGACGGTGCACGACTGCACCTTCTTCGACCACCCGGAGTGGCACCAGCCGGCCAAGGCTCGGTTCTTCCGGCGGGCCCTGCAGGTGGCCGCTGAGCGGGCGGCGGCGGTGGTCTGCGTGAGCGAGGCCACCGCCGAGCGGTTCGTGGCCCACTGCCGGCCCCGGGGCCCGGTGGTGGTCGCGCCCCACGGGGTCGACCGCGAACGGTTCCGCCCAGCCGAGCCGGCACCGGGCGCCGACGCCGTCCAGCTCGCCCGGCTGGGGCTGGACCCGGCGCGCCCACTGGTGGTGTTCGTGGGGACCCTCGAGCCCCGCAAGGGGGTCTCGGTCCTGGTCGAGGCGTTCGACCGGGTCGCGGACCGGTTCCCCGACGCCCAGCTGGTCCTGGCCGGGCAGCCTGGCTGGCTGGGACGCGACCCTCGATCGGCCGCCGCCCATCCCGACCGGGTGGTGGTGACCGGCTACGTCTCTGACGATGCGGTCCCGGCCCTCTACCGTCGAGCCGCGGTGGTCGCCTACCCCTCCTTGGAGGAGGGCTTCGGCCTGCCGGCCTTCGAGGCGGTGGCGTGCGGGGCCCCGCTCGTCACCACCGCTCGGACCCCGATGGCCGACGGCCTGGGGGACGCCGCGCTGCTGGTCGAGCCGGGGGACCCCGACCAGCTGGCCGGTGCCCTGGCTGCGGTGCTTGACGGCGACCCGGGGGTCCGCGCCCGCCGGCAGGCCGGCCTCGACCGGGTGGCTGGCCTCACCTGGGAGGCCAGTGCCGCCCGCCACCTGGAGGCCTACCGCCTCGCCGTCCACTGAGCCCCGGCCGCCGCCTCGGTCGAGGCCGGCCACCGCGGCGGGGTGGGCCGGGGTGGACCGGCGGGCGCCGGTAGGGTTCGCCCTGTGCGGGCGCTCGTCACCGGTGGCGGCGGGTTCGTCGGCCGGCACCTGGGCGAGCACCTGCGGTCGGTCGGCGACGAGGTGGTCTCGCTGGACCTCGAGGTCGACGTGGCCGACCCCGAGGCAATCGGCGAGGCGGTCCGGGCGGCCAGGCCCGATGCCGTGTACCACCTGGCAGCTCGCAGCCATGTCGGGCAGTCCTGGCAGCTTCCGGCCGAGGTTCTCCGGGTCAATGTGCTGGGCACCGCCGGGGTGCTGGCGGCAGCCCGGACCCTGGACCCGCCGCCAGTGGTGCTGGCGGTGAGCTCGGCCGAGGTCTACGGCGCGGTCGAGCCCGACCAGCTGCCCATCGCCGAGTCGGCGCCGTTGCGCCCACTCAGCCCGTACGCGGCCAGCAAGGCGGCGGCCGAGCAGCTGGCGGTCCAGGCCCACCTCGGCTACCACCAGCCGGTCGTGGTGGTCCGACCGTTCAACCACATCGGCCCCGGCCAGGCCCCAAGTTTCGTCGTCTCGGCGTTGGCCAAGCGGATCGTGGAGGCCGAGCGCGCTGGCTCCGCGCAGGTCGCGGTGGGCCGGCTCACCGCCCGCCGCGACTACACCGATGTGCGCGACGTGGTCCGTGCCTACCGGGCCCTGGTGACCGCCGGCGTGCGGGGCGCCACCTACAACGTGTGCTCGGGGCGCGACGTCGCGGTCTTGGAGGTCGCCCAGCGGCTGTGCGCGCTGGCCGAGGTGGAAGTGGAGTTGGTCGAGGACCCCGAGCTGGTACGGGAGGTGGACGTCCCGGTGCTGGTCGGCGACGGCTCGAGGCTCCGGGCCGACACCGGCTGGCGCCCCCGGATCCCGCTCGACCAGACCTTGGCCGACGTGCTCGCCTACTGGCGGGCCCAGCTCGACCCGGCCCTGCCCTAGGCCGGGTCGCTCACCGACCCCGCCGCCGGGCTAGGGCCTCGGCACGCGCCGCCGCGTGGTCGACGATGGGGGTGGGGTAGCCCGAGGGCAGATGGAGGCCCGCCACGGCTCGAAGATCGCCGGAGCCGTCAGCGAGGCCAGCTTGGGCACCCATCGCCGGACGAGGTGCCCTGGGCTGGCGCCGGCACGGCCGTGCTCGCCTCGCTCCGAGCCCGAGGGCCAGGGTCGATCAGCCGGTGGCGGTCCCGTCCCCGGCACCAGCGAGGTGGCGGCGCACCACCTGGTGGAGGCTTTCGACCTGCCGCTGTGCCACCGAGGCGATTTGGCGAGCCGGTTCAGGGAGGCGCTGGGCCACTGGCCGGAGGGTCGCCTCCACCGTGTGGAGCACTTCGGCCGCAACGCCTTCGAGTTGGCCGGCGCGGCGGCGGGCCGAGGAGCGGACGGCCCGGTAGCCCGGGCCGAAGGTCGGATCGTCGGCCAGGCGGCGCTCCAGGTGAACCCGGCCAACCTGCAGCCGCTGGAGCCCGAGGACGCCGAGGCCGACGGCGGTGTCGACGGCATCCCGGCTGAGCTTGGCCAGACGCGACAACCGGTCACGATCGATGTCGGGCACCGGACTCCTCCTTGCCGTGGGTTGTGTGGCCGTGGCTTGTGTGCCAACTCTGGTCACATCCGTGGATAACAGTTGCAAGCATACCAGGGGGTTTTCGATCGCGGCGGCGCCGGGCCGGTAGCCTCCCCATCTCAGTGTCCCGCTGCTTGGTGCCCGGCCAGTCGGCCCGTCGCGGCCTGGCCCGAGCGTCGGCGCGGCGGTGGGGGAGCCCGATCCCGCCCGAGGGAGGTGCCCCGTTGCCCCGCGCACCGGCCATCGGTGGGGGCCGGCCGCCGAGTTGCAGCGTCTCCGGGGAACCGGGGTCGCCGGGGGTCGGTGAGGTCGCGTGAGCTCGCAGCAGACCGCAGCGTCCAGCGCGCCGGCCGTCGTCGCGGTGGTGGTCACCCGGGACCCCGGGCCGTGGCTGGAGGACTGCCTGCGTGCCCTGGGAGCCCAGGACTACCCCGAGCTGGTGGTCGTGGTGGTGGCCCCCGGGGGTGCCGACCCGACCGCCCGGATCGGGCGGACCTGTCCCGACGCCTTTGTCCGGCGGATCGAGGAGCCGCTGGGCTTCGGCGCTGCTGCCAATGAGGTGCTCGGCGTGGTCGACGGGGCAGCGTTCTTCCTGATCTGTCATGACGACTGCGCTCCTGACCCGTCGGCCGTCCGCCTCATGGTGGAGGAGTCCTTCCGGTCCAACGCCGCTGTCGTCTCGCCCAAGCTGGTTCGCTGGGACGACCCGGCACTGCTGCTGCACGTCGGCATGAACGCCGACAAGACCGGCGCAGTGGTGGACCGCGTCCAGAGTCCCGAGATCGACCACGGCCAGCACGACGGGGTCCGGGACGTCTTCGTCGCCCCGAGCGGCTGCTTCCTCATCCGCGCTGATCTGATGGCCGAGCTGGGGGGCTTCGACCCGTCGATGGCGGCGATGGCCGAGGATTTGGACCTGTGCTGGCGGGCCCAGGTGGCCGGGGCTCGAGTCATCGTCGCCCCCGACGCCCGAGTCCGACACCTCGAGGCCACCGCCCCGGGCGTGGAGCCGGTGCTGACCGGGACCGACGCCGGGGCCAGCCTCCAGGCCCTGCAGCGCCGCCACGAGCTGCGGACCGTGCTCAAGTGCTACCAGGGCGCGTCCCTCCTGGTCCTGTTGCCCCAGATCCTGGCGCTCAACCTCGGCGAGATCCTGGTCGCGCTGGCGATGAGGGACCAGGACCGGGTCCGCTCGGTGGTCGGGGCCTGGCGGTGGAACGTCGCCCACCGAGCCGATCTGCTGGCCGCCCGCCGGGCGGTCCAGCGCTGCCGGCAGGTGTCCGACGGCCAGATCCGACGGAACCAGCTCCGTGGGAGCGCCCGGCTGTCCCAGTACCTCTCGAGGGTCAGCCATCTCGGCTTCGAGGCGGCCCATGCCGGGGCGGGCGGCGGCGCCTCGGTGCCCGAGCTCACCGGCTCGATCGCCGGGGCCTTCTCCGAGGACGACTCGTTCGACGAGGACTGGGACGACCGGGGCCACCGTCCCCGGGGCGTTCGCCCCCGCCTCCTGGCCAGCCGCCGGTCTCGCCTCCTGGTGGGGTTGGTTGCCACTCTCCTGCTGGTCTTGGGGGCCCGCCACCTGATCGGGGGCCCGTTCCCGACCGTGGGCCAGCTGGCCCCGTTGTCGAGTTGGACCGCGACCTGGCACCGGTTCTTTGCCACGTGGCACTCCCAGGGGCTCGGGACCACCGCGCCGGCCTCGCCAGCCTCCGCGGTGCTCGGGATGCTCGGGACGGTGCTCCTGGGCGGCATGGGCCTCACCCAGAAAGTGCTCGTCTTGGGGTGTCTCCCGGTGGGGGCGTGGGGAGTCTCCCGACTGCTGGCCCCGTTCGGCTCGCGCCGGGGCCGCCTGTTCGGGGCGGTGGCCTACCTCGGCCTCCCGCTGGTCTACGACGCCCTGGCCCACGGCCGTCTCGACGTCATGGTGAGCTATGCCCTGGTCCCGTGGATCCTGGCCGCGCTCATACGAGCCAGCGCGCTCGATCCCGGCGCGCCGGCGGGGGCCGGCCGCCACGGCCGTTCATCTCGGGCCCGGTGGCTCGGCCTGGGGGTCCTCATCGCGCTGGCCGGCGCGTTCGCGCCAGCGGTGGTGGTCGACGTGGTGGTGATGGCAGCGGGTCTGTGGCTGGGCTCGCTGTTTTCGGGCACGGCGCGCCAGGCCGGCCGGGCCGTGCCGGCGGCCCTGCAGGGCATCCTGGCTGCCCTCGTGCTCTCGGCACCGTGGGTGATCGGGGTCGGGCTGGCCGGCCCCCACGCCCTCGGTGTGCTGGGGGAGCCGTCGGCGCCAGCGCGGGCCGTCGGCTGGGTGGCCCTGCTGCGTTTTGACCTCGGGCCGGTCGGAGGGTCGGCGCTCAGTTGGCTGCTGCCGGCCGCCGCCCTGCTGGCGGTCCTGGTGGGCTCGGGGCCCCGGTTGGCCTGGGCGGCCCGCCTGTGGACGGTGGCGGCGCTCGCCTTCGGGCTCGGGTTCGCGGTCGATCGGGGCTGGACCGGGTCGTTCGCCCCAACCGTCGGCGTGGTCCTGGTCCCGGCGGCGGTCGCGGTGGCGGCCGGGGTGGGCCTGGGGGTCGCCGCCTTCGAGACGGACCTGGTCGGCCTGCGGTTCGGCTGGCGCCAGCTGGCGGCCACCCTGCTGGTTGCGGCGGCCGCGGTGGGCACGCTCCCGGCGGTCGCCGAGGTGGGCAACGGAAGCTTCGGCCTTCCGGCCAGTGGCTACGGGCAGGCGCTCCAGTTCGTGTCGGCGCGCCCCGGCACCTCGTCGCGGGTTCTGTGGCTCGGGGATCCAGCTGCCCTGCCGGTCGGCTCCTGGACGATCTCGCCCGGCCTGGCGTATGCCACCACCAATGGCGGACCACCAACCGCCGGGGATGTCGACGCCCCGGCCGCGCCGGGCCCGGCGGCCCAGCTCGACGAGGCGGTGCAGCTGGCCCGGGAGGGTCGGACGGTGCACCTCGGCCGCCTGCTCGCCCCGGCGGCGGTGCGCTACGTCGTGGTGGTCGAGGACCTGGCCCCGACGGTGGCCGGCGTGGGCGGCGCAGTTGCCGATCCGCCGCCGCCCGATCTGGTGCCTGCGCTCGACCAGCAGGACGACCTCCGCCAGGTGCCGGGTGGGAACGGCTTCGTCGTCTACGACAACACCGCCGCCATCCCCGAGCGGGCTGCCCGCTCGGGGGGGCCGGTCCGGGCCGTCCGGGCTGTGTCGGGCCCGGCGGCCGGGCTTGCCGTCCCCACACCTGCGGACCTGGCCGGCTGGCGGCCAGCCCTCGGGTCGAGCTCGAGCTCGGGCTACCGGGGACCGGTGCACCCGGGAACGGTCTACGCCGCCATGGCTCCGGCCGGCGCCTTCCACCTGAGTGTCCGGGGAGCCCCAGCACCGGCGGCGGCGGCGTTCTCGTGGGCGGCGCAGTTCCGGGTGGCTCGGGGTGGCCAGGCCACCCTCTCGCTGGCCGCCGTCCCGTGGGGCGGGATCGGGGGCGGGCTGGAGGTGGTCCTCTGGGTGCTGGTGGCGGCGGTCCTGGTGGACCGCCGGCTGGCAGTGGCGGCCCGGCTGCGGGCGGTGGGCCGGGCCCGAGCCGGCCGCGCCGAGGCGCCGCCGGGACGTCGCTCGGCCCGGCACGAACGGGTGGGCCGATGAGCGGGTCGGCACCGGAGTTCTTCGAGGACGCCGGGCTGCCCGACGCCGGCAGTGGACGCGGCCCGGCTCGGCCGGGGCGCGTCCCCTATCGGGCTGTCCTCGTGGTGGTGCTGGTGGCCGCGCTGGTCGGTGGGGAACTGGCCGATCACCTGGTGCACCGCCCGTCGGCCCGCCGGCCAGCGACGCCGCTGGCGGCCATCGCGCCCTCGACCGTTGAGTCCTCGGCCTGGTACTGCGCCGGGGGGACGTCGGAGGGGGGCTCGACTGCCGCTGCGACCCTCCAGCTCCTCAACACCACCGACCGCCCCGCTCGGGCCACCCTCAGCGCGGTCAGCGACACCGGTCGGCACGCCAGCGAGCCGGTCACGGTGCCGCCGCGGGCCCAGGTCGCGGAGGTGCCGGGCTCCTTGGTCGGCGGGAACTTCGTGGCCGCCACCGTCGAGCTGGCCCAGGGCGGGGTCCTGGTGACCGAGACGGTCGACGGCCCGCTCGGCTGGTCGGCCACCTCCTGCTCCCGGTCCACCGCCACCAGCTGGTACTTCGCCTCGGGCTCGACGGTCAACGGCGGGACCCTAGCGGTGTCGCTGTACAACCCGACCACCACCGTGGCGGTAGTCGACATGACGTTCGCCACCCCCTCGGGGGTGGAGCAGCCCCAACCGTTCGAGGGGATCGTGGTCGCCCCGGGGGCCTTGGCAGTGGAGCCGGTCGACCGCTACGTCCAAGACGCCCGGTCGGTGTCGACCATCGTTTCGGTCCGGACCGGGGCGGTGGTGGCGGCGGCGCTGCAGACGGTCTCGGCCGGCGGGTCCACCGGGCTCTCGGTCCGGCTCGGTGTGCCCGCACCGGCCCGGGACTGGGCCGTCCCGCGGGCGATCGATCTCACCGGTGGGCTGACCGTGCTCAGCATCTTCAACCCCACCCCGACCAGCGAGCGAGTGGTGGTCTCGGCGCGCCCGTTCGACTCTCCGGCCGCCACCTTTTCCGAGGTCGTGGCGCCCATCACCACCTGGGTCCTCGAGACCACCGGGGCCAACCGCATCCCCGACGGCATCCCCTTCCTGGTCACGGTGCGGGTGAGGGGCCGGGGGGCCGGGGTGGTGGTCGACCGGAGCGAGGACGCCCCGAGTTCGTTCGTCCGGCCCCAGTTCGGAGCGTCGAGCGCGCTGCGGGTTGGGTCGGGCGGCGGGACCGAGGTGCTGGCGGCCCCCGGCTCTGCGCCCAACCCCGCGGTCCCGGGGGCCGGCCTGGCCACCCTCGACCTGTTCAACCCCGGCCCCCACCGCCTGGTGGCACGGGTGTCGGCCCTCCAGGCGAGCGGGGCGGTGGCCCTGGTCACGGTGCACGTGGCCGCGGGCGCCGCGCTGAGCCTTGGGCCGGCGGCCTCCACCGGGATCGGAGCGGTCGCCGGGTTGGCGCAGCTCGGGCGGGTGCCGCTCGTGGTCAGTGCGACCGCCCCGGTGCTGGCGGTCGAGAACCTGGCGCCGGCTGCCACCACCGGCGTGGTGACCATGACCGGGGCCCGGGGCTGATGGCGGCCGGAGGGTGGGGCTGGCGTGCTAGCGGTCCGCCCCCGGGTCGGCCTGGGGCGGCGGGCTCCACTGCGGCGGTGGCCACTGGGGCGCCGGCCAGCCGGAGGGGGTGATGCGGCGGGGCGGTTGGCTGGTGGCCGCGGCCACGGGGGCCGGGGCCACCTCCTCGTCGGCCGGCTCGGTCGTGTGGTCGGCGTCCGCCGTGCTGGCGGCGGCAGCCCCGTTGCCGTTGGCGTGGTGGAAGGTCGGGGTGGCCTTCTTGCCGGTGGCGTGGACCGGCCGGCCGTAGGCCTCGTCGACCAGCTGTCCGACCAGGGTGCCCTCGATGGTCTCGTTCTCGAGGAGGGCCTTGGCCACCGCGTCGAGGCCCTTGCGGTGCCGGGCCAGCACCTCGAGGGCCCGCTCCTCTTGAGCTCGGAGGATCCGCTCGACCTCGTCGTCGATGATCTGGCCGGTGTGTTCGGAGTAGTCGCGGGTGTGCATGAGGTCCTCGCCCAGGAAGACCTGGCCCTGGGAGCCCCAGGCCATCGGCCCGAGGTCCTCGCTCATGCCCCACTCGCGCACCATCTTGCGAGCCAGCTCGGTGTTGCCGACCAGGTCGTTGGCAGCGCCGGTCGAGAGGTCGCCGTAGACGAGGAGCTCGGCCGCCCGACCGCCCATGCGGACGCACAGGGCATCTTCGATGTGGCTCCGGGGGTGGATGTGACGCTCCTCCATCGGGAGCTGCTGGGTCACCCCGAGGGCCATCCCGGTCGGGAAGATCGTCACTTTGTGGACCGGGTCGGCGTGCTCGAGCACGTAGGCCAGCACGGCGTGGCCCCCCTCGTGGTAGGCAACCCGTTCCTTCTCCTCTTCTGAGAGGATCAGCGACTCGCGGCGCTGGCCCATGAGCACCCGGTCACGGGCCGACTCGAAGTCGACCATCGAGATCGACGCCGAGCCCCGGCGGACCGCGTGGAGCGCGGCCTCGTTCACCAGGTTGGCCAGGTCGGCCCCGCTCATCCCCGGGGTGCCCCGGGCCACCAGCTCGAGGTCGACGTCGGGGCTCATCCGCTTGTCCCGGCAGTGCACCTGCAGGATCGGCAGCCGCTCCTCCAGGTCGGGGAGCGGGACCACGATCTGGCGGTCGAAGCGCCCCGGGCGCAACAACGCCGGGTCCAAGATGTCCGGCCGGTTGGTCGCCGCGATCATGACCACGCCCTCGGCCGGGTCGAAGCCGTCCATCTCCGAGAGCATCTGGTTCAGCGTCTGCTCCCGCTCGTCGTGCCCGCCACCCAAGCCGGCGCCCCGCTTGCGGCCGATGGAGTCGATCTCGTCCACGAAGACGATGGCCGGGGCCTGTTTGCGGGCGGTCTGGAACAGGTCCCGCACCCTCGAGGCACCCACCCCCACGAACATCTCCATGAAGTCCGAACCCGAGACCGACAAGAAGGGGACGCCGGCCTCGCCGGCCACCGCCCGGGCCAAGAGGGTCTTGCCGGTCCCCGGAGGGCCGACCAGCAGGACGCCCTTGGGGATCTTGGCCCCGATCTCTTTGAACCGGGCCGGCGTCTTCAAGAAGTCGACCACCTCGGAGATCTCCTGCTTCACCCCGGCGTAGCCGGCCACGTCGTTGAAGGTGGTCGAGGGCCGCTCTGAGGTGTACAGGCGGGCGCGCGAGCGCCCGATGGACATGATCCCCGACATCTGGCCGCGGGCCTGGCGGGTCATGAGCCACATGATCCCGGCGAACAGCGCGACCAAGACGACGTACGGGAGGATCGCCGACAGGATGCTCGAGGAAGGCTGGGAGAAGTTCACCGCCACCCCGTCCTTGCGCATGGTGTTGACGTCGGTCTGGCTGTAGGGGTTGGGGCCCTGGGTGGTGTAGCTCGTTCCGTCGCTGAGCTTGCCGGTGATGACCCCGGTGGCGTTGTCGATCGTGGCCGTCCGGACGTGGTGGGCCTTCACCTGCTGCAGGTAGTTGGCGTAGCTGACCGAGGTCGCCGAGGAGTGCGGCAGCAGCGACGGCACCACCAGCACGGCGAGGACGGCAACGATGAGGATGGTCCAGATCCAGCGCCAGCTCTGGTCGTTGCCGCTCGGGTTGGGGTTGCTCCCGCCGCCAGGGGTTGGCAGGCGGTTCGGCCGCTCCGGCCGTGATGGGCTCACCAGGCCATGCTATGCGCCGGGGTCGCCGGCTTGGTACCGAGGGGTGCGAGGGTCGGCGACCGGTCGCGTGTGGCGGTCACCCCTCCACGCTGGCCCGATGCGGCGCGAGCGGTCTGCGCCGGGTCCCTGGCGCGGCGAGCGCTGAGGACCTCGGCAGTATCGTGGCTCGATGGCCTCCTCCGACCACGAGGAGCGCGACGTCGACCCCGGCCGCTCCCAAGGCCTGCCGCGCTGGGTCCCTGGCCCGGTCCCGGCCGGCCGAGCCTGGTGGCACCCCGGCCCGACCGCAGGGGTGCCGGCCACTCGAGCCGATGCCGGCTGGTGGGTGGTGTTCGCTGCCATCGGGTTCGTCGTCGGCCAGCTGGTCGCCCTGGTCGCGGTGGACCTGGCGGCGTCGGCCACCGGCAACGGCGCTCGCCTGGGTGCCATCTCGCAGCTTGTCGCGCCGCCGGCCTGGTACATCGGCTCGGGGCTGGTCGGATTGTGGGTCGGGTTCTTCCTGGGGCCGGTCCTGGCCGCTCGGGCACGTGGCACCGGGCACCTGCTCGCCGACCTCGGCGTCGCGTTCCGCCCAATCGATGTGTGGGGGGTTGCCATCGGGGTCGGTGGCCAGCTCCTGGTGACGCTGCTCTACCTGCCGTTCGTCTCGCACCTCAAGAACTTCGAGGCACCCACCACCAAGCTCACCGGCGGCGCGCACGGCGGTTCCTTCGCGATCATCGCCGTCCTCACGGTCCTCGGTGCGCCGTTCTTCGAGGAGCTGTTCTTTCGAGGGCTGCTGTTCAAGGGGCTGCTCGGGGTCCTCGGTGCCACCGCCAGGCGTCTGGGCTCAGCCGGGAGCCGGGTGGTGGCGGTGGTCGCGGCGGTGGTGCTCGACGGGCTCCTCTTCGGTCTGGCCCATGCCGAGGTCGAGCAGCTGGCGGGCCTCGCCCTGTTCGGCTGCATCCTCGCGGTCGTCGCGCTGCGGACCGGACGCCTCGGGATGAACATGGTTGCCCACGCGTCGTTCAACCTGGTGGCAGTGATCGCGATCGCGGCGAACCGAGCCGGCCACTGATGGACACCGGGACGACCCGGCTCGGGGGGGAGGAGCCGTCAGTCCTCCCGGCTGCCGAACCCCCGGTGCCGCTTCCTGTTCCTCGGACCCGTGGCGCCAGCTGGCTCCCGGGGGCGGCCGACGCGGTCGTGATCCTCGGGGTGGTCGCGGTCGTGCTGTGGCAGCTCCACCCGAGCCTGCTGTTCGCCGACACCACCACCACCGGCGGCGACACCGGTGCCCACTTCATCATGCCGGCGTTCTTGAAGAGCCAGCTGCTCCCGCACGGACGGCTCACCGGGTGGGACCCGGGTTGGTACGCCGGCTATCCCATCTACACCTTCTACTTCGTCGTCCCCGACCTGATCGCCGCGGTCGCCAGCTATCTCATCCCCTGCGGCGTGGCGTTCAAGCTCATGACGGTGCTCGGCTCGGTGCTCACGCCGCTGGGCGCCTGGGCCTGCGGGCGGCTGTTCGGCCTGCGTCCCCCCGGCCCGGCCGCCCTGGCGGCGGCGACACTGCCGTTCCTGTTCGATCCCACCTGGACCATCTACGGGGGGAACCTGTTCTCCACCTTGGCCGGCGAGTACGCCTTTTCCCTCGCGGTCCCGCTCGCTCTCGTGTTCCTGGGCCTGTTCGCCCGAGGGTTGCGCACTGGGCGTGGCCGCGGCTGGGCCGCCGCCGCGCTGGCCCTGTGCATCCTCACCCACGTCGTGCCGGCGCTGCTCGCCTTGGGCGGCGCCGCGGTCCTGGTGGTGCTGGAGCTCGTTGGGGGCCTGGTCGACGGGGGCGCGCCGCGGCCCGAGCGCACCGGCCGCTGGCGGCTCGCCACCTGGTGGTGGGCTGGGTCGACCGTTTGTCTGGGCGTGTTGTGGTCGGCCTGGTGGCTCGCCCCGTTCGTGCTGGACCACGACTACATGACCCAGATGGGCTACGAGAATGTCACCACCTACGTGGGCGTGCTCTTCCCCCACGCCGACCTGTGGGCGCTGGTGCTGGCCGGGCTGGCGGTGGTGGTGGCGTTGTGGTCGAGGAGCCGCTTCGGGGTGACCTTCGCCATCCTGGGCGGGTGCGCGGCCCTCGGGGTCCGCTTCGATCCCCAGGGCGCGCTCTACAACGTCCGGCTGCTTCCGCTGTGGTTCCTCTGCGTCTACCTGATGGCCGGCTGGCTTGCCTCGGCGGTGATCCGGGCGGTGGCGCGGCTGTGGCGTGACTGGCGGCCGGCACTCGGGGCCCCAGGTCAGCGCCTCCGCCGTCTCGCCCCAGGTGCGGTCGGCGGGCCGCTCGCTGTGCTGGTCGGCGCCCTGGTCGCGGTGGTCCCGCCGTTCGTGCTCCCGGCCAGCGCCCTCCCGGTCACCCCGGGCGCCAACCAGGTGACCAACTGGGCCAGCTGGAACTACCGGGGCTTCGAGGGAGCTCCCGCCTACCCGGAGTTCCGGGCCCTCATGGCCACCATGGCCCGGGTCGGTCGTCGGGACGGGTGCGGGCGGGCCATGTGGGAGTACGACGCCAACGAGAACCGCTTCGGCACCCCTGAGGCCCTCATGGACCTGCCCTACTTCACCGGTGGCTGCATCGACTCCATGGAGGGGCTGCTGTTCGAGTCTTCGGCCACCACCCCGTACCACTTCTTGGACCAGGCCGAGTTCTCCCCGGCTCCCTCCGAGCCCATGGTCGGTCTGGACTACGGACCGGTGGACGTGCCCCTCGGGGTTGCGCACCTCCAGTTGCTGGGCGTGCGCTACCTGATGGTCGACAGCCCCTCGATCGTGGCAGCCTGCGAGGCAGATCCCGCCCTGCACCTGGTTGCGACCACCGGTCCTTGGCGCTCCTTCTACGACGGCCAGGCGTTGTCGATCACCTGGGACGTCTTCCGGGTCGCCGACTCGGCCCCGGTCGTCGCCCTCCACAACCTCCCGGCGGTACTCACCGGGGTGAGCCAGGCCCAGCCGGGCTGGCTCCCGGTCTCTGAGTCCTGGTTCCTCGACCCGGCCCGTTGGGCGGTCGAGCTGGCGGCCGGCGGTCCGCCCAGCTGGCCCCGGGTGGTGGCCGGGGAGCGGCCGCCCAGGGTCCCGGTTCCCCCGGCCACGGTGTCGCGCATCGTGGAGGGGACCAGCACCATCAGCTTCCACGTCGACCGCATCGGGACACCGGTGCTGGTGAAGACCTCGTACTTCCCGAACTGGGTGGCGTCGGGGGCCGAGGGTCCCTGGCGGGTGACTCCCAACCTCATGGTGGTGGTGCCGACCCGCCGCCAGGTGACCCTCACCTACGGCCAAGGGCCAGCCGGCCGGCTGGGCCTGGGGGTGACCCTCGGCGGGCTGGCCCTGGGCCTGGCCGCCGTGCTCCGCCGACGCCTCCGGCCGAGCCGAGCACCACGGTGGGCCGGAGCCGGCCGGCCCGACTCAGTCCCGCCTGAGCAGGGCCCGCTGCAGCTCCTCGAGTGACTCGACCAGCTTCTGGCGGACCGCTTCGACCGCGGCAAAGGCCGGGTGCTCGGCCGCCGGCTGGATCGCGCCCACGATGTCTCGGTACTCGTCCTCTCGGAAGGCTCGCAGGGTCTCACTGGTCACGTTGCCGCCCGAGGCGATGGCCAGCACCGCCTTGGCCGCCGCGGTGTCGTCGGGGGCCTCCACCACCGCGACCAGGTCGTAGCGGCCGAGCGTGAGGAAGACGTCTCGGATCTCGGCACCGAACGGACGGACCGCCTCCCGGGCGGCCTCCAGCCTGGCCGGCGACTCCTTGACCGAGGTCACTCCCTGGTGGGTGAAGTTGATGAGTGAGATGTAGGTCGGCACGGCAACCTCCTCCACGGACCGGGCGGGTGCCACCCGCCGGATCTCCGGCACCTGCCAGTGTCCCGTGCGCCGGCCGGCGCAACAAGGGCGGGGTCGTGACGAGTCGGTTTCGGGTACCGGACTGCGCCGGGTCGACTGCGGGAGCCACCTCCCCCGACTCCACGGGGCCGGGGAGGTGGCTTGCAGCCCTCGCTACTGCGAGCGTTCTCGCTCCGGGGCGATCTTCACGATGACCCGCTCGCTGGTGATCGGCATCGCGTAGGGCCCGCCGGTGTACTTGGTGCTCAGCTGGTCGATGTGAGCCCTGGCCTGCTCGCCGCGTACCTCCCCGACCACCCGGCCCCGCACCTCGACGTAGTGGTAGGGGTTGACCGGGTCGAAGATGGCCACCGTGACCCGGGGGTCTCGGGTGAGGTTGCGGTACTTCTGGCGATGGACCTCGGTGTTGATGAGGACGTGATCGTCGTCAGCGTCCACCCACATCAAGTTGGTCTGGGGGCTGCCGTCCTCGAACAAGGTGGTGAGGGCCGCGAAGCTCTTGCCCCGGGCCAGCGCTTTGGTGGCATCGTGCAGCATGGCTGCACGCTAGCGAGCGGGTCGGGCCCCGGATCCCCGCGGGCCTCGGCGAGCCGGCCGACCTCGGTTACGCTGGGCGCGCCATGGGCGATCCAGCCGGCGTGTTCAAGGCCTACGACGTCCGCGGCACCTACCCGGACCAGCTGGACGCCGAGCTGTGCCGGGCCATCGGCTCGGCCATGGCCACCTACTGCGGGACCGGACGGATGCTGGTCGTCCGGGACATGCGGCCCTCAGGGGTCGAGCTCGCTGCCGCCTTCGCCGAAGGGGCCCGGGCCGCCGGGGCGGCCGTCTGTGACCTGGGGATGGCCTCCACCGACTTCTTGTACTTCGCCTCGGGCACGCTCGATGCCCCGGGGGCCATGTTCACCGCCTCCCACAACCCGGCCAACTACAACGGGATCAAGCTCTGCCACGCTGGGGCTCGGCCGATCGGTCGGGACACCGGCTTGCTCGAGGTGCAGCGGCTGGCGGTCGGCTACCTGGAGGAACCGCCGGCGGGTCCGCCGGGCCCCGAGCCCGAGCAGCTGGACCTGTTGGAGGCCTACGCCGTCCACGTCCGGTCGTTCGTGGACTGTGCCGAGCTTCGGCCCCTCAGGGTGGTCGCCGACACCGCCAACGGCATGGGCGGCTTGGTGGCCCCGCTCGTGTTCGGGCCATTGCCCTTCGAGCTCACCGTGCTGTACCCCGAGCTCGACGGCACCTTCCCCAACCACCCGGCCGATCCGATCCAGGAGGAGAACCAGGCCGACCTGAAGCGGGCGGTGGCCGAGCTGGGAGCCGACGTCGGCCTGGCCTTCGACGGGGACGCCGACCGGGTGTTCTTGGTCGACGAGCAGGGCCAGACAGTCTCCGGTTCGCTCACCACCGCCCTGGTGGCCGCCGCCATGCTCGAGAAGCACCCCGGGGCGACCATTCTGTACAACCTCATCTGCTCCAAGGTGGTGCCCGAGACCATCGCCGAGCTGGGCGGGGTCGGGGTGAGGACCCGGGTCGGTCACTCCTACATCAAGGCGGTCATGGCCGAGACCGGAGCGGTCTTCGGCGGCGAGCACTCCGGGCACTACTACTTCGCCGACAACTTCCGGGCCGACTCGGGGATCATCGCCGCAATGGTGGTGCTCGAGCTCATGAGCAAGGCCGGCCGACCGCTGTCGGCCCTCCTCGCCCCCTATCGCCGCTATGCGAGCTCCGGCGAGATCAACACCGAGGTGAAGGACCCGGCCCGGATGGTCGAACGAGTCGCCCAGCGGGTCGCGGCCGAGGGCGTCACCATCGACCGCCTGGACGGGCTGACCGTGGACTACGGCGACTGGTGGTACAACCTGCGGCCGTCGAACACCGAGCCGCTGCTCCGTCTCAACGTGGAGGCCCACTCCGAGGAGGAGTGCGCTCGTCACGTGGCGGAGGTCCTGGCCTTGGTGGCCGAGTTGGGCGAGTAGCAACCGGACGAACCGAAGAGCTGGCGAAGAGGACTGCGATGCCCCTGGATCCGTTGTTGATCGAGCTGTTGGCGTGCCCCGAGGACAAGGGGCCGCTGTGGTACTTCGACGACGAGGACATCTTGTACAACCCCCGCCTTCACCGGGCCTACAAGATCGTCGACTCGATCCCGGTCATGTTGATCGACGAGGCGGTCTCGGTTGACGAGGCCGAGCACCAGCGCCTGGTGGCCAAGGCCGAGGCCGGGGGGGCCACCGAGACCGGCACGCCGGCACCGAGCGGGGGATGACCGTGACTCCGGCCGGGCCGTCCGCCTCGCCGCTGGCCGTCGACTCGCTGGCCATGTGGAGCCTGGCCGCCGGTCTCCCCGAGCAGATCGTGGCCGGGTTCGACGCCGGGCGCGCCGTGGGGGACCTCCCCGATGGGGACCGGATCGACTCGGTGGCGGTGGTTGGCATGGGCGGCAGCGGGATCTCTGGCGACGTCCTGGCCGCCGCAGCCAGCGGGACCTGTCCGGTGCCGGTGGTCCCGGTCAAGACCTACGAGCTGCCGCGCTGGGTCGGACCGCGCTCGCTCGTCTTCAGCGTCTCGTGCTCGGGGGACACCGAGGAGACCCTGTCGGCCACCGAGGCGGCCGTGGCTGCCGGAGCTTCGCTGGTCGCGGTGACCGGGGGCGGGGCACTGGCCCGGCTGGCCGCCGAGCACGGGGCGCCGGTGGTGCCGGTCCCTTCGACCATCCCCCAGCCCCGGGCAGCCATCGGGGCCATGGCCGTCCCCCTGTTGGTGATGGCCGATCGCCTCGGGCTGCTGCCCGGGATGCAGGACCAGCTGGCTGCCTCCTTCGACCACCTGGCCCGTCGCCGAGACCAGCTGGTGGGATCGGACAGCCCGGCCAAGGAGGTGGCCCGGCGGATCGGTCGCACCATCCCCCTCATCCACGGCGCCCACGGCCTGGGGGCGGTGGCCGCGTCCCGCTGGAAGACCCAGGTCAACGAGAACGCCAAGGCGCCGGCCTTCTGGTCGGCCCAGCCCGAGCTGTGCCACAACGAGATCGCCGGGTGGGGCCAGTACGGGGACATGACCCGCCAGGTCCTCACTGCCATCGAGCTGCGCACGGCCGACGAACACCCCCAGGTCGCGAGGCGGTTCGCCTGGGTGTCCGAGCTCCTCCTCGAGGTGGTGGCCGAGGTCGTCACGGTGTGGGCGCAGGGCGACAGCCCCATCGCCCGCTTCTTCGACCTGGTCCTGGTGGGAGACTTCGTCTCGCTCCACCTGGCCGGCCGGGAGGGGATCGACCCGGGTCCGGTGCCGGTGCTCCAGGACCTGAAGCGCCACCTGCGGGCGGAGTAGCCGCTCGCTCGCCCGACCCCGCCGGCAACGAAAAGCCGCGGCCCGGAGCTGTGGGCGGGCCACACTGGGAGCGGTCGGATCCTGGAGCGCTCCCTTGGGCTACGACGACGGGCGATCGGGGGCCGGCAGGCGCTGGGGCAGCCACGCCCGAGGCCCGTCGGCCGGGCGGGCGAGCTGGCCGCGGCGCGTCGGGTTCTGGGCCGCGGTGGCCTCGATCGTGGCCGGCGTGGCCCTGGCCGCCCACGTCTACCTCTTCTACTGGAACTCCGAGGGCACCGGGGCGGCGCTGATCCACCAGGAGCAAGGCGCGCTGCGAGCGGCCCAGGACAGCGGACGGTGCGCCCAGCCCCAAAGCACCGGCGGCTCGAGCGGTGCCATCGACGGGGCGCTCGGGTCCGGGCTGGCGGCCGATGCCCAGGACCAGAGCTCGCAGGGCCAGTCCCCGAAGGTCGAGGCGCTCCTGCGTGCCCCGTCGATCGGGCTCGAAGCACCGGTGGCCGAGGGGACCTCGGCCTCGGTGCTGAGCGTGGCGGTCGGCCACGTCCCGGCCAGCTCGTGGCCCGGGACCTCGGGGACCGTGGTGCTGGCGGCCCACGACGTCACCTGGTTCAGCCACGTCGACCAGCTGGCAGTCGGTTCGCCGCTGGTCCTCGCCACTCCCTGCCGGACCTACCTCTACCGGGTCACCGACCACCGGGTGGTGGTGGCGGGCACCCCGATCGACCAGACCGTGGCGCCGCGCCTGGTCCTTGTGACCTGCTACCCGCTCAACGCCCTGTTCCTCACCTCCGAGCGCTACGTGGTCGAGGCCACTCTGTCCAAGATCGTCTATGTCGGCACTAGCGCCTCGGGCCCGGTGAGCGTCGCGCCGCCGGTGGTCCCAGCACCGGTCCCCCTGGCGGCCCAGGGGCTGGACCTGGCCCACAACCCGGCCCCGCTTGGCTCTCTCAGCCTGACCGGGACCCCCAGCCCGGCCTGGGAGCAGAGCACGGCGCCGCTGGACGACGAGGGAGCGGTGCTCGAGCTGTACTTCGCCGCCCTGCGGTCGGCCGAGCAGGGCCAGGCGGCCTGGTGGGCCCAGCTGGCCCCGACCGTCCCGTTCACCGCCGCCGCCCCTTTGGCCGGGGCGACCGTGGTTCGCAACGACGCCCTGTTCGACCCGGTGCTGGTGGTGGACGGCGGCCAGCTGACCGGTGCTTCCCTGACCACCGAGCCGGTGCTTGCGGGCGGCCGGGCGGCCGGGACCTACCGGGTCCAGATGCTGGCTGGAGTCACAGGTGGCCAGCTGGTGGTCACCGGGTGGAACATGGCCCCGGTCGGCTGACCGGTCCTCGTGGGCGGCGCCGGCTCAGCGGCCGCTTTTGACCAGCTCCAACGAGGCCACGCTCACCTCGCCACCACCGGGGCTCCACACCCGCAGCTCGAGCTGGTCCCCGGGGGGCGGGGGGACGGGCTGGATCCGGAACGGGCCGAACCCGCCGAAGGGAGTCGGCCCGGGGGTGGTGCGCAGGACCACCGGCATGGTGACCACCCGCGGCCCGTCGGTCGGGGGGATGGCGCGCCGGGCGAGCAGGGTGTCGGTCGTGGCGTCCCAGGCCTCGACGTTGACCGGGACCGTTGTGGCCAGGGCCACCGTGGCCTGGTAGGTGCCCGGTCGGGCCTGCCAGTAGTCGCCGTCGACCACGTAGCCCGGGCGCCCGGTGGCCTCGGCCCGCCAGTTGGCCGACGGACCGTCGGTGACCGGGGTGCCGGCGGTCCCGGTCGAGCTCCACCCGGCGACCGTGGGCACGGCCCCCGGGACGATGAGGCTCCGGGTGCCGGGGCGGGGAACCCAACGGAAGACCCACACCCCGTCGCCGTCGAGCACCAGGCGGGCCCGTAGCGGCCCGGCCAGCTCGGCAGCCAGCGCGATGGCCGAGCGGACCGGGTCGGTCTCGATCCCCTGGGCCGGGGCGACCACCACCCACACCACCGGGGTGCGGACCGGGAGGGTGCCGGGGCCCATGACCGGGTAGATCCACCGCCGGCCGCCGAACGCCCCGGCTACCCCTTGGGAGGCCACCACCTCGTCGGCCGCCGGGACCCGCCGCTCGGCCGTCGCCAGCACCGAGGAGGTCCCGGCCGACACCCGGAGCCAGTGGCCGGGGGTCCGGGGCAGCCACACCGCCGCCCACCCCAAGGTGGCGAGGCCGACCGCCACCGCCAGGGCGGCTGCCAGCCGGGCCCGGCGCCGGCCCAGGGCGGCCAGGACCACCACCGTCCCCACCGGGACCCACAGGTACACCAGCAGGTCCTGGAACCCCGGAACGAGGAAGTTCAAGCTTCGATTGAGGGCGTTTTCCAAAACGACCGCCAACGCCGGCAGCGCGATCCAGCGGCTGGCCACCCCGAGGAGCCCCGGCGCGGCCAGGGCGGCGTAGATGTCGAGGCGGCGGGTCCACAGCGCCCGGGCCACGTTGCCGGGGTGGGCCGCTACTCCCTTGACCAGCTGGGTCAGCCCGAAGGTGGTCGGGGGGACCTGGGCCCCCAGGGCCAGGTAGGCGTAGCCGCCGATGAGCCCCGACCCCTTGTCGGCCCCCGCCGCGGCCAGGAGGATCTCCCAGGCCAGGGCGAGGCCGGCCAGCTCGAGGCCGCGCCGGCGCCACCGGGCCCCGGCCAGCGCGCCGCCCAGGGCCACGACGAACAGGTAGGTGGTGACGACGTCGCCGCTCGCCAGCGCCAGCGCGGCCCACAGCCACAGCCGCCTGCTGGTCGGGTCTCGCCACAGCTCCCGGGCGGCCAAGAGGACGAACAGAAGCCCGACCACCTCGAAGTGGAAGTCGAAGGCGGCAGTCCAGTAGACCCAGGGGTCGGCGACCAGGAGCACGATCGCCAGGCCGACCAGCAGCGCCGGGAGCCGGGAGCCGGGCCGCTCCCGGGCACTGGTCGCCGCGACGTCGCAGGTCCAGCCCAGGGCGACCGTCTCCGCCCCCACTAGGGCCGCGTCCTGGAGCCACAGCAGGGTTACCGGGTGGGGCCACAGCCGGCCCGCGAGAGCCAGGGGCCAGAAGAGCAGCTCACCGTGGCTGGCCCAGAACGAGAAGCCGTCGGGGGTGTCGAAGGGGGTGAGGTGGCCGTGGCCGATCAGCCAGAACGCTTGGTAGTAGATGGAGAAGTCCCGGCTGAGAGCGGAGCGGCCGGCCTCGAGCGCGCTCCACGCCGCCAGCGCCACCGCCTGGAGGCCGAGGAGGCCCAAGCCGAGGTGGCGCAGCGTGTCGAGGCTGACTCCGAGGGTCCGGGTGACCGGCGACGTGGCGGCCCGGGAGCTGGTCGGCCGGAGGGTGGCGACGCTCATTGGCCGGAACCGAAACGGATGGGGACGATCTCGGAGTACCCGAACGGGTAGAACTGGCGGGCGTTCACCAGGTTGGCCTCGAAGTAGACCGGGTCGGTCGAGGCCTGGGTGCCCCGGATGGTGAAGGTGGCCACCCCCTGGCCGTTGGTGTAGGCGACCACCGGGGTCTGGCCGACCTGGCCCTGGTTGATCTTGGCCTCGCCGAAGATCAACCCCTGCTGGCCGTAGATGACCTGGCCCAGGTAGACCGGCTCGCCGGCCAGGCGGACCGGCCGGTCGAGCTGGTCGAGGATCTCGGCTCGCAGGACCACCGGCTGGCCGATCGGGACGATCCGGCTCACCGCGCTGGGCTCCAGGCTGAGGTGCAAGGTGGTGGGCAGGTAGGCGGTGCTCACCGAGACGGTGCCCGGGGTCGAGGTGAAGGCCAGCACCTGGAACCCGCCGGTGATCGGGGGCTGGGCGAAGAAGTTGGGTGCGAGCAGCGTGTAGTGGGCCTGGCTCCCGGGCAGAAGGGTGGCCGGCCCTCCTCGGGCCAGCCAGAACGCGGTGATCTGGCCGCCGCTCTCCAGGGTGAACGCCGGCCGTTGGGCGCGGTCGGTGTCGTTGGTCACCTGGACCCCGACTTGGACCACGGTGGCCAGCTGGCCGGTGGTCCGCACCGAGGTGATCTGGACTCGCAGCGGGGCGGTGGCGGTGAAGATGGCGGCGATGCCGATGGCCGACAGGACGATGCCGCCGGCGGCCAGCCACCGCCAGTGGCGCCAGGGCTGGACCGGCCGGCCGTGGCCAGCGCTCACCGACCCGGCCCGGATCGTGTACACGCCGACCAGCGCCGCCGGGAGCAAGGTGACCAGGTAGCTGCCGAAGGATCGGGCCGAGAAGAACAGCACCAGGGCCGGGATGGCCACCGCCCACCCCTTGAGCGACGGGTAGGTGACGAGGTAGAGGGCCCACAACGAGACGAAGACCACCACCAGGGCGATCGTGTAGGTCAAGAGCGACCCGCCGCCGGCGCCGAGGAACAGGGTCAGCCCGACCAGGCCCTGGCCGGCCGGCACCGTGTGGCTGGCGATCGGGGTGAGGATGCCGGTCAACCAGGCGTGGGGGGCCATGACCACGAACGGCAGGTTCGGGGCGGCGAAGGCCAGGGCGGCCAGCCCCACGTAGCGGGCCAGGGTCCGGGCTGCCCGCCCGGCCCCGCCCAGGTGGTAGGCCTCGATCCCCACCCCGCTCGCCAGGAACGGGGCCACCAGCCATGGGGTCTGCTTCACCGCCATGGCCAGGCCCAGCAGCAGCGGGCCGCGCCAGGCGGCCGGGCCGCGCTCGGTCGCGAAGCGGTCCCAGCGGTAGACGGCCCCGATGACCAAAGGGACGAACAGGGCGTCGGTGACCCCGCCGACCGCGTAGGCGATGTACACCGAGAAGCTTCCGACCACGATGGCGAGCGGCCGGAGCCATCGGGGCAGGAGCACGAACGCCAGCACCATCGCGACCACCCACGCCAGCACGTTGACCGCCACCGCCATCTGGGTCGACCAGCCCAAGGCGAGCAGGGGCACGTAGAAGAGGAAGGACAGCGCCGGGTAGGAGAGCGAGGTCACCGGCCGGCCGTCCAAGTGGAAGGTGTAGCCATCGGGCGAGACGTGGAAGAGCGAGAACGCCGGCGCCATCGAGTGGGTGTAGGGGTTCACCCCGTGCAGGAACAGCTGGGCCGCGTACTGGTCGAAGGCGATCTCGTCGGTCCCATACGAGGGGCTGGTGACGACCTGCAGGTAGCTCCACAGGACGAACCCGCCGACCGCGAGGAGCAGGGTGACCCCGGCGAAGACCCGCGCCACTCGGGGGTCGACGGCGCGGGGGAGCCAGACCGCCACGACCGTGCCGAGCCCCCACAGGGCGAGCACCACTGCCGCCACCGAGAGCATTGGGTACATGTCGACGTAGCCGAACAGCCGAAACCCCCACATGAGCACGGTCAGGCCGGCGACCGACCACCACGCCCGTCCGGCCGGGCTCAGCGGATTGGCCCGCCGCAGCGGAGCGCTGGTGGTGGCGATCGGGCGCAGCCGTGCGGGGGCGACCGGCGCCTCGAGGAGGGCCATCGGTCCCGGCGACTACCCGGGGAGTGGGAACACCTGGATGTTCCCGTACGAGGTGGTCCCGACCAAGTCGTAGATGCTCCGCCCGTCCAGGCCCAGTTGGATGTCGACGGCGTTGGACGGAGCCGGGATGACCCGGAGTTGGCGCTCGGTGTTGACGTCGATGACACCCACGTTCATGACGCTGGGGCCGGCGTGCTTGAGGACGTAGATCGTGCCGCCTTGGGGGGCGACTGCCACCGCCACCGGATGGCGCCCGACGGTGAAGATCCCGGCCACTTGGCCGGTCCCGATGGTGATCTGGTCGACTGTGCCGGCGGCTTGCAGGGCGAAGAGATTGGCCCCCGAGGGGTCGACTGCGATGGCGATGGTGTCGAGGGGCACCGGGACCGAGACCGATGGTTGGTGGGTCGTGGTGTTGACCAGGGTGACGCTGCTCGAGCTGGCGTTGCCGTTCAGCACGTAGAACGTGGACCCATCAGCGCCAGCGAAGACGTCCTTGACCGAGGCGCCCACCGGGACGGTGGCGATCAACGCGCCGGAGGTGCCGTTGCGCAGTTCGAGCGCCCCGGCGGTGCCGGTGCCGATGCCGACCCCCAGGATGCCGGAGCTGGACTGGGAGAGCGAGTCGGCGTTGGCCGAGACCGGCACGATCTCGGTTACCTTGCCCGAGACCAGGTCGACCTGCTGGATGTTGGCGACGCCGTTGGTCCGGTCGAGGACCCACATGGACCCGTTGGGCTGTGGCTGCCCACCAGCGATGAGGCCGGCCGGTCCGGCCACGGTGGCCAGCGGTCTGGTTCCCCGAGCGTGCTGCGATCCTGTGTTCGGGGCGACGCTCGACGAGCCGCCACTGGTGCAGGCCGAGAGGAGCGCGCCCCCGGCGACGACTGCGGCCGCGGCGCTGATGACCAGGCGCCAGCTGCTTGACCGAGGGCGGCGCCCCAACCTGCTAGGCGGCGCGGTGACGCCGCCGGACCAGGAGCAACCCAAGGCCACCCAGCGCGACCAGGCTGGCGGCCGCGATCTCCTCGAACCTGAACGGTTCACCGGTCACGGCGGCAGTGGCACCCGAGATGCTGGTGGTCGCGGCTGGGGCCGCAACGATCTCGACCGTCGGGTCGCTGGTGATGGTGAAGGTCGCCGAGCCGTTGGTCACCGATGCGCCGCTCGCCGCCACCAGTTGTCCACCCACGATGAGGTACACCGTGGAGCCGGCGGTGATCGAGCTCGAGGTCACCGTCACCGTGACCGGGGGGAAGGTCCCGGTCACCTTGGTGCCGTTCTCGTAGAAGCCGACGCCGAAGACCACGACCACGCTCCCGCCACCTGACGGCGTGATGGTCGAGCTGCTGGCGTCGGTCAAGACCAGCTGGACCGGGTTCGGGAAGGTTCCCGGCGGGACGTTGACCGTGATCGAGGACCCCCCGATCGTGCCCGAGCCCGAGCCCCCGCTGGGCTGGATCGTGCTGGTCGAGATCACCGTGCCGGGCAGGCCGGTCGCCGAGCCGCCTGGCCCGGTGCCCCCCGGTGTGTACCCGCTGCCGGCGGCCAAGGCCGTTCCCGGCGCCAGGGAGGCGCCGACCACGCTCAGCGCGCTCGCAGCCCCGACCATGAGCCCGATCAATCTCAGCCTTCTCATGGATGTCTCCTGTCTCCCTGGTCCCGGTGGCGACATCCCTGCGCACCGGTTCGACCCACGATGGTAGGAGCCCGAGGCTCCGAATTCGCGGATCCCGGTCTTGGGCGTGCCCTGCTCAGCGGGTGCGCAGGGCCGATGCATCGGACAGAACCGGCGGTGACGGACGGTGATCGAACCTGGCCAGATGGCCACGACCCGTGGTGGTGGCTGCCGCCAGCAGTCGGCCGCGGCGGTGTCCGTCGGCGTCTCAGAAGCTGGTCGGCAGCCAGGCGGCGATCGACTGGAAGAACTCGAACAGCAAGACCGCCGTCGCCACGGTGGCGACAACGGCGATGGGCGCCTTGATGAACCACCGACGGCGTCGCCCGAGGCGCCACCAGACGGCGGTGCAGCCGGCGACTGCCCCGCCCCATCCGAGCACCGGCCAGATCGACCGGTCGACGCTCGAGGGGCGCAGTCCTGCCGTGGTGGGTGGCGGTCGCCGAGCACGAGGGACCGTGCCTTGACTCGCGGTCGGCGTCGCAGGACTGACCAGTGTGGCCTGCACGACCAGACGCTGGGCCGCGCTGTACGGCGGGGTGCAGGTGGTGAGGGTCAAGGTCGGGACGGCAGTCGGTGCCAGGACCGCCAGGTCGGTCGGTTGGACGGTGTGCAGCGAGGTCACCTCGTAGACGAAACGCCCAGCGGTGGTGGTGACCACGATCGGGTCACCCGGCACCAGCTGGCCGAGGTTGAAGAACGGGTGGAGGTAGGTCGTGCGGTGGCCGGCGATGGCCGCGTTGCCCGGTTGACCCGGAAGCGGCGTGCCGGGGTAGTGGCCCGGGCCGAGCTCGAGGTCACTCGAGGTCGTCCCCTGCACGACGACGTCGTCGACGCCGATCTCGGGGATGTCGAGCGTGCCGATCGGTTGCCCGTCCGGGGGTTGGGCGGTGACCGAGGTACTGGCACCGGGGCTGGCCGGCCGGGTTGGGTGGGTTGTCCGCGCCGCGAGCTCATGGTCGAACTGTCGTCGGAGCGCGTCCTGGTGGAGCTGGGTGGTGATCGAGGTGCCCCACAGTTCGTAGGCCACGAACAACAGCACGAGGACGCCGCTGGCGACGGCCAGCCCGCCAGCCCAGCGGGCCAGGTGGCTCCAGGACACGACGCATCGTAACGGTCGCCGTTGGCGTCGGGGTGGGCTCGGGGCGGCGTGGGTTCTGCTCGGGGGGAATGCTTACGGACCCTCGCCACCGGTCGCGGTGCACGACCGCGGGTCCCACGGCGCGAGCGCCTGGACCGGGGCGGTCGGTGGCGCAAAGTCAGGGACGGTGGTGGTCGTCGTGGTCGGTGCGACGGTGGTGGTCGTCGTGGTGGTCGTGGTCGTGGCGCGCTGGTGGTGGCTGCGGGCCACGGTGGTGGTCGTGGTCGGCGGCGGCGCCGGCGGGTTCACGCTGAAGTCGGTGCCGGTGACGACGGTCACCTGGGCGCCCGAGGAGAAGCCGCCGGTCGAGCCGGGCGCAGTAGGGGCCAGGGCCATGATCACCTGGCCGGAGAGCGAGGAGGCCACCGCTTCGGCCGCCGCCACCTCGGCCGGGGTGTCGGGGGAGAACTCGACGACCGTCTCGGCTTGGGCCCCGACCGGGGGCGCCGAGGAGACTCCGAGCACGTTGAAGCCCAGGGCAGCCAACCCCTGCTGTGCGGTCACGCCGGCCTCGGAGGTCCCGGAGCCATCGAGGATCGACACGCTGACCGAGGCCGGCGCGGGGAGCGGGCCGCCGCCGATGGTGTCGATGCCAGGTCCCACTCCCAGGAACTGGTCGATGACCTGTTGGTCTTGTGGCTCGATGGGGAACTCGACGTTGCCGTAGGCGCCGCCCTTGTAGAGATACTGGTTGATGTCGCTCACCATGACCGGGAGGGTCTCCTCGGGGGCGGCGAACGGGTTGACCCCGTGGTAGGTGAGGACCAGGTTGACCATCTGGGCGGCGGAGAACCCGCTGTCCACCGTGAGGTCGCCGACCACGCTCGAGACCAGGTTGGCGTCGGTGATGGGGTTCCCGAGCCCCTTGGAGGCGACCGCGGCTGCCAACACCCGGAGGAACTCGTGGTCCCGTCGGATCCGGGCCAGGTCCGACTCGGTCTCCTGGGGCCAGTCGGCCGGGTCGGTGCTGGTGACTCCCGGCCCCTTGTACTGCAGATGGCGGGCCCGGACCACCTGCAGCGCCTGGAACCCGTCGAGATGAAGGCAGCCGGGGGTCTGCACGTTGAGGCCGGAGTAGGCGTCGTACACCGGCATCGGGAAGTACATGTTCACGCCACCCAGGGCGTCGACGACGCTGGCGAAGGTGTCAAAGTTGAGCTCCACGTAGTGCTGGATCGGGATCCCGAAGTCCTCCTCGATTGCCGCGACCAGCTGGCTTGGTCCCTCGTAGAGGGCGGCGTCAATCTTGTTCGCCCCCTCGACCCGGGCGTTGGGGACAAACAGGTCGCGGGGGATCGAGAGCACGCTCACCAGCTTCTTGGCCGGGTTGAGGTGCAGGATCATGATGACGTCGCTGTTGACCCCGTTGACCCCTTGCGAGCACAGGCCGAAGGCCGGGTTCTGCACTTTGAGCGCGCAGCGCGAGGTCGACCCGACCATGAGGATGTTCTCGGTCCCGAGGTCCGGGCCCCGGGTCGGGGCGGGCTTGAGGTGGTGGACCGCGACCCTTCGGACCTGGGCGTCGAGGTACCAGGCGTAGCCGCCGACCGCTCCGGCGAGGAGCACCACCACCACCCCGGCCACCAGCAACCCCCGCCGGAGCCGCCAGTGGCGTCGGGCCCGGACTCTGGCCCGGCGGCGCTCCCGGCGGCTGCCCCGGGGGGCGGCGTGGCGGGGCCCGGCCGCACCGGGCGCTGGCCGGCCGAGTGGCGTGCGGCCGGCGTCGCCCGGGCCGGCCGGAGTCTGACCAGGGTCCTCGGGAACGGTCACGTCGCGACGAGGTCGCTGGCGCCCTGCTCAGGCCCCGAGCGGGCCGGCGTCGTCGAAGCCCTGGCGAATCCCCTGGCCGGCTCGAGCGATCAGCTGCTCGGGCTCGTAGAGCATCCAGTAGGCGTTGCGAGCGTGCTTGCGGCAGCGCTCCCGGAACACCGTGGCCAGGACGGCTGGGTCGTCGGCCTCGTCCTCGTGCACGAAGACCTCCAGGATCGGGGTGGAGGTCAGCAGCTGGGCGAGCATGATTCCCTGGGAGGCCTCGTGCGCGCAGGTCTTGTCGATGGGGGCCGAACCGGGCATGCCCAAGGCCAGCACGATCCGGCAGCCGTCGCGTTCGATGAGCTGCTTGGCTGCCACGGCCAGGTCTTTGAACCCGGGCACGGTGCGGCGGACAGTGGTGAATCGCTCGCCATATCCCGGGCACTCGGCCAGCTCGGCCAGGGCCTCAGCCCCCATGTTGTAGCGGGCGAACATGGTGTCGACCACGCCGATCACGTCCACCGCCGGATTCTCGCATCATTGCTGGTCGCCCGGCAGGTCGGGACCGCCGTCGGCCCCCCGGTTCCAGCTGTCTTCCACCAGGGATCCGTGGGCAGGACAACGGGCTCGCCACGACGCAGGGGTGACGATCACCGCCAGCCGCCGGCCGCAGGCCGGACAGAAGCGCGGCGGGTCGAGGGGGGCCCGGCAGCCGCTGCACACCCGGCTGGGGCGCCCGCAGCCGGTGCAGAAGTCGGCCGAGGGGTCCGGGTCAGATGGCGGCCGAGAGGGCACCGATCGGCATCCGGAGGTCCTCCAGCATCTGGAGGTCCTCCGCTGGCGAGCGGCCGAGCGTGGTCAGGTAGTTGCCGACGATGAGGGCATTGATTCCGGCGGTCATCCCCAGTGCTTGCAGCTCGCGCAGGGTGATCTCCCGCCCGCCGGCGTAGCGCAGGATGACCCCGGGGAGCCCCAGTCGGAACAACGCGATCCAGCGGATGGCCTCCCACGGCTGCACTGGTTGGCGGCCGCCCAACGGGGTGCCGGGACGGGGGTTGAGGAAGTTGACCGGCACCTCGTCGGGCGCCAACGCTCGGAGCTGGGCGAGCAGCTCGAGCCGGTGATCGTCGGTCTCGCCCATTCCGAGCAGCACGCCGCAGCACAGCTCCATGCCGTGGGCCTTGACCAGCCGGCAGGTTTCGGCTCGCTCCTCCCAGGTGTGCGTGGTGACCACCGAGCCGAAGAACGACCGAGCCGTCTCCAGGTTGTGGTTGTAGCGGTGCACACCGGCGGCGGCCAGCTGACCAGCTTGACGGTCGGTCAGGATCCCGGCGCTGACCGCCACGTTCAGGCCGGTCTCGGCCCGGACGACCGGCACCAGCTCGCACAGCCGCCGCAGCGTCCGGTCGTCCGGACCGCGCACCGCGAGCACGATGCAAAACTCGCTCGCCCCCAGCGCAGCCGTCTCACGGGCTGCGTCGAGGACCTCGGCGGTGGAGAGGAACGGGGTCGCCTTGACCGGGCTGTCGAACCGGGACGACTGGGAGCAGAAGTGGCAGTCTTCGGGGCAGCCGCCGGTCTTGGCCGACAGGATGCCCTCGACCTCGACGGTCGGTCCTCGCCAGCTCAGGCGGACCCGGTGGGCCAGCGCGGCCAGGGCAACCACCTGGTCGTCGGGGATCTGGGCGAGGGACCGCAGCTCGGCATCGGTGAGCTGCCGGCGTTCCTCGAGCAGTGCCATCTCGGCTCGGCGCAGGGCGGCGTCGGCCAGGGCCTGATCGGCGCCGTGGCGGATGGTCACCGCGCTCGCGCTGAGTTCTGGCTCGTTCATGGCCGGCCACCGTAGCGAGTGAGGCCGGCGGCAGCGAGGTGCGGTGGCCACCCAGGCGGTGGCCGGGGGCGGCTCAAGGCCTGGTCATTCTGGCCCAGCGCTGGCGACGGTGCTACGCGTGGAGGGGTCACGGTGTTCCCGGTTGACCACGTGTCGGGGTGGCCGGGTCTCGTGGCGACCGAGTAGAGGAGGCCGAGATGGCGTGGGACTTCGAGACCGAACCCGAGTTCGAAACACAGCTGGCCTGGATGCGCGATCTGATGAGAGAGGAGATCTTCCCTCTCGAGACCCTGGACTTGGAGCACGACCAGTTGCTGCGGGTGATCGCCCCCCTCCAGGAGGAGGTGAAGAAGCGTGGGCTGTGGGCTGCCCACCTGCCCCCCGAGCTCGGCGGGATGGGCTTCGGCCAAGTCCGCTTGGGCCTCATGCACGAGATCCTTGGCCAGAGCCCGCTGGGACCGGTGGTGTTCGGGAACAACGCACCCGACTCGGGCAACGCTGAGCTGCTGGCGGTCGGGATCGAGGCGACTGGCCGCGAGGATCAGCGCGAGCACTGGCTCCAGCCGCTGCTGGACGGCAAGCTTCGCAGCGCGTTCTCCATGACCGAGCCGGAGACCGCGGGGTCCGACCCAACACTGTTGCAGACCCGTGCTGTGCGCGACGGCGACGAGTACGTCATCAACGGGCACAAGTGGTTCTCTTCCAACGGTTCGATTGCCGATTTCCTCATCGTGATGGCGGTGACCAATCCCGACGTCCACCCCTACCAGGGCTCGTCGATGATCCTGGTTCCGGCGGACACGCCCGGCGTCGAGATCGTCCGGGACGTGGCCACCATGGCCCACCCCGAGCAGAGCTTCGGGCGTTTCGGCAACCACGCCGAGATCTACTACCGGGACGTCCGGGTGCCGGTGGCCAACCTGATTGGCCGCGAGGGCGAAGGCTTCGTCCTAGCCCAGAAGCGGCTCGGCCCCGGGCGGATCCACCACTGCATGCGCTGGCTCGGCCAGTCGCGACGGGCCTTTGACATGCTGTGCGAGCGGGCCGTCTCCCGGCGGGCCCACGGATCCCTGCTGGCCGAGAAGCAGACGGTCCAGAACTGGGTTGCCGATTCGATGGCCGAGATGCACGCCGCCAGGCTGATGACTCTGCACGCGGCGTGGAAGATGGACCGGGAGGGAGCCTCGGCGGCCCGCCTCGAGATCGCAATGATCAAGTACTACGGCGCCTCGGTGCTGTTCAACGTGATCGATCGGGCGATCCAGGTCCACGGGGCTCTCGGGTTCTCGTGCGACCTTCCCTTGGAGCACATGTACCGTGCTGCGAGAGCGGCCAGGATCTATGACGGCCCTGACGAGGTCCACCGCCAGACGGTGGCCCGGCGCACCCTGAGCAACTACACGCCGCACGACGTGCCGAGCGAGCACATCCCGACTCGCAGGGAAGCGGCCAAGCAGCGGTTCGCTCACCTGCTCGACGAGGCGACCGCCAACCTGTAGCCGAGTGCGGGTCCTGCTCACCGACGGGGCTGCCCGGGCCTTCGGTCCGCGGCTGGTCGCAGATCATCCCGGCATCGAACTGGTCGCCATGGGCGAAGGAGGGGCCCTGCGCACGACCGACGGGGCTGCGGTGGACCGTGAGGCCGCCGGGGTGGAGGTGGCCTGGGCCACCACCGACCTCTACCGCCAGGACCGAGCCCTGGTCCGGCCGTTCTTTGGCTTGGTCCGCCGGAGCGAGACCCTCCGCTGGTTCCAGTCGGCGGCGGCTGGCTACGACGCCCCCATCTTCGCCGAGCTGATCACCAAGGGCGTCTTGTTCACCAGGTCCGACGTCCACAGCATCCCGATCGCCGAGTACGTGCTGCGAGCCGCACTCGACCACGTCCAGCAGCCCGGTCGTTGGGCCGCCGCGCAGGCCGAGCGGCGCTGGGAGGGCCACGAGTTTTGCGAGCTGTGGGGCAGCACGTGGGTGATCGTCGGGTTCGGCTCGATCGGGACCGAGATCGCCCGTCGGGCCCGCGCCTTCGGGGCTCGGGTCGTCGGGGTTCGGCGGCGGCCGTCGGGCACCGAAGAGGCAGACAAGATGGTGACCACTGACGAGCTCGCCCAGGTTCTGCCACACGCCGACGTCGTGGTCCTGTGCGCCCCGGCCAACCCGACGACGTCACATCTGGCCGACCTGGCGTTCTTCGAGGTGATGCAGCCCAGCGCGCTGCTGATCAACATCGGTCGCGGCTCAGTGGTTGACGAGGGCGCGCTGGTGGCCGCGCTCGACGCCGGCAAGCTGGCAGCGGCGGTGCTCGACGTCTTCGAGACCGAGCCGCTCCCGGCGGACAGCCCGCTGTGGAGCCATCCCAAGGTCACGGTGACCCCGCACGACTCGGCGAACAGCGATCGGCGGGTCCTCCGTCAGTTCGAGCTGTTCACCGACAACTTGGGTCGGTTCCGGCGCGGCGAGCCGATGCGCAACGTCGTGACCGCAGACGACCTGTCCTGACCCGCTCGCCACGGCGCGCTCAACCGAGCGGTGCCAGTCGGTCGAACCCCAGCGCCTCCTCCAGGGCGGCGGCGGTCCGGATCACCACCAAGTCGCCGTGGGCCGGCCCGATCATCTGCAGCCCCACCGGCAACCCGGCCTCGGTCAGTCCGGCGCATACGGTGGCTGCTGGCGAACCGCTCATGTTGAACGGATAGGTGAACGACACCCAGCTGTCGGTGGGCTGGCCGTTCACCAACCCCTGGATCCCCATCGAGATCGGGGGCGGGGGGCCGGCGCAGGTCGGGGTGACCAGGATGCGGGCGTCGCCGAACAGCTGGACCAGGCGCCAGTTCACGCGGTGGCAGGCGTCGAGCGCCTCGGCCACCTGGCGCCCGGTGATTGATTTGGCCCGCTCGACCAGGGAGGCCAGCGACGGGTGGAGCTCGTCGAAGTGACCCTCGTAGCGCGGCGCCAGAGTCCGCAGGAGGAACACCCCGGTCAGGATGAGCCAGTCGCTGACCGGGTCGGCATCGAACACCGGGTCGACCTCCTCCACCTCGGCGCCCAGGGACTCGAGCACCGACACCGCCCGCTCGCACAGCGAGTGCACCTCGGCGTCCACGGTCGCGTACCCGAGGGTGGGCGACCACAGCACCCGGGCCGGGACCCGGGGCTGCTCCAGTGCTGCCAGCCAAGACGCCTCCGGCCGGGGCAGCGAGCGCAGGTCGGTCGGTTCGGGGGCCACCACTGCGTCCAGCGCGACGACGGCGTCAGCGACCCGGCGGGTCATGGGGCCCTTCACCGACAGCCCGGGCCAGCCGGGCGGGGTGGGTCCGCCGCTCGGGACCCGTCCCATGGAGGTCTTGATGCCCGTCAGCCCGCAACACGATGCCGGGATCCGGATCGACCCGCCGCCATCGGACCCGGTGGCCAGCGGGACCATGCCGGCAGCCAGGGCGGCAGCCGTCCCTCCTGAGGAGCCTCCGGCCGAGTGGTCCAGGGCCCAGGGGTTCCGGGTCGCCCCGAACAGCCGGTTGTCGGTCATGGCGGTCCAACCGAACTCGGGGGTGTTGGTCTTGCCGACCACCACGCACCCGGCCGCCCGCAACCGGGACACGAGGACCGAGTCGTGCTCGGCCGGCGGGTCGTGGGCCCATCGGGGCGAGCCGTTGGTGGTCCGGAAGCCGGCCGCGTCCTCGAGATCCTTGACTCCGATCGGGACCCCGGCCAGCGGACCCGGGTCGGCCCCGCTCGCCACCTTGTGGTCGACCGCCGCCGCCTGCTCCAGCGCCCGCTCGCCGTCCAGCGCGACGAATGCGTTCACCTGGGGGTTGAGCCGCTCGATCCGATCCAGGGCCGCCTGAGCCAGCTCCCGGGCCGACACTTCCCGACGCCGGACCCGTGCAGCCAGGTCGACGACGGAGGTGGTTCGAAAGTCGATGTCCATGGCAGTGAGCTAGCACGACGACGCCGGCCCCGTCGACGCCCCTCGCCGGGCTGCCTGGGTGGCAAGCTGTCGGTGCCATGGTCTGTCCCACACCGGCCTGCTCCGACGCCGCCCTGGCGGGACGGTGGTGACGGTGTCTGGCCGGCTGGTCGGTCGCGGTCGTCACCTGACCAGACGCCAGTTCCTCGTGGCCGGCGCCGGTGTGTTTGGGGCGAGCGCGCTGTCGGCCTCTCGGGTCCGACTCAATCGGCCGCTCGGCTGAGCGGTCGAGCGTTTCCGGTCCCGGCCCGATTTGCGCGCGCCGCGTCTGTCCGACCGACCTCACCATGAGGCCGCTGTCGGCGAGGTGGTGTGGGTGCGGTCAGTGCCCTTCCAGTCGACCAACCTGCGGGTGCAGCAATGGCGTGGAGAGCCGGTCCTCACCTGGTGGCAGGGGAGGATCGCCCACTACGGGGTGGGCATCTCGGGGGGTACGTGCTGCTCGACGGCTCCTACCGCGAGGTGATGACGGTCAAGGCTCAGCGAGGCCTGCCGGCCGACCTGCACGAGTTCATCATCACGCCCGAGGGGATCGCCTACTTCACTGGTCAGGCCGCTCGCTGGGACCGGGTGGGGGCGACGCTGGGGGGCGTCGTGGTGCAGCCCACGCAGGGACCCCGGCCCACGAAGTAGGCCGGGATCGACGGCGAGTCGGTGGGTGGGTTGGTCGGGAGGAGAACCGGTGGCCGGGGCGCCTGGGAGAAGTCGAAGTCCCGGACGACGTTGCCCAGGATCCGGGCGTTCTCCCGGACGTCGGGTCGGGGGTCGGGCCGGCCATCGGTCTTGGGGTTGAGCCGGGCACCGCCCATGAAGTCGTCCTCGATGAACTTGAGGTAGGCGTCGCTGCTCAGGACCTGGTGGTCGATGTAGCCCCGGCGGGCATAGGGAGAGATCACCAGACCAGGGACCCGCAGGCCGTAGCCGTTCTGGTCGACTGCGGGCGGCCGGACCCCGTCGTAGAAGCCCCCCCAGTCGTCCCAGCTCAGGAAGATCGCGGTGGAGGACCAGTCCGGGCTCTCCATGGCAGCGTTGATCACCGCGGTCACGTACGCCTGCCCTTGGTGGACGCTGGCCGGCGGGTGCTCGCTGTCGGCCTGGGAGGGGGCGAGCCAGGAGACCTGGGGCAGCGTGCCCCGGGCGGCGGCGCGGAAGTAGGCGTCGAGCGGTTTGATGTTGCCCAGCTGGTGGTCGTGGCGGACGTCTTCGAACAACGGGAGGGGGTTCCAGATTCCCGGGGTGCGGGCCGACTGTGCGACGGGCGGGCAGGTGACCGCCTGGTCGTTCGCGCAGTCGGGCTGGGTCCCGGTCTGGACGTAGTAGGCCCAGCTCACGTGGTGGCGATAGAGGAGCCAGGTGAGGTCGGTCCAGGCCAAGTCGATCGACGTGGTCCCGGTGGTCAGCTCCTGGGTCACGGCCTGGTCGAACTGCCGGACCCCGTAGGGGCCCATGATGTCGTTGACGCAGCTCATTGGCGAACGGTTGGCGCAGCGAGCCGACCACCCCGACACCAAGAACAGGTGATCGGGGAGGGACCACGAGCTCACCGGTTCGAACATGTGGTCCTGGAGGACGAAGTCTCGGGCGTACGTCCAGTAGTTGGGGATCTCTTTGCTGGTGTGGTAGCCCATCACGTCGGGCACCGGGGTCTTGGAGGCTGAGCACACCGGATTGTCGGGGTTGGTGCAGCCCCGTGACGCCTGCTCGGCGGACGCGATGAACCCATCCATCTTGCCGCCGTCGATGTCGGCGACCGCGCTCGGGTGGCCGTGCGGACCGCCGCCGTTCACGTCGTTCACGTCGTGGAACGGGGCGTCGCAGGCCGAGGTGAGCGGGTTGGGGACGCAGACGGTGGGAACGCCGTCGTGCATCGGGATGCCGTCGGCCCCCGGAAACGTCCCGAAGTAGCTGTCGAACGAGCGGTTCTCTTGCATCACGATGATGACGTGGCGGATCTTGTGGATGCCGAGGGGGGGTGCGGCCCCCGACGCCGGAGCGGCCAGCGGCGCAACGAGGGTGGTCGCGGCGGTGACCGCCGCCAGGGCGCCGGGTCCGGCGGCCCGCAGCATCCGGGAGAGCCGTGTCGTCATGGGGTGGCACGCTAGGCGCCTGGGCCGGCCGGGGCGGCCATCGCAGGTCGGCGATCACGGGCCCAGGAGTGCAGCCGGCACCACTGCGAAGCCGTCGGGTCTGCGGTAGCAGCGCTCGCCTGCGTTGAGCACCGCTCCCTCGACCAACTCGTCGCCGAGCCGCCGGCGCAGCCACCGGAGGTGAGCGACGTCCCGCTCGGCGACGTCGGTCGTGAGCCGCACGTCGAACGCGACCAGCTCGCCGCGCTCGCCCTCGACGATCAGGTCGAGCTGACGGTGGCTCCGGTAGGTGCGCAGGTGCGAGACCGAAGCACCGCAGGCTTGCGCGTACGTCCGCACCGACTGGGTGACCAGGGATTCGAACAGCGCGTCGGCGAAGACGGCCCGTCCGGCCGCGCCCACCCCGCTGCGGCGCAGCAGCGCCGGGTCGAGGCCCAACAGCCGGGCTGCCAGGGCCGGGTCGGCGAGGTGCCGCTTTGGCTCCTCGGCCAGCCGGCCGAGCCGGCGCCTCGGGGCGAAGGCCGGGAGGTCGTCCACGATGCCGAGCCGTTCGAGGAGGCGCCGGTACGCTGCGGCGGCGTCTGGGGGCAGCCGGACCGGCCGGTGTTGGTCAGCGACCTCTGCGATGGTCGACTCGGGCACGGTGGTCGCGGTGGCCGCGGCGTAGGCGGCGAGCCGGCGCCGGAGGCTGCCAGGGTCGCGGACCGGCCGACCGAGCTCGGCCGGAACCGCGGCCACGAGCCGCTCCAGGTAGCGGTCGAGCGCCCGGCGACGGGCCGGCTCCTCGAGCGGGCGGATCCCCGGCAAGCCGGAGGCAAGCACCTCGCCCAGGTACCGATCCCCGGTGAGCGGACAGCGTCCGTCCAGTTCAGGACGGTCCCCTCGCAGCAGCGAGGCCAGGCTGACCACCGGGACGGCGAGCCCTCGCTCGGCCAGGCTGAGCGGCCGGACCCGGACCAGCGCGATGCCCGGCCCTGCCGGCAGCTCGGGGGTCGCGCCGGTGAGCAGGAACCGTCCCGGCCTCGGGTCGTCGCGCACCGCGGCCGCCACCGCCTCCAGGGCTCCGGGGTGGCGGTGCCAGTCGTCGACCAGCACCGGCGACCGACCGCCGAGCGCACGGGTCCAGTCCGCGGTGGCCCCGGCGGTCGCGCCCGCCTCCGGCAGACCGACGACGACCGAGGCCCGCTGTCGGGCGATCGTTGTCTTCCCAGTGGCCGGCGGTCCGGCCAGCAGGACTGCGGCCGCCACCGAGAGGAGGCGGTCCAGCTCGGGTTCGACCACCCGTTCCGGGGCGGCTCGCCCGATCATGGGTGGGTGGCGTCGCGGGTCACCGGCGGCCGGCGAACGCCGTCAGGCGCTCGGCCCCCAGCGAGGCCGAGCACGGCTCCGCCGGCGAATCACGGTGACGTCCGGTGGCGGCGCGAGCATCGCCGCGAGGCTGCGCCGCTAGCTCGACGGTGCGAGGCCGCGCACCGCGTCCTCGAGGTCGACGCCGGCCGGGATGATCATCGGGGCCGGGATCGTCACCCCGTTGTCGACGTAGCGGGCGATCCGGGCCCGACACTGCTCGAAGGAGCCGTGCACGATGAGGTCGTCGACGACCTCGTCGGGGATCGCTTCGAGCGCGCCCCGCCGGTCGCCTGCCGACCAGCGCTCCCACATCGGCGAGAGCAGCTCGCCCCGGCCCAGCCAGCGCTGGAACTGGGCGTAGGCCTCGACGTTCATGTACGCGGCGATCATTCGGCGCCCGATGGCGCGGGCAGTGGCGGCATCCTCGGTCGGGATGGTGAAGATCCGGGCCACCACCTCTTTGCGGCCGTCCCCGCCGATCTCGGCGACCGCCTTCTTCACGTCGTCCGCCGACAGCCAGTTGAGGATTGCCCCGTCGGCCTCCCGCCCGGCGAGGGAGAGCATGCCGGGTCGGAGGGCCGCGAGGTAGATCGGCGGACGCTGCTCGGGTCGCCGTGACAGCCGGAAGCCGCGGATGGTGAAGGTGGCGAACTGGGCGTCGACCCGCTCGCCGGCCAGGGCGAGTTTGAGGAACCGCAGGACATCGCGCGCCCGGCGGTAGGGCTCCTCGAACGCCATCCCGTTCCACCGGCTGACGATCGCTTCGGACGAGGTCCCGATGCCCAGGGCGAACCGCCCCGGGGCGGCGTCGGCCATCGCGGCCGCGGTCTGGGCGAGCAGCGCCGGCCCGCGGGTGTAGACCGGCGCGATGGCGACCCCGAGCCTGAGCCCCGGGGTCCACGCGGCCGCCAGCGCCAGCGGGGTGAACCCGTCCGCCCCGTCGACCTCCATGGACCAGATGTCGGTGTACCCCAGCTCCACGAGGAGCTCGAACCACCGCCGGTGCTGGTGGAGCGGGACGTCGAAGGGGACGGTGATCCCGTGGCGAAGATGGTCGGTGCTGGTCACAGCGGACAACTCTTGCACCGACCCGACCGCTCTCGCAGGTGTCCAGCCCCGAGGGAGCGTGACGGTCCGGGCCGGCTCGACCTCTCGGTGTCAGCGGCGGCGTGCCGGCGGCCGGAATGTGACAGAATTGTAACAATTCCTGGGTCCTGCGGTCAGATTCGGTGCCAATGCTTGGATCGACGGCACCGTGCCCGCGGGGGCACCGCCGCCCGATCGAGGAGGTGGGCATGGAAGCGCAGGCGAGCCACCCGGTTCACAGGAGCGGGGGGCCACGACGGCCGGTGGCGCTCCGTGCCGTCGAGCTGTGGCCCTGGGGCACGGTGTCGGGCCCGAGCCTCCGACGCTTGGTGGTGGTCGCCCTCGTCACCGCGGCGGCGCTGGCCCTGGCCGCCATGGTGGCGCTGGCGGTCGGGGGGCACGCCGGGGCCCATGGCTGGCCGCTCCTGCGAGGCGCCGCAGGCGCCGGTGGCTGAACTGACCGGCCTCGCCGAACGGCTGCGGCCGAGATGAGAGGCAAGAGAGAGAAGGAGTGATCATGGACGAACGAACCGAGGTCGGGCACCCGACGTTCGGACGGCTTCGAGCCATCGGCGGCACCCAGTCGGCCGGGCCTTCGTCGGGGGGCCCGCTGGTGGTGGCCGGGATCGTGGTCGCGCTGCTCGTCGGGCTGGCCGGCCTGGGGGTGGGTGCCTGGTCGTTGGCCGCCCAACCGGCGCAGGGCCCGGCTGGTCCCCAGGGCGCGGTCGGGCCGCAGGGCCCGGCTGGTCCCCAGGGCGCGGTCGGGCCGCAGGGGGCCCCGGGGCCGCGGGGGGCAACCGGCCAGCCGGGACCGGCGGGGACCATCCTTGCGGCCAAGCGCATCGCGGCCAGCGTCATGACCAGCGTGGCCGACCCGCCGGTCGGCACGGTGCTGGTGGCCCGCACCTCGTGCCCCAAGGGCGAGGTGCTGCTCTCCGGCGGGGCCGAGGTGGCCGCCCCGGGGCCGGCCGACCGCAACGTCATCCTGCGTTCCTCCTACCCGCTCAGCTCGACCACCTGGCTCACCGTCGGGATGGTCATGAAGCCCCTGGGCAAGGGCAACGCGATGACCATGCGCCCGTTCGTGATGTGCGGGACGCCCTAGCGAGCGTCGTCGACGCCGGCACGATCAGGTGGTGATCTGGGGCAGAGCGGCCGCCGGGCTCGGGATGCGCGCCGTCGACTGGGCCAGGCGTCGCCGCCCGAACTCCCCGCGAGGAGGGCGATGGCACCGCTGATCCTGTTCATCGAGGACGACGAACGGATCCGGACCGTGCTCTCGCTCTCGCTCCAGCGCGACGGCTTCGCGGTAGCCGAGGCCGGCAGCGGGGAGGAGGGGTTGGCGGCGTTCGAGGCCCGGCCGCCCGACGTGGTCCTGGTCGACCTCCGGCTGCCCGGGATCGACGGCTTCGAGGTCACCCGGGCCCTGCGCCGGGCGAGCAACGTCCCGATCATCATCGTCACCGCGCATGGCGATTCGCACGACGTGGTGGCCGGGCTGGAGGCAGGTGCCGACGACTACGTCGTGAAGCCGGTGGTGGCCAAGGTGCTCGCCGCCCGGGTCCGAGCCCTCCTGCGGCGAGTCTCGGTCGGCGAGCAGACGACCACGGTGGTCCGGGTGGGAGACCTCGAGATCCACCGGGAGGCCAACGTGGTCGTGCGGGACGGGATCGAGCTCCCCCTCACTCGGACCGAGTACAAGGTGCTGTGCGCGCTGGCCGAGCATCCCGGTTGGGTGCTCACCCGGACCCAGCTCCTCGAGCAGGTATGGGAGTACGACTACTTCGGCGACGAGCGGCTGGTCGACACCCACATCGGCCGGCTTCGGTCCAAGGTGGAGCGTGACCCGTCCAAGCCCGAGCTGATCGTGACGGTCCGGGGCGCAGGGTACAAGCTGGCGACATGAGGCCGTGGCCAAGGGCCGGCGGGCGATCTCGGCGGAGCCGGCCGAGCTTGCGGACCCGGACGGCGCTCACCTTCGGGCTCGGCGCGGCCCTGGTGTCGACGGCGGTGGCGCTGATCACCTACGCCCTGGCCGACCACGAGCTGCTGAGCCAGCGCCAGAACAGCAGCCTCCGGCAGACCTACGTCGACGCCCGGTTGTTCAAGGAGGAGCTGGCCTCGCCCGAGGCCAGGCTCGAGGACGTGCTGTCCTCGCTGGCTCGAGCCAACGGCGTCCAGGTGCTGGTCAACCGGGACCGGCTGTGGTTCTCCACCTCGGCCCTGGTCGGCTCGGCTTCTCTGCCGGCCTCGCTCGTGTCGGCCGTGCTGGCCGGCCACCCGGCCGACCAGCGCATCTACCTGCAGGGCATGCCAGCCTTCGCGGTCGGGATCCCGATCCCGTCGGTGAACGCGTACTACTTCGAGATCCACTCGTTGGCCGAGCTCCGCTCGACCTTGGAGACCCTGGCCATCGTGCTGGCGGCGGCGGCGGCGGCCGCGACGGTGGGCGGGACCCTGCTCGGGCTGGGGGCCAGCCGCAGGCTGGTCCGCCCACTCGCGGCCACCGCGCGGGTGGCCGGCGAGATCGCCGCCGGCCGGCTCGACCAGCGCTTGCCCCCCGATGCCGACCTGGGCCCGCTGGTCGACGCGTTCAACGACATGGTCGCCCGGCTCCAGGAGCGGATCGAGCGGGATGCTCGCTTCGCCGCCGACCTGAGCCACGAGCTCCGCTCGCCGCTCACCACCGTCGGTGCCTCGGTCGAGCTGGTCGATGCCTACCGTCAGGCCCTCCCGGCCGACGGTCGCACGGCAGTCGATCTGCTGAAGGCCGAGATCGACCGGTTCTCGGACATGGTCCAGGACCTCCTCGAGATCTCCCGGGTCGATGCCGGAGCCGAGCCGGTCGAGCTCGACCCGGTCCTGATCGGCGAACTGGTCGAGCACACCGCCGCCGCCCATCCGAGCCCGGTGGCGGTCCGGGTCCAGCCGGCCGCCGCAGGCTCCGTCGTGTTGGGCGACAAGCGCCGGCTGCAGCGGGTCCTCGTCAACCTGCTGGACAACGCCCAGGTGCACGCCGGCGGATCGTCGTTGGTCTGGGTCGACCGTCGGGACGGGGCGGTCGAGATCGCGGTCGAAGACCATGGGCCCGGAGTCGATCCGGCCGAGGCCGAGCTGATCTTCGAGCGCTTCTACCGCGGCAAGGCGGCTGGACGACGCTCGGCGGTGGCCGGATCGGGGCTCGGGCTCGCCTTGGTGGCCGAGCACGTCCGGGCCCACCAGGGCTCCGTTCGGGTGGAGCCGGCCCCCGGGGGCGGCTCCCGCTTCGTGGTGACCCTGCCGGTGGTGACCCAGTGAGGCGTCGGCTCGGGGCGCTGGCGGCGGTGGTCGCGGCCGGGCTGGCGGCCGCCGGGTGCTCGATCGGCGCGCAGCGCTCCCCGCAGCTCATCGACGACCACCAGGTACCCTTCGGCCTCCTGCGGGCGGCACCGAGCACGACCGTCCCGGCGTCGGCCACCGTGGGGATCACCGTCTATCTGGTCCTGGGCGAGCACCTGGTGACGGTGAACCGGGCGGTCCCGGCTCCTGGGACCCTTGCCAGCGCGCTCCGGGCGCTCGGCCGGGGGACCACCGGCGCCGAGGCGGCCGCCAACCTGGAGAGCCCGATCTCCACCGCGACCCCCCTCACCCTCGAGGCGGTCGACGGCTCCACCGCTGTGGTCGACGTCGCGGCCTCGTTCTCGCAGCTGGGCGGCAAGGAACAGATCCTCGCGGCGGCGCAGCTCGTCTACACCCTCACCCAGTTCCCCGGCATCGACCGGGTGTCGATCCGGGTCGGGGGCCAGCCGGCTCAGGTCCCCACCTCCTCGGGGCGGATCCGTTCGGGTCCCTTGGACCGGGCTGCCTACGCCGAGCTCGCGCCCCTCTGATCCACCGAGCGAGGCGACGCGGGGCGCGCTTGCCCCGGTCGGGGGACGGGGGATCTGCGATGCTCGCACCGTGAGCACAGCACCAGCGAACCTTGCGGCCACCTTCTATCGCTCCATGCCCTTCGCTCGGGCCTTGGGGATCGAGCTGCTCGGCGCGTCCGGCGAGGAGGTCCAGGCCCGGCTGGGATGGTCGGAGGACCGCTGCACCGCGGGTGGGGTGCTCCATGGCGGGGCGCTGATGGCCCTGGCCGACTCGACCGGCGGGATGTGTGCGTCGTTGCACCTGCCGCCGGATGCGTCGGGCACCACCACCGTTGAGTCCAAGACCAACTTCCTGCGTGCTGTGCGGGACCGCCACGTGGTGGCCACCTCCCGGCCCCTCCATGTGGGCCGGACCGTCATCGTGGTCGAGACCGAGCTGCGCGATGCCGAGGACCGGCTGGTGGCCAAGGTCACCCAGACCCAGCTCGTGCTGCGGCCCTGAGCCGAACCGCCGCGCTGCCGAGCGGCCAGCGCCCAGTCCTGGCAGGATCGGGGAGGGGAGAGCCAAGGGAGGGACCATGGCCTACGACCTGGTCATTCGGGGCGGCACCATCGTGGATGGGTCCGGGTCGCCACCGCGCACCGGCGACGTCGCACTGGACGAGGGTCGTATCGCCGCCGTCGGGACGGTCGACGGCCAGGCCCGTCGGACCGTCGATGCCGACGGTGCCATCGTGACGCCCGGCTTCGTCGACGTCCACTGCCACTACGACGGCCAGGCGACCTGGGAGAGCCGAATGACGCCGTCGTCGTGGCACGGGGTGACCACCGTGATCATGGGCAACTGCGGCGTGGGCTTCGCACCGGTGCGACCGGGCGACCGCGAGCGGCTGGTCGAGCTCATGGAGGGCGTGGAGGACATCCCGGGCACTGCCCTGCACGAGGGCCTGACGTGGGAGTGGGAGAGCTTCCCGGAGTACCTCGCCGTGCTCGAGCGTCACCGCTGGGACGTCGACGTCGGGGCTCAGGTGCCCCATGGGGCGCTCCGGCTCTATGTCATGGGCGAGCGGGGCGCGGCTCGACAGGACGCGACCGACGACGACATCGAGCAGATGGGAAGGCTGGCCCGGGAGGCTGTCGAAGCCGGCGCGTTCGGGTTCAGCACCTCGAGGACCCGCAATCACCGGACGTCGAGAGGGGAGTGGACCCCGACCCTCACCGCGGCCGGCGACGAGCTGGCCGGGATCGCGGCCGCAATGGCCGCCTCCGGTCGCGGCGTCCTCCAGGTTGTCTCGGACTTCGCGCAGTTCGAGGAGGAGATGGCCACCGTGCTCTCGATGGCGGCGTCCTCGGGCCGACCGTTGTCCATCTCGCTGGCTCAGAACGATCACCGGCCCGACGACTGGCGACGCATCCTGCGGGCCATCGCCGACGCCAACGGCCGGGGCCTTCAGGTGACCGCCCAGGTGGCGTCCCGGCCGGTCGGCCTCCTGCTCGGCCTCCAGGCCACCATCGACCCGACCCGGACCTCAGCGATTGGGCGCGCCCTCGCCGGCCGTCCGCTCGAGGAGCGGGTGGCGCGGCTGCGCGACCCCGACGTGCGCGCCCAGGTGGCGGCCGAGATGGCGGCAGCCAGAGCGCCGTTCCGTTGGGACAAGGTCTTCGTCCTCGGCGATCCCCCGAACTACGAGCCGCCGCCGGAGGACTCGCTGGCCGCCATGGCCGAGCGCGCCGGGGTGGCACCCGAAGTGCTCGCCCTGGAGCACCTCGTGTCCGGGGAGGGGCGGGGGTTCCTCTACGTGCCGTTCCTCAACTACGCAGAGGGGAACCTCGACGCCGTCGCCTGCATGCTCGCCGACGAGCACTCGGTGCTCGGCCTGGGCGACGGAGGGGCCCATGTCGGGACCATCTGCGACGCCAGCTTCCAGACCACCATGCTCACCCACTGGGTGCGGGACCGTGACCGGGGGCAGCGGCTCGAGCTCAGCCAGGCAGTGGCCAAGCAGACCTCGATGACCGCGGCGATGGCCGGTCTCGGCGACCGTGGCGTGCTGCGCCCCGGCTTCAAGGCCGACCTCAATGTGATCGACCTCGACCGCCTCAGGCTGCGGGCCCCGACCATGGCGTTCGACCTGCCGGCCGGGGGCAAGCGGCTCCTCCAGCGGGCCGAGGGCTATCTGCACACCTTCGTCTCGGGCGTGGAGACCTACTGCGACGGGGAGCACACCGGCGCGCTCCCGGGCCGCCTGGTCCGCGGACCGCAGCCCGCTCCGGCCTGAGGTTTCCCCATCGGAGTCGGGCACGGGCGGCGCGTCCCGATGGGCGCGTCGGGCGCCCGTGGCCCTCCGGAGCGCACGCCCGGCACCCTGAGAGGGCCAGGGATCCGAGAGGGCCCTGGCGCGCCGGTTCCACGTCGCCTCACGCGCTGCCCCGTGCCTGCAGCACCGTGCGGGGCGCCACCATCCGTTCGACCGGACCCTGACGAACCGATCCGCGACGGGCCTCGCCATGCGCTCGGTCGACGACCCGGCTGCCCCGCACGGCCTCTCCGGCGATCCCTTGCTCGGCGGCGGTGGCCAGCCCTGCCTCGACGGCCCGTTCGACCGCGTCGGCCGACCCGGCCACCACCAGGTGTTCGACATTGCGGAGGCGGGAGACGGTGCCGACCCGCTCGCCCCTCGGGTTGTAGATGCCGATGCGTGCGCCGACGTAGCGGGGGGAGTCGAAGCTGAGGACCTGCACCGCCTCGCGCTGGCCGCACATCGCCACCAGCTGGTCGAGGTGCACCCAGGACTCGTCGTTGTACGAGAGGATCAGCAGCTCGCAGTCGACCTCAGCCACCACCGTGGCCAAGGCCGTCGGCATGGTTCGTTTGGAGTTGAAGATGCTCTTGGTGCTGGGGTCCCGGGCGTCGACGCGCTTGCAGGCGATCCCGTAGTGCTCGGGAGCGTCCCAGGCGACCAGGGTCTCCCACACGTGGTAGTTGGTGAAGTAGCGGTGCTGGTTGTAGGGGGGGTCGAGGTAGGCGACGTCGAAGTGGCCGAGCCGTCCGGCGAGCTCGGTGGCTTCGCCTCGCAGCGCTCGGCCCGTTCCCTCGAGCAGCTTCGGGACCCGCAGCTCGAGCCGGTTGAACGAGCGGGGAGCCCAGTCCTTCACGTACGCCATCTGGACGCCGGTGGTCGAGTCGACCCGGTCAGCAGCCTCGATCAGGCTGGTGAGCAGGATCGGGTAGAGGGGGCTGTCGGCCAACTCGATCTCGATGGCCTCTCGGATGGCGTCGATTCGCTCGCCGTTGAACGGCTGGAAGTAGCGGGCCCGGTGGCAGAAGGTCTCGGTCACGTACCCTGGCCGGCCCGGCCGGGCGTCGAGGTCGGCCACCACCTCGGCCAGCTCGCCTGGGTCGATCGCTCGGGCATCGGTCTCGATGTAGCACCGGGCGAACACCTCGGAGTAGCGAGCCAGGTCGACCGCGGTGACCTCGGCCCCGAGGGCCTTGCACGCTTGGGCCACCCTGGTGGTCCCGGTGAACAGGTCGAGGGTTCGGCCCGCCCCCACCGCCTCGACCATGCGGCCGATCACCGGCACGAGGCGTCGCTTGGAGCCCAGGTACTTGATCACGCCGGGAGCGCGCTCGGGATGGACTGGGCGAAGTGGAACAGATCGTCGGGGTCGACCGCGCGCTTGACCGCGACGAGCCGCTCGAGGTTGGCGCCGTAGTACGCCCGGGCCCAGTCGGTGAGCGTCGGGTCGATGTAGTTCTGGTAGGCGCCGGTGGTGAACGGAGCGAGGGCGGCTGCGGCGGACGCCAGCCACGCCGACGCACCGGGTGGCTCCGGCCCGGACCCCCAACTGGCGCTCATCTGGATGCCACAGAGCGCGTCCCGGTGGACGAACGCGGTGGCCTCCGGCGGGACCCGGTTGATCGCGCCGCCGTAGGCATCGAACAGGAGGGCCACCCCGAGGCCGGGAGCCAGGTCGGCGGCGGCGTGCAGCGCCTCGGCGGCAGCCGACAGCGCAGCCGACCCGAACGGTTGGGTGACGAAGGTGGACTTGGCGGCGAAGGCCGAGCGAGGCAGCGTCCCGCCGGGCGTCGTCGTCAGGTGGCAGGCGGCCGGCGACAGCCCCTGGCACCCGGCCTCGATGAACATGGCCTCCACGTAGCCGGCAGAGCCGACAAAGCGGCTGGCGGGTGCGCCGGCCGACGTGAGCAGGGGGGCGAGGAGTGCGTCGAGCGTGGTGGTGGTGCCGACCAGCACCCCGCTCACTCGGACCACGGCGCTGCCGCCGCCCGCCAGCAGCTGGCAGTTCGACCACAGCTCGTCGGGGAGGCCGGGAAGCCAGCCCTGCCACGCCCCCAGGACCTCGGGTGCGGCCGACACCGGCCAGTCCAGGGTGAACAGCGCCAGATCGTCGGGCACCGGGTGGGTGGTGAACTCGAACGACGTGGCAATGCCGAAGTTCCCCCCGCCACCACCCCGGCAGGCCCAGAACAGCTCGGCATGGGTGGTCGGGTCGGCGACGACCAGGCGTCCATCGGCAGTGACCAGCGTGACCGACGACAGGTTGTCGCAGGTCAGGCCGTAGAGGCGGTCGAGCACGCCGATTCCGCCGCCCAGCGTGAGCCCGGCGATCCCCACAGTGGGACACGAGCCGGCCGGCAGCAGCGCCCCGTGGCTGCCGAGTGCCTGGTAGACGTCGATCAACTGGGCACCGGCGCCGATGGTCGCACCCGACCCGTTCGGGTGTGGCGCCACGGTCGCAAGCGGGCTCACGTCCACGACCAGGCCGGGGCCGGTCGAGTAGCCGCCGTAGCTGTGGCCGCCCGAGCGCGCCGCGAGGGGGACGCCGGTGCGCCGGGCGAAGTCGACGCAGCGCTGCACGTCGCTCGGGGTCGCACAGCGGGCGATCGCAGCCGGGGCCGACACCGAGTCGAAGCGCTCGTTGTACAAGAGGCGGGCCGAGTCGTAGGCGGGGTCGCCCGGCCGCACCAACGCACCGGTGAGCTGCTTGGCCAGCCCGGCGTAGTCCGGCGGGCCGACTGGCAGGGTGGTGGCCGGGGTGGCGGTCGTGGCGGTGGTGCCCCTCGTCGGCCCGCCACAGCCGCCGAGTGTCCCCGACAGTGCGGCCGAGCAGACCGACGCCCCGAGGGCCCCGGCGCCGCGCAGGAATTGGCGCCGGTCGAACACCGGCCGGCCGCGCCCGGTTGCCGCAGGGGCTGGGGCCGGCGGCGCTGAAGGCGTCGCAGCGGCTGGGGTCGGGGCGGCGCGTCGGCGCACCTCGCCAGCTTGGCCGGGCGGCCCGGTCGTGCGGGTGGACCCACGCGCTCGCCCGCCGCCGGCCTGGCCAGCTCAAGCGAACGTTCGGGTGGTAGAACAGGGGCCATGACGGCGGTGGTGCACGAGCCTGGAGGGGGCTTCGGGGTCTCGGAGCTCGCGGCTCGCAGCGGGGTACCGGTGCCGACCATTCACCACTACCGCAAGCTGGGACTTCTGCCCCCGCCCCGCCAGCGCTCCGGCAAGCGGTTCGCCTACGACGAGCGTCACGTGGCCGCGCTGGGAGCCATCCGGGCGCTCCGAGCCCACCAGGTCCCGCTCGACCGGGTGCGGCGGATCCTGCCGGCTGTCCTCGAGCACCCCCTCGACGGGCTCACCGAGGAGGGCTGGGCCGCGTTGGTCGCCGACGGGTCGACCGCCGACCCGGTGGCTGGCCGCCTCCTGGAGGTGGCCCGGGATGCCTTCGCCCGGCACGGCTACGACGGGGTCTCGGTCGGGGAGATCTGCGACGCCGCCGGGGTGGCCAAGGGCACCTTCTACCGGTACTTCGACTCCAAGGACGCGGTGTTCGTCGCTGCCGCCCGGTCCACGGTCGACGCGGTGGGCCAGGAGCTCGACCGCCGTGGCGGGACCCTGTCCGAACGAGAGGCCCGTGGCGAGCTCGAGACGCTGCTCGCGCCCTTGGCTCCGCTCCTGCTCGAGGCGGCAACCCGGGAGCTGCGCGACGAGCCGCGCTCGGCGGGGATCGTCGCCTCGGTGGCCCAGGGGCTCACGACCAGGCTGGGGCCGAGGCTGCGGCCACCAGGCACCCGGGCCGTCCCGGCTGCCCGCAGGGTGGTGGAGGCCGTGCTCATGGGCCTGGTTCGTCCGGCGCTCGGCCTCCGCTCCCAGTACTGAGCCGCCCCGACCCGAGCGGCGCGCCAGTGGCGCTCCTTGACGGGGCGCTCCCGCACGTATAACAAGGGTGGACCACCGGTCACTGGCGCTATACGTGAGGAGCTTCGGGGGTGGCATCACCAGCGACAGGGCAACGGCCGTCCCGGATCCCTCCGGGGCGCGACGCGGTCATGGCCAAGGCCGAAGCGGAGAACTTCCCGGTCGCCTCCTGGGTCCTCCCCCGAGCCACCCGGTCCCACCTCCTCGCCCTCTACGGGTTCTGCCGCCTGGTCGACGACCTGGGGGACGAAGCCCCGGGCGACCGGCTCGCCCTGCTCGACTGGGCCGAGGCCGAGCTGGGGCGGGCGGCCGTCGGCCGGGCCGAGCACCCGGTGTTCTGCGCCCTCACCCCGACGATCCGGACCTTCGGCCTGTCGCTGCAGCCCTTCAAGGACCTGATCGCTGCCAACCGCCAGGACCAACTGGTGCACCGCTACGCCACCTTCGAGGACCTCACCGCGTACTGCCACCTCTCGGCGGTCCCGGTCGGACGGCTGGTGCTGGCGGTCCTGGGGCTGGACACGGCGGAGCGGATTGCCCGGGCCGACCAGGTCTGCATCGGCCTCCAGCTGGTCGAGCACCTCCAGGACGTGGCCGAAGACTGGGCAGCCGGGCGGATCTACCTGCCGCTCAGGGACGTGGCCGCCCACGGGTGCGACCCCGAGCGCCTGCTCGAGGCGGACCAGCGCCCCGCCCTGGTGGCGGTGGTCGCCGAGGAGGTCGGTCGGGCGCGTGCGTTGCTGGCCGCGGGAGCCCCATTGTCCCGGTCCCTCCCGCTGCGGCCCAGGCTGGCGGTCGCCGCGTTCAGCGCCGGTGGCGCGGCGGCCCTGGACGCGATCGAGCGCTGCGGCTGCGACGTGGTTGCGACCCGCTGCCGGCCGCGGCCAGCGGATCTGGCTCGTCGGCTGCTCGAGACCGTTCGGGCCCGAGGCCAGGTGTCCTCGTGAAGGTCGAGGCGGCGTACCAAGCGTGCGAGGAGATCACTCGGCGGGAAGCGAAGAACTTCTCCTACGGCATCCGCCTGCTCCGGCCGCCCGAGCGCCGGGCGCTCTCGGCGGTCTACGCCCTGGCCCGTCGGATCGACGACATCGGGGATGGCACCGGCAGCGACGTGGACAAGCTCGCCGGCCTCCGCCAGGTCCGCAAGGACATCGAGCACCTGGTGCCGACGGAGGACCCGGTCCTGGTCGCGCTGGCCGACGCCGCCGAGCGCTACCAGCTGCCGCTCGAGTGCTTCGGCGAGCTGATCGACGGCTGCGAGATGGACGTCTGCGGCACCCGCTACCAGACCTTCGACGACCTGGTCGGCTACTGCCGCCGGGTCGCCGGCACGGTCGGTCGGCTCTCGCTGGCCGTGTTCGGCGCGCAGGGCCGCCCGGGCGCGGCGGCGCTCGCCGACGACCTGGGGGTGGCGTTGCAGCTCACCAACATCCTGCGGGACGTCCTGGAGGACCGGGCCATGGGGCGGGTCTACCTGCCGGCGGACGACGCCGCCGAGCACGGGTGCGACCCCGACCTCACCGGCCCGGCCGAGGCGGTGGCCGAGCTGGTCGCGTTCGAGTGCACCCGAGCCCGGGAGTGGTTCGCCCGGGGGCTTCGCCTGCTCGAGCTGCTCGACTGGCGCTCTCGGGCCTGTGTGGGCGCGATGGCTGGCATCTACCGACGGCTGCTCCAGCGCATCGAGGCTGAGCCGGCCGTCGTGCTCCGGGGCCGGCTGTCCTTGTCCACCGGGGAGAAACTGGGGGTGGCGGGCCGGGCCCTCGGGGGGTGGGTCCGGTGACCCGGTCCTCGGTGGTGGTGGTCGGCGGGGGGCTGGCCGGGGTGGCGGCCGCGGTCGCGGCCGCCGACGGCGGGGCCGCGGTGACGCTCCTCGAGCGCCGGGGTCGACTGGGCGGGCTCACCTGGTCGTTCCGCCGGCGAGGGCGGTGGTTCGACAACGGCCAGCACGTCTTCCTGCGGTGCTGCACCGAGTACCGGGCGCTCCTCGAGCGGATCGGCGCCTCCTCCCTGGTGCGGCTCCAGGAGCGGCTCTGGCTGCCGGTGCTGGCGCCGGGGGGCCGGCGGGCCGACATCGGGCGGTCCGGGCTGCCGGCGCCGCTCCACCTGGCGCCATCGCTGGCCCGCTACCGGCACCTGTCGCCGCTCGATCGGGTGCGGCTCGGCCGGGCCGCCCTGGCCCTGCGCCGCCTCGACCTCGACGACCCGGCCCTGGACCGGGTGACCCTCGGTGCGTGGCTGTCCGCCCGGGGTCAGCGCCCCGAGGCAGTCGAGCGGCTGTGGAACCTGATCGCGTTGGCCACCCTCAACGTGTCCGCCGAGGAGGCGTCGCTGGCCCTGGGCGCGATGGTGTTTCGGACCGGGCTGCTGGAGCATGCCGATGCCGGCGATATCGGCTGGTCGGCGGTCCCGCTCGAAGTGCTCCACGGCGAGCACGCGGCGGCGGCCCTGGCCGACGCCGGCGTCGAGGTCCAGCTTTCCTCGGCGGTGCAGCGGCTCGAGGCGGCGGCCGGGGGGCGCTGGGCGCTCACCACGGACAGCGGGCGGATCGAGGCCGACGCGGTGGTGGTCGCCACTGGCACCGAGGCCGCCCAGGGACTCCTGGGCGAGGAGGCCCTGGGGCCGGTCGAGCGGCTCGGCACCTCGCCCATCGTGAACGTCCACCTGGTCTTCGATCGGCCGGTCACCGAGCTGCCACTGTTCGCGGCGCTGGACTCGCCGGTGCAGTTCGTCTTCGACCGGACCGAGGCGGCGCACTTTGGCGGCGAGGTGCCGACGGACGAGCAGTGCCTGTCCCTGTCGCTGTCGGGGGCCGATGCCGATGTCGGCCGCCGCCCCGAGGCGTTGATCGCCACCTACACCGAGGCCCTGGCCGCGCTCCTCCCGGCGGTGCGATCGGCCCGACTCCTCGACGCAGTGGTCACCCGGGAGCGGGCGGCCACCTTCCGAGGGGTGCCTGGGACCGCCGCCCTGCGGCCCGGCCCGCTCACCGCCCTCGACCGGGTGTTCGTCGCTGGAGCCTGGTGCGCGACCGGGTGGCCGGCGACCATGGAGGGCGCGGTCCGCAGCGGCGCCGCAGCCGCGGCCGCCGCCTTGCGCCGGTTGGCGGACGGCCGGGTGGCCGAGCTGGCGGCGGTGGGCGGGTGAGCGGGGCCGAGGCGGCCATCGCCCGCGCCAGCGAGCTGGTCGGACCGGCGCTGCGCGACGCGGTGGGACGGCTGGCCCCCGAGCTGCGGGGGCCGGTGGAGCACCACCTGGCCGGCGGGGGCAAGGGGCTGCGGGGCGCGCTGGCGGTGATCGGCGCGGCGGCCGCCGGCGGGACCGAGACAGACGGGGTTCCCGGTGCGGTGGCGGTCGAGCTGGTCCACAACTACTCGCTGGTCCACGACGACGTGATCGACGGTGACGAGGAGCGGCGGCACCGCCCCAGCGTCTGGGCGGTCTTCGGGGTCCCCTGGGCCATCGTGGCCGGCGACGCGCTGGCCAACCTGGCGCTCTCGGTCCTGCTGGAGGCCGACTCCCCGACCAAGCTGCACGCGGCCCAGGTGCTCACCGAGGCCACCGGGCTCATGATCGGCGGCCAGGCCCAGGACATGGCGTTCGAGGGCCGCCGCCAGGTGGGGGTGGAGGAGTGCCTCCGGATGGCCGAGGGCAAGACCGGGGCGCTGTTGGGGTGCGCGGGCGCCATCGGCGCGGTGCTGGCCGGCGCGGCCGACGACGTGGTGAAGGCCCTCGAGCACTTCGGCCAGCGGCTGGGGCTGGCCTTCCAGGCCGTCGACGACGTGCTCGGCATCTGGGGCGAGACCGCCAGGACCGGCAAGCCGGTCGGCAGCGACCTGCTCGCCCACAAAAAGAGCCTGCCGGTGGCGATCGCGCTGGCCCGCGGTGGCCCCGAGCTCGAGGCACTCCTGGCCGACCCCATTGCCCCCGAGGACCTCGGGGCAGCCACCGCACGGATCGAGGCCACCGGGGCCCGCGAGGAGGCGATGGCCATTGCCGATCGCGCCTACGAGGAGGCGATGGCGGCGCTGGGGTCGGTGCCGCTCCAGGCCGGGCCCCGAGAGGAGCTGGCTGCGATTGCCCGGTTCGTGACGGAGCGAGATCGATGAGCCCGGCCGGACGAAGCGTCGAGGAGGCGATGGCGGCGGCCCGGGACGCGTTGGTCGCCCTCCAGCACGAGCGCGGCTACTGGAAGGGCGAGCTCGAGACCAACGTGAGCATGGACGCCGAGGACCTGCTCCTCCGCCAGTTCCTGGGCATCCGCACCCCGGAGCAGACCGAGGCCAGTGCCCGGTGGATCCGGGCCAATCAGCGCGACGACGGGACCTGGGCCAACTTCTACGGCGGCCCACCCGAGCTGTCGACCACGGTCGAGGCCTACCTCGCCCTGCGGCTGGCCGGCGACCCACCCGAGGCGGCGCACATGACCCGGGCCGCGGCCTACGTGCGCGAGGCCGGCGGCGTGGAGGCGACCCGGGTGTTCACCAGGATCTGGCTCGCCCTGTTCGGCTTGTGGCGCTGGGAGGACCTCCCGGTCCTGCCACCTGAGATCGTCCTGCTCCCGCCGTGGTTCCCGCTCAACATCTACGACTTCGCGTGCTGGGCCCGCCAGACCGTGGTCGCACTGTCGATCGTCTCCCACTACCGGCCCGTTCGGCCGATCGGGGTCACGATCGACGAGCTGCGCACCGGCCGGTTCCACCCCCCGGCCGGCTCGCTGCGCACCTGGGCAGGCCGGTTGACCCTGCTCGACCGGGTGCTCCACCGCTACGAGCGCCGCCCACTGCGGTTCCTGCGCAGGGTCGCGCTGGCCCGGGCCGAGCGCTGGGTCGTGGCCCACCAGGAGAACGACGGCTCGTGGGGCGGGATCCAACCGCCGTGGGTGTACTCCCTCATCGCCCTGCACCTGCGGGGCTACGACCTGGGTCACCCGGTCATGCGGGTCGGCCTCGAGGGCCTCGACGGCTTTACCATCTCCGACGAGCGGGGCCGACGCCTGGAGGCCTGCCAGTCGCCGGTGTGGGACACCGTGCTGGCGATGATCGCGCTGGCCGACGCCGGGGTGAAGCCCGACGACCCGGTCCTCGTGCGGGCGGCCGAGTGGATCCTCTCAGAGGAGGTGACCCGGCGGGGCGACTGGAGCGTCCGCCGGCCCACGCTGGCCCCGGGGGGCTGGGCGTTTGAGTTCGAGAACGACTGGTACCCGGACATCGACGACACCGCCGAGGTGGTCCTGGCGCTGGCGCGCACCGAGGCCGCGCTGCACCCGGCGGTGCAACGGGCGGTGGCCTGGGTCCTGGGCATGCAGTGCCGGGACGGCGGCTGGGCCGCCTTCGACGTCGACAACACCCGGACCCTGTGCCGGGAGCACCCGTTCTGTGACTTCGGCGAGCTCATCGACCCGCCGAGCGCCGACGTGACCGCGCACGTGGTGGAGATGTTGGCGACCACCGGGCGGCACTCCGAGGCGCTCAACCGGGGGGTGGCCTGGCTGCTTCGGGCTCAGGAGGCCGACGGGTCGTGGTTCGGGCGCTGGGGTGCGAACCATGTCTACGGGACTGCGGCGGCCCTGGTCGCGCTGGTGGCGGCGGGGGTGGAGCCCTCCGAGCCGCCAGTCGCCCGGGGCGTGGCGTGGCTGGTGTCCCACCAGAACGAGGACGGCGGGTGGGGCGAGGATCTGCGCTCCTACGACGACCCGTCGTGGATCGGTCGTGGCCCGTCCACCGCGTCGCAGACCGGCTGGGCGGTCCAGGGGCTGCTCGCGGCGGGCGAGCGGGAGGCCGCCGGCCGGGGGGTGGCCTGGCTGGCCCGCACCCAGCGCGACGACGGAACCTGGGACGAGCCGTGGTACACCGGGACCGGATTTCCCGGCGCGTTCTACATCAACTACCACCTCTACCGGTTGGTGTTCCCGCTGTCGGCCCTCGGCCGGTACCTGGCGAGCGAGGACGGCCGTGGCTGAGCTCCGGGTGCTGAGCGCGCTGCGCGTCGAAGCTCTGGCGGTCGGTGGACCGGTCCAGGTGGTCGGCATGGGTCCCCGCCGGGCGGCCACCGCGGTGCTGCGGCCGGCGCCGGGGCCGGTGGGTGCCGCGATGGTGGGCGTGGCCGCCGGGCTTTTGCCCGGGATGGCGCCAGGGGATCTGGTGGTCGCGACCGAGCTGCGCACCCTGGACGGCCGGGCCCGGCCGGTGCCCGGGGCCCGCCTGGTCGCGGCCCAGCTGGCTCGGTCCGGTCTGTCGGTCCGGGCCGGGCCGGTGGTCTCGGTGCCTCGCCTCCTGCGGCCGGCCCGCTTGCGCGAGCTCGGTCTCGGCGACGCGGTGGCGGCCGACATGGAGTCGGGATTCCTGGCCGACGCGCTCGGTCGCGACGTCCCGTTGGTCGTGGTCCGGGCGGTGGCCGACTCGCTCGACAGCGGCCCGGTGGGCGGCGGGCTGCGGGCCCTCCACGCGCTGCGTCGGGTCCGCCCGGCGCTCGAGGCGTGGGCACGAGCCCTCGGCCCCCGCCGGGTCGAGCTGGCCGCGCCCCGCTCGTTCTGCGCCGGGGTCGAGCGGGCGATCGAGATCGTCGAGCGAGCCCTGGAGCGCTTCGGCGCCCCGGTCTACGTCCGCCGCCAGATCGTGCACAACGCCCACGTGGTCGCCGGTCTCGAGCGCCGGGGGGCGGTCTTCGTCCAGGAGCTCGACGAGGTGCCCACCGGGGCCACCGTGGTGCTGGCCGCCCACGGGGTGGCGCCGGCGGTCCGGGCCCAGGCGGCGGCGCGAGGCGATCTGTCGGTCATCGACGCCACCTGTCCGCTGGTGGCCAAGGTCCACCACGAGGCTCGGCGCTTCGCGGCCCAGGGCCGGCGGATCGTGCTGGTCGGCCACGCCGACCACGAGGAGGTGGTGGGGACGATGGGCGAGGTGCCCGAGGCGATCGACCTGGTCGAGCGGCCCGAGGACGTGGTGCGTCTGCCCTATGGCCCCGACACCCCGGTCGCGTATCTGACCCAGACCACGCTGGCGGTCGACGAGACGGCCGAAGTGCTGTCCGCCCTGCGGGACCGCTTCAGCGACCTGGTCGGGCCCAGTGCCGACGACATCTGCTACGCCAGCCAGAACCGCCAGGACGCGGTGCGGGCGGTGGCGGCACGCTGCCAGCTGGTGCTGGTCGTCGGCTCGGCGAACTCCTCCAACTCGGCCCGTTTGGTCGAGGTGGCCCGTCGGGAGGGAGCTCGTGCCGAGCTGATCGAGGACGCCGGCCACCTGGATTTGTCGTGGCTGGACGGGGTGTCCACGATCGGGGTCACCGCCGGGGCTTCGGCCCCCGAGTCCGTCGTCGTGGACCTGGTCGAGCAGCTGTCGGGCCTCGGGACGACCGAGGTCCACGAACACCGAACCATCGAGGAGTCTGTGCGCTTCTCCCTCCCCCTGCAGGTGCGCTGATGCCTATTCCCTTGCGACAGAACCTTCGGATCGGGGCCCACCTGTTGGCCAACAAGCTCCGCAAGCGGCCCTATTACCCCTTCATCGTCGAGATCGAGCCGCTGTTCGCCTGCAACCTCTCCTGCCCAGGCTGCGGGAAGATCCAGCACCCGACCGAGATCCTCCGCCGCCGCCTCAGCGTCCAAGACGTGGTCGGCGCGGTGGAAGAGAGCGGGACCCCGATGGTCTCGATCGCTGGCGGCGAGCCGTTGCTGCACCCTGAGATCGACGAGATGGTCGCCGCCCTGGTGGAACGCAAGGTCTACGTCTACCTGTGCACCAACGCGGTGCTGCTGCGGCGCCGCCTCGACCGCTTCACCCCATCGCGCTTCTTCTCCTGGGTGGTCCACGTCGACGGCCTGGGCGAGCGCCACGACGCCGCGGTGGACCGGGCCGGGGTGTTCGACGAGGTGGTGGCCGCGGTGCGAGAAGCCAAGGCTCGCGGCTTTCGGGTCACCACCAACTCGACGTTCTTCAACACCGACTCGCCCAAGACCGTCCGCGACCTGCTCGACTTCCTCAATGACGACCTCGGGGTGGACGCGATGATGATCTCGCCCGCCTACGCCTACGAGAAGGCCCCGGACCAGGACCACTTCATGGGGGTGGAGCAGACCCGCCGCCTGTTCGCCGAGGCGTTCGCAGAGGGTCGGCGCCGGCGCTGGCGTCTCAACCACTCGCCGCTGTTCCTCGACTTCTTGGAGGGCAAGGTCGACTTCGCCTGCACCGCGTGGGGGATCCCCAGCTTCTCGGTGCTGGGCTGGCAGCGGCCGTGCTACCTCATGGCCGACGGGTACGCCAGCTCCTACCGCGAGCTGGTCGAGACCACCGACTGGACCCGCTACGGCCGGGGCCGCGACCCGCGCTGCGACAACTGCATGGCCCACTGCGGCTACGAGCCGTCGGCGGTCATCGCCTCGATGAGCTCGCTCCGCCAGTCCCTGCGGGCCCTGGTGAGCACCCATTGACCACCCTGGTGCCGCCTCCCGCCACCGGCGCGCCGGCGGTACCGGCCGCCCTGGACGGGCTCACCCCCGAGCGACTTCGCCGGCTGGACCGCCCCCAGCTCGAGGCCCTGGCGGCCGAGATCCGGGAGTTCCTGGTGCGATCGGTGGCTCGCACCGGCGGCCATCTGGGGTCCAACCTGGGGGTGGTCGAGCTCACCTTGGCCTTGCACCGGGTGTTCCGCTCGCCCCAGGACCGCCTGGTGTGGGACACCGGTCACCAGGCCTACGTGCACAAGCTGGTCACTGGCCGGGCGGCCGGCTTTGCCCGCCTCCGTCAGGCCGGCGGGCTGTCGGGGTACCCGAGCCGGGCGGAGTCCCCCCACGACCTGGTGGAGAACAGCCACGCCTCGACCGCGTTGTCGTATGCCTACGGCCTGGCGGTGGCCGAATCCCTCGGGCACGGTGCCGGCCGGGTGGTGGCGGTGGTGGGCGACGGCGCGCTGACCGGCGGCCTGGCCTACGAGGCGCTGAACAACATCGGCGCGGCCCGGCTGCCGGTGGTGGTGGTGGTGAACGACAACGGGCGCTCGTACGCGCCGACGGTCTCGGCCCTCTCCACCGCCGGGCGGGTGGCCGATCCCAGGGCACCGGCCGGGTTCTTCGAGTGCCTGGGGTTCGAGTACCTGGGCCCGGTCGACGGCCACGACATCGAGGCGCTCGAGGCGGGGCTCCTGGCCGCAGCCGCACGCGGCGGCCCGGTCGTCCTGCACGTGCACACCGCCAAGGGCCGCGGCTACCACTTCGCCGAGGCCGACCAGACCAAGCACCTCCACGACGTCGGTCCTTTCGACCCCGAGACCGGCCTCGCGGCACGGCGCAACGGGCCCACCTACACCGAGGTGTTCTCCCGGGCCATCGTGGGGCTCGCCGACCAGGTGCCCGAGCTGGTGGCGCTGACCGCGGCCATGGAAGGGCCGACCGGCCTGAGCGCCTTCCGGGAGCGCCACCCAACCCGCTGTTTCGACGTCGGCATCGCCGAGCAGCACGCGGTCACCGCGGCGGCCGGAATGGCCATGGCCGGCCTGCGGCCGGTGGTCGCGATCTACTCCACCTTCTTGAACCGGGCCTGGGACCAGCTGTACTACGACGTCGGCCTCCACCGGCTCCCGGTCGTCTTCTGCCTCGACCGAGCCGGGATCACCGGCGACGACGGGCCGAGCCACCACGGGGTGGCCGATCTTGCGCTGCTCACCAAGGTGCCGGGCATGACCGTGCTCGCGCCGTCCTCAGCCGAGGAGCTCTGCACCATGCTGCGGTGGGCCTGCACCGAGTCGGCTGGCCCGGTCGCCCTGCGATGGCCGAAGACCGAGGCCAGGTGGGCTGGCCCGCCCGGCCAGGGCCTGGCCGCGCGCCTGGTGTCCTCCGGCCGGGAGGTCTGCCTCATCGGCGTGGGCAAGCTGCTGGCGGCCTGCGAGGAGGCGGCCGGCCTGTTGGCTGCCGATGGGGTGGCGGCGACGGTGTGGGACCCCCGAGCGGTCCAGCCGCTCGATCCGCGGATGCTCGACGACGCAGCCGGGCATCGCCTGGTGCTGGTGGCCGAGGACGGAGTCGAGGCGGGGGGCGTGGGCTCCCTCGTTGCGAGCGCGTTGTTGGGGCGGGACGGCCAGCGGCCCGATCGGGTCCTGTGTGCCGGGGTGCCGGTGGCCTACGTGCCCCACGGCCGTCCGGCCGACATCCTGGCCCACCTGGAGCTGGACGGTCCCGGGATCGCCCGCCGGGTCCGCCGGCAGCTCGTGGGCCGTCGCGGCCGGCTGGCCGTCGACCGGGCCGGCTGAGCGGCACCGGTCAGCCCGGCCAGCGCTCCCTGGCTCGCTGCGCGACCGCCTCGCGCCACTCCCGCAGCTCCTGGCGGTGGCGCTCCCGCAGGGCCCGAGCCTCTTGGCGGAGCTGGCGGCGGAGGTCGGCCACGTCTTGGTGGAAGCGCTCCCACGCTGCCTGCCGGCTCACCCCGACCGAGTTCCCGATCATCTCCCAGGTGGCCCCGGCTGCGACTGCCTCGGCCGCGAGCTTGGCTTCCCAGGTCGACAGGTGCCCGACCAGGGCCCGGGTCGCGCCCAACGCGACCAGCGGATCGGGGTCCGAGACGGCGCACTCCCAGGTGGCCTGGAGCAGCGCCGGAACCCTCCGGGGCCCACCCTGTGGCGGCACCTGTCAAGTTTTGCTTGCAATCACCGCTTGTGTCAAGCTGCACCTGACAAGCCGGCGGGTGGGGCGCCGGGAGGAGGAGCGATGCCGGCGAGGGACCGAGGATCCGGGCACCGAGGCACCCTCGCACGTCCGGCCCGGCCCGGTTGGGCGGGCCGGGCCGGTCCGGCAGCCACGAGCCCGCCCCGGTGGGAGGGCCCGGCGGTGGTGGTCGAGGACCTTCGCAAGTCCTACGGCGCGGTCCGGGCCCTGCGGGGAGTCGACTTCGAGGTCGGGCAGGGCCAGGTGCTCGGCCTGCTCGGGCCCAACGGGGCCGGCAAGACCACCGCGGTCAGGATCCTCACCACCCTGGTCGTCCCGGACGGCGGCCGAGCCCTGGTGGCAGGGCACGATGTGGCGCGCTCCCCGGCCGCGGTCCGGGAGCTGATCGGCCTGGCCGGTCAGGCAACCGCCATCCAAGAGGAGCTCACCGGCCGCGAGAACCTCGACATCGTGGGACGGCTGTACCACCTCGACCCGAAGACCAGACGGCGGCGGGCCGAGGAGCTGCTCGAGCGGCTCGAGCTGGCCGACGCCGCCGATCGGCCGGCCAAGGGCTACTCGGGCGGGATGCAGCGCCGCCTGGACCTCGCGCTCAGTCTGCTGTCCCGCCCGGCGGTCCTGTTCTTGGACGAGCCGACCACCGGCTTGGACCCCCGCAGCCGGCTGGCCATGTGGGCGGTGATCCGAGAGCTGGTGGCGGCCGGCACCACGCTGCTCCTCACCACCCAGTACTTGGAGGAAGCCGACGAGCTGGCCGACCGGATCGTGGTGGTCGACCAAGGCCGGGTGATCGCCGAGGGCACTGCGGCCGAGCTCAAGGGCCGGGTCGGCGGGGAGGTGATCGAATTCCAGGTCCTCGACCGGACCCAGCTGGAGCGGGCCGCGGCCGCGCTGGCCGGTCTCTCAGCGCACGAGCCCTCGGTGGACCCCGAGGCCGCCCACGTCCGGCTGGCGGTCGGCGAGCGGGGCTCGAGCTCCCTGGTCGAGACGGTCCGGCGGCTGGACGCCGCGGGCATCGCGACCGAGGGGTTGGCGGTGCGCCGGCCCTCCCTCGACGACGTGTTCCTCGCGCTGACCGGCCACGGCGCGGCCTCGAGCGACGGGCCCCCGACCCCCACCCGGCCCCGGTGGGGCCGGGGCCACTGAGCGCGTGGTGCGAGCCGAGGTCGATCCGCTGCCGCCGGTGGTCAGGGCGCCCTCGGTCGCCACCGCGGCGCGCTCGGCCCTGGCCGACGTGGCCACCCTCACCCGGCGGGAGCTGCTGGTGTGGCTCAGGAACCCGTCGCTCATCTTCTTCACCTTCGTGCAGCCGGTGATGTTCGTCCTGTTGTTCCGCTACGTGTTCGGTGGGGCCATCCCGGTCAGGGTGCCGGGGGGCTACGTGGACTTCCTCATGCCCGGGATCATCGCCCAGACCAGCGCGTTCGCCTCGTTCGGGACCGCCATCGCGCTGGCCCGGCAGGTCCAGCTGGGGATGATCGATCGGCTCCGGGCCATGCCCATCGCCCGCTCGGCGGTGCTGCTCGGGCGGCTGGCCGCCGACACCGCTCGCCTGGTGGTCACCGTGGTGCTCCTGCTCGGCGTGGGGTACGCGGTCGGCTTCCGGTTCCACAACGGGATCGTCCCGGCGTTGCTCCTGGTCGTGCTGGCGGTGGCCTTCGGGGCGGTCATCTGCACGGTGAGCGGCTTCGTCGGGCTGCGGATCCGCGATGAGGAGGCGGTGGGCTCCTTCGGCCTGGTCTGGCTGTTCCCGCTCACCTTCGTGAGCTCGGCCTTCGTGCCGGTGACCTCGATGCCCGGCTGGCTCCAGGCGTTCGCCAAGAACCAGCCGGTCACCATTGTCATCGACGAGCTGCGGGCGCTCGCCCTGGGTGGCCCGCTCCAGCTGCACGCCTGGCAGAGCGCGCTCTGGCTGGCCGGCATCGCGCTGGTGTTCGTCCCGCTGGCGGTGCGCGCCTATCGGCGGGCGTAGCGGCGATCGGGGCCGCCCCCTGGAGGGCCGAGTCCACCGTTCGGGCCCCCGGAGCTGGTACAACAGGCTCGGCTGCTGGGTCGACCGGAGGCTGGTCGGCCCACGAAGAACCCGAGGTCGTATGGCCGCTGCGAGAAGCTCGACGGGTCGGGGGGCCCGGGCGGCGGGAGGGGACGCCCGGTGAGCGGTGCCGCGGTGCCCAGGCGGCGCTCGCTGCTGCGCTCCGGGCGGCCGTCACCGCCCAGCGCCGACGCCCGTCGCCTGGGTCTGGCAGTGCGAGCTCGCACCGAGGAGATCGCCGAGGAGGTGCTGACCCGCTGGGAGGCCGGCCGGTCCGGCCCGGCCCCGGTGACCGACCAGATCCGTGACGACGTCCGGCGGTTCTGTCGCAACGGGGTCGAGCAGACCACCCGCTACCTCATCTCGGGCGAGGTGGCCTCGCGCGAGGAGACCAGCCGCCAGGCGGCGCCGGGGCGGGCGGCGGCCAACCAGTCGGTCTCCCTGGCCGACCTGGTCAAGATGCACCTGTACTGGCGGGACGTGGTCACGACGGTGATGGCCGAGGAGGCGGCCCGGCTGGGCACCGAGCCGGCCGCGCTGGAGCTGGCGGTGGTCGCGACCCGGGCCGGCTCCGACGCCGCCTTGGTCCGGGTGGCCAAGGTGTTCGACGGCCACCGCGACCTCCTCCAGGCCCAGCTGGAGGAGGAGCAGAGCCGCCTGGCCCACCAGGCCCTCCACGACGCGCTGACCGGGCTGCCCAACCGGGTGCTGTTCTTGGAGCGCCTGGCCAGCTCGGTCGAGGCGGCGGCCCGCCGCTCGATCCACTCGGCGGTCCTGTTCATCGACATCGACCGGTTCAAGTCGGTGAACGACATCGCCGGCCATGCGGCCGGCGACCAGCTGCTGGTCGGGGTGGCCCGGCGGCTGCGGGAGGCGCTGCGACCCTCCGACACCGTGGCCCGGCTGGGCGGCGACGAGTTCGTGGTGCTGTGCGAGAACCTCTACGACGTCCAGAGTGAGGCGGTGGCCATCGCCGAGCGGATCTGCACCACGCTGGCCCAGCCGTTCATGGTCAACGGGGCCGAGGTGTTCACCACCGCGTCGATCGGGATCGCCTTCGTCCGGCCCGGCGACGACCCCCACGTCCTGGTGGCCCGGGCCGACTCGGCCATGTACATGGCCAAGCAGCGGGGCCGCTGCCGCTGGGAGCTCTACCACCCGGACTTCGACCAGCGGACCACCCGCCGGGCCGAGCTGGTGAACGGCCTGCACCGGGCGGTGGAGCGAGGCGAGCTGGTCCTGCACTACCAGCCGGTGAAGGACCTGTCGAGCGGCGCGGTGGTGGCCATGGAGGCCCTGGTGCGCTGGGCCCATCCCAGCTTGGGCATCGTGGCGCCGACCGAGTTCATCCCGTTGGCCGAAGAGACCGGGCTCATCGTCGACATCGGCCGCTGGGTCCTCACCGAGGCCTGCACCCAGTGCGCCGCCTGGCGGGCCGAGGGCTACGGCCAGATCGCGGTGTCGGTCAACGTCTCGGGCCGCCAGCTCGAGGCGCCCGGGTTCGCCGCCGACGTCGAGGCGGTCCTCGACGCCACCGGCCTGCCTCCCTCGGCGCTGTCGCTCGAGATCACCGAGTCGGTCATCGTGACCGAGGGCTCGGTGGGCCACGAGGTGCTGGGCGAGCTGCAGCGCATCGGGGTCAAGCTGGCGATCGACGACTTCGGGATCGGCTACTCCTCCCTCGCCTACCTGACCCGGCTGCCGGTCCACGCCCTCAAGGTCGACCGCACCTTCATCGCCGGCTTGGGCACCGCCCAGGACGCCTCCATCCTCTCGGCCATGGTCGAGCTGGCCCACACCCTGGGCTTAGAGGTGGTGGCCGAGGGGGTGGAGACCGAGACCGAGCTCGAGCAGCTGAAAGTGGCCCACTGCGACGAGGCCCAGGGGTTCCTGCTCGGCCGGCCGGCGCCGCTGGAGGCGCTCCGGGCGGCGGGGACCCTGCGCTCCGGCGCCCTGGTCGACCGGCGGGAGCTGCGGGCGGGGTCCCCGCCCGACTGTGCGCTCTGTGCCGAGCCGGCCCCGTGGCCACCTGGCCCGAGGCACCTCCCGACCGGCTGAGGCCCGGGTGCCGGCCCGCCCCGGCTCCGAAGGCCGCCATCGCTCCACGGGCGCTCGCCGGCCGGCAGAATGCGGTCGGGGACCGTGCGATGGTCGTCGTGCATCAGATCGGGCCGGATCAGTGGCAGCTGTGGCGGACCCTTCGGCTGGCCGCGCTGGCCGAGACCCCCTACGCCTACCGCTCGACCCGGGAGGAGTGGACCGGGCCGGGCGACACCGAGGGGCACTGGCGCACCTGGTTGGCCGATGTCTCGCTGAGCCTGGTGGCCGAGCTTGACGGGCGCCCGGTCGGGCTGGCCGCGCTGAGCGGGCCGGTCCACGGCGAGCTCCAGCTGGTCGTGATGTGGGTGGCTCCGGGTGCCCGAGGCCAAGGCGTGGGCGACGCGCTCCTCGACACCGTGGTGGCCTGGGGTCGGGCCGAGCAAGCCTGCCGGGTGATCGTGGAGGTGCTCGAGCGCAACGAGCTCGCGGTCGCGCTCTACCGGCGCAAGGGGTTCGTCGACGTGGGGACCTTCTCGCCTCCCGACCATCCGTTCCCGACCCGGGCGATGGTGCTGGACCTTCGGCCCCCGCGCTGACTCGGTTGTCCGTTGCCGGGCGAAAACCGTGGTGACCAGGGAACATCCATCGGCAGGGTCCCGATGTCGGCGGTGTGCGGGCTCTAGTCTCCAAGGGAGCCGGCCATGTCAGCTCGCCTCCGACCCCGCGGCTCCCAGGGCCACGAGCCCCCGATCGACCGACCGCGGCCCGCCCTCGGTCCAGTCCTGACGGGCACCGCGGCCCACCCGGCCGCTCCCGAGGGTCATGGCTAGCGATCGGCTGCCGGCCGATCGGCAGGGCACGGCCGGGGAGCGAGCCGAGCTCGACGCCTTGGCCCGGGCGGTGCTGGCCCGGGCCGACGAGATCGCCCGGACGGTGGTCGAGCGCTGGGAGCTCGGGCGCAGCAGTTTCTCGGCCGAGGACGAGGCCGTCCGCCAGGACGTGGCGCGCTTCAGCTCGCAGGGGACCGAACATATGTGCGCGTACCTGACCACCGGGCTGGCCACCGATCAGGTGGGGGAGTCGGCCGCCAGCGCCGGCTGGCACATCGCCAACCGCACCTCGTGCTTGGCCGACATCTTGAAGGTGTTCTTGTACTGGCGGGACTCGGTGGCCGCGGTGGTGCGGGAGGAGGCGACCCGCCTGGGCACCGGGCCGGCCGCGCTGGAGCGTGCCTTGGGGGCCACCCGGCTGGGCTCCGACGCCGCCTTGGTCCGGGTCGCCTACCGCTGCGACGAGTACTCCAACCTCCTCCAGGCCCAGCTGGAGGAGGAGCAGAGCCGCCTGGCCCACCAGGCCCTCCACGACGCGCTGACCGGGCTGCCCAACCGGGTGCTGTTCTTGGAGCGCCTGGCCAGCTCGGTCGAGGCGGCGGCCCGCCGCTCGATCCACTCGGCGGTCCTGTTCATCGACATCGACCGGTTCAAGTCGGTGAACGACATCGCCGGCCATGCGGCCGGCGACCAGCTGCTGGTCGGGGTGGCCCGGCGGCTGCGGGAGGCGCTGCGACCCTCCGACACCGTGGCCCGGCTGGGCGGCGACGAGTTCGTGGTGCTGTGCGAGAACCTCTACGACGTCCAGAGTGAGGCGGTGGCCATCGCCGAGCGGATCTGCACCACGCTGGCCCAGCCGTTCATGGTCAACGGGGCCGAGGTGTTCACCACCGCGTCGATCGGGATCGCCTTCGTCCGGCCCGGCGACGACCCCCACGTCCTGGTGGCCCGGGCCGACTCGGCCATGTACATGGCCAAGCAGCGGGGCCGCTGCCGCTGGGAGCTCTACCACCCGGACTTCGACCAGCGGACCACCCGCCGGGCCGAGCTGGTGAACGGCCTGCACCGGGCGGTGGAGCGAGGCGAGCTGGTCCTGCACTACCAGCCGGTGAAGGACCTGTCGAGCGGCGCGGTGGTGGCCATGGAGGCCCTGGTGCGCTGGGCCCATCCCAGCTTGGGCATCGTGGCGCCGACCGAGTTCATCCCGTTGGCCGAAGAGACCGGGCTCATCGTCGACATCGGCCGCTGGGTCCTCACCGAGGCCTGCACCCAGTGCGCCGCCTGGCGGGCCGAGGGCTACGGCCAGATCGCGGTGTCGGTCAACGTCTCGGGCCGCCAGCTCGAGGCGCCCGGGTTCGCCGCCGACGTCGAGGCGGTCCTCGACGCCACCGGCCTGCCTCCCTCGGCGCTGTCGCTCGAGATCACCGAGTCGGTCATCGTGACCGAGGGCTCGGTGGGCCACGAGGTGCTGGGCGAGCTGCAGCGCATCGGGGTCAAGCTGGCGATCGACGACTTCGGGATCGGCTACTCCTCCCTCGCCTACCTGACCCGGCTGCCGGTCCACGCCCTCAAGGTCGACCGCACCTTCATCGCCGGCTTGGGCACCGCCCAGGACGCCTCCATCCTCTCGGCCATGGTCGAGCTGGCCCACACCCTGGGCTTAGAGGTGGTGGCCGAGGGGGTGGAGACCGAGACCGAGCTCGAGCAGCTGAAAGTGGCCCACTGCGACGAGGCCCAGGGGTTCCTGCTCGGCCGGCCGGCGCCGCTGGAGGCGTTTCACGCCTCCCGGAGGACTGCCGGGCCGGGAGCCGACGAGGCGGCCGGCCCGGCAGTCAGTCGAACACGATGACCGACCGGGCCACCTCGCCGCCCTGCATGGCCGCGAACCCGTCGTTCACCTGGTCGAGGGAGATCCGGGCCGAGATCAGCCGGTCCAACTCCAGCCGACCCTGGAGGTAGAGGTCGACCAGCTGGGGCATGTCGACCCGGAACCGGTTCGACCCCATGAGCGAGCCCTGGAGCTTGCGCTCGCCCAGCAGCGACAGGCCGGGGATCTCGATGGTCGCGCCGACCGGGAGGAGCCCGACCACGGTGGCGGTGCCGCCCGACTTGAGCATCCCGTAGGCGGCTTCGGCGGTCGCTTTGAGGCCGATGGCCTCGAACGCATGGTCCACGCCCCCGCCGGTCAGCTCGGTCACCGCCGGGACCGGGTCGGTGCTCGAGGCGTCCACGGTGTCGGTGGCGCCGAACTCCCGGGCCAGCGCGAGCTTGCTCGGCACTCGGTCCACCGCAATGATGCGGCCGGCCCCGGCCAGTCGGGCCCCCTGGACCACGTTGAGCCCGATGCCGCCGCAGCCGATCACGGCCACGGTCTGGCCCGGCCGCACCTGGGCGGTGTGGAAGACCGCCCCGACCCCGGTCATGACCCCGCAGCCGATCAGCGCGGCCCGATCCAGTGGGATCTCGTCGGTGATCTTCACCAGGGCGTGCTCGTGGACCAGCATGAGCTCGGCGAAACTCGACAGTTGGAACGCCTGGTTGATCGGGGTCCCGTCGGGCAGGCTCAAGCGGGGTCGCTCGTCGCGGCCCCGGCGCATCTCGGTGGACTGGCAACGGTTGGGGTAGCCGCTCAGGCAGTGCTCGCAGTGGCCGCAGAAGACCGACAGGCAGCTGATCACGTGGTCGCCCGGCTTCAGGTAGTCGACCTGGTCGCCCACCGCCTCCACCACTCCGGCCGACTCGTGTCCCAGGCAGGCCGGCAGGCGCCCGGGAAGCGACCCGTCGATCATGTGCAGGTCGCTGTGGCACAGGCCGGCCGCAGCCGTGCGCACCAGCACTTCCCGGGGGGCCGGCGAGTCGATGGCGAGCTCGGTGATCTCGAGCTGGCCCGGGCTGGTGTTGAGGACGGCTCCGCGCATGATCCATGTCTAGGTCGCCGGCAACCGGCAGGACAACTGGGCACCGATACGATGAGCCGGTGCTGAGCGCAGACGAACTGCGGGCGCGCGCCGACGCCCTGGGGTGGTTCCACCGGATCGACCTCGGCCAGGGCGTGGTGACCAACGGCCTGTCCTCCGGGCCGTACGTGGGCCCGGACAAGCTGCCCGAACTGGCCGGCAAGAGCGTCCTCGACATCGGGGCCTGGGATGGCTACTACTCCTTTCAGGCCGAGCGCCTCGGTGCCCGGCGGGTGGTCGCCCTCGACCACTACGTCTGGGGGGTGGACATGGCCGCTCGCCAGCAGTACTGGGCCGAGTGCGCGGCGGCCGGCGTCCTGCCCGATCACTCCAAGGACACCACCGAGTTCTGGCGGCCGGAGCTTCCCGGCCGGGCCGCCTTCGACTTCGCCAAGGAGGTGCTGTCCTCCCGGGTGGAGCCGGTGGTGGCCGACTTCGCGACCATGGACCTCGAGGACATCGGGACCTTCGACGTCGTCTTGTACCTGGGCGTCCTGTACCACATGAAGGAGCCGCTGACGGTGCTCGAACGCCTTCGGCGGGTCACCACCGAGGTCGCGGTGGTCGAGACCCAGGCGGTGGCCATCGCCGGGATGGAGCGCCACAACCTGGTCCAGTTCTTCGGGGGCGAGTTCATCGGCGACTACGGCAACTGGTACGTGCCGACTTTGGCCGGCTTGACCCAGTGGCTGCTCGCCGCCGGGTTCTCCCGGGTGGTGCCCCAGGTCGACCCGCCGGTGCCGACCCCGTCGTGGCGGGCCCGCCTGCGGCGCCGGCTGCGGCCGGCGCCCTCGACCGGCCCCACCGACCACCCGAACTTCGCCTACTACCGGGCAGTGGTGCACGCGTTCGTCTGACCGGCTAGCTCGGCACGAGCGGCCTCAGCCAGGGGACACCCAGAACCACACCGCCAGCCCCACCCCGGCCGCCGCCGCCGCCAGGCGGACCGCCAGCTCGGGGACCCGCCTGACCACCGCCGGCCCGAGGGCGCTGCCCGCGACCAGGCCGCAGAACAACGGGAGGACCGCGCCCCACTGCACCGGCCCGAAGGCGGCAAAGCCGATCGCGGCCACCAGGTCGGCGATCCCGAGGAGCATGTTCTTCAAGGCATTGGCCAGCCGGACCTGCTGCTCGGCGGTGGCAAGCAGCAAGGCCAGCACCATCACCCCCGATCCGGCGCCGAAGTACCCGCTGTAGAGGGCCATGGCCGCCAAGCCGGCCGCCAGGACTGCCCGCCGGCCCCTCCCGGGCCGGACCCTGCCGGCCAGCGGCTGGACCAGCAGCGCCAGCACCGCGGCGACCAGGAGGAACGGGACGATCCGGGCGAACAGGCGGCTCGGGGTGCTGAGCAGCAGCACGACCCCGCCGGCCGAGCCCATCGCCATGAGCGGGGCCCAGCGGGCCAGCCAACCCAGCTGGCCGGCCAGCTCGGGGCGGGACCCGGCGGCCGATCCGGTGAAGGAGCCGACGAGCGCGACCGCGTTGGTGACGTTGGCCGGCACCGGCGCGATGCCGACGGCCAGCAGGGCAGGGTAGGAGACCAGGGAGGTGATGGCCCCGGCCGACCCCAGGGTCCCGGCCAGCAGCCCGGCGCCGGCGAGCAGCGCGAGGTCGGCTGGCGAGGACACAGCCGACGATAGGTCGCCATCGGGTCGGTGCGCCCGCTCAGGTTCCCTGCGTCTGCTTGGGGATGTAGTTGTGCCAGATGTCGTCGGTGGTGCTGAGCGCCTCGGGGCCAGTGGTGTAGGCCTGGACGACGAAGTCGGCGGCCCACGGCGGCAGGTAGGTGAGGGTCTGGGGCGGGGGGTAGAGGGTCACGGTGACGGTGGCGTGGGGGCCGATCACCACTGGACGGTGGTGGCGCGTGGTCCAGAACCCGTTGGGGTGGGCGGTGCCCATGTCGACCATGAACGTGGGCCGCACCACGGCGCCGGTGGTGTTGGTCACCGCCACCGTGACCGAGTAGACGTGCTGCTGGCCCGGGCCGATGTCGGCCGAGCGGTAGGCGAGGGCGAGCGGCGCGGCGGTCAGCGCCGCGCCGGTCGCGATCCCGACCGCCGCCGCCAGCCCGGCGACGCTGAGCCGGGCGACCCGGACACGCCGGCGGCGGGCGAGCGGCACGGCCGGCCCGGCTGGGGCCTCCACGGAGACCAGGGCGACCACGGCCGCCGGGAACAGGTCGATCAGGTAGCTGGTGAAGCTGCGGGGGGCGAAGAAGAAGGGCACCGGCACGAGGAGGGGCCAGATCCGTTTGAGCGGCCGGTACCAGGCCCCGAGCGCGACCACGGTGGCCAGGTAGCACAACCCGGCCGCCACGGTGAGGAGCCGCAGGTCGGCGCCGCCGGTGAGCCCGTGGAGGGCGAGTGAGACCAGTCCCTGGCCGTCGGCCACCAGGGGCTGGGCGAAGGGGAGCGCGACCCCGCTCCACCACGCGGCGGGGTTCATGACGACGAACGGCAGGTTGGCGGCCAGAAAGACCGCGGCGGCGGTGGCCAGGTACCGAGCAACCAAACGGGCGGGTGCCTGGCCGCGCCGCCGGGCCTCGAGAGCGACCCCGAGGGCCAGGAACGGCACCAGGAACCAGGGAGTTTGCTTGATCGCGCACGCCGCCCCCAGGGCAACCGGCCCGACCCAGCTGGCCAGGCCCGCCCCCCGGCCCTGGCCGTAGCGGTCCCAGCGCCACAGCGCGAGCAGCAGGAACGGGACGAACGCGGCGTCGGTGTTCCCGTCGGCGAACAAGGTGGTGAAGATGCCGGCCAGGCTGAGCAGCACCGCCAGCCACCGCAGCGACCGGGGCACCAGGAAGAAGAGGAGCAGCGCGCTGGCCAGCCAGAAGTACAGGTCCATCCAGTCCACCACCAGGTGGTGGAAGCCCAGCGCGAAGGCCGGCGCGTAGAGGAGGAACGATCCGGCCGGGTACGAGACGGTACCGACGTGGCCCCCGCCGGCCAGGTACGTCCAGTAGGAGCCGGGGTTCTGCAGCACCAGCGCGGCGGCCGACGACAGCGGCCGGCCGTAGGGGTCGTGCCCGTGCACCAAGACGCTGGCCGCCGCGTGGTCGAGGGCGGCCGAGTCGGTCGAGTAGGCGAGCCGGGTGTGCAGGTAGACGACCTGGGGCGCGCCGATCGCGACCAGGGCACCGACCAGCGCCGCCAGCTCGTGGTACCACGCCCTGGGGCTGGGGGCCCACCAGCACACGACGACGCCGGCGAGGGCCACGGCCACCAGCGCCGGGGCCAGCACGTCGATGACCGGCCACGACGTCCACGACCCCCAAAGCCCGGCCCCGCCCACCAGGATCCCGAGCCACACCAGGCTCCAGGCGCACCGTTCGGCGGTCGTGACGCCCTCGCGCCGGGCCTGGCCGTCGCCGTCGGGCGAGGGGACCGGACCGGCGACGCTCGCGAACCGGCGGCGGAGGGTGGGCAGCGGGTTGGCCATGCGCCAGAGATGCTCTCGCATCCGAGCCGTGCCGCGGCGCGCGCCCTGCACCCGTGGCGGCCAGGGTCACCCGGTAGGCTCCAGCGGTCATGGCGGCGACTGATGGCGGGCAGTGCTGACCGTGGTGCCGATGTGAGCAGCTCCCGAACGGCCAAGTCGGGCAGCTCGAGCCTCCGGATCGGCCGGCGGTGAAGCTGGGCGTCTCCAGGAACCGGCTCGATCCCGACCAGCTGCGGCCGCCGGTGGTCGAGCCACGGCCGGGCGACGCGACGTTCCGGCCGGTCGCCCGGCCGCCTCGACGGGCGCCGTTGTGGGCCTCGGTCGTCGGCGGGACGGTCGGGTACTGGGGCATGGTGGTCACCGGGACCCGCCTCGGCCCGCTCCCCAACCCGCCGAGTGGCCAGTGGTGGTTCCACCTCCCCGGTGGCCACCTCGGGCTCCTGCGAGTGCTGTTCTACGTGGCGGCGGCGTTCGCGGTCGCCGGCTGGGTCGGCGTCGGCGTGGAAGCTCGCCGCGGCCGGTTGTCGACGCCGGTCGCAGTGGTGGCGCTCGTGCTGTGGTCGGTCCCCCTGCTCCTCGGACCGCCCATCTTCAGCAAGGACATCTACAGCTACATCGGCCAGGGCCTCATCGCGCATCGCGGACTGGATCCGTACTCGTTCCCGCCGGCGGCGCTCGGGCACGGGCCCCTGCTCAACTCGATCGCCAGCGTCTGGCGTCACTCGCCCGCGCCCTATGGGCCGGTGTTCGTGGAGCTGGCCCGGGCTGTCACCGCGATCGTGAGCAGCGCCATCGTCCCCGAGGTGCTGGTGCTGCGGGCGGTCGAGGTTGCCGGCATGGTGCTGCTGGCGATCTTCGTGCCCCGCCTGGCCCGCCAGCTCGGCACCGACCCCCAGGTGGCTACCTGGCTCGGCGTGCTGAGCCCGCTGGTCCTGTTGAGCTACATGGCCTCGGGCCACAACGACTGCCTGATGATGGGGCTGGTCGTCGCCGGCGTCTCGCTGTGGCTGGACGACCGACGGCTGTTCGCCCTCGTCCTGTGCACGCTGGCCACCATGGTCAAGGCGTCGGCCGGGGCGGCGGTGATCTTTTTGATCGCAGACCAACTCCGCCTCGAGGTCGGCCGGCGCCGCCTGCGGCGGCTGGTGGCCGACGCGGCAGTAGTGGTCGCGACGGTGGTCGTCGCCACCGTGCCCAGCGGGCTCGGCTGGCGCTGGCTCCTGCCGTCCAATCTCCGGATCCCAGCCGAGGTTCGGATCGACGCCACCCCGACCGTCTCGTTGGGGACAGCGATCAACCGGCTCCTTGCGCTGGTCCACCTCCACGTCGCGCAGTCGGGGACCATCACCGTCGTGCAGGCGGTCTGCGGCGTGCTGGCGGCGGCCGGGGCGCTGTGGCTGCTGTGGCGGGCCCGACGCGACAACCTGGTCCGGGTTCTGGCCGCGGTGCTCCTCCTCGCGGTGCTGGCTGGACCGACCCTGTGGCCGTGGTACCTCACCTGGGGGCTGATCCTGCTCGCCACCACCTCGTCCCAGCACGCCAAGGTGCTGGCCTTCGCCGCCGCGGCCAGCATCCTCTTGGCCGGCCCGGTCGGGTCGGCCCAGCTGAGCGGGTACTGGTACTGGCCGGTCGCGCTCGCGACGGTGGTCGGCGTTGCCTGGCTGGGGTCTGGGCGCAGGTGGGCCCGCGTCCTGTTGCGTCCGAGCAACGTTCCGTGACCGCCCGCCGCCCCGAACCGCAGCCCCAGCTCGTCCTGGCGCCAGCCGAGGTGATGGAGGCCGCCCCGGCGGCGCCGGCCGAGCCGGTTGTCGGGCGGCTGACCGCCGCAGCGCAGCTGTGCTGGCGGCCGGCGCTCATCTACGCCCTCTCCCGGGCGGTGGTGCTGCTCACCATGGGGCTGGTCGCGGTGGTCGGCGGCGGGAGCCTCGGCGGGCGCATCGACCGCTGGGACAGCCGGTGGTACCTGCGAGTGCTGACCGAGGGCTATCCCTCCCAGCTTCCCATGGGTCACGGGCACGTGCTGGCCAGCACGCTCGCCTTCTTCCCCGGCCTGCCATTGGCCATCCGGGGGCTGTCCGCGCTGAGCGGCCTGTCGTTCTTCGCGGCCGGGGTGGCGGTGTCCAGCGTCACCGGCCTCACGGCCACCGTCGGGGTGTGGCTGCTCGTGCGCGAGGACGCCGGCCAGCGGGCTGCCGACCGGGCCACCGTGCTGTTCGCCTTCTTCGGGGGCTCCTTTGTCTTTTCCATGATCTACTCGGAGGGCCTGGTCATCACGGCCGTGGCCTTTGGGTTGCTTGCCCTGGTGCGTCGCCGGTGGCTGGCGGCCGGCCTCCTCGGGTTGGTGGCCAGCGCGACCGCGCCGATTGCGCTGGCCTTCGTGCTCAGCTGCGCCCTCGCGTCGGCGAAGGCGGTGCGGGAGCGGCGGGAGTGGCGGTCGTTGGTGGCCCCGGCGCTCGCCCCGATGGGAACGGTGATCTACTTGGTGTGGACGTGGGTCCATACCGGCAACCTGGCCGCCTTCACCGAGACCGAGCGAGGTGGCTGGCACAGCTACCTCTCGATCACCTACCCGTTCCGGATCCTGTGGGCCAACCTGGCCCATCCGATCACCGCCACCGCGAACCCGAGGCTGGTGGGGTTCTGCATCGTCGGCGTCGTCGTGGCAGCCGTCATCGCGATCTCGGATCGCCAGCCGGCGCTGCTCGCCGCTTACGGCCTGGGCGCGGCGGCGCTGGCACTGGTGACCCAGCCGGTCGGCCCCCGGCCCCGGCTGATCCTCGACGCCTTCCCGCTGATCCTGGCGGTGGCAGCACGTTGTCGGGAGGGCTGGCGGTATCGGGTCGCGGTGGCCGCCTCGGTGGCGTCGTTGGTGGCGATGACCGCGTATACCGTCGCGGCCTGGACCGTCTTCCCCTAGCGACCAGGAGGCGAGGCCGGCTCGGCCCGCCGGGGTGCGCCGCCGCCTCGGCGGTGCTCGGATAGGGGCGGTGGTGGTGGCGATCGCCCACCGGGGGGACCCAGTGGGCCACCGCGAGAACACGATGGAGGCGTTCGCGGCCGCGTTGGCTGCTGGCGCCGACATGGTCGAGCTCGACCTTCGGCGGACTCGGGACGGCCAGGTTGTCGTGGTCCACGACGCCACCTTGACCCGGCTCTGGGGGATCGATCGGGCGGTGGCCGAGCTCGACCTGGCTCAGCTGCCGCGCCGCACTGCCCCCAGCATCCCGACCCTGGCCGAGGTCCTCGACGCCTTCGAGGCCCCCCTGATGGTCGACTTCACCACCGCCGACGTGGTCGAGGGCGCCTGGCGGGTGGTCCGGGCGGCCGGGGCGGTCGACCGGTCGCTGTTTGTGAGCGGCAACCTGTCCGCGCTCCGGCAGTTGCGCGAGCTCGCGCCCGCCGCCCGCATCGGCCTCACCTGGGGCACCGACGGCGACCCCCCCACGGCACTGCTGGCCGAGCTCGAGGCCGAGTACTGGAACCCTCGCCACCCACTGGTCAGCCCCGAACGGGTGGGCCTGGTTCACCGAGCCGGCTACCGGGTGTCCACCTGGACGGTCGACCAGGTCGACGAGCTGCACCGGGTCCTCGCGGCCGGGGTCGACGCGGTGGTGACCAACCGCATGGACCGGCTCCGCGCTGCACTCGGCCCCGGGCATTGGGTGGGGGCCGACGGGTAGGGTCGGCCCGTGGTCGAGCCCGAGGACCTGCGTTCGGTGGTCGACTTCGACGAGGCGGTCGACACCCGGCGGTGGCTGCACCGCCACCCCGAGCTCGGGTTCCACGAGACGGCCACCACGGCCCTGGTCCGGGAACGCCTCCGGGGCCTCGGGCTCCAAGAGGTCCCGGTCGGCCTCCCCACCGGCGCCGCCTTCGCCCTCACTGCCGGCCACCCGGGCCGCCCGGTGGTCCTGCGGGCCGACCTCGATGCGCTGGCGGTCACCGAGGCCACTGGCGCCCCCTTCGCCTCGGAGCGGCACGGCCAGATGCACGCGTGTGGCCATGACGCCCACACCGCGACGCTGCTCGCCGTGGCCGAGGTGCTGGCGTCACGGGCCGAGGACCTGTGTGGCCGGTACCTGTTCGTGTTCCAGCCGGCCGAGGAGGTCCTGGGTGGGGCTGAGGCCATGCTGGCGTCCGGGGTGCTCGACGGGTTCGAGGGCGGCGCGGTGATCGGGCACCACGTCACCTCGCTCTTGCCGGTCGGAACGGTGGCGATGCGACCCGGGGTGGCGATGGCCGAGGTCCACCTGTTCACCGTGGCCGTCTCGGGACCGGGAGGGCATGCGGCGCTGGCCCGGAGCCACGGTGACGTGGTCCGGGCCGCGGCCCAGGTGGTGCTGGAGCTTCCCTCGACGGTGGCCGGGCTCGAGCACGAGGGCGTGGGTTGTGTGTGCAGTTCGGGTCGGGTGTCGGCCGGCACGGCCGCGAACGTGGTGCCCGATCGGGCCGAGCTGTGGGGGACGCTTCGGACCTTCACCGCCGACCAGCGCGAGCGGGCCTTGGAACGCCTCGAAGCGCTGTGCCGGCGGCTGGGCGAGGAGCACGGCGTCACCATCGAACTGATGGTGCTGGGCCGGGCCCCGGCAGTCGTGAACGACCCGACGGTGACCGCGCTGACCCAGGCCGTGGCCCGGTCCCAGCTCGGCGAGCGAGCGGTCGTGGTTCCGCCACCGGTCACACCGAGCGACGACGTGAGCTACTTCCTGGCGCGCCTCCCGGGCTGCTACTTCCTGGTCGGCGGGGCGCTGGCCGATGGCAGCAGCGGGCCCCACCACAGCCCCCGCTTCGCCATCGACGAGGAGGCCATGCGCGTGGCCGCCGGGGTCATGGCAGAGAGCGCGGCGAGGCTGGGCTCCCGATGAGCCGACCGACCGGCCGGTCCTCAGCACCGCGGTGCGCGAACATCGGGCCGGTGCACCTCGGTGCGCCAGAAAGGGGTAGCGATGGGCTCGGTCTCAGGCAAGCTCTGGGCCAACTCCGGGGACTCCCACCTGCTCGAGCCACCCGGGCTGTTCGACCGGCTCCCCGAGGAGGTCCGGGCTCGGATGCCGCGCAGCGAGCGCAGCCCCGACGGCGCCACCGAGACCATCACCGTTGACGGCCAGGTGTTCACCCGGGAGCTGCCCCGCTCCGGCGGCCGGCCCCGGACCAGCCTGAGCGCCCGTCCCGAAGGGTCGACGGACGAGGAGTTCATCGAGCGGCTGCGAGCCGGCAACGATCCGAACCGGCGCCTCCAGGATCTCGACAGCGAGGGCATCTGGGCCGAGGTGTGCTACCCCTCCCTCGGAATCTGGGCGTTCAACCTGCGGACGCCACGAGTGGCCAGGGAGGGCGCTCGAGTCCTCAACGAGTGGGCGCTCGAGTTCCAGTCTCATTCGCCCCGCTTCGTCTGCACTGCCGCCGTGCCGCTCCTCGACGTCGCCGACGCGGTGGCCGAGATCGAATGGGCGGCGACCGCCGGGTTTCACTGCGGCTTCCTGCCAACCGCGCCGCCGTTCGGCCGGCCCGACTGGCACGAGGAGGAGTGGGACCCCATGTGGGCCGCCTTCGCCCGAGCCGGCATGGTGATCGGCTTCCACATCGGCACCGAGCCCAAGCTGCCGACCGAGCGGATCGGCGTGTCGTTCCACGGGCGAGGCGGGGCCGTCCTCAACTACGTCGAGACCACCTATGGCGGGCAGCGGGCAGTGACCAAGCTCATCGCGGCCGGCGTGCTCGACCGCCATCCCGAGCTGCGGGTGCTGGTGTCCGAGGGCGGCGCAACCTGGGGTCCGCTGTTGGCCGACCGGATGGACGAGGCCTACCGCCAGCACGGGGCGGCGGTTCGGCCGAAGCTGTCCAAGCTGCCCAGCGCCTTCCTCTACGAGCAGGTCTACGCCTCGTTCCAGCACGACGCGAGCGCCCCGGCGGCGAACTGGGCCATGGGATGGCGCAATGTCTGCTGGGGGAGCGACTATCCCCACTTCGAGGGGACCTTCGGCCACACCCAGAAGACCCTGCACGAGCTGTTCGACGGGGTCGACGACTCGGTGAGCCGCCGGATCCGGATCGGCGCCTTCCAGGAGCTGTTCCCCCACGTGCCCGAGCCCCCGCCAGACGGCCAGGAGCTCCCGAGCCCCTGAGGCCGCGGTCGGGTCAGCTGGGGGCGCCGGGGCAGCCGCCGGTGGCAGCCGGCGGCGGGGTTCCGGCGAACAGCTCGGAGACGCCACCGACGTCGGCGGCGCTCGTCATCGCCGCCAGCGCCCCTGCTTCGCCGGCCAGCTCGGCGTCGAAGAAGGCGGTCGTGACCCGGGCGACCACCGTCTCGGCCGTCGACCCGGGGTCGGTGTAGGGCGGCTCGTGCCCGGCACCCAGCAGGTCGACGTAGTACTTGGGCTGGGGGGCCTGGTCGTAGAACTGGACGCTGCACGCCGGCGGGTTGACGGTGTCGGCCGACCCTTGGACCGCGAGCAGCGGGACCGGCGGGCCGTCGAAGTAGGTGCCGCCGAAGCTGGCCAGCTCGGCGCCGGAGAGGACCGCGACCGCTTTGACCGCTGGGTCCTGGTAGGCGCTGTTGTCAGCCACCGCCAGGCTCACGTCGCCACCGTCGGAGTGTCCGACGACCCCGACCTCGTCGGGGTTCACCTCGTCGAAGACCGATCCGGGCCGGGTGGCCAGCTGCTGCACGGTGGCGATCACCGCCCGCAGGTCCGCCGGGTGGTTGACGATGTCGGACTCGTTCAGCTGGGGCGAGCTCGGGTCGGTGTCCGGGTAGGTCGGCGCGGCGACGACGTAGCCGGCCGACGCCCACGCGCTGATCAGACCGTCGTAGGCCGAGACCGCGAGGTCGAACCCCTGGGAGAACACGAGCAGTGGGAAGCGGCTGGACCCGAGCGACCGGCCGGCGCTGGTCTCGGTCGGGAACCACACCACCGTCGGAAGCGATCGGGTTCCCGAGGGCAACGGGTCGGAGACCACGACGCTCGTGGAGCCGACCTGGAACGAGCCGGGGGAGGCTGGCCTCACCGCCGCCGGGACCGCCGGGCGGGTGGTGGTGGTCGACGGGTGCAGGTCGGGCGAGCCGCCTCTGCTGACCCGGCCACCGAGCCCCAGGCCGAGCCCCAGGCCGAGCCCGGCCAGCATGACGACGGCGAGGGCAGCGGCGCCGCGCCGGCGGGCCCGCCGGTGAGAGGGCCGGTGCATCTGGCGGCGAGCGTAGCCACCGGCTGCCGCCCCGAGGTGGCGGCGGGTGGGTCGAGGTCCTGCTCGGCCAAACCGCACCCCTCAGGCCGACGTTCATGTGCCTGTCAGGAGGTGAGCGGACAATGTCCGGGTGAGTCGTGGTGCCACCAACTGGCGACGATGGCCCCGTACGGTGGTTGTGGTGAGGGCACCATGAGCACGAACACCCTGGCAGCGGCCCGAACAGCAGCCAGCCACCGCATGCACCGGCGTCTGTGGGACCGGCGAGCGGGTTCGTGGGATGAGCACGGGGCGGCCGGGCTCGAGCCGGTGATCGAGGCGGTGCTCCGCCACGCCAACGCCGGGCACGGCACCGTCGCCGTCGACCTCGGCTGCGGGACCGGACAGCTCAGCCTGCCCCTGGCGCGCCGGGGGGCCTCGGTGACCGCGGTGGACCTCAGCCCCCAGATGATCGCGCGCCTCATGGCCAAGGCACGCCAGGCCGGGCTGGAGGGGATCGCCGGCGTGGTGTCACCGGCCCAATGCGTGGACCTCCCTCCTCAGTCCTGCGACCTCGTGGTGAGCAACTACACGCTCCACCACCTCCGTGATCACGACAAGCAGGCGGTGGTCAGGATGGCGCATGGCTGGTTGCGGCCCGGTGGGCGGCTGGTGGTCGGGGACATGATGTTCGGACGTGGGATGAGCCGGCGCGATCGGTCGATCATCGCGTCGAAGGTGGCTGTCTTTCTCCGCCGGGGCCCGGCCGGCTGGTGGCGGATCGTGAAGGGCGTCGTCCGGTTCTCCCTGCGGCTGGGGGAACGCCCGGTCTCGGCGGAGCGCTGGCGCCAGTACTTCGAGGCGGCCGGGTTCACCGACGTGACCGTGGTGCCAGTCGTGGCCGAGGCCGCGGTCGTCGTCGGGACCAAGGCCTGAGGCGAGCGCCCCTCGCTGCGTCTCACCGAGCTCTGCTCACGTTCGCCCGAGACGTGTCGGTGATCGAGCCATAGGATCGGCACGATGGACGACCTCATCGTGTACTCGGTGGCCGACCGGATCGCCCGAATCACCCTCAACCGCCCCGAGAAACGCAACGCGCTGAGCTTTGCTCTCCGGCGCCAACTGGTTGACGCGCTGCGGGAGGCCGAACGGGACGACTCGGTTTCGGTCGTCCTCATCAGTGGGGCCGGGCCGTCGTTCTGCGCCGGCTACGACCTGGCGGACGACCGCTCGGCCATGCCGGACGGCTGGGTGGAGTCAGAGCACTTCCGTTCCTGGAGCGACCAGTACGCGCGGAGCATCTTCCGGGACTGGATGGTCATCTGGGACCTGATGAAGCCGGTGGTGGTCAAGGTGCACGGCTACTGCCTGGCCGGCGGCACCGAGCTCATGTCCATGTGCGACATCGCCTTCGTCGCCGACGACGCGGTGATCGGGTATCCGCCGATGCGTGCGATGTCGACGCCGGACACCTTGTACTTCCCGTGGAAGGTGACGATGGCGCGCGCCAAGTACCTACAGCTCACCGGGAACTCGGTCACCGGCAAGGAGGCGGCGGCCATGGGCTGGGTGGCCAAGAGCTTCCCGGCCGACCAGCTGGACGAGCAGACCGAGCGCGAGCTGCGGCCGCTGGCCCAGGTAGACCCGGCCCTGTTGGCAGCGAACAAGGCGTCGATCAACCAGGCCTATGAGATCATGGGCATGCGGGCGCACCTGCAGGCCGGTTGGCAGTGGCATCAGTTGAGCGGCTCGGATCGGGCCCGGGCCTCGGAGTTCGGGGAGATCGCTCGGCGGGAGGGCCTGCGGGCAGCCATCGACTGGCGGGACGCGCCGTTCCGCCGTGAAGGGTTCCAGCCGTAGGGGTCGGCCGGTTGGACTGGCCCGCCGCTTGCGGGTCAGCGATCCGGTTGGCCCCCGGTTCGCATCGCGTTCGGTCTGACCACCTCGGGCGGGCTGACCTCGGCCGGCTGGTGCTGACCGCTCAGGACTGCCGAGGACGCGCGCCGAAGCTCGTCGAGCTGCCGGCGGTCGAGCAGCGTTGCGAAGTGGCGGTCGATCGCGCGTAGGTAGGCGGGTTGCGCGGCGGCGAACGCCTGGTGCCCCCGCTCGGTGAGCGCGGCGTACACGGTCCGTCGGTCGGTCCCGTCGTGCCGGCGTGCCAGGAGTCCCCGCTGCTCCAGGCGGTCGACAGTCTTGGTCACGGCGCTCTTGGCCACCTTCAGGTGCGTCGCGAGGTCAACCATTCGCAGGCGTCGTTCGGGTGCCATCGCGACCTGGCAGAGGACCAGGTTCTCGGCCAAGGTCAGGCCCACTTCGGCTTGCAGCTGCCGGTTGAGCTGGACCCGGACCCGGTCGACCAGTTCGCACAGGTCGTTCCACGCCTGCAGCCCCTCGGGTCGCTCGCTGGTCATCCGCCCATGGTAGCGGCAGTTGACAGGAGAATGGTTCTCTAGATATAGTTCTAAAGAGAACAGTTATCTAGGAAGAGAAAGCGGTGTCCGACGCCAGTCCAACCCTGTCCGCTGCCTGACCCTCGATCCGGGCACGAGGTGGCCGAGCCGGTCCCGGTGAGGCTCCTCGGGATCAGCGGGAGCCTGCAGAGGAACTCGGCGAACCGGCGTCTTTTGGTCGCGACCCGGGGGCTCCTCCCGCCTTTCCTCCGGCTCGAGATCTTCGATGGGCTCAAGTCGGTCGAACCCTTCGACGAGGACGACGAGGCAGCTCCGCCGGCCGGCGCCATCGCGTTCAGAGAAGCGCTCGCAGCCGTCGACGGCGTGGTCATCGCGACCCCCGAGTACAACTCGACGCTGCCGGGCCAGCTGAAGAACGCACTCGACTGGGCCTCTCGCCCTCGGGCTACGAGCGTGCTGATCGGCAAGCCGGTGCTGGTGATCGGGGCGAGCCCCAGCCGCTTCGGCGCGCTCCGAGCCCAAGAGCAGGTCCGCAGTGCACTCCGGGCGAGCGGGGCCGACGCGGCCGACCTGGGGTTTGCGCTGGCGGACGCGTTCGCGCAGTTCGATGCTGGCGGCGCCCTCAGGTCCGAGATCGTCCAGCACGAGCTGTCGCGGGTGCTGGGCGGGTTCGGCGCCCACCTCCGGAACACGCCCACCATCGCACCGGGCCGTCCAGGCTCCTCCGCCGCCTGAGGGACCGGCGGCGTCCGATCAGCGCGCAGGGTGCCAGCGGCGGTGCGGCGGGTGCGTGCAGACACCGTCGATGCCCTGGCCCCGACCACACTGGCGGGGTGCCCGGGCAGCCGCTGGCGTATCCTGCCCGCCGTGGACTTCAGCCCGGATCTGCGCCCGGGTGTCCTCGGCGGTGACATCACGGTCACGTTTCGGTTGTGGCAACGACCCAAGGTCAAGGTCGGTGGCCGCTACGCCGTCGCGGGTGGGCACGTCCATGTCGATGCGATCGAGCTCGTCCCGTTCTCCTCGATCGACGCCACCGACCTGCGGCGCTCGGGTGAGCCGGACCTCGAGTCCCTTCGTCGACGGGCGGCCCATGCCGGTCCGATCCACGACGACACGCTCGTCTATCGGATCGAGTTTCACGCCGTTCGCTGAGCTGGCGCCACGCTCGCCGCAGCGGCATGCCGGATGGACGGCCGCCATGCCGGGCTGGGACCGCCCCCGGATCACGGAGGCCTGGGCGGGATTGGCGGCAGGGTCGTGGTGGTGGTCGTGGTGGTGGTCGTGGTCGTCGTCGTGGTGGTGGTCGTGGTCGTCGTCGTGGTGGTCGTAGTTGTCGTCGTGGTCGTGGACGATGGCACGGTGGTCGTCGGAGCGGGTGCCGGCGCGCTCGGGGGGTGCACGCCCGTCACGGGCAGCGTGGTGGCGGGAGGCGGTGCCGGCTGGGTCGTGCTCGGCGGGACCGTCGTCTGCGGGGGAAGCGACGTCGCCGCGGCCGTGCGGAGGTGGTGCGGCGCCGGTGCTCCACCGGAAAGGCCCAGGGCGATGCCAAGGGCCGCTAGGCCGGCAGCGCCGCCAATCACCGCGGCCCGTTGGGCGGACCAGTGTCGGCGAGGATGCGTGGTGGCATCCGGAGTCCCGGCCGGGGCGTGCGGTCCACTGCCTCGGAGCCTGGCCACGTGCTCGAGAACCCCCTCGAAACCCCCCTCGGCCAGATGGCCCGGCAGGGCGAGCGGCGGGAGACTGGCCAACAGTGCGTCGGGGGCGGTGAGCTGCGATGCCAGGTTTCGGCACTGTTCGCAGCGCCGGAGGTGGTGGTCGGTGGTGGCTCGCTGGGCCGGGGTCAGCGTGCGCTGGACCGCCGGGACCAGCGCGGCCAGTCGGTCGCACCGGGCCCGGCTGTGCAGGACCAGGAGCGCCCGGACTGCCCCGGCCAATGCGTCCTTGGCCCGGTTGACGAGCACCGCCGCGTGGCGCGGGTCGACCTGGAGGGCCTCGGCCAGCTCGGGGGTCGTGAGCTGCCGTCGCAGCACGAGGTCGAGCACCGCGTACTGACGGGGCGCGAGGCCAGCGGCGGCCTCCCACACCAGGCTCGCGGCTTCGGCGGCGACGGCCTTGGCCTCGGGCCCGGCCTCTTGGGCCGGCTCCTCGATGTCGTTGCGCACCTCGAGCGTGCGCCCGCGGGTGAGCTGGTTCATGGCGGCCCGATTGGCGATGGCGAACAGCCAGGCGCGGACCTTGGCGGGCTCCCGCAGTTGTTCTCGATGCTCCAGCGCCGAGGCGAACGTGGCTTGCAAGACGTCCTCGGCTGCTGTCCGATCGTGCAGCGTCCGGGCCAGGAAGTCGAAGATCGCCGGCGCGTGACGGCGGTAGAGGTGGCCGAATGCGCCGTCGTCCCCCGCCTTGGCCGCTGCGGCCAGGACCTCATCCGGCTCATCGCCGCTGAGCGGCTGCTGGCCGGCACGGCCGTGGGTCTCGCTCATCGCTTCCCGGGTTCGGGTTGCTCAGATTCTCGCCGCTCCCTGAGCCAGCTGGGGGGTCGTCGGACGTCGTACGGCCGGCGTCCCCGGTCCCGCCCCAGGGGGACCGGGGACGCCCAGTGGCGCGATCGTGGCGAGCGATACCTGGACCAGGCCCTGCCGCTCGCCTCACCCGACCGTGAGGGCAAGGGTCTTTTGGGCGGCGATGCCGTTTTGGTCCACCACCTCGACGGTGAAGGTCCAAGTCCCGTCGGCAGTTGGGGTGCCGGTGATGGCGCCGCCTGGCGACAGCGAGAGTCCCGGAGGCAGAGCGCCCGAGGTGAGGGTCCACCAGTAAGGGGAGAGACCGCCGCTGGCGGAGAGCTGGGCCTGATAGGGGATGCCGGGCTGCTTCCAGCACCCGTACCGGTTGCAGCTCAGGTGGGGCCCGGTGGCACCGGGCAGCGTGGAAGTGTCGACGGCGGGAGCAGAGACAGTCAGGGTCACCGGCACCGACGGCGGGTTCACGGTGTCGAGGTCCCAGGCCTCCACCGTGAAGTGGTAGGTCCCCGGGACGATCGCGGCCCCGGAGGTGACGAGCAGCGGCGGCGACGCCGTGCCTGCCGTCCAGCTGAGCGAGACCCGTGTGGCCCCACCGTCGACCGACTGGGGCGAGATGCTCCAACTGCAGCACTGAACACCGCCTTGGGTCGACACCGGCAGTGCCCGCTCTGCGGCGTTCGGTAGCACGCCCGCTTCCCAGCTCATCGAGCCAGTTGGGGCCAGCTGGAGCGGCGGAGCGATGGTCATGGTGGCGGCGAGCTGGCCGACCAGGGCTCCACTTCCGTCGAAGAGATCGAGCGTGAACTGGTGCGGGCCTTCGCTGCCGGCCGCCGGTACTCCGCTCAGCTCGATGCCGCCAGCCGGGGTCACCGAGGCGGTGATCCCCGACGGCAGGGGCGCACTGCTGGGGTCGACCGACACGCTGGCCGCCGTCGAGAAGGACGACGCCGACACTTGGTCGGTGGGCTGCCCGATTTCGGCTGGCGCGAAGGTCTGGCTGGACCTGCCGGCGGTGTACTGCTCGGTGACCTGGAAGATCACCAGCGCGTCGGCCAGGTTGATCTCGGTCCCGGCTCCGTAGTCCTGGACCGCCACCTGCGGGTCGACACTGAAGCTCACCGCCTGGCCCGGGTCGACGGCGCCGGTCCAGCTGAAAATGGCCGGTGGAAAGAGCTGGCCGCCGGCAGCGATGGTGAGCCCGGTCAGCAGGTCGGTGGTGTACGCGGCCTCGCTGGCCGAGCGCAGGGTGGAGGCAGTCAGGCTCACGTTGTCCTGCGCTGCTTGCTGCTCGAGGTAGGCCTCGACGTTGCTCACCCAGTTCGCTCCGTTCTGGAAGGCCTGCGCTGCCGCTTGCGCCTGGCTGGCCAGATCGGCCGCTTCGCTGGCGTCCTCGGAGCTGAGGTCCCCGCTGGGGACCGGCACCGACACCGTGAGTCCCTGAAGGCTGAGGCACGAGAGCATCTGGTCGGTCGTGCCCGGACCGGGGTCGCTCCAGCCCACCTGGGTGGAGGCGCAGGAGACCCCCGCTCCCGACACGCCCTCAACCATGGTCGGCATAAACACCAACGCGACCACCTGGAGGTTGACTCCGGTGCTCTGCGGGGCCTGGAAGGTCTCGCCGACCTGCCAATCATCCTCAGAGGTCGCAACGCCGAACGCCGTCGCGCCGAGGCCGAGCTCGCCGTCAGCGGACGCCCCGTTTCCGAAATTGCCGAAGCCGGCGCTCCCGCAGTAGCCCCAGCACCCGGTCCAGGTGTGGTGCTGCGGGTTGAATGTGTTCCCGTTGAGGCCCCCGTCGGCCCCCTCGAAACCGTAGGTCCAGCTGTTGGTGACGACGAGCGGCTGGGTTCCCCCGCTGCCCGAGCCAGACCCGCTTCCTGTGCCTGTTCCTGTGCCGGTTCCGCCGCCCGGGGGCGGGGCGATCAAAGCCCCTGCCGAGGATGCGCCGGTGGCGCAGAGGCCCAGCACAAGCAGGGTCCCGATTGCAAAGCGAGCGAGCCGGTGGACGCCACTGTGTCGTCTCCCGTGCTCCCGCCGTGCTTGAGATGTCTTGCTCCGCATCGTCCCTCCCTTCCGGGCCCCGTCTGGGGCCGGCAGAGGTGAGACACCGCAGCGGGCGGCCGATTACGGTCAGACGGCCAATCTCTCAGTCCCCTCGGGGCATCCCTGAAGCGGATCTGTCCGCGGACGGGGTGCCGGGCGGCAGGGGACCTGGCGTGCGCTCCACCGCTGCGTTGAGGGCCGCTCGCAGCTCGGTCTTGTTCGTCCCCCAGGCGCGGGCAGCGTCCAGCACGAGGTCGCCGGGCTGCGGGGCGGCCCCGCTGGTCCGTGCCTGTGCCACCGGCTCCCAGGTGAGGTCGTCCCAATTGACCGTGGTGCTACGTTGTCGCACGTGGAGATCGGCGTACGTGACCTGCGGAATCGGACCAGCCAGGTCATCGATGCCGTCCGGGCAGGCGAGCGGGTGATTCTCACCGTCCACGGCGAGGCGGTCGCCGATATCGTTCCTCACGCCCAACGGTCCCGCTGGGTTCCAGGCGACCTCCTACGTCGCGGGCTGGCGGAACGGGCGGCCGACCCGGGTTTGCGTGAAGACCTTGATGTGCTCGCCGGACAGACCTTGGACGAACTTTGAACGACCCGGCCGGGCTTCTCGACACCTCGGTGTTCATCGCCAGTGAGGTGGGCCGACCGCTCGGGGAGTTGCCCGACCGGGTGACGGTCTCGGTCGTGACCATCGGCGAGCTCGAACTGGGAGTGCTGAGCGCTGCGGACGAGACATCGCGCGCCCTCCGAGCGGGCACGCTGAACCTGGCCCGGCGAGTGGATCCCGTTCCGATCAGCGAGGCCGTCATGGCCGCGTGGGCTCGTCTCGTAAGCGACTGCCGGAACGCCGGCATCCAGCGAGCGGTCAAATTGACCGACTCCCTGATCGCTGCCACCGCCATTGACCTCGGGTTACCGGTGGTGGCGCAGGACGACGACTACGACCAGATGGCACGAGCCCATTCACCGCTTCAGGTCCGCAAGGTATGAGCGCCGCATCACAGACAGAGCTACCAGATGAAGGCCATGATCATCATCACCAAACCTCAGGTCTGGCGACGACGGCTCGCTCCCAAAACCGCGAGCCTCTTCGCCTCGCCAGCAGCTGCAGGCGGCGTTCGGCTGGTGGAACTGCTCAACTCTGTCCGACGAACAATCGGCAAATGAGTCACGCGATGTTGAAAGATGATTGCAAGATGCGCACGTCTATGGACTTCAACGGTCTGCACTTCCGGCCCACACGTGGCCGAGCGAGCCGAAGCCGCAACCTTGATAGAGACGGCCTCGTTGGAGTCGTCTCACAGCCCGCCAGCACCGCAACGCGGCCGAACGCGGGTTCTTGACGCGCAAGCTCGCCAAGGCCGAGACCGAGCGGCGCAAGCTCCTCGACGCGTACTACGCGGACGCCATCGAGGTCGCGACCTTGAAGGTCGAGCAGGCCCGTATCGCCGCCGATGTTTGCTCAGCCGAGGAAGGCCTCGCCGCCGTCGACGCGCATCATGCCGAGTGGCAGGAGATCTTCGGGATTGCCATGCGCTTCGCCACCAACTGCGCCAAGGCCTACACCCATGCGTCGGCTCGGTGCCGACCAGGCGCCGGTTCAACCGAGCCGTGTTCACTCGCATCGAGGTCCGCGACGGCAAGATCACCGACGTGGGGTACCACCGCCGCTCGACCTGCCCTTTTCCTCGAGCGAGTTTGAATATGGCGATCTGGTGGAGGCGATGGGACTTGAACCCACGAACCTCTTGACTGCCAGTCAGACTCCCGCCGTGACGGTTACTGACGGCCGGTGACGTTTTCCCTGCTCTAATTCGGTGTCTGCGGACTACGCTCGGGCCTACATGACGGCTGGTGACGGCCGATGCCGGGCGGTTCGGTTGCAGTTTGGGTTGCAGTTGCGGCCGCCCCTGGAGAATGGGAGACGCGATGGTCGACCTTGGTTACTGCGACGTAGAGATTTGTCTGGAAAATCCCCTTAAGTACGAGCTAGGTCTCGGCGACGAGGTCACGGTCGACGGGTTCCCCGGGCCCCTGGTCGTCTCGGCCGTTGTAGGGCCTCAGAGAATCAGAATCACCAGCGGCCACCTGCGCTATGAACCTCGCCACGTTGCAATGCGCGAACTCGAGGGGCCGGAAAACCGGTGCAAGGCCGTGCATGCCGTGGCGATCCTCGACAACGGCGCCCCCGCCACCCAGTCGATGTGCGGTCGGGGCGCGGTGCCGGGCGAGTTGACTCGTTTCCCGCGGCCCGATTGGCGGCTTGCTGACCTTGGTCAGGACTTCACTGGGTGCCCGCGATGTTCGACGTGCCTACAGCTCGCGGGTCCTTCCCGCGGACCTACACCCCTCCAAGGATGAGCGCAGCCACCTGATCCGCGGCTGCTTGGTCGACCTCGGGTCGAACGTGGGTGTAAAGGTCGGCCGTGATCGAGAGGCTCGAGTGGCCGAGTCTGTCGGAGACCACCTTCATGGCGATGCCGGCTTCGAGCGCCGCTGAGGCGTAGGAGTGACGGAGCCCATGGACCACAATGGGCGGAAGCCCAGCTCTCGCGGCTAGCCGCTTGAACATCCGCGTGATGAGATCCGGGTGAAGCGGGGAGCCATCCTCCCAAGTGAACACGAGGTCGGTCGCATGGTACTCGGGTCCCCATGCAAGCCTTTCCTTAGCTTGCTGGGCCCAGTGAGCTCGCAGAGCGCGAACCGTGGCAGAGTCGAGTCCGATGGTGCGCACGCTCTTCTCGGTCTTGGGGGTGGAGTCGATGACCCGGTGGTTCACGACGACTCGGGCCCGGCGGATGGTGAGACGCCCGGCATCGAGGTCGATGTCAGGCCAAGTAAGCGCTGCAGCCTCTCCTCTCCTAAGCCCAGTGGTGGCGAACAGCGTCCACAGGGCCGACAGTCGGTGATCGTTCACGCTCTCAAGGAAGGTTCGAAGCTGCGTCGGGGTCCATAGGCGCTCGGTCATCTCCCGCCTCTGTGCCCGAGGAGCGTCCGCGCTGGCAGCGTCGGCCACGTTGCGGGCGACGAGTCCCCACCTTTGGGCGTCCTTCAGGGCTCGGTGGATAGCGACGTGGACCGCGTGGACCGTGCCGGCACTCAGGGCAGCGTCCTCGCCGCCGACGACCCGGCGTCGACCATCCTTCAAAAGCGTCGCGTAGAACCGAGCGAGCTGATCGGCCGACAACTTGACAAGCAACGTCCGACCAAGTTTCGGGATGACGTAGGCCGTCGCCAGACGCCGGTAATGGGCAACGGTTGACGGCTTGAGCTTGCCTGCTGCGACCAGCCCGTCGAGAGCTGGCAACCAGCGATCCTCGAGGAACGCCTTGACCGTGACCTTCGTGGGGTCCACGTAGGTTGCCTTGTCGATGGATGACAGCAGTTCCGTACGGGCACGCTCCGCCTCGTCGCGGTCGGTATATCCGCTATGCCACCTCCGAATGCGCCGACCGTTCTCGTCGAGGCCGAGATCGAGCACGACGCTCCACCTGCCCCCTCTGCGGATGATGGTCCCCCGTGCTCTGCTCACTTCTTCCTCCTTGCTTGTGCTCCCACGATCGCCGCCGCCCCGCCCCTGCCTCGCCCCGGCCGAGGAGGCAGCAGCGGCGGGTCGGCCTCTCGACACCTCCTGACCAGCCCTGCCGCAGCGTTGTATGTGATGCCGAGTTCATCCGCTACGGCCTTCGTCGCTGGGCGCCTACGTCGCGCTGCCCGTTTGTAGATATCCGCGGCCGCCAGGAGCCGCGTTAGGCCCCCGGCCTTCGCAGCCTCACGGATCATCTGCTCGTAGCGACGACCGGCGTTCTTCGCTGGGGTGGCAATGGTGCGCTCGTGCCAAGCCTTCACGCTCTCGTCGACGAGAGCCCAGGGCACGCCGTCGACTGTGTCGGGAGGGGTTCCCTCATTCGTGACGCTCAAGGCCATGGTTTGAGCGATGCCGGTGCGCTCCAACCAATCGCTGACCTCTCGCACAAGCTCCGCTACCCGGACCCTGCGGAGCACGTCGCCATCGACCCTTTGGTGGCCCTGGCCGCGCAGCCCGAGACCGACGCATTCGAAGAGCCCGAACCTTTCAGCTAAGGCGATGTCCACGTCGTACGTCCCGCGCGTCCCAATTTCGACGCCCCGGCAGGTGACCGCCACGTCGCAGTCAAACGGGGGGTCAGTAATCGGGACGATATTCACATGTTGACGTTACCCTTCGTGGCAAGGCAATGTCAAGACATGTCGTCTCTGACCGTATGACAGCCAGGTCAAGGACATGAAGCATCGCAAAATCCCTAGATAATGGGCCAGCACTGCTCGACAACGTGTTGACGGTGCCTGACCATTATGGGATTCTTGGAGTCATGGCAACGACGCTCCAGGAAGCGATCGAGCACGCGGCACTAGTTCGCCTCATCCGAGATGGGGTGGCTCGACGCGTGCGGATCCAGAGCGACCTCCCTCTCCGGGTGCCAGCGGAACTTTGCGGGGTCTCTGAGTCTGCGATCCATCGCTGGGAGATGGCCGAGCGGCTACCTCGGCCAGGCCCCGCTGCCCGGGCGTACGCCGACTTCCTCCGAAGCCTCATGGAGCTCGCCGAGGGGCCATGGTGATGGCCCCCACCGCAATCGACCTGGCCCACCTCGCAGGGCGCGCGACGATCACGGTCGAGGAGGCCGCGTCCCTCCTCGGTGTCTCGCGGGGCGTGGCGTACCAGGCAATCAGGCAGGCTGAACTCCCCGCCCTGAGGCTCGGGCGCCGCATCTTGGTGCCAGTTCCCGCCCTGCTCACCCTCCTGGGTGTCCCTTCGGACGGTGTGTCGTGACCTGGCTGCATCGCCTCGTCGTTCGCATGCTCGTCGCCGTCGTCGACCATCTCGGGGCAGCGTGCTTGGAGCCTTGGGTTGTGACGGCCTACGAGCGGCTTGTCGCGGCGGAGGCGCGTCGAGCATGCTGAGCGCTGCCCTTGAGCTGGCCGCCGCCGGTTGGCCGGTATTCCCCTGCCATGGGAAGGCGCCCTTAACGCCCCACGGCTTCAAGGACGCCACGACCGATCCCGCGACCATCGACCGATGGTGGCACCGCTGGCCGGCGGCCACCATCGGGGGCGCCATCCCAGAATCGTTGATTGTGATCGACGTCGACCCGCGGGCGGGCGGCCGTGAGTCTTTGGAGTTGCTCGAGGCTTATCACCGCCCACTGCCGACGACACTCCGTTCGTTCACCGGTGGTGGGGGCGAGCACCTGTTCTTTATTCGCCCCCCGGGGCCGCTTCGCAATGGCTCCCACAAACTCGGCCCCGGCATCGACGTGAAGCTCGGAGGCAAGGGATACGTGGTCTTGCCACCGTCGGTCCACCCGAACGGCACGCCCTACCGCTGGGACGATCCCGAAATCCCCATCGCCGCTATGCCCGGATGGATGGCAGCTCTTCTGCGCCCGGAACCGATTCGGCCCCAGCCAGAACAAGAACCGGTCTCAGGTCTCGACGGTCCGCGCCCGGGCGACCTGTTGGCCGCCGAGGTCACCTGGGCCGAAATCCTCGAGCCTTTCGGTTGGCGCCTTGTTGGGCGCCGGGGTGAGATCGAATACTGGCGTCGGCCCGGAAAAGACGACGAGGGTATCTCGGCAACCGTCAACGCACTCGGGACCGACCGGTTGCACGTCTTCTCCTCGTCGGCGTACCCATTCGCGCCGGACGAGAGCTACAGCAAGTTCGGCGCCTGGACAGTCCTTCACGCGGGAGGCGACTTCGCCGAGGCCGCTCGCCGCCTTCGGAAGCGGAGCGTCGAGGCATGACCGTCCCCACTGTGCCCGCGGTAGGGCTTCGTACGGCGGTGCTCGACGAAGTTGAGTACTACGTTGCTCGGTTCATCAGTTACCCGAGCGAGCACGCACGCGTCGCACATGTGCTGTGGATCGCACACACACACCGCATGGACGCGTGGGAGTCGACCCCCCGAATCGCGTTCCTCTCGCCGGAGCCGGGAAGCGGAAAGAGTCGGGCACTTGAGGTCACCGAGCCTCTCGTGCCGAACCCGGTGCACGCGGTGAACACGACGCCGGCCTATTTGTTCCGCAAGGTCTCCGACGAGGGGGGCCCCCCGACGATTCTTTTCGACGAGATCGACACCGTATTTGGACCACGCGCCAAGGACAACGAGGACATCCGCGGCATGTTGAACGCCGGCCATCGCAAGGGTGCCAAAGCTGGACGATGCGTCGTCCGAGGAAAAGAGGTCTTTACCGAAGAGCTGCCCGCGTACTGCGCGGTGGCACTCGCCGGGCTCGATGATCTTCCCGACACCCTGATGTCGCGCAGCGTGGTCGTTCGGATGCGTCGTCGAGCACCTCAAGAGCCGATAGAGCCCTTCCGGTATCGGATCCACGCTGAGGAGGGCCACATCATTCGCGAGGCGTTGGCTGACTGGGCGACGACCATCCCGCTTGGCCAATGGCCAGCGATGCCGTCCGGCATCGAGGACCGGGACGCGGACGTGTGGGAACCACTCCTGGCCGTAGCCGATGCTGCCGGCGGCGACTGGCCGGAGCGCGCCCGGTGTGCCGCTGTGACGCTTGTGACGGCTGCTAAGGCAGCCCCTCCCAGTCTCGGTGTCCGACTGCTCGCCGACATCCGCTCGGTGTTCGACAGCGATGGTCGGGATTACATCTTCAGTGAGGACTTGGTTGCTGCCCTCGTCGGGATCGAGGATGCCCCTTGGGCTGACATGAGGGGAAAGCCTCTTGATCCCCGGGGACTCGCTCGAAGGCTCGCTCGCTTCGAGGTCAAGCCACGGACCGTGCGCGTCGGTGAACGCACGGCGAAGGGCTACAGCCGGGACGACTTTGTGGACGCATGGTCTCGGTACGTGCCGGACGTGACGGCTGTGACGCCTTTAGCAGAGCCGCTTGGTGGTGTCTCTCGGTCTCACATAGGGAACGTCACAAGCGTCACAACGTCACAGGGAGAGATGCCTGGGGGGAAGGGTTGTGAGAGCTGAACTGGAAAACCCCCGCTCTCGTCCCTCCCCTTGGCAGCCGGGAAAATCGATGCGCGAGGCCGCGATGACCACGACCATGCCGACCACGTATCGCCTCGTCCATCGCGCCCGCCCCTGGACCGCCAACACTGAACGCCGCGTGAGCTGGCCTGAGCGGGCCGTCCTGGTCCGTGAGTGGCGCCAGGCGTTCAGGGCCTTCGGGTCCCACGACGCCCTGGTGCTCATTGTGGAGGTCCTGCCGTGAGCGCCCGCTCGGTTGCAGCGATGGTTGCACAGGTCGTTCTATCTGCGAGTTTGTGCCCTTGGCTTGAGGCGAAGTCAAGCGCGGGGCCGCCGCTGAGGGGGCGAAACGTTCCCAAACGAGCGCACCGTGTTATCGCTTGCCCCCAAAAATCCCGACTACGCGTCACGGGCTGCCCACGCAGAGGTCATCGCCGCTGGCCCGTAGCCCACCGGGCGGCCTCGACGCCCAGCCTGGGGGCGTACGGGCCGGTCCGGCGAACCCCCCAGAGGTCCACCATTGCCGCGCTGACCGTGTACACAGCTTCGCAAAGGCATTCGAGGGATGCGAGGTGACATGCTGACCCCCGCCCAGCGCTACGCCCGTGAGTGCGAAGGCAAGCGTTCCTATCGTTCGGCCGCAGCTGCCCGCCGCTGGCAGCGAGAGAACGATGGGCGCCACCCCGGGACCTCCCAGCGCCTTGAGCCGTACCTGTGCACGTGGTGTGGCTTGTACCACCTCGGCCACAAGAACCGCCCAAAGTGGGTGGTCGAAGAAAGGAAACCTGATGAGACTGTTTGAGGACGACCTGCGGCGGCAGCGCCGTGAAGCCAAGGAAGCCGACGAAGCCCGGCACCGACGGGACCGTGATGCCTTCCGCGAGGCTCGCGCTCGAGCTGAAGCCGCTGAGCGGGAGCGCCGGGAGGCGACTGCGAAGGAGCTCCCGGCGCCACGGCCGTGGCCTGGCACCGAGCCCGAGGCGGTCGAGGCCCGCAGGCAGGCTGCAATGGAGCGCGCTGCCGCCGCGCAGGTCGCCCGAGAAAAGGCGCTTGCCTTCCGCAGCGTGGTCGCAGAGGCGGTGGTAGCGACGACTGCGAGGCTGGAGGCCGCCTACGCGGCCCACGACCTTGAAGGCTATGTCGAAGCCCACAGCCGCCACGAAGCGCTTAAAGCGCTGCTCGGCCGCCTGGATAAGGAAGAGGCTGATCGCCGCCGGCGCGCCGCCATGCCCATCCTCGTCGGCGCGGTGAGGATCTGAGATGCCGCTCCCCCCGCACCTCCGGCCCCTCGAGAGCGACCTGCACCGATTCTTGGAGCAGGAAACGCGCAACCCCGTCCATGGCCACGCGGCCAAGAAGCTCCTCGGAGCCATCAGCAACAACAAGAAGGAGGCATCCACAATGAAGAAGTCCCAACTCAAGGCGCGCCTTGCGCAAGTCGAAAAGCAGCTCAACGGACGCGTCTATAAGGGGGGCGTCAACCCGGCAGCGGCGAACGATGTCTTTGCCAGCGTCGTCCGGGGTGTGCCGTCACTGCAGCAGGTCGAGCTCGCGATGAAGGCCGCCGCCACGGAGGCCGATCGCCAAGGCGACGCGCAAAAGGCACGTGAGATCCGCAACGAGCTGGCTGTCCTGAAAATGCAGATCGCCGAGCGCGCTCGGCAGCTGCGGCCCTCGCCGGGTCCCATGGGGCCCGGCAGCGTGGAACTGTTCGCCCGGACCGGCACCCTGGGCGACGATCCAAGTGTCGAGGGAATTTGACATGGCTGTCCCATCGACTCCGAGCCAGCACGCCGAGACGATCGCCCGCCAGCTCCGGGCAGTCGACCTGTCAGGCGGTGCGTCGACCGCGGACCGGCACTCGAACAGCGCTCGAGCCGTCGCGAGCGCCTTCACCCCCCTGAACACTGGGGGGAACCTGCTCGCGGCGTATGCCGCGTGGAAGGCACGCCAGGCCGAGCTCGATGCTGCAGGCATTGGTCGGCCTCTCGATGCCACTGCACGGAAGCTGGATGTCACCGCGGACGATGTGCGTCGCGTTCGCACCAAGCACGCCCGAGCAGCTGCTCGCCACCTCGCGAAAGCCCGCCGGGAAGCACTGTTGGCCGGTCCGGCCCTCGAAGACCACGCGATGAGGAAAGCTCGCAAAGCGTACAGAAAGCACCTTCCCGCTGGGCGAGAGCCTGCTGTCCACCGGGCCCACGTGAAGTACCAAAAGGCCGGCGGCAAGCTCGGTTTGGCTGCATTCCGCAGGAGGCTCGGCGCATGATCCGCCGGTTTCGCCAGTGGCGCAGGTTTCGCCACGCGCTCGTCCATGAGAACCCCAGGCGTCTGAGCCCGAGGGAGTACCGGGCTGCACTTGTGGCGCAAGAGAAGGCCCTTGCCGCCGTCGAACGTGAACAGCGGGTCCCCTGGCCCCACGAGCTGATTGAGCGACGCCGGGCTGCCTTGCGACACTGGGCAGCACATCAGGGATTCGTCTCGAAGGACCAGATGGCCGCGTTCTTAGAGCGGCAGCTCCGAAGGGGAATGAGACCATGACGGGCAAGCGCCGTCGGGATGGAACGCCCACCAGTGACCGACAGGACGCCCGCGGGTATTCCTGGCCGCCGTTTGAGCCTGGGAACACTGTCTCAGTGCGCCATGGCGGGTTCTCCGACAGGCTCGTCAGCGAGCGTGCCAAACAGGTGCGCGCCCTGCTCTTTGAGAACTACCCCTATCTCGCCGACGATGTGTTCGCGGAAGCCCTCGAGCGTTACTGCCGGGCCGAAGCCCGGGCCCAGATGCTCCACGAGTGGATCATGGCCGTCGTCGAGGGGTCTGTTGAGGTAGCGCCCAGGAACGGTCGACCTCGGACAGGGGTCGAGGCTGTCCCGCCCTATCTGTGGTCCGAGGCGTCACGTGCCGAGGCGAACGCACAGAAGTTCGGCCAGGACATCGGGCTTGATCCGATCGGTCACGTGCGTATCGCCCGCGATCTCGGGCTTGTGGCCCGTCTGCGCGGCCAGCCCGGCGGCGGCGTGGAAGCCCTTGCCCGCAAAGGCAATGCCCTGCGCCTGCTCCAGGCCGAAAAAGGCCCATGAGCATCCTCGAACCGGGCGGTTCGATCATCGGGGCACCGTCCACGCGGGCCGTCATCCGCCATGCCGCCTCCTTCGACTTGGCCCATCCCCACTTCTCGCCCATTGGCTACCCGGTCCAGGTGGCAGAGGCGCTGTGCGGCTTGGCGCGGGCGCTGGGCACCGTGTTCCCCGCCGGCGAGACCCTCTAAGCTGGGCTGATCGTCGCCCAGCCGTGGACCGAATCCACCCCAATCGCTGCCGGCGCCTACGCGGTCGCCCAATACATGCAAGACTTTGAGACGTTCAACCGGCATGTCTACGTGTGCACGACGGCAGGCACCACCGGGGCGAGCGAGCCTGCGTGGAACATGACGCCCGGGGGCACCACAAGTGATGGCACCGTCGTGTGGACCGAATGCAGCCGTCAGTTCAGCTCGTGCATCTTCACCGGAGCCGAGCCGTCGACGCTCGGCTACGCACGCGCCTCGTTCGTGAACGACACCATCAACTTCCAGGACCCGAGCACCCCGAACCCCATCATCTCCTGGCCGGCGCCCTCGGGAAGCGCCAACGCCGCGTGGTCCATGGTCGTCGGGTTCTTCATCGCCGATGCCCCCACCGGAGACGTGACGGACGGCGTGAATGTGTACGCGTGGGGACTGACCGCGCACGAGACCATGGCCGTCGTCCCGCCCACAGGGCCCGCGCAGGCCCCGTTCTTGTACCTCGGGTCGAATGCCATCCACACCGGGCTGTACCTGAACCCCACCGTCGCGGACTTCACGAGTACCAGTCCGTTAGTTCTCACGCGGGACTGCGCGGACTACAGCGCACGTCTGCTCTGTGTCGTGATGGCGAACCCGTCGAGCAGTGCCGACTGCTCGGTGAGCGACAACGCTGGTGGGACCTGGACCGAGGTCTGCACCGAGTACAACTCGACGGTCGGGACTCGCATCTCGTGGTTCGCCTGTCCACCCAATGTCGCAACCGGCGGGTCGGTGGAGTTCACGATCACATGGTCCGGTGCTGGCGCGAGCGGGACCTTCGGGGCGACCGTGTACGAGTTCGCCGGCGTGAGCGCCGACAGCGGCCGCCCGTGGACCTTCACCCCCGGGACCCCCGTGAGCGGCCCCGGACTGCTCTTCGCCGCGCAGCCGGTGATCGTCCCCCAGAGCGTGGTCATCGTTGGGTCGAACTCGAACTTCGCCGAGCAGTCCGCGCAGACCGGCTACCCGGTCGGCCCCTGGCAAGCCATCTCGGGGCCGACCGCGTCGGGACGCTCGGTGGCGAACGCCGTCTTTCTGGTCGCCGACGCCCCGACGCCGGCGGGCTATTTCCCACCCGGGCCCTATCCCGCTGGCATCGTCTACGGGGTAACGGCCGGGGTCGTCGCCGCGCCGTACTGAGCGTCAAGGATGCCGATACCACCCTTCCCGGCCTGGGAGACGGCCACGCTGGCGCGCCCCAGGCGCTTGCGAGTGGCGCGCCTTGGCGGCTTCCCCAGTACGTCGAACAGGAGGGCCCCGAAAGACCCTCCCGTTCGTTCGCCGGCAGCGTGGGGCGTGCCCCAATCAGGACGACAGGACTTCGCTCCTCGCTCGGCCCGGGCGTGGCAGGCCCACCCGCGCCTCGTACTCCTCGTCGGTCCACTCGTCGGCCCCGCAGGTGAAGTCCCGGTCCGCTGGGAGCGCCTCGAGGTATTCCACCACCTCACCGATCCGATCGTCCACGGCATCTTCGAGAAGGTCGATGAACTCCTCGACTATCAGACCACCGCCAAGTTGCTCCTTTAACACGTTGATGCGGCGAGCGAACGCTCGTTCGGCGTGGGACTCTGGGCCCCCGAAGTAGTGCGGTGGTGCGATGGGCAACCGCCGCGTGGCCATGCTGCCGTAGTCCTTCGTCATACGCCTCCCTCCTGAGAGAGTGACTACTTGTCACATGCCTAGCATTCACCTAGTCTTGTCATATGTCAAGTACCTTCGAAATCATGCCGCACCATCTTGTCGGAGCCGCCGAGATCGCCCGCATGTTCGGTGTCTCCCGCCAATACGTCGACCAGCTCAGTCGTCGAGACGACTTCCCTAAGCCCGAGGTGGAACTGGCGAGCGGTCGAGTGTGGAAACGCGAGGCGGTGGAGAAGTGGGCTCGAGCAACCGGGCGCAAGATCGTAAAAGGGACCTGAATGACAATCAGACTTCTTGAGCATCGGCCTTCCGCACGGGACCCCGGTCGGTCGCCCTGTCTGCCACAATCGGGCGTGATCGAGCCCCAGCCATGGCGGTGAACGGTATCGAGCAACTTTGTCATCGCTGCGATATCGTCCTTTGCGGCTCAGCAAGGGGAGGGGCAGGTGAACGGGTGGGAACGCCACGCTCGGGCATCGTGGAAACTCGCTGCGCAGATATGGAGTGGGATTGACAACTACCACCGCTACCGGAGGAACCGCCCGACAGCCCAGAAGGTCAAGCTCGGATGTCTCGCCTTCGTCGTTCTTTGGATTCCATTCGTAATCCCGTTTATCGTCTATTCCTACGTGGCCCTCGCGGCTGCCGTTGTGTCCACCTACGCCCTCCTCGTGAGCATTCCTTGGGGTGTTAGCGCCATCGTGGCGAGGATTCAGAAGGAGGGCGTCTATGCCATCCATAGGTCTCGGAAGAGGCAATAGTCCCTACGTCATGACAAAAGTGGCTAGCAACTGCGCTGGTCGCACTTTTTCTTGTCACGATTGGCGGCGAGTCGGCATCAGCGGAGACGACTGCGCAGAGAGGGTGGCTCCATCGTTATGGCCCACTCTTCAACGGGCTTGTGATTGCCACCATCAAAGCTGAAGGAGATTCGCAAAACTACGCGATCGTACCGCTGCTGAAGGAACGCAGACAGGTGTCCGCTGATGTCGTTGACCTTCGAAGAGACCCTCCATTCCCCCGGGGCCACGGATGGACTAATGATCTGTCACGCTTTCAGTCGGAGTCTGCGTCCTGTATTAGCGAGGCCGAGGCTCAGCAACCCGCCGACACCCCGATCAGCAACATATCTACAAAGCAAGCCCCGTTAAGCCTTGCTATCAGCGCCCCGGCCGCGACGAATGCACCGCCCCAATCCAAAGCAGCTTCACCACCGACGACTGCGGCATCGGCCCAGGGCGCTTACTTTGCCTGCACCGGCTCGGCCCCCGAGGGTGTGGACATCACTTACGGGACCGACAGTTCAAACCTGAACGGTGGCGACCTGCCATGGTCAGCCGTGCTCACGCTGGACCCCAACGCTCAGTACTACTACGTCGATGCCCAGCTGCAGGGTCCCGACGGGGATATCACCTGCACAGTAACCGTCGTCTACAAAAAAGGTGGAGTGACTCAGACGGCCACGCGGACCGGAACTGCCCAGGGCGACTACAACATTGCCAGTGCCGAGATCTGTTCGGACCTCACAGGCGGTTGGACGCCGTGCTGAGCTGAGTTTGGTTGCATCAAATGGCCTGCGGGGCGACTCCAGGGCCGAGCACGCCCTCCGGCAGCCGTGCAGCGGCGCCAGCGGCTCACGACTCAAACCGGGCCCCGGGTAGCACCGCCGAGTACTACACGATCGGGCGGGCGCCCTACTTGGGCGAGCTCGCCTCCGCGCTTGCCCGAGCTGGACGGCTCGGGGCACCTCGTCGACGTAGGCTGCGGTCCGGGTGTCCTGCCGCTGGCGCTAGCACAGCTGTTTGATCGGGTGGTGGCGCTCGACCCCGAGCCCGACATGCTCGAGGTTGGCCGGCAACGCTGCGAGCAGGCTGGGATCACCAACGTGCGGTGGGTCGAGGCCGCCGCTGAGGACCTGGCCACGCTGAGCCTCGCCCCGTGCAAGGTGGTCGCCTTCGGCCAGTCATGTTCATGCCGACTCCTTCCGTGCCGTCCTAGCCTGGGCCGCGATCTCACGTCTACGTTCTGCCTCTTTGCCCTTGTCAGGCCCCCTTTTCGGCCGCGCGCTACAGCGGCTGGGTCCTTCTCTTTGGTTTCGGGAGGGCTCGCTTGCCCAGTAGCCTCCTGGACCACGGCCCAGGCGACTTGGGACGCGTCCCCGCCCTAGGACTGCGCTTCATGCGGCTCCCACTACCTGGTGACTGTCCTATTGGGTAGGACATTCGTGATCCTAAGCGCGCGTGGTACCACGGTGGTGGTAGGTTTCCTATACCCCAGGGTTGAATCTGACCCTACCCCGGGGTATAATCGTGGCATGACCAAAACCGTTGACGAACTGTTCGAAGAGGTCCGGCAGGCCAAAGCACAGATGGACCGCCTTCGGGGCCTCATGGCCCAGATGGCCCAGTGGCGAGCACAGTCCCTGGCACAGCTTCGGGGATTAGGCATTCCGGTCGCCGACATCGCCGCGCGCCTGGGGATCACCCCAGCCGCGGTCTACAAGGCCCGCGAGGACATGGGGGTGGGTGTAACGACCATCTCGACCCCGACCATTGACCTTGATGACCTCTGGGGTCGTATCGCTTCTCAGTTGTCGATAGTGCGCAACATCCGTGCTGGACGGACCCCCTTGGCGATGAGCCCTCATGGGTTGCAACTGTTAGAGAACGATCTAGCGGCGGTGCTTGAAGTTCTCACCTTGTATCGCTGACTCCTTCACTCTCCGTGAGATCCTGGACGTTCGGGTCAAACTGACCGACTACCGACACCCAAGCCTCAATATCTTGCTCGGTTGCAGTTTTGGTTGCACTGGCCCCTGTCGGACCCGACCCTACTCGGCGCCACAGCCCCTGAACTGGGAATTTCGGTGGAGGCGATGGGACTTGAACCCACGAACCTCTTGACTGCCAGTCAAGCGCTCTACCAGCTGAGCTACGCCCCCGTCGGGACAAACAGGCTAGCAGCCGGAGGCGATCCGAAAGCCGGCATCACCTCGAAGTCGAGGCCCCGCTAGCGTCGTCGCCCTGCTCGGAGCCTCCTTCGGGGATAGGCCGTCCGGAATCGCGCCAGGCCACGGCCTCATGGAAACCCTGCGTCGCTGCCAGCTGTTGGAACCAGCGGCCTTCGGGAGTGTGTCGGGCGATCCCGTCGAACAGTGTCGCCAGCATCTGGCTCCCTTCCAGGCCCATCTGGTCGTAGGCCTGGTTGATCAGCAGCTTCTGCATGGCGAGCTGGTTGGTCGGCACACCAGCAATGCGTTCTGCCAGCTCGTCGACCCGGGCGTCGAGCTGGTCGCCGGGGACCGACTCGAGCACGAGCCCCCAAGCGGCAGCCTGCCTGCCGTCGATCGTGTCTCCGGTAAGAAGCATCCGTTTGGCCCTCTCGGCCCCAAGTCGGTAGGCCCACATTGCCGTGGTCGGGCAGCCCCACACTCTGGCGGGCATGTACCCGATCCTGGCATCGTCGGCCATGACCACGAGGTCGCAGCACAGCGCGATATCGCTCCCACCGGCCACCGCGTGCCCTTGAACCTTGCAGATTGTCGGTTTGAGCGATCGGAACAAGCTCATGAAGTCTTCCGTCGTCCGTTTCATGACGCGGTAATCCTTGATCGGGTCCCACACCGCCCGTTGTGTCCCACGTCCTGCTTCGGCATAGTCCTTCAGGTCGTAGCCAGCGCAGAAGGACCTCCCGGCGCCGGACACCACGATGACGTGCACGCCGGGGTCGTCGTTCGCCAGTTGCACCGCGTGGCGGATCTCGCCTGGCATCGCCTGGTTGATCGCGTTCAACCGTTCCGGCCGGTTGAGCGTCAGACGGGCCTTACGACCGGTCACCTCGTAGGTGATGGCGGTGAACTCGCTCAGCGCCCTACCTCCTTGTTCTGAGGTCGCGGGCCGTCTTCGCTTGGGGGCAGTGACTGGGACCTCGGCCCTTCGTCCTGGCACCCAACGCCGAGACCGCCGGAGACTCGGTGCCGCCAATCGACCTCGTCGGCACCCTGGGATTGTCGCGCCATTCGGCTCTCAACGATGCAGCCGGCCCAGTCGGGGTCGCCCCGGCGCGACAACTGCCCCCCTGGAGGAGCTGGTCGGTCTATGGACCCGGCCCAGGGCAGATAGCCTGTCCTCCTCACCTTCCGGGTCCCGAGTGGCCAGGGGCCCCGTTGGCTTCATTACGATTTGACGATGGCGCGGGCCTACGACGTCGGAGCTGTCGAGCGGAAATGGCAGGACCGCTGGCAGGCCGAGGGCACCTACGCAGTGGACAACGACGACCCCCGGCCGCGCTTTTACTGCCTGTGCATGTACCCGTACCCGTCCGGACCGGCCCACCAGGGCCACGTGCGCAACTACACCTTCGGTGATCTGGTGGTTCGGTACCGGACCATGAACGGGTACGCGGTGCTCTCGCCCATCGGCTTCGACTCGTTCGGCCTCCCGGCCGAGAACGCCGCCATCCGGACCGGCACCCACCCCAGGGTGTTCACCGACGAGCGCATCGCCGAGCTCAAAGAGTCCCTGGTCCGGCTGGGAGCGGTGTACGACTGGCGGCGGGAGCTGCGAAGCCACGACCCCGAGTACATGCGGTGGAACCAGCTCATCTTCCTGCGGTTCCTCGAAGCTGGCCTCGCCTACCGGGCCAGCGCGCAGGTCAACTGGTGCCCTGGGTGCCAGACCGTGCTCGCCAATGAGCAGGTCCTCTCCGACGGGCGCTGCGAGCGGTCGGGGGACCTGGTCCAAAAGCGGGACCTCGAGCAGTGGTTCCTGCGCATCACCCGCTACGCCGACGATCTCCTGGAGGCGCTGGACGACCTCGACTGGCCCGAGCGGGTGAAGGTGATGCAACGCAACTGGATCGGCCGCTCCGAGGGGGCCGAGTTCGACCTGGCGGTCCAAGGTCCTGACGGGCGGCCGACCGGCCGATCGCTGCGAGTGTTCACCACCAGGCCCGACACCAGCTTCGGGATGACCTACGCGGTGGTTGCCCCGGAGCACCCGATGGTGGAAGAGCTGACCACTTCTGAGCAGCGACCGGCAGTCGAGGCGCTGGTCGCCCAGGCCCGAGCGACCAGCGAGATCGAACGGATGCGGGCGGCCGAGCCGGGAGCAGAGCTGGCCAAGCGGGGAGCCTTCACCGGCAGCTACGTGATCAACCCGTTCAACGATCAGCCGGTGCCGGTCTACGTGGCCGACTACGTCCTCATGGGGTATGGGACCGGGGCAATCATGGCCGTGCCGGCGGAAGACGAGCGTGACTTCGCCTTTGCTCAGGCCTACGACCTGCCGGTGGTGCGGACGGTACGGCCGCCCGAGTCCTTCCGGGGCGGCGCGTACACCGGGGAGGGGGAGAAGGTCAACAGCGGATTCCTGGACGGCCTGGACGTGCCCACCGCCAAGGAGCGTGCCATCGAGTGGCTGGAGGCCCGAGGGATCGGCACCCGCAAGGTCAACTACCGGCTTCGGGACTGGCTGGTCTCCCGTCAACGGTTCTGGGGCTGTCCGATCCCGGTCGTCTACTGCCCCGACGACGGCATCGTCGGGGTGCCCGAGGAGGAGCTCCCGGTCCTTGCTCCCGACGATGTCGAGTTCCTCCCAAGCGGTCAGTCGCCACTGGCCTCGCACGAGGGGTTCTTGCGTACGACCTGCCCGAAGTGTGGGGGACCAGCTCGCCGTGAGACCGACACCATGGACACCTTCGTCGACTCCAGCTGGTACTTCCTACGCTTCTGCAATCCGTGGTGGCGCGAAGGCCCGATCGACCCGGAGGCTGCCCGCCGGTGGATGCCGGTGGACGAGTACATCGGCGGCGTCGAGCACGCGATCTTGCACCTGCTGTATGCCCGCTTCTACCAGCGCGCGCTCATCGACGTCGGTCTGCTCCCGGACGTTGGGCGAGAGCCGTTCCGGCACCTCTTCGCCCAGGGGATGATCCGCATGGACGGGACGAAGATGTCCAAGTCCAAGGGCAACCTGATTGCCCCGTCCACCTACTACGAACGGGTGGGGGCCGACGCCCTGCGGCTGTTCCACCTCTTCGTCGGCCCACCGCAGGACGACGTGGACTGGAACGACCAAGCCGACGAGATCATCGACGGCTGCGGCCGGTTCTTGGACCGGGTCTGGCGGTCGCTGCTGGAGGCTCCTGTCCCGGCAAGGTCGGGGGATCCGACCAAGGGCGACCTCGAGCTCCGCCGGGTTGTGCACCGGACGATCAAGGCAGTGTCCGAAGACATCGAACGGTGGTCGTTCAACACCGCGGTTGCCCACTGCCAGGAGCTCTCCAACGCCCTCATCCGTTACCAGCGGTCCGAGGCCGGCCCCCACCGGGAGGTCTTCGACGAGGCTGCCGACGCGCTCGTGCTGCTGCTCGCGCCCATGGCACCGCACGTGAGCGCCGAGATTTGGGAGCGCCGTCACCCTGGGGGTCCCGAGGTGCACCGTCAGCAGTGGCCGACCTTCGATCCCGAGCTGGTCGCCGAGGAGCGGGTCACGATGGTGGTCCAGGTCAGCGGGAAGGTGCGCGACCGGATCGAGGTCTCCCCTTCGATCACCCCCGCCGACGCCGAGGCCCTCGCGCTGGCCTCGCCTCGGGTCCGGGCGGTCTTGGGAGACCGAGCGCCCCAGCGGGTGGTGGTGCGTCCACCGAACCTGGTCAACGTCGTGCCATAAATAGAGCGCCATGGGCCTCGGCCAACAGCCGCTCTTCGAGATCGACCAGGACCGGGCGCCGGCTCGCCATCGGCCCCCCACCGTCGCCGCTCCAGGCCCGGCCGGCGATGGGCCCGGGGTCGCGGTGGAGGTTCGCACCTCGAACCGGCGGCGCAAGACCGCCACCGCCTACTGGGACGCCGGGCGGGTGGTGGTGCTCCTGCCCAGCCACCTGCGGGGCAGTGAGCGCGCCGCCATGGTCGACTGGCTGGTGGCCCGGGTGGTGGCCCGGCGCGGGGTCCGGGCGGCCGACGACGAATCGCTCCGGCGCCGGGCGCTCGAGCTGGCAGCCCGGTACGTCCCCAATGCGGTCCCGGCCTCGGTCCGCTGGGTGACCAACCAGCACAAGCGCTGGGGTTCGTGCACCGCCGAGTCCGGGGAGATCCGGATCTCCCACCACCTCCAGCAGGTCCCCGACTGGGTCCTCGACGCGGTCTTGGTCCACGAGCTGGCGCACCTGATCCACCCGGACCACTCGCCGCGCTTCTACGAGCTGGCCGAGCGCTTCCCTCGGCACCAGGAAGCCTCGAGCTTCCTCGAGGGCTACGCGCTGGGTCTCGGTGCCGGGGCCGTCTTGCCTACGGGATCTGCTTGAAGGCCGCCAGCACCGCTCCGAAGTCCTCGGCCGCCATCGGGTAGGGCGCGTAGAAGCTGAATCGGTCGACCAGCCCGCCGAACCGCTCGGCAACCTTGGCCGGGACCTCGTCGATCGGGCCGACCACCGCGAACGCGTCCAGCATCTCGTCGGTGATCAGCTCGCCCATCGCTTCCCACTCGCCCCGCTTGGACATCGTGTTCAGGCGGTCGCCGACTTCGCCCCAGCCGTGCAGCTCAAGAACGCCGCGATAGGCCGGTGTCGAGCCATAGAAGGCGATCTGTCGTTTGGTTGCCTTCTTGGCCTCCTCGAACTGGTCGCCCTCCCCGGTCACGACGAAGCCGGGGTAGGCCACGGTCAGGTCCTGACGGGTCTTGCCGGCCCGCGCTGCGCCTCGCTCGAGCGCCGGGATGGTCACCTCCCGCAGGTACCGGTAGGTGGTGAAGCCGTGGACGATCATCCCGTCACCGGCCTCCCCGGCCACCTCGGTCATTCGCTCGCCGACCGCGGCCAGGATGACCCGGGGCCGCCCGTAGGGGTTGGGGCCCGGGTTGAAGAACGGAGTCATGAGGGTGTGGGTGTAGAACTCCCCTCGGAAGTCGAGCTTGGTCCCGTTCTCCCAGCAGTCCCAGATGGCTCGGATGGCAAGCAGCATCTCGCGCATCCGCGCGGCCGGACGCGACCACTCCATGGAGAACCGCTTGGTGATGTGGGGCTTGATCTGGGACCCCAGGCCGAGGATGAAGCGGCCCTTGGAGATGAGCTGGAGGTCGTTGGCCACCATGGCCAGGTTCATCGGGTTGCGGGCGAAAGCCACTGCGATCGCGGTTCCGAGCTCGATGCGCTCGGTCGCCTCGGCTGCGATGGCCAGCGGCAGGAAGGGATCGTGGCCGGTCTCGGCGGCCCAGGCGCCGTCGTAGCCGAGTGCCTCCACCTCCCGGGCCGCGTCAGCGATCCCACTCGGGCTGAACCCGATCCCGCCGTCAATCTTCATGCTCCGCTCCCTTCTGCGGCGCCGCCACTGGGCGCATCCTCACCGCTCCTCGCCTCGGAGGAACTTCTCCAACTCGGCAGCCAGCTCGTCCCCCGAAGGCAGCGTCTCGATGCCGAGCGCGTTCCCCTCCGAGGCATCCACCGCCTGCTCGAGCTTGCGCACCATCTCCGCGTGGTCCCGGTTTGACGCGATGACCTCGTCGATCTGTCGACGGGAGGCGTCCGCCGCTCGCCGGAGCTCAGAGGTGTCATAGGCGAGGCCAGCGATTCGGCACAGCCCGTCGATCAGGGCGGCCGAGGCCTCAGGGAAGGCCATGGCCGCAAGGTAGTGAGGCACCCTCGCCCACAGCGTGACCATGTCGATGCCCGCCTCGGCGAACCCGATCTCGAGGGCAGCACCGATGCCGGCAGGGACCTCGAGCTCGCCCCGGGTCCGACCGACCCGGTCAATGAGCTCGGAGGCCGTCGGGGGAGCGGTGGCCACCAGGCGGACCGGTCGGGTGTGGGGGGCGGGCGCCGGGAACGCCCCGAGGCCGACCACCAACCGGACCCCGAAGTGGCGGGCCAGCTCGACGCAGGCGGCGACGAAGCTGCGCCAGCGAAAGTCCGGCTCCGGTCCCACCAGGAACATGACGTCATTGCCGGCCAGATCGTGCCCAGCCCGCAACTGGGTCTGGGGCCACGTCATCTCGGTGGTGACGCCGTCAAGGAGGCGCACCACCGGGCGCCGGGCCCGCTGGTCCAAGAAGTGCTCGCCGTCGAAGGTGGCCAGCAGCTCGCTGTCGCCGGCCCCCACCATGGTGGCCACGGCGGTCGCCGCGCCCAGCCCGGCGTCCACCCAGCCCTCCAGTGCGACGACGAGCACGGGACGATCCAGGAGGCGTTCGTGGTGCAGCCGGTAGAGGGTCTCGTCCTCCGGGCTCATCGGCCCCGGCGTCCGGTCACCAGGCCGCGAGGTTCTCGGCCGCGGTGGTGGCGAGCCGTCGGACCGTCTGGGGGTATCCCTCGAACCCACCGGTGTCGCCACCGCCGGCCCCGCCGAGGTACCGGGCGTAGACGCCCTGCATGATGCAGGCGAGCTTCCAGTACCCGAAGGCGGTGAAGAAGGGGAGGTCCGAGACGTCTCGACCCGAGACCGTGGCGTAGCGCTCGACGAGGTCCTGGCGCCGAGCCATCCCCGGCGCCATCGTGGCCGAGCCACCCACCGCCCCGCCCTCGTCGGTGCGGTCGTTCCAGTAGACCATGAGCAGGCCGAGGTCGGCCATCGGGTCGCCGAGCGTGCACAGCTCCCAGTCCAGGATCGCCCGTACCCGGGCGTCGTCGTTGAACACGGTGTTGTCCAACCGGTAGTCGCCGTGGACGATCCCGACCCCCCGCTGCTCGGGGATGCGGCGGGCGAGCTCGCTGCCGACCCGCTCGACCAGTCCGTCGTAGTCGTCGCCGCCGACGATGCCGTTGCGGAACTGCTCGCTCCAGCGCCGGATCTGGCGCTCGATGTACCCGTCCCGCCGGGCCAGGTCGCCCAGTCCGACCTCGTCGGGGTCGATCCGGTGGAGGGCAGCCAGGGTCTCGGCCAGGTTCATGCCGATCTCGAAGCGCTGGTCCGGGGCGAACGCCGCCACCACCTGCTCGGCGGTCCGAAGGATGTGGCCCTCGACGAACTCCATGACGTAGAAGGGCGCCTGGTTGACCGCCTCGTCGGTGCACAGTCCGATCGCGGTGGCGACCGGGATCCCGGCCGGCCCGAGGGCACTGATGATCCGGTGCTCTCGCCCCATGTCGTGGGCGGTGGGCAGGACGTGGCTGACCGGTGGTCGTCGCAACGCCCACTGGTGCCCACCGGCGTCACGAACCCGGAAGGTCAGGTTCGACCGACCCCCGGCGATCAGCTGGAACTCGAGCGGGAGGACCACCCCGTCCACGTGCTCCACGAACCAGTGCGAGACCTTCTCTTCGTCGATTCCCCTGACCGCCACGGTGAGAGACGATAGTGGGTCCCCCAAGATCGGTCCCAGGCTGGGGTGGCCCATGGTCCGGGGCCGCCAGGTAGCCTCCCGGGCATGGTCGACGTGACCGATGCCACCTTCGAGACCGCGGTGGTCGAGCGATCCCGGGAGGTGCCGGTGGTCGTCGACCTGTGGGCGCCGTGGTGCGGCCCCTGTCGGACCCTGGGGCCGATCCTCGAGAGGACGATCGAGGCCACCGGGGGCGCGGTCGAGCTGGCCAAGGTCAATGTCGACGAGAACCCGCGGGTCGCAGCCACGTTCCAGGTCCAGTCGATCCCCGCGGTCTACGCGCTGAAGGACGCCAAGGTGGTCGACGGGTTCGTCGGGGCGCTCCCAGAGGCCCAGGTGGCCCAGTTCGTCGCCCGCCTGGCCCCGGCGCCGAGCGAGGCTGACCTCCTGGTCGCCAAAGGTGACGAGGCCTCCTTGCGTCAGGCCCTCGAGCTCCAGCACGACCATCCGGGCGCGGTGGCTGCCCTGGCCAGTCTGCTGATCGACCGGGGCGAGGCCGACGAAGCGCTCTCCTTGTTGGCGCGAGTTCCGGAGTCCGCGCAGACCCGAAATCTCGCTGCCCGGGCCCGGCTGGCCGGGCGGGCGGTCGATGTCGAGGACCCCACCAGCCTGCTCGACTCGCTCCTCGAGCGGGTCCGCGACGACGAGCATGCCCGCCAGGAGTTCCTCGACATCCTCGAGGCCCTCGGCCCCGAGGACCCGCGGACCTCGCAGTACCGCAAGGCGCTGTCGGCCCGGCTGTTCTGATCCCATGGTCGAGCTGGCCCTGGGACCGCGCATTTACGACCTCACCCATCGCGCCCTGGTGATGGGGATCTTGAACCGCACCCCCGACTCCTTCTACGACCGGGGGCTCACCTTCCAGCTCGACGCCTTCTGGCGGCGGGCCGAGCAGCTGGTGGCCGAGGGAGCGGACATCTTGGATGTCGGCGGGGTCAAGGCCGGACCCGGGCCCGAGGTGAGCGAGGCCGAGGAGCTCGACCGGGTGGTGGGCCCGATCTCGACCTTGGCCCAGCGCTTCGACGTCCCGATCTCGGTTGACACGTGGCGGGCCTCGGTGGCCAAGGCCGCCTACGACGCCGGGGCGGTCCTGGGCAACGACATCAGCGGGTTCGCTGACCCTGCGTACCTGGAGGTCGCGGCGGCGGCCGGGGCGAGCGTGGTCGCCACCCACATCCGCCTGGCACCGCGGGTCCCCGATCCCGAGCCGGTCTACACCGACGTCGTGGCCGAGGTGGCCGCGTTCTTGGAGGCCCGGGCGGCCGCGGCACGGGCCGCCGGCATCGAACCCAACCGGATCATCCTCGATGCCGGCCTCGATCTCGGCAAGACGGCCGAGCAGTCCCTCGAGCTGCTGCGGCGAAGCGACGTGCTGGCGGGCCTCGGGTACCCGCTCTTGCTGTCGGCCTCCAACAAGACCTTCCTTGGCCGGCTCCTCGACCTCGAGATCGATCAGCGACGAGAGGCCTCCCTGGCGGCGTGCGCGCTAGGCATCGCCCGGGGGTGTCGGGTGGTGCGGGTCCACGACGTGGCGGCGACGGTCCGAGTGCGCGACGTGCTGGCCGCCATCGTCGAGGCCACCTGATGCCGCGCAGCCCGCGTGCCCGGCCCGCCGTGGCCCAGGTGGTCCTGGTCCGCGGCGACGACCCGGCGTTGGTGGCCCAGGAGGCCCGCGGCGTCATCGACCGCCTGGTGGGTGAGCGGGAGGCCGGTCTGGTGGTCGAGGAGCATGGGGCCTCCGGTGCCGAGCTTGACGCGAAGGCGGTGGTCGACGCCTGCCTGACCCCGCCGTTGCTGGCCGACCGGCGGGTGGTGGTGGTCAGGGAGGCCGGCCGACTGGGGGCCGCCGACGCCGGGACCCTGGCCGAGCTGGTGGCCGACCTGCCGGCGACCACCTTCCTGGTCCTAGTGGGCGGCGGTGGCACGGTGCCCCAGGTCCTGATGCGGGCGGTGTCGGCGGTCGGTGAGCTGGTCGAGGCATCGGCTGGGACCGGCCGCGACCGAGCCAGCTGGCTGGCCGCCCACCTCCGGGACGCCCCGGTCCGGCTCGACGCGGCCGCCCGAGCCAGGATCCAGACCCACCTCGGCGACGACCTCGGCCGGCTGGCCGGGATCCTCGACTCCCTGGCGGCCGCGTACGGCGCGGGGGCCACGGTGTCGGTGGAGGAGCTCGAGCCGTTCCTCGGCAGCGCCGGGTCGGTGCCCCCATGGGAGCTCACCGACGCGATCGATGCCGGGTCCACCGCGTCCGCCCTGGCCGCCCTGCGGCGCATGTTGGACGCCGGCGGCCGGGCGCCCACCGAGGTGCTCGGGGTCCTGCACCGTCACTACGCCGCCATGCTCCGGCTGGACGGGCTTGACGAGGTGGACCCCTCCGAGGCAGCCGAACTCCTCGGAGTTCGGAGCTCGTTCGTGGCGAAGAAGGCGATGGAGCAGGGCAGGAGACTGGGGGGCGACCGGATCGCTCAGGCGCTCACCCTGCTTGCCGACGCCGACCTCGATGTGAAGGGGAGGACTGCGCTGCCGCCGGAGGTGGTGCTGGAGGTGCTGGTGGCTCGCCTCAGTCGGTTGGTCAGGGCCCGGACGGTACCCGTGCGCTGAGCGAGCCTCAGCCCTCGCCAGCCTGGAGGGCGGCGACCCGCCGCATCAGCCGGGACTTGCGGTTGGCCGCTTGGTTCTTGTGGATCACGCCGCGACTGGCAGCCTTGTCGATCCGCTTGACCGCCAGCCGGAGCATCTCGGCGGCGTCCTCGGAACCGTTGGCCGCCGAGGCCAGGGCGGTCTTGGTCCGAGTGCGGACCTCCGAGCGGACCGCCTTGTTCCGGAGGCGCCGCTTCTCGTTCTGGCGGTTGCGCTTGATCTGGCTTTTGATGTTGGCCACGTGCGTTCCAGGATCGCAGGAGCGAGGGATCCGGGCGCCGCCCGGAGCTGCCGAGCCTACCAGCCCCGGCCGGCGCTGCCGACCTAGGAGACGCTGGACGCAGCCGGCGCCCCCAACGGCCGCAGGGCGGCGGCCTTGGGAACCTCGCGGAAGGGCCGGTCGTGGTCGACCGAGATGTCCTTGGGTAGGCCCAGGATCCGTTCGGCGATGATGTTGCGCTGGATCTGGTCCGAGCCCCCCCCGATCGAATTCATGAAGGCCATCATGAGGGCGTGGTTGGCGCTGTGGGCATCGGGGACCTGTTCGCCGTAGAGGGTGCCGGCCATCCCGAGCAGCCGGTCGGCCAGCCCGGCCGACTCGTGGAGGAGTCGGGACATGGCCAGCTTGCCCAACGAGGCCGCCGGCGAGAAGCCACCACGTTGGGCGATGGCCGCCGCCCGCCGGGCGTTCCAGCCGATCACCGTGCGCAGGATGTACAGCTCGACCAGCGCTTGGCGGACCAGGGGGTCCCGGTCCCGGCCGACTCGGGCCGCCAGGTCGAACAGATCGATCGAGCCCCCGACCGGGAGCCGCCGGTCGTCCCGGCTCCGGGTCCCGGTCGAGCCCATGACCAGGCGTTCGAAGCCGAGGGCGGTGCGCAGCACCCGCCAGCCGTCGTTGCGCTCGCCGACCAGATGATGGCCGGGCATGCGGGCGTCGGTCAGGAACACCTCGTTGAACTGGGACTCGCCGGTCATCTGCCGGAGCGGTCGCACCTCCACCCCAGGCTGGTGCATCGGCAGGATGAAGTAGCTGATGCCCTGGTGCTTGGGCTGGTCCCAGTCGGTGCGGGCGATGAGCAGCCCGAAGTCGGCGTGCTGGGCCGCGGTGGTCCACACCTTCTGCCCGTTCACGACCCACTCGTCGCCGTCCCGCTCCGCCCGGGTCTGGATCGAGGCCAGGTCGGATCCGGCCCCCGGCTCGGAGTACAGCAGGCACGCTCGCAGGTCGCCCATCAAGATGGGACGGAGCAGCTCGGCCTTGAGCCGATCGTTGCCGTGCGCGATGAGGACGTTGGCCCCGATCTGCAGCTCGATCTGCCCGGCTCCCGGCACCACGTCGAGGGCGCCGAAGGGCGCGCCCACCCGGGCGAACTCGGCCGCCACGACGGCCGAGCCGTCCCGGTCGAGGCCCCGGCCGTACCAGTCGGCCGGCCAGCTTGGGTAGGCCCAACCGGCGTCGACCACCAAGCCACGCCAGTGACGCCGCTCGAGCGACGGGTCCCAGTGCTCGGCAAGCCACCTCTGGACCTCGGCCCGCACGGTCTCGGCGTCAGCCGGTCGGGAACTGGCCATCGTTGCTCCTCCGTCCTGACCCGGCCCGACTCTACCCAGCTCGCTGCGCAGCGGCCCGGAGCCCGCTGGAGGCTCCGAAGGTCGGGAAGAGCGGGCGACGCCGTGGCGTTGGTCCCGCGTCGCAGGGGGGAGGAACCTCCACGGAGTCGAACCGGACGGTCGAGCGACACGGATGCGGGTGGTTCGAGGGCTGCGGGTGTACGGCGCCCGTGAGCTGGGGGTGGACCAGCGGGTGTGCCGGGGGGTTGCGGTGGGGGGCTGTGTCGCCCGTCCCCACGCCGACCGGCGGTTCACCAGCGGATCGATCAACGCTCACGCGCACAACTACCGAGAGGACGACGCCTTCGGCTGGGCCTGCTTCGACCACGAGCGGCATCTGTTCACTCCGACCGGGCGTTTGAGCCGGGTGTTCTGGCATGAGTACGCGCACCTCCTGGTGCCGAACGCTGACCACGGGCGCCGATGGCAGCAGGCAGTCACCGCCCTCGGCTGGCCGTCAGAAGCGGTGCGCTACCGGCCCAGCCGCCGGGCGGGGCCAGCAGCCGCCGGGCGGTCGGGGTCGACGGCGCGGCGGCGTCGCTGATCGGACCCGGACGACCTGGTCGGGCCCGGGTCTCGATACGATTGGCCCACCGTGACCTCCGCAGCGCCACCTGGACCGGTCGCGACGGAGCGGATCCGCAACTTCTCGATCATCAGCCACGTCGACCACGGCAAGTCGACGCTCTCGGACCGGATCCTCGAACTGACCGGCGCCGTCGACCCGAGGCTCATGCGCGAGCAGTTCTTGGACTCCATGGACCTCGAGCGGGAGCGGGGCATCACCATCAAGGCCCAGAACGTCCGGGTCCGCTACCGCGACTACGTCCTGCACCTGATCGACACCCCCGGCCACGTCGACTTCGGCTACGAGGTCAGCCGCTCCCTGGCCGCCTGCGAAGGCGCGGTGCTCCTGGTCGACGCGTCCCAGGGCATCCAGGCCCAGACCCTGGCCAACTGCTACCAAGCGATGGAGCACAACCTCGAGATCGTTGCCGTGCTCAACAAGATCGACCTGCCGGCCGCCGATCCCGAGCGCTGTGCCGCGGAGATCGAGCAGGTCCTGGGAATCCCCCGGGAGGAGGTGCTGCGCATCTCGGCCAAGACTGGCGAGGGGGTGGAAGCCCTGCTCGACGCGGTGGTGGCGCGGATCCCACCGCCGGTCGGGGATCCCGAGGCTGCCCTGCGCGCCCTCATCTTCGATTCCGCCTACGACCAGTACCGGGGGGTGGTGAGCTCGGTGCGGGTCGTCGACGGGACCATCCGTGCCGGTGAGCGGCTGTTGTTCATGCAAGCCGGCGGGGTCTACGAAGCCGAGGAGCTGGGGGTGCGGACCCCCGAGGCCCGACCGGTCGAAGCGCTTGGCCCGGGGGAGGTCGGTTACCTCATCGCCGGCATCAAGGACGTCGGCTCGGCCCGCTCAGGTGAGACCGTCACCAGTGCCCAGCGGCCGGCGACCGAGGCCCTTCCCGGCTACCGCGACCCCAAGCCGATGGTGTTCTGCGGGCTCTACCCGATGGATGGGGACCGGCTGCCCGAACTCCGAGACGCCCTCGACCGGCTGAAGCTCAACGATGCCAGCTTCACCTACGAGCCCGAGTCGTCCCACGCGCTGGGCTTCGGGTTCCGCTGCGGCTTCCTCGGACTGCTCCACATGGAGATCGTCCGGGAGCGGCTCGAGCGGGAGTTCGATTTGTCGCTGGTCGCCACCGCCCCGTCGGTTGCCTACCGGGTATGGCTCACCGACGGCACCGCCCTCGACATCGACAACCCCACTGATCTGCCGGACCAGAGCCGCATCGAGCGCATCGAGGAGCCGATGCTCGCGGCCACCATCCTCACGCCAGCCGAGCACACCGGGACCGTGATGGAGCTGTGCCAGCGCCGCCGGGGTGAGCTGCAGAAGATGGAATACCTCTCACCCGAGCGGGTGGAGTTGGCCTACCGGATCCCCCTGGCCGAGGTGGTGGTTGACTTCTTCGACCAGCTGAAGAGTCGGACCAAAGGCTACGCGAGCTTGGACTACGAGCCGGCCGGTTACGAGGCGGCCAACCTGGTTCGGGTCGAGATCCTCATCAACCACGTCCCGGTGGACGCGTTCTCCACCATCGTGCACCGCTCCCAGGCCGAGGCCTACGGGCGGCGAATGGCCGAGCGGCTCCGCCAGATGATCCCCCGCCAGCTGTTCGACGTGCCCATCCAGGCGGCGATCGGCGGTCGGATCATCGCCCGGGAGACGGTAAAGGCCAAGCGCAAGGACGTGCTGGCCAAGTGCTACGGCGGCGACGTGACCCGCAAGCGCAAGCTGCTCGAGCGCCAGAAAGAGGGGAAGAAGCGCATGAAGAGCATCGGCCGGGTGGAGGTGCCCCAGGAGGCCTTCATCTCGGCCCTGCGGATGGACGAGGGTTGAGGCGGATCCCGGCGACCTGGGGCGTCGGCCCCTCCGCCGGGTCGAACTGGCAGTCGGTAGAATCAAGTGCCAGTTGAGATGTCGACCAGGACCCGTGCCTCCAAGGGGCCCCAACGGGCCTCCACCGGCGAGCTCGACCCCCGCCGCGCCGCCATCTTGGACGCGGTGGTGACCGAGTACGTCGGCACTGCGACCCCGGTCGGGTCGGCCTACGTGGCCAAGGCACCCGGGGTCAACGTGTCCTCGGCCACCGTGCGGGCCGACATGGTGGCCCTCGAGCGGGACGGATACCTGGTCCAGCCGCACACCAGCGCCGGGCGGATCCCCACCGACAAGGGGTACCGGTTCTTCGTCGACCACCTGGCGCCGGCCGGCGTGCTGGGCACCGCCCAGCGCCAGCGGGTGAAGCGGTTCTTCGACCGGGTCCACGGCGAGATGGAGGACATGCTCGAGCGGGCGTCCCGGTTGCTCTCGGAGCTCACGCCGTACGCCGCGGTCGTGGTCAGCCCGTCGCACGGGTCAGCGACCATCCGCTCGGTGCAGCTGGTCTCTCTGGCTCCCCGGCTGGTCCTGCTGGTGGTGGTGCTCTCCGACGGGGCGGTGGAGAAGCGGACCCTCGAGCTCGACCAGGAGCTGACCGACGAGGAGCTGGCCGGCTTGAGTGGACGGTTGGCCGCGGCCCTGGTCGGCTCCGAGCTCGCAAAGGCCCCCGCCCGAGTCCCCACCGAGGACCCGGTCCTGCCGACAGTCCTCGAGCCGGTGGGCCGAGCGCTGCGGGAGATCGCCCGGTCCGAGCAAAACGACGAGGTCTACATGGGTGGCCCGTCCCGGCTGGCCGAGGCCTTCGACGCGGTCGAGACGGTTCGTTCGGTCCTGAGCATCCTGGAGCAGCAGCTGGTGGTGGTCACCTTGCTGCGCGATGTGCTCGACCGGGGCCTGTCGGTCGCGATCGGCACCGAGCACGGGTACGAGCCGCTGTCGTCGTGCGCGGTGGTCGTGGCTCCGGTGAAGGTCGGGGACAACGAGACCGGGGCGGTGGGCTTGCTCGGGCCAACCCGGATGAACTACCCACAGGCGCTGGCAGCGGCGCACGTGGTGAGCTCGGAGCTCAGCGAGCGGATGAACGAGGCCTACGGGCATCGCCGCTCCGACAAGGGAAGGGGTCGCCGTGGCGGCCATTGACGGTCTCGACCTCTACGAGCTGCTCGGGGTGTCCCCCGACGCGACCGACGAGGAGATCAAACGCGCCTACCGCCGCAAGGCCCGGGAGCTGCACCCCGACGCCAACGGCGGCGACCCCACCGCCGAGGCCCGGTTCAAAGAAGTGAGCCTGGCCTACGAGGTCCTGCGGGACCCCGAGCGTCGAGCCCGCTACGACCGCTACGGGCCCGACGGGGTGTTCGGCCAGGGCTCGGGTGGGGTGACGTTCGACTTCGAGGCCGGCCTGAGCGACATCTTCGAGGCGTTCTTCGGCTCGATGGGTGCCCGTTCGAGCCGCCGAGGGCCGATGCCGGGGGCCGACGCCGAGATCGGGCTGCGGCTCACGCTCGCCGAGGCCGCCTTCGGCGTCGACAAGGAACTGAGCGTGCGGCTCCCGGTGCGCTGCGACGCCTGCGGCGGGTCAGGGGCCGAGCCCGGGAGCCGTCCCGTCCCCTGCCCAGACTGCCGGGGGGCGGGGGAGATCCGCCGCGTCCGCCAGTCCCTGCTTGGCCAGGTGGTCACCTCGGTGGCGTGTGGTCGCTGCCAGGGCTTGGGCGAGCTCACCCCCGATCCTTGTCGAGCCTGTGGCGGCGAGGGTCGGCGGATCGAGCAGCGGACCCTCACCGTCGAGGTGCCCCCCGGCGTGGAGGACGGATCGACCCTGCGGCTGGCCGGGCGGGGCCCGGCCGGGCCCCGGGGCGGGCCCAGCGGCTCCCTCTTCGTCCAGCTCCAGGTGGAACCGGACCCCCGGTTCGAGCGCACCGGCGACGACCTGCACACCACCGTGCACGTGAGCATGGTGCGGGCCGCCCTGGGGACCACGGTCTCGGTCGACACCTTGGAGGAACCGGCCCAGGTGGTCATCGAGCCCGGCACCCAGAGCGGCGACATCGTCCGCCTGAAGGGCCTCGGCATCCCCCACCTGCGAGGCCGCGGCCGGGGGGACCTCTACGTGCACGTGGTCGTGGACACCCCGACCGGGCTCACCGCTCGCCAGCGAGAGCTGCTGGTCCAGCTGGCGGCGGAGCGGGGTGAGGAGCTGGGCCCCGATGAGCACGACGGGGTCCTGTCCAAGATCAAGTCGGTCTTCTCCTGAGCGAGCTGGCCAGGGGCGGGCCGCGGCCGGCGGCGCAGGTGTTCGTGGAGGACCCGACGGCCCCCGAGCTGGCCGCTGAGGACCGCCACCACCTCGTGCGGGTCCTGCGGCTGCGCCCCGGTGAGGTGGTGGTCGCGAGCGACGGGCGGGGTCGCTCGGTGACGTGCCGGTTCACCGGTTTTGGCTCGCTGCTCGAGCCGGACGGCCCGCCGGTCCTCGTCCCCCGGGCGTCCCCGGCGGTCACGGTCGCCTTCGCCCCGGGGAAGGGGGAGCGGCCCGAGTGGACCGTCCAGAAGCTGACCGAGCTGGGCGTGGACCGGATCGTCCCGGTCGCCACCGAGCGCTCGGTGGTGCGATGGCGTGACCAGCGAGCCCGGACGGCAGCCGACCGGCTCCGCCGGGTGGCCCGCGAGGCGGCGGCCCAGAGCCGGCGGGCCTGGTTGCCCGAGGTGGCCGAGCCGACGACGCTGGCCGAGCTGGTGGCGGCCGAGCCCACCCTGGCGCTGGCCGACCCCGGCGGGGACCCGCCGTCGCTCGGGCACCCGGCGATCGCGGTGGGGCCGGAGGGCGGCTGGAGCCAGGCTGAGCAGGCGCTCGGCTTGCCAACGGTGGCGGTGGCCGACGCAACCCTGCGGTGCGAGACGGCGGCCGTCGCAGTGGCCACGGTCCTCGGGGCCCTGCGCGCCGGGCTGGTGGCGGCGGTCGCGGCCCAGCGACCGACGCCTGGCGCGGTCTCGTAGGCTGTGGCGGGATGGAGCCGGTGGAGCGTGGTCCGGGGTCGGCCGGTGAGCGACGAGCGCTGCGGAGGGCGCCCGCCCGTGGATGACTGCTTGTTCTGCGGGATCGTCGCCCGCAAGGTCCCGGCAACGATCGTGCACGAGACGGAGCGGACCGTGGCGTTCCGGGACATCAATCCGGTTGCCCCGGTCCACGTCCTGGTGGTGCCGCGCGCCCACGTGACCAACGCCGCCACGGTGGGACCCGAGCACGCCGAGGACCTGGCCGAGATGGTGGTGGCCGCCCGCCAGGTGGCCGAGGCTGAGGGGATCGGCACCGAAGCGCGCGGCTACCGCTTGGTGTTCAACGTCGGCCGGGACTCGGCCAACTCGGTCCCGCACCTCCACCTCCACGTCATCGGCGGCCGCCAGATGTCCTGGCCGCCGGGGTGACGCCCGCCGGCCGCCCCTCGGGCGACCCGCTCGAGGGGACCCTCCCAGTCCTCGAGGACGGCCGGGCCGAGCTCCTGGTCGCCCACAACCACTTGATGCCGGGCCTGCTCGGCGCCCACGACGAGCTGCTGCGGCTGGTCGAATCGGGCTTCCCCGGCACCACCATCGCCGTGCAGGGGAACCGGATCGTGGCCAGCGGGCCGGAGGCTTCCCGGGTGGTTCGCCTCTTCGACGAGCTGGTCAGGGTGCTCCAGTCCGGTCAGGGCCTCGACCCGGCCAAGGTGAGTCGCACGATCGACATGGTGCGGGAGGACCTCTCGCCCTCCGAGGTGCTCAACGCCGAGGTCCTGAGGGCAGCCCGGGGACGCACCGTCCGCCCTCGCTCGGCCGGCCAGAAGCGCTACGTGGACGCCATCGCGGCCAACGTGGTGACCGTCGGGATCGGCCCGGCCGGGACCGGCAAGTCCTACCTCGCCGTCGCTCTGGCGGTGCAGGCCCTCCAGTCCCGCCAGGTGAAGCGGATCATCCTCACCCGCCCGGCGGTCGAGGCAGGCGAGCGGCTGGGCTTTCTGCCCGGGGACCTCATGGCCAAGGTCGACCCGTACCTGCGCCCCCTCTACGACGCCCTCTACGACCTGTTGGATCCCGAAGGGGCCCAACGGCTGCTCGACCGGGGCACGGTCGAGGTGGCCCCGTTGGCGTTCATGCGCGGCCGCACCCTCAATTCCTCGTTCATCATCTTGGACGAGGCCCAGAACACCACGCCCGAGCAGATGAAGATGTTCCTCACCCGGATCGGGTTCGGCTCCAAGTGCGTGGTGACCGGGGACGTGACCCAGATCGACGTGCCCGGCGGCCGCTCGGGGCTGGTGGGGCTGGAAGAGGTGCTCGGCTCGGTGGAGAACGTCGCCTTCGTGCACCTCGACCGGCGGGACGTGGTGCGCCACAAGATCGTGGCCGACATCATCGATGCCTACGAGCACGCCGAACGGTCCGGTTCCCCCGGCAATGGCGGTTGATGTCTTCGCCGCCGACGAGCAGTCGGCGGCCCCGATCGAGCTCGAGCGCTGGAGCGAGCTGGCCCGCCTGGTGCTCGAGTCGCGCCATTTGCGCGGTGACGCCGAGGTTTCGCTGCTCTTCGTCGACGAGGACACCATCGCCGCCTTGAACGAGCGTTTCTTGCAGCGGCAGGGATCGACCGACGTGCTCGCCTTCCCCTTGGAGGACGAGCCGGTCACGCCGGGGCGGTTCCCCGACATTGGCGGCACCGGACCGGGGAGCGACGCCGAGGGCGAGCCGCCGCTGTTGCTGGGCGATGTGGTGGTCTGCCCGGCGGTGGCCGAGCGCAACGCGCTGGCCCGGTCCGTCCCCTACGACGACGAGCTGGCGCTCTTGGTCGTGCACGGGCTCCTGCACCTGCTCGGGATGGACCACGAGGTCGAGGAGGAGGCCCGCGCCATGGAGGCGCTGGAGCGGGAGTTGCTCGACGCCTTCTTCCACCGGCGGTGATCCCGGCCGCCACCGGCTGGCGCCCGGTCGACGGGGCGCTGGTCGCGGTGGTCGTGCTGCTCCTCGTGGCATCAGGGGTGCTGGCCCTGGCCGAGACCAGCCTGGTGCGGACCAGCCGAGTGAAGGCCCGGGCGCTCCTCGACCAGCGCCGGCGGGGCGCGAGGCCGCTGGTGCGGCTGGTGGAGCGGCCCGAGGCGTTCTTGAACCCGATCCTGCTGCTGGTGCTGGTGTGCCAGCTGGTCTCGGCGACCCTGGTCGGGGTGCTGGCCGAAGAGTGGTTCGGGCCGATCGGGGTGGTGGGGGGGACCATCTTCGAGGTGGTGGTGATCTTCGTCCTGTTCGAGGCGGTGCCCAAGAACTGGGCGGTGCACAACCCCGAACGAGCCGCCTTGTTCAGCGCGCCGTTGGTCGCCACCGTGGTCCGCTTCCCCCCGGTGCGGGCCGCCTCCCGGGTCCTCATCGGGCTGGCCAACCTGCTCATCGGCCGCAAGGGGAGCGAGCCGGGCCAGCAGGTGACCGAGTCCGAGCTGTTGGCCATGGCCGACGTCGCCCACGCCGAGGAGGTGATCGAGACCGAGGAGCGGGCCTTCATCCATTCGATCATCGATTTCGGGGACACGGTGGTGCGCGAGGTCATGGTGCCGAGGACCGATATGGTCACCGTCTCGGACTCGGCCACGGTGTCCGAGGGGCTGCGCGACGCGCTGGCCGCCGGCTACAGCCGACTGCCGGTCTACCGGGAGAACCTGGACGACATCGTGGGCGTCGCCTACGCCAAGGACCTGATGGTGGCCGAGCAGGCCGGCCAGGGGTCCGAGCTCGTGGCCGCCCACGTGCGCCCGGCCCACTTCGTGCCCGAGCAGAAGCGGGTCGCCTCGATGCTGAAAGAGATGCAAGACAAGAAGTTCCACCTGGCACTGGTGGTCGACGAGTACGGGAGCACCGTCGGGCTGGTCACCCTGGAGGACCTGATCGAGGAGCTGGTCGGCGAGATCGTCGACGAGTACGACGTCGAGGAGCCCCCAGTCGAGCGGCTGGAGGGTGGTGGCGTGGTGGTGGCTGGCCGCATGGCGCTCGACGACGTGGCCGAGCTGCTCGGCGCGCCCTTGCCCGAGGGGGGCTGGGACAGTGTTGGCGGCCTGCTGCTCGACCTGGCCGGGCGGGTGCCCAGCCAGGGGGAGTCGGTGACGGTCGACGGGTTCCGGCTGGTGGCCGAGCGGGTTCAGGGACGGCGGATCGCGCGGGTCCGCATCGAGCCGCTCCCGCGCGCCGAGCTGCCTCGGACCGAGCCGGTGGACTGAGGTGCGCAGCGGTTTCGTGGCCATCGTCGGGCGTCCCAACGTCGGCAAGTCGACGCTGCTCAATGCCATGGTCGGGACCAAGGTCTCGATCACTGCACCGCGGCCCAACACCACCCGGTTCACCGTGCGCGGCGTCGTCCATGCCCCTGGTGCCCAGGCGGTCGTGGTGGACACCCCAGGGCTGCACAAGCCCCGCAGCGAGCTGGGCAGTCGGCTGAACGCCACCGCTCTGGGGGCACTGGGCGACGTCGAGGAGGTGGTGGCGGTGCTCGACGCGACCGCCCCAGTGGGTCCCGGCGATCGGCTGGTGCTCGAGCGGACGGCCGAGGGGCTGGCCGCCGGTGGCCGCGTGCTGGTGGCGGTGAACAAGCGGGATCGGGCCCGACCCCGCCAGGTGCTGGACCGCCTGGCCGAGGCAGCGCGGACCGTCGAGGCGATCAGCCCCGGGCTGGCCGGGCGGACCGAGTACTTCCCGGTCTCGGCCCGCACCGGCCAGGGGGTGCCTGCGCTGGTCGATGCCCTGCTCCAGGGGCTGCCCGAGGGCCCGCCCTACTACCCGGCAGGGACGGTGAGCGATCTCCCCCAGGCGGTGGCGGTGGCCGAGCTGGTGCGCGAGCAGCTCTTACGCAGTGCCCGCGACGAGCTGCCGCACTCGATCGCCTGCGTGGTGACCGAGTGGGAGTGGCCCCGGATCCGCTGCGAGATCCTGGTCGAGCGGGAGTCTCAGAAACCCATCGTCATTGGCCGGGGGGGCGAGCGGCTGAAGGCGGTCGGCAGCGCGGTCCGAGCCCAGCTCGACCCGGCCGTGTACCTCGAGCTGTTCGTCCGGGTCGAGCGAGATTGGCAGCGCCGGGGGGACGCGCTGGACCGCCTCGGGTACTGACCCGCCGGGCCATGGGATCGTTCCCGTGGCGCGCCGGACCAGGATGGTCGACAATGGACGGCGGCGTGGTGTCGCACCGCAGCCGGAAGGGGACCGCCCATGGCCGGGGGGAGTGCGCTGGATGACCTCAGAGCGGAGGCGTCGGCCTTTGTGGACGAGCACTGGGACCTCGACCTCACCTTGGGGGAGTGGTGGGAGCGGCTGGCCCGCTCCGGCCTGGGCTTTCCGACCTGGCCCGAGCAGTGGTTCGGCCGGGGTCTCGGCGCCGACGCCCTGAGCGCCCTGAGCGAGCTGTTCCGGGCCCGTCGGGTGGTGGGGGCGCCCGGTGGGCTCGGCCAGATGATGGGCGGACCGGTGCTGATGCGCCACGGCAACGCCGACCAGCAGCAGCGTCACCTGTGGCCGCTGGCATCGGGAGCCGAGTCGTGGTGCCAGTTCTTCAGCGAGCCGGGGTCGGGTTCGGATTTGGCCAGCGCCCAGACCCGGGCGGTGCGGGACGGCGACGAGTGGGTCGTGAACGGCCAGAAGGTCTGGACATCGGGGGCCCGCACCGCCGACCGGGGGATGCTGCTCGCCCGGGTGGACATGGACGCGCCCAAGCACCGCGGGCTCGGCTACTTCATCATCCCGGTCGAGCAGCCCGGCATCGAGATCCGGCCGCTCAAGCAGATGACCGGCGACGCCCACTTCAACGAGGTGTTCTTCACCGACGCCCGGGTGGCCGACGCCGACCTGGTCGGCCGGCCCGGCGACGGCTGGGCGGCCGCGGTCACCACCTTGGCCTTCGAGCGCAGCGGTCGGGCCGGCGTGGTGGGCGTGCCCATCGCCCAGGGCACCGGGGTTCGCCGGCGAGACCTGCGCCAGCGCAAGCTGGGCGAGCTCGTCGAACGGGACCGGGTGTTCGCGGTCGCACCCCAAGATGCCCGCAACCCCGGCCCGAGCGGTCCGCTCAGCCCGGTGTCCTTGATCGTCGAGCCGGGCGCCAACCGCACCGACCCCCTCCGCCAGCAGGTGGTTCGGTACTACGTGCAGTCCCGGGTCAACTCGATGACCCAGCAGCGGGCCCGGGCCGACGTGGCGGCCGGCCGGGGGGCCGGGCCGGCCAGCTCGATCACCAAGCTGGCCCGTTCGGTCGCAACCCGGATGAATCGGGACCTGGGCCCGGCGATCCTGGGGGCGGCCGGGATGCTGGTCGGCTCGCAGGCCCCCCATGGCGGCGCGATCGCCCATGCCACGCTCCAGGCGCCCTCCACCTCGATCGCCGGGGGGACCGACGAGGTCCAGCACAACATCCTGGGCGAGCGGGTGCTGGGGCTGCCCCGGGAGCCCCAGGTGGATCGAGACGTGCCGTTCCGGGAGCTCAAGGTGGGGACGGTCCGCGCCGAGGCAACGAAGGGGAACACCAAGGAGGAACGATGACGACCGAGCTGACCAAACCAACGGTGGTCGACGGCTTCTATGTCGGTCCGGTCCGCGCGCCGCGCAACCGGGCCAGCGCGGCGTTCCGGGCCCAGACTGGCGGTCCGGCGGCCGCGGCCGCCCGAAGCATTCACGACGACGAGACCGCCCAAGCCCTCGGGTTCCGTGGCGGGACCGTCGCCGGCTCGATCCACCTCGACCAGTTCCCGCCGCTGTTGGTGACGGCGTTCACACAACGGTGGTTCGAGGCCGGGTCGATCTCCCTGCAGTTCAAGAACGCCACCGTCGACGCCGAAGAGGTGGTCGCCTTCGTCGGGGTCCCCGAGGCCGGGACCCGCCAGGTGCCGGCTCGCATGGAGCGCACCGACGGCCTCTTGGTGGCCGAGGGGACGGCCGGGCTCGACGAGGTGGAGCCGACCCACCTGCACGCCATCGACCTGCGACAAAGCCCGCCCGAGGAGCTGCGAATCCTGGCCGGGTTGCGGCCCGGGGCGCGGCTGGCGCCGCGGACTTTCACTGTCGACCCCGAAGCGCAGCGGGAACGGATCGAGCAGAGCGCGATGACCGAACCGCTCCCTTGGTACACCGGGCCGTCGCCGTGGGGGCCGCCGATCGTGCCGCCGTCGTCGATCGTCCAGTTGATCCGCAACGGGCGGGACGACTTCGGGCCGAACATCGCTGACGCGGTTGGCCTGTTCAGTGCGATCGAGCTGCGCTTCGGCGCCGGCCCGCTGCGCTGTGGGACCACCTACCAGGTGAGCGGGGAGGTGGTCGCGGTGGGGGCGAGCCCCAAGACCGAGTACGTGTGGTACGACAGCCGGGCGACCGACGACGCCGGCGCGGTGGTGGTCTCGATGCGGATGCAGCTGCGCTGGATGAAGGCCTCGTCGCCCCTCTACCAGCCGGCCACGTGAGCGAGGGCGCGCTCGCCGGGGTCCGGGTCCTCGAGTTCTCCGAGATGATCGCGGCTCCCTTCGCCGGGATGCACCTCGGCGACCTGGGGGCCGAGGTGATCAAGGTGGAGCCGCCGGAGGGGGACCCCTGGCGCCACTCGGTCGAGTTCGCGCCCAACGAGAGTCGGACGTTCCTCTCGCTCAACCGGAACAAGCGAGGGATCACCCTCGACCTCAAGCGGCCCGAGGCGCAAGCGGTCGTCCACCGGCTGGTGCCGGCGATGGATGTGGTGATCGTCAACTACCGGCCCGACGTGCCGGCGCGCCTTGGCATCGACTACGAGACCCTGCGCGCGCTGAACCCGCGGCTCATCTACGTCCAGAACACCGCGATGGGCACTCGGGGCGAGCAGAGCCACCGGCCCGGCTACGACCTGATCGCTCAGGCGGCAACCGGGCTCATGCGCACCGGCGGCCGGGTGGACGCCGACGGCGTTCCCCTGCCCCTCACCCCGGCCATCGGCGACTACGCGACCGGTCTGGTCATCGCGCTGGCGACCTGCGCTGCGCTGGTGGCCCGGGAGCGCACCGGCCTCGGCCAGAAGGTGGACACCACCCTGCTCGGAACCTCGCTGGCCCTGCAGATCTCGGCGTTCATGCGGATCGCTCGCAGCGCGCCGAGCGCGGAGGCGAGCGCGTCGAGCACCAGCGCCGACGCTCGGGCGCTCAACGCCTACTACCGCGTGTATCCGACCAAGGACTCGATGATTGCCGTGGCCTGCCTCACGCCGGCCCTGCGGCGCAAGATGGCCGACGCGATCTCGGTGCGCGACGTGCGCCACGAGCGCTCGATCCCGCGGGACTCCGAGGAGGGCCGGGAAGCTGCCCGGGCGTTCACCGCCGCCGCCATCGAGCGGTTCGCTGCGCGCACCACCGACGAGTGGCTCGAAGTCTTCGACGCCGCCGGGGTCCCGGCGTCACCGGTGCGCACCGTGACCGAGCTGTTCGACGACCCGCAGGTGGTGGCGAACGACCTGGTGGTCCACTTCGAGCACCCGGCGGCCGGCGCGGTCTCCATGGTCGGCCCGGTGGTGCAGATGACGCGGACTCCGAGCGCGGTCCGCCGCCCGCCGCCCACGCTGGGCCAGCACAACGAGGAGGTGCTCCGCGAGTTCGGCTACAGCGACCAGCAGATCGCCGACCTGCGGGCGGGCGGGGCCGTGGCCCACTGAGCGGGCATGGCAGGGGCCGACGGCCGGGAGCCGGCCACCGACCATGAGAGCGGTGGCGACCTGCACATGGTCAACGTGGTGGTGTCGGACATGGCAGCCAGCCTGGCCTTCTATCGCCGCCTGGGCGTGGAGCTGGTGGCCGGCGACTCGGGGGCCGAGCACGTCCAGCTGCGAGCCCGCGGCGGGCTGAGCCTCGAGCTCGACACCGCCGAATCGGTCCGGCGCTGGCACGCCGGGTGGCGAGCCGACCCGTCATCGGCTCGAGTCGTCCTCGGGTTCGCGCTGGGCTCGCGCCAGGCGGTCGACCGCCTGTACGCCGAGCTGACCGCAGCCGGGCACGCCGGCCGGCAGCCGCCCTTCGACGCGTTCTGGGGGGCGCGCTACGCGATCGTTGCCGACCCTGACGGCAACGACATCGGGCTGATGAGCCCGGTGGAGCCGGCCCGGCGCACCTTGCCATCGGAGCCCTCGCCCGATCCCTGAGGCCGGCCCCGCCGATTTGACCCGAGCCGCCCTGGTCGCGAGAGTGCCGAGGTGAGCCCCAACAAAGCCGAACCCCGACCAACCCCACAGACCCAGCCGTTCTGGGACGGCTGCGCCCAGGGCGAGCTGCGGCTCCAGTACTGCCCGAGCTGCGCCGCCTACTACTTCCCGCCGCGCGCCATGTGCCCCCGCTGCTGGTCGACGGAGGTGGAGTGGCGCCGGGTGAGCGGCCGGGGGGTCCTGCACACCTACTTGATCAATCACCGGCCGGCGCCCGGCTTCGAGGAGGACGCCCCCTACGCGATCGCCGTCGTGCAGCTTGAGGAGGGCCCGCGCATGATGTCGAACATCGTCGGGATCGAGAACACCCCCGAGAACCTGGTCCTCGACATGCCGCTCGAGGTCACCTTCGAGCCCCGGGGCTCGGTCATGCTTCCGCTGTTCCGCCCGGCCAAGGGGGCTCGGCAGTGAGCCCGACCAACGGGCGTGCCGCAGTGGCCATCGTCGGGGCAGCCGAGACCACCCGGCTGGGGGTGATTCCCGACGTGGCCGAGATCGAGCTCCATGCCGACGCGGTCCGCAACGCCCTCTCGGACTGCGGGCTGAGCGTGCGGGACATCGATGGCATCGCCTGCACGGCCAACCCGGTCGCGCTCGCCCACTACCTCGGCATCACCCCGACCTACCTCGACGGAACGAGCGTCGGCGGTTGCTCCTTCATGCTCCACGTCCGGCATGCGGCCGCCGCGCTGCGAAGCGGCCTGTGCCAGGCGGTCCTGGTGACCCACGGCCAGTCGGGGCGCTCCCGAGTGGGGGTGGGCGGCCGAGGCGGCGACCCGTCCTCGCTGCAAGGCCAGTTCGAGGCCCCCTACGGCCCGACCGGTCCGCCGACCCTGTTCCCGATCGGCGTCCTTCGCTACATGAAGGAGTTCGGCCTCACCCATGAGCAGCTGGCCTCGGTGGCGGTGGTCCAGCGTCAGTGGGCCGCCCGAAACCCCCGGGCGATGATGCGGGACCCGATCACCGTCGACGACGTCTTGTCGTCTCGGATGATCGCCTACCCGATCCACCTGCTCGAGTGCTGCCTGGTGACCGACGGCGGGGGCGCTCTGGTGCTCACCAGCGCGCCGCGGGCTCGGGACCTCCCCCAGCCGCCGGTCTACATCCTGGGGACCGGCGAGTCTTCCGAGACGCCGATGGTCTCCCAGATGGAGGACTTCACCAGCTCGCGGGCGTTCCGGGTGTCGGGGGCGAAGGCCTTCGCCGAGGCCGGGATCACTCCGGCCGACGTCGACCACCTGATGATCTACGACGCCTTTGCCCACCTGCCGATCTACGGCCTGGAGGACCTGGGCTTCGTGGGTCGCGGCGAGGCCGGAGCGTTCATCGAGGCCGGCAACACGGCCCCGGGCGGCCGGCTGCCGCTCAACACCAACGGTGGTGGCCTCTCCTACACCCACACCGGCATGTACGGGATGTTCGCCATCCAAGAGTCGGTGCGCCAGCTCCGGGGCACCGCTCCGGCCCAGGTCGACGGGGTCGAGGTGAGCGTCGCCCACGGGGTGGGCGGGATGTTCGCGGCCGCCGGGACCCTGGTCCTCTCCAACCGGGAGCCCTGACCCCGCCTCAACGCTGGGTCAAGACGTCGGCCAAGAAGCGCTCGACGACCCGGCGATCGGTGGTCCGGCGCATCGGCGGCAGGGCGGCGAGGAGGCTGTCGCGGTAGCGGGCCGTGGCCAGGCGAGAGTCGAGGATCGCGACCACCCCCCGGTCCTCGGCACTGCGGATGAGGCGACCGACCCCCTGGGCGAGCAAGGTGGCCGCCCGGGGCAAATCGACCAGGAAGAACGCAGCGTCGCCGGCTCGCTCCCGCCGGGCGTCGGTGACCGGGTCCCCGGGCCGAGGGAACGGGAGGCGGTCCAGCGTGACCAGACTGAGCGACCGGCCCGGCACGTCCACCCCCTGCCAGAACCCCAGGGTCGCGAACAGACACGAGGACTCCTCGGCCGCGAACGCCTCGAGCAGCCGCGGCTTGGGCAGCTCCCCCTGGACGTAGATCCGGTGGTCGAGGCGGCCGGCCAGGGCCGCCGCCGCGGCCTCGGTCGCCCGTCGGGAGGTGAACAGGGCGAGGGTGCGACCGCCGGCGGCCTCGATGAGCCATCCGAGCTCCTCGATCAGGGCCCGCTCGGCGTCGGCCCGCCGGCGGTCGGGCAGGTGGCGGGCCACGTACAGCAGGGCGTGAGTCGCGAAGTCGAACGGGCTGGGCACGGCCAGGCGCCGGGCCCCCTCCAGTCCGAGGCCGGCCTCGAGCCCGGTCGGGATGGTGGCGCTGGTCAGCACCGCTCCCACCGACCCCCAGAGGCGCTGGTTGAGCTCGGTCGAGACGTCCACCGGCGAGAGCCGCAGGACGGGGGATCGCCGGTCCCCGTCGACCCAGACCACGTCGCCGTCCCCCCCGGCGAGCAGCCGTGCCAGGTCCTCCGCCAAGTGGCCGGCGGCCCGGAGCACCCGGTTGAGCGCCGGGTGGTCGTCCCGGCCGGGGTCCCGCTCAGCCGCCCGGAGCCGGACGCTGAGCTCGTCGAGGCGGCTCCGGGCCAGGCCGACCAGCCCCTCGAGGTCCCGCGCTGGTACGCCGGCGCCGCCGGTCAGCCAGACCCGCTGGCCGAGGCGGACCCCGAGCAGCTCGGCCATCCGGTCGGCGACGTCGGCCACGCCGGCCGCCACCGGCGCGTCGTCCGCCGGGAGCAGGGCTCGGGCCGCCGCCCCCAGGGCCCGGAACCGCCCCGGGGCCACCTCCACCCCGAGACTGGCCGTCATCACCGCTTCCAGTTCGTGGGCTTCGTCGAACACCACCACCTCGTGCGGGGGGAGGACCTCGCCCCCGGCTGCCAGGTGGGCGCCGTAGAGGTGGGTGTTGACCACGACCACGTCGGCCGCCTCGGCCCGGTCCCGAGCCGCCTCGGCGAAGCAGCGGCCGCCCGAGGGGCAGCGGAACGCCCCCGGGCACTCGCGCGGCCCGACGCTCACCATCCCCCAGGCCTGGGCCGAGGGCTCGAAGGGCAGGTCGGCGCGGTCACCGGTCTCGGTGCCGGTGCTCCAGCGCAGGATCCGCCGGAGCTGCTCGGCCAGCCGGTCGGGGTCGGGCGGGGGACTCTCGGGCTCCTCGGTGGCGGCGGCCAGTGCTCCGAGCGCGGGCTGGGTGGCCCCGCCGCCCAGCTCGCTGGCCCGCTGCGCGCAGAGGTAGTTGGCCCGGCCCTTCAGCACCGCCCAGCGGAACGGCCGCCCGACGGCCGAGGCCACCAGGGGGAGGTCCTTGGTCGCCAGCTGGTCCTGCAGGGCGCGGGTGGCAGTGGCCACGACGACCTTGCGACCCGAGGTGGCCGCCGGGGCGAGATAGGCGAGCGATTTGCCGGTCCCGGTGCCGGCCTGGACCACCAGGTGGGCGCCGCGGGCCATGGCCCGGGCCACCTCGGCTGCCATCTCCAGCTGGCCCGGGCGCTCCTCGCCGCCGCCGGGGAGGGCAGCCACGATCCGTCGCAGCAGCGCGGTGGCCGACCGGGCCGGGTCCGGCGCGCCGACCGGACCTTCGCCTCGCACCGCCCCCGTTCCGCTCACCGCAGCGACCGTACTGCCTCGCCGAGGCCCCGAGGCCGGGACCGGCACCGGGGCTCGGGCCCCCGGCGGTAGTTTCGCCACGGTGATCCGCCGCTCGAGCTCTGCCGCCGCTGCTCGCCCGGTGGCCGGCGCCAAGGTCCATCCGGTTCCGCCGGAGCTGGACCGCAGCCGCCTCCCGGTGCACGTCGCGTGCGTCATGGATGGCAACGGACGCTGGGCCGCCCAGCGCGGCCTGCCCCGGACCGAGGGTCACATCGCCGGCGAAGAAGCGCTGTTCGATGTGGTGAACGGGGCGCTTGAGATCGGGCTGCGCTGGTTCACCGTGTACGCGTTCTCGACCGAGAACTGGCGTCGCCCCCCCGACGAGGTCCGGTTCCTCATGAACTTCAACGAGACCCTCCTCGCCCGGCGCCGGGACGAGCTCAACCGTCGGGGGGTCCGCATCCGCTTTGCCGGCCGGCCGGACCGCCGCATCCCCCGGCGGGTCCAGCGAGCGATGGACGAGGCGACCGCCTTGACCGAGCGGAACCGGACCATGACCCTCACGTTGGCCTTCAACTACGGGGGACGGGCCGAGATCGTCGACGCGGTGCGGGCCATCGTCCGGGACCGAGTGCCGGCGGAGCGGGTCAACGAGCGGACCATCAGCGCCAGGCTGTACTACCCCGACATGCCCGACCCGGACCTGGTGATCCGCAGCTCAGGCGAGTACCGCTTGTCCAACTTCTTCCTGTGGGAGCTCGCCTACAGCGAACTGGTGTTCTCCCCCCGCTACTGGCCGGACTTCACGAGCGCCGACCTGTACGCCGCGATCGTCGAGTTCCAGCGGCGGCACCGCCGCTACGGGGGGGTGTCGTGATCTTCACCCGGATCGCCTGGGTCGCCGGCCTGGCAGCGTTCGCCGGCCTGTGCTGGCTGGCCGTGCTGGGCTTCCCGCCGGCCGGCCCGCTGGTGGTGACCGCGGTGGTGCTGGTCGCCCTCATCGCCGGGGGGAGCGCCCTGCGCGGTCGCTCTGCGCCCAAGGGCCCGGGGGGTGGACACCCCCGGTGACCCTCTACCGGGACCGCGGGGTGGTGTTGCGGACCCACAAGCTGGGCGAGGCCGACCGGATCGTGGTGCTGGCCACCGAACACCGGGGCAAGGTCCGGGCGGTGGCCAAGGGAGTCCGTCGGACCTCGAGCCGGTTCGGGTCGCGCCTCGAGCCCCTCAGCCATGTCCGCCTGCTGTGTTGGCACGGCCGGGGCGAGCTCGACACCGTGGACCAGGTCGAGGTGGTGGACCATTTCCGGGCGGTCCGGGAGAACCTGGAGAAGATGACCGCCGGCCTGGCACTGCTCGAGGTGGTGGACCAGCTGTCCCAGGAGGGCCACGCCGATCCGGCGCTGTACACGATGCTGGTCGGGGCCCTGCGGGCCCTGGCTGACCCGGCCACCGAGGCCGCGGTGGTCCCGCCGGCCTTCTTCCTGAAAGCGCTGGTGCTGGAGGGGGCCGGGCCGGTGGTCGAGGCGTGCGCGGCCTGTGGCCGGGCGGAGCCCGAGGTCGAGCTGGTGGCGTTCGACCTGACCGAGGGGGGCGTGCTGTGCCGGGGTTGTCGTCGCGGCCGGCCGATGAGCGCCGATGCGCTCGCCTTGCTCCGCCGCATCCTGGGTGGCGGGCTGGGAGCGGTCCTGCGGTCGCCGCCGGGGGCCGGGGCAGCCGAGCTGGCCCAGCTGGCCACCGAGGCCATGGAGGCGCACCTGGATCGCCGGCTGCGGGCGGTGCGCTCGGCGCCCAACCCGTGAGCGAGTGGCCGCTGCCGGTCGACCCCGAGGCGCTCGGGGTCTACGTCCACGTGCCGTTCTGCCGGCGGCGCTGCGACTACTGCGCCTTCGCGACCTACGTCGACCGGGACCACCTGATGGCCGACTACGTCGGCGCGCTGCGGCGCGAGCTGGCGGCCGCGCTCGACGCCGGTCGGCTCCAGCCGGCCCGGGCGGTCTACGTCGGCGGCGGCACCCCGTCGCGGCTGGCGGCCGAGGAGCTGGCCTCGGTGCTGGCGGCCATCCCTCGCCAGCCCGGGGCCGAGGTGAGCGTGGAGTGCAACCCCGAAGACGTCACCCCGGCCCGCCTGGCGGTGTACCGCCAGGCGGGGGTCACCCGGGTGTCGCTCGGGGCCCAGGCGGTTGCCCCCCACGTGCTCGCCTCCCTGGGGCGCCACCACCGCTTCGAGGAGGTTGTGGCGGCGGCGGAGGCCCTGCGGGAGGCCGGGCTCGCCAGTTGGAACCTCGATCTCATCTTCGGCGCGGCGGCCGAGACCGACCGGGACTGGGTCCGAGCCCTCGAGGCAGCCCTCGAGCTCGAGCCTCCGCACGTGAGCGCCTACGCGCTGACGGTGGAGCCGGGGACCCCGCTCGCCGCCGACCCGACCAGGCACCCCGACGACGACGTCCAAGCCCGCCGGTACCGGGTGGCCGACGCCATCCTGTCGGCCGCCGGCTACCGCTGGGAGGAGATCTCCAACTGGGCCATGCCCGGCCACCACTGCCTGTACAACAACATCACCTGGTGGGGCGGCGACTATCTGGGCTTCGGCGCCGCCGCGCACTCCCATCGGGGCCGGGCGCGCTGGTGGAACGTGCGCCGCCCGGAGCGCTACATCGCGCTGGTCGGCGCGGGCGCGCCAGTGGTTGCCGGCTCCGAGACCCTGACCGAAGCCCAGCGAGCGTTCGAGACCCTGAGCCTTTCCCTTCGCACACCCCGTGGGGTGCCTGCGGCCGCCCTCCCGCCGAGCGAGGAGTTGGCCGGCCTGGTCGAGTGGGCCGACGGCCGGGCCGTCCTCACCGTGGCCGGCCGACTGCTGGCCAGCGACGTGTCCCTACGCGTGCAGATCCCGGGCTCCGGTGCCCCGGTTCGGTGAGGGGCGGGGACTGCCCTATCCTGCCCCGATGAGCTCGGGCACCCCTGGCGAGACCAGCGCCGCCGACGCCGTGATGGACAAGGTGGTGAACCTGTGCAAGCGGCGCGGGTTCATCTTCCCGTCGGCCGAGATCTACGGCGGCTTCCGGTCCACCTACGACTACGGGCCGTTGGGCGCCGCCATGCTGCGCAACGTGAAGGAGGCGTGGTGGCGGTCGATGGTCCGCCTGCGCGACGACGTGGTGGGCATCGACGCGGCCATCTTGTCGCCGGCGGCGGTGTGGGAGGCCTCGGGCCACCTCGAGAGCTTCACCGATCCCTTGGTCGACTGCCGCTCGTGCCACGAGCGCTGGCGGGCCGACCAGATCGAGGGAACCTGCCCGCGCTGCGGCTCGACCGATCTGACCGAGGCCCGAGCCTTCCATCTCATGTTCAAGACGCACGCCGGCCCGGTCGAGGACGAGGCGACGGTCGCCTACCTGCGGCCCGAGACCGCCCAGGGGATGTTCACCAACTTCGCCAACGTGCTCACCACCACCCGCAAGCGACCGCCGTTCGGCATCGCCCAGGTCGGCAAGGCGTTCCGCAACGAGATCACCCCGCAGAACTTCGTGTTCCGCACCCGGGAGTTCGAGCTCATGGAACTGGAGTACTTCGTGCCGCCGGCCGACGCCGAGCGATGGTTCGACTACTGGGTGCACGAGCGGCTGGGGTGGTTCACCGATCTCGGGATCCCCGGTGAGCTGCTCCGGGTTCGCGAGCACGAGGCCGACGAGCTCTCCCACTACTCAAAGCGGACGGTGGACATCGAGTTTCGGTTCCCGTGGGGCTGGGGCGAGCTGGAAGGGGTGGCCAACCGCGGGGACTACGACCTCACTGCGCACGCTCGAGCCTCCGGCCAGCGCCTCGAGGTCTTCGACCCCGCAACCGGCGAGCGCTACGTGCCCTACGTCATCGAGCCGGCGCTGGGCGCCACCCGGGCAATGATGGCCTTCCTCCTCGCCGCCTACCAAGAGGACGAGGTGGCGGGGGAGGCCCGCACGGTGCTCCGCCTGGACTGGCGGCTGGCCCCGGTCCAGGTGGCCGTGCTCCCGCTGTCCCGCAAGCCCGAACTGGAAGGCCTGGCCCGCCAGGTGCTCTCCATGCTCCAGCCGAGCTACCAGTGCGACTACGACGTCACCCAGTCGATCGGCCGCCGCTACCGGCGCCAGGACGAGGTGGGCACCCCGTGGTGCGTCACCATCGATTTCGACACGCTCGACGACCAGGCGGTCACCGTGAGGGACCGCGACAGCACGGCCCAGGTCCGGGTGCCCATCGCGGAGCTGCTCGAGGAGCTGGCCGGCCGGGCTCGCCGGCCGGAGCTCAATCGGTCCTGACGTACCGCCGGACCGCCAGCGGGACCAGCACCACCAGCAGGCCGACGCTCCAGGCCAGCGCTCCGAGCACCGGCCGGACGGTGGGCCCCCCGCTCATGAGGGCCCGGCAGCCGTCGACCACCCGACTCACCGGCTGGTTGGTGGCGAAGGCCTGGAGCCATCCAGGCATCCGGTCGACCGGGACGAATGCCGACGAGGCGAAGGTGAACGGGAGCAGGACCGGGAAGGTGGCCAGCTGGGCGGTCTCCGGGCTGCGCACCGCCAGCCCGATCAGGGCGAAGCCCCAACTGATGGCCCAGGAGAACAGGAGCAAGATGGCGAGGCCGGCCACGAACGCGAGGCCGGTGGTGTGGATCCGGAACCCGACCGCGAAGCCGAGCCCGGTCATGAGGAGCACCGAGCCGAGGTTGCGGGTCAGGTCCGACAGCGTCCGGCCGGTGACCACCGCGGCGCGGGCCATCGGCAGGGCTCGGAACCGCTCGATGATCCCTTTCTGGAGGTCCTCGGCCATCCCCACGGCCGAGATCACCGAGCCGAAGGTCACGGTCTGCACGAAGATCCCCGGCATCAGGTAGTCGACGTAGGACCCGCGCACCCCGGAGATGGCCCCGCCGAAGACGTAGCGGAACAACAGGACGAGCATGAGCGGCTGGATGGCCGAGAAGACCACCGACTCGGGCAACCGCACCATGGCCACCAGCCACCGCCAGGCGATGGTGAGGCTGTCGTCGACCAGCCAGCGCAGCGAGGACGCCCTCCGCTCCTCGTGGACTCCCGGCAGCGTCCCGGCGGTCATCGGCCCAGCACGCCCTGGGGCTCGGGGGGCGGGACCGGGTGGAGCGGGCGGTCGAGCGGCTCGGGACCGGTCTCGGCCCGATGGCCGGTCAGCTGGAGGAAGACATCGTCGAGGCTGGGCTCCCGCAGCACCAGGCCGGTCACGAGGAGCCCGGCGGCGTCGAGGGCCCGCATCGCCTGGCTCCCGGCTCGGGCGCCGTCGGCCACGTTCATCTCGACTCGCTCCCCCTGGACGGTCGGCGGGTGGGTGCCCAGTGGTGCGACCACCGCCGCCGCTCGAGCGGCGTCGTCGGCGTTGGCCAGGGTGACGAGGAGCACCGTGGTGCCGATGTCGGCTTTGAGGCTGGCCGGGGTGCCCTGGGCGATCACCCGTCCGTGGTCGACCACCACCACGGTGTCGGCCAGACGGTCAGCCTCCTCCAGGTACTGGGTGGTGAGGAGCACGGTGGTGCCCCCGGCGACCAGGCGCTCGGTCCAGGTCCACATGTCTTGGCGGGTCTTGGGGTCGAGTCCGGTGGTGGGCTCGTCGAAGAACAGCACTGGCGGCTCGGCCACCAGCGCGGCAGCCAGGTCGAGACGGCGGCGCATCCCGCCGGAGTAGGTCTTGAGGGATCGGCCGGCCGCCGCCGTCAGGTCGAACTGCTCGAGCAGCTCGTCGGCCCGGCGGCGGGCGGCTCGCCGGGACAGGTGGCTCAGCCGGCCGATCATCACCAGGTTCTGGCGGCCCGACAGGTTCTCGTCGACTGCCGCGTACTGGCCGGCCAGCCCGATGCTCCGGCGGACCTGGGCCGCCCGGGCGACGACGTCGAGCCCCAGGATCGAGGCTCGGCCGCCGTCGGGGCGCAGCACGGTGGAGAGGATCCGCACCGCGGTGGTCTTGCCGGCCCCGTTGGGTCCGAGCACCCCGAGGACGGTCCCCTGCTGCGCCTCGAAGCTCAGCCCGTCGAGGGCGCGGACCCGGCCCCGGGCGAACACCTTGGTCAGCTCGTGGACCGCGATCGCGGGCTCGCCGGCCATGGGACAAGACACTATGGCCCGGCTGCCGAGGTGCTGGGCGAGAGCCCCGCGCCCCCCGAGGGGTCGGAGTGGTCCTTGTAGGCTGGACCTCCCGACCGGCCACGTTGGCAGGAGGCCTCATGCCCTACGTCTTCGACTTCGACCACGCGCATCGGCGCCCGCCCATGGAGCTCCGAGACCTCCTCGGTGGCAAGGGAGCCAACCTGGCCGAGATGACCTCGGTCCTGGGGCTGCCGGTGCCCCCGGGGTTCACCATCTCCACCGAGGCCTGCCGCGCCTACCTGGCTGAGGGGTGGCCCGAGGGGCTCGACGAGCAGGTCGGGCGGGCCCGGCGCCGGCTCGAACGGGCAATGGGCAAGGTCATCGGCGACCCCGACGACCCGCTGTTGGTCTCGGTCCGCTCGGGGGCCAAGTTCTCCATGCCCGGGATGATGGACACCGTCTTGAACCTGGGCCTGAACGACCGCTCGGTGCTCGGTCTCGCTGCCCAGACCAGTGACGAGCGCTTCGCCTACGACTCCTACCGCCGGTTCGTCTCCATGTACGCCCGCATCGTCCTCGATCTCGATGGCGAGCCCTTCGAGCGTCGCTTCGAGGAGGTGAAGGAACGGGTGGGCGCGACGTCCGACGCCCACGTCCCGGCGACCGCCCTGGCCGACCTGGTGGTCGAGTACCAGCGCATGGTGGAGGATCAGACCGGGGCCCCGTTCCCCCAGGACCCCGACGCCCAGCTTCGGGGGGCCATCGAAGCGGTGTTCCGCAGCTGGGACGGGGCCCGGGCCCGGGCCTACCGCGAGCGCGAGCGGATCCCGCACGATTTGGGCACGGCGGTCAACGTCCAGGCGATGGTGTTCGGCAACCGAGACGAGCGCTCTGGCACCGGGGTCGGGTTCACCCGTGACCCCGCCACCGGGGCCAAGGGCGCCTACGGGGACTTCCTGGTCAACGCCCAGGGCGAGGACGTGGTGGCCGGGATCCGCAACACCGAGCCGCTCTCGGCACTGGCCGAGCGCTTCCCGGCGGTCTACCGCCAGCTCCTGGCCATCTTCGATCGCCTGGAGCGCCACTACCGGGACATGTGCGACACCGAGTTCACCATCGAGCAGGGGCGACTGTGGATGCTCCAGACCCGGGTGGGGAAGCGGACCGGTCGAGCTGCCCTCAAGATGGCGGTGGACATGACCAAGGAGCGGGCCATCCGGCTGTCCCGGGCCGAAGCGGTCCAGCGGATCTCAGAGGACCACCTCGAGTCGGTGCTCCACCCCCAGTTCGCGCCGGGCGCCGGCACCGACGTGCTCACCCGCGGCCTGGGCGCCTCGCCTGGTGCCGCGGTGGGCCGGGCCTACTTCACCGCCGACGCCGCGGCGGCGGCCGCCGCCGGCGGCGAGCCGGTGATCCTGGTGCGCTCGGAGACCTCGCCCGAGGACGTCCACGGGATGCTCGCCGCCCAGGGCATCCTGACCGCCCGGGGCGGCCTGGTGAGCCACGCCGCGGTGGTGGCCCGGGGGTGGGGGAAGCCAGCGGTGGTCGGGGCCGAGGCGCTGCGGGTCGCCGAGCGGTCGGCCTCGGTCAACGGGGTCCGCATCGAGGAGGGGGACTGGCTGTCGATCGACGGAACCGACGGGTCGGTGGTGTTGGGGAAGGTCGAGCTCACCCGAGCAGCGCCACCCGAGGAGCTGCGGACCATTCTCCGGTGGGCCGACGACATCCGGCGAGGGCGCCTCGGGGTGCGAGCCAACGCCGACACCGGGCCCGACGCCGCCAACGCCCGGGAGATGGGTGCCGAGGGCATCGGCCTGTGCCGGACCGAGCACATGTTCCTGGCCGAGGACCGGCTCCCCATCGTCCGCCGGATGATCCTGGCCGACACCCCCGAGGAGGAGCAGGCCGCCCTGGAGGAGCTCCGAACTGCCCAGCGGGACGACTTCGTCGAGATCCTGGCAGCCATGGACGGCCTCCCGGTCACTGTCCGGCTGCTCGATCCGCCCCTGCATGAGTTCCTCCCCTCGACCGAGGAGCTGGCGGTGAAAGAGGCGACCCAGGGCCTCGACGACGAGGAGCGCCGCCTCTACCGGGCCGCCTTGTCCTGGCGGGAGGCGAACCCGATGCTCGGGACCCGCGGCGTCCGGCTCGGGGTCCTGAAACCCGGCCTCTACGCGATGCAGGTCCGGGCCCTGCTCCAAGCAGCGCGCCAGCGCATCGAGGACGGCGGCCGCCCCATCGTGGAGGTGATGATCCCGCTCACCGTCTCGGGACCGGAGCTCGCACTGGCTCGCAGCTGGGTGGAGGAGGCGATCGCAGCCGAGCTCGACGGCCGCACGCGTCGACGGCTGGCAGTGAGCATCGGCACCATGATCGAGACGCCCCGGGCTGCGTTGGTGGCCGGGGAGCTGGCCCGGCACGCCGAGTTCTTCTCCTTCGGGACCAACGACCTCACCCAGATGACCTTCGGGTTCAGCCGAGACGACGTCGAGGGCCGGATGATGTCGGCCTACCTCGAGGAGGGCCTGCTGGCGGCCAACCCGTTCGAAGTGGTGGACCCCGTCGGCGTGGGCGAGCTGGTCCGGGTGGCCGTGCAGCGCGGGCGGGCGACCCGGCCCGACCTGAAGCTTGGGGTGTGCGGCGAGCACGGGGGCGACCCGGCCTCCATCGCCACGTTCGCGGCCGCTGGCGTGGACTACGTGAGCTGCTCGCCGTTCCGGGTCCCGGTGGCCCGCCTGGCGGCGGCCCAAGCAGTCCTGGCCCAGGGCCACGCGCCGGCCTCGGGCGCTGCCCGCCAGCGGGCGGCGACCCGGCCAGCCAAGGGGGCCGGGGCCCAGGACGCCCGGCAGCCGACGGGACGCGGCCGGGCCCGCCGCTGAGCATCTCGGTCGAAGCGGGACGGCCCCGCGGTACGGTCCGGTCGTGGCCATCCCCGACGACGAGGTCGCCCAGGTCCGGGCGGCCACCGACATCGTGGCCTTGATCGGCGAGCAGGTGGCCCTGCGCCAGCAGGGGCGGCGGTTCGTGGGGCTGTGTCCCTTTCACGCCGAGAAGACGCCGTCGTTCAGCGTCAACGCCCAGGAGGGCCTCTACTACTGCTTCGGCTGCCGGGCGTCGGGCGACGCCATCACCTTCGTGCGGGCGACCGAGGCGGTCGACTTCGCCGAGGCCGTCCGCCGCTTGGCTGCCAGGGCTGGGATCACCCTGCACGAGGACCGTGGCGCCGCAGGCGAGGACGCCCGGTGGCGCAGCCAGTTGTACGACGCCATGGAGCGGGCAGTCACCTGGTACCACGAGCGCCTGTTGTCGGCCCGCGACGCCGGTGCAGCCCGCGAATACCTGCGCTCTCGGGGCTACGACGGCGCGGTGGTCCGCCGGTTCCGCCTGGGCTGGGCCCCCACCGAATGGGATGCGCTGGCCCGGGCCCTGCGGCTGCCCGAGCGGGTGCTCACCGCCAGCGGGCTCGGCTTCGTCAACCGCCGGGGGTTGGTCCAGGACGCGTTCAGAGGCCGGGTGATCTTCCCGATCTGCGACCCCTCGGGCCGTCCGGTGGCCCTGGGCGGACGGGTCCTGCCACCCAGGCCCGGCAACGAGCCCGATCGGGCCGAACCCAAGTACAAGAACAGCCAGGAGACCGCGATCTATGCCAAGCGACGGACCCTGTACGGGCTCAACTGGGCCAAGCAGGAGGTGGTCGCGACCGGCGAGGTGGTGGTCTGCGAGGGGTACACCGACGTGATCGGCTTCCACCAGGCCGGGGTCGAGCGGGCGGTGGCCACCTGCGGGACCGCGCTGGCCGAGGAGCACTTCCGGCTGCTGCGGAACTTCGCCCGTCGCATCGTCTTGGCCTACGACGCCGACGCGGCCGGCGAGATGGCCACTGCCCGCGTCTACGAGTGGGAACGCCGCCACGAGGTCGATGTGGCGGTGGCCGCCCTGCCCGCCGGGTCCGACCCGGCCGATCTGGCCGCCCGGGACCCGGCAGCGCTGGTCGCGGCGGTGGCGTCGAGCCGACCGTTCCTCCAGTTCCGTCTGGAGCGGGTCCTGGAGCGGGCCCAGCTGGGCAGCGCCGAGGGTCGAGCCAGGGCGGCGGAGGCGGCGATCGAGGTCGTCGCCGAGCACCCCGACGACCTGGTGCGAGACCAGTACGTGATGACGATCGCGGACTACTGCCGCATCGAGCCCGACCTGGTTCGCCGCCGGGTCGAAGAGGTCCGCCGCCGACCCAGCCCACCGGCCGAGCGGGGCCGCTCCCGGCGCCCGAGCCCGGCCCAGGCGCCGGCCGAGGCTGGCCCTGGCGAGCCGGCCCGACCGCCGGCGGTGCGGCCTGGCAGCACCCGCCCCGATCCATCGAGCCGGCCAGGGCTCGAGGCCCTGCGCCTGGCGGTCCACCGGCCCGAGGCCGCCGCCGCCCGGTTGGAGCCGGTGCTGTTCGGCGACGAGCTGCAGCGCCGGGCGTTTGTCGCGCTGTGCTCGGCCGAGAGCCTCCACGAGGCGATTGACGGCGCGCCGGCGGACGTGGCCGACCTGCTGCGACGGCTGGCAGTGGAGGAACCGGTGGTCCCCGAGGACGCGCCGGTGGACCCGGTCGATGCGGTGGTGAGTCAGCTCCTCCGGGTGGCGGTCCGCCGGGAGCTGGCGGAGCTCCAGGCCTGGGCCCGGACCAACCCCGAACGGCTCGAGGTCGCCGGGGCAGAGAGTGCTCGGGTCCGTCGCTGGCTCGAAGAGCTGGACGACCCTTCCGATGGCAGCGGGGCCGCGCGCCGGTTGCTAGCGTGGCTCCTCGACAGGCGTCGGGAGGACTGATGGCCGGGCGGGGCCCACGCGACACCCGGGCTCGGGGCAGAGCTGCACGCGGGCACAGCCACGACGGCGGGCCAGCCGACCCGCCGGCGCCGCTGCCAGCAGGAGTGGAGCCCGAGGTCTTCGAGGAGGTCCTCCAGCGGGGCCGCGACCACGGGGTCCTCACCCAGGAGGACCTGATCGAGGCGGTCCGAGAGGTCGAGCTCAGCCAGGAGGTCATCGATCAGCTGGTGCAGCGGGTCGGCGACGAGGGCATCGAGTTCGAGAGCGAGGAGAAGACCCTGGAGATCGCGGAGCACGAGCCACCTGCCGACGACGCCAACGCCGAGGAGCGACGCCCGGTCGGCCAGCGTCGGCCGGCTGTCCGAAGCCGTGCCGCGCCCACCCGGTCTCGGGCCCAGAGCAACGGGGACTACTACGCCACCGGTGCCGCCGAGGACCCGGTGCACACGTACCTCAAGGAGATCGGCAAGGTCGAGCTGCTCAGTGCCGAGCTCGAGGTGGAGATGGCCCGGCGGATCGAGGAGGGCCAGGCCGCCGCGGCTCGCCTGGCTGCCCTGGACGGCCAGGGGGATGCCGAGCCAAGCACCGATCCAGCCCGGGACCGACGCCTGGTCCACCGGGGCCAGCAGGCCAAGGAGGTCCTGATCGAGGCCAACCTGCGCCTGGTGGTCTCGATCGCCAAGCGCTATCGCAACCGAGGCCTCGCCTTCTTGGACCTGATCCAGGAGGGGAACCTCGGGCTCATGCGGGCGGTCGAGAAGTTCGACTACACCAAGGGCTTCAAGTTCTCGACCTACGCGACCTGGTGGATCCGCCAGGCGATCACCCGGGCCATCGCCGACCAGGCCCGCACCATCCGGATCCCGGTGCACATGGTCGAGACCATCAACAAGGTGGTCTGGGCGCAGCGCCAGCTGCTCCAGGAGCTCGGTCGCGAACCGACCGCCGAGGAGATCGCCGCTCGAGTCGAGTTTCCGATCGAGCGTGTGCGGGAGATCCAGCGGATCAACCAGGACACCGTCTCGCTCGAGCAGCCGGTGGGCGAGGAAGACGACTTCAGCCTGTCCGACATCATCGAGGACCGGGCGGCGGTGGTCCCCGACGACGCCGCCACCCGGGCCATGCTCGACCAGGCGGTGCGGGAGGCGCTCGCCTACCTCTCCCATCGTGAGCAGGACGTGGTCCGCATGCGCTTCGGCCTCGAAGACGGCAAGATTCGGACCCTCGAGGAGGTGGGCAAGGCGTTCGGTGTGACCCGGGAGCGGGTGCGCCAGATCGAGTCCAAGACCCTGGCCAAACTGCGCCGGCCCGACGCCGCCTACCTGCTGCGCGACTACCTGGAAGAAGCCTGAGCGGGGCTGGGAGCTCCGACTCGCCCGAGGGGCTTGGGGGGTCGGATGGTAACGTGCGCGGGCGCCACACTGTCCGGGGTAGCTCAACGGCAGAGCAAGCGGCTGTTAACCGCTAGGTTGAGAGTTCGAATCTCTCCCCCGGAGCCGCCGGTTCGTCGAGGTGCTGTCGGGTGGGGCGCCGTCCCAGGGTGACCACCGCGAGCCGCAGGGGAGCTCGAACGGGTCCGAGCGGGTTGGCGTCCTGAGCTCGCTAGTGGCTCGCGGCGCGAGCCGGTCGGCCCGGCGCCGTTTCGAGCCGTCTGGACGCTGGGCACCGCTCACGCGGGCCGACGGTTCGGCCCCTGCCGGCAGGCGCCACCTGGCGCGCACTGGACCGTCCCAGCCCGGCCGCTGGTCCACGGTCGGGGCAAAGCGTCGCCGAGGAGCACACCGCACCGTTCGTGTCGCAGGCCTCCCCGTCGCCGCATGACGGGGCGAGCCCTGCTGGTACCGGCGCAGCCCCTCAGCGCGGCCGTCGGTGCGATCGACCGCGCTGCCCGCCCGTCGAAGCCGGCCCACCCTGCGCCATCTTCGAGCGCTCGAGCACCCCGGTGGTCCGGTAGCGGGCCACCAGCCTCCCGCTCGGCCCGGGCTGAGCGGGCCGAGGCACCGGGGGCGCCGACTCCGGCGCGGTTCCGTTGGGCTGCTCCATGGCGGCCCGAATGCAGGCGTCGCAGAGCCGCTGGCCCTGGAAGGCTCGGGTGATCCCGGCCGCATGGCAGCGCTCGCACAGGTAGCCGATGTAGACGCTGATCCGAGCGTGCTGGGGCGCAGCGTCGGCAAGCTCGCTCAATCGCCGGGCCGCGAACGGCCGGAGCACCCAGCGATCGTCGGACTGCTCGACCAGGTCATAGGTCAGCAGGTTGCGCAGCAGCGAATCGAAACTCTCGATTGGATGGTTGCTCACGCCCGCCAACCTCTGTCCCGTCTTGACTCACCGTTCCTTTCTGTGCTCCGAGCCGCTCCCGAGACTAGCGAGCCCCTCGACCGAGTGGTCGTCGGCCGGGGGCCAGGCGAGGGGAGCGCGAGGCGAGCCCCCGGCGCTGCTTGAAGGCGGGATGCTGGGAGAATGGCCGTGACCGACCCGCGCACCGGCACGACCGGAGCCAACCGGGAGGGCCGGCCGGCTCGGTGCCGAGCGTCGAGCTGATGAGCCGGCTGCCGCACCGAACGCGTCGCCACCGACTCCGGCGGGTCCTGGTCGTGCTGGTTGGGCTGGTCGTGGTGGTGTGCGGGGTTGCAACCGGCTACGAGCTGGCCTTGCCGAGCGTGAGCGATGCGCCGAGCCGGGTGGCGGCGATCCTGCGAGCCCACCACGGAACGCCCGGCTCACTCCCGTTGCCAGCCAAGCTGGCCGACTCGGTGGTGGCGGTGGAAGACGAGCACTTCTACTCGAACGTGTTCCTGAACGTCTTCGATGGGGCGGCCCGGGCCGCCTTGGCCACCCTGCGTCGACGGGGTGACCCCGGCGGGAGCACGATCGCGCAGCAACTGGCGAAGATCCTCTACCCCCACGGCGCCGGGCTGGGCGGGACCCTCGAGGAGATCGGCCTCGGGGTGAAGCTGGCCCTCAGCTTCCCAAAGCCCCAGATCCTCGAGATGTACCTGAATGCCGTGTACTTCGGGAACGGGTATTGGGGGGACGTGGCGGCGGCCCGGGGGTACTTCGGCGTGGACCCCGGCCAGCTGACCTGGGCGCAGGCTGCGTTGCTGGCCGGCCTACCGCAGGCGCCGACCGCCTACGACCCCGAGGTGCACCTGGGGTTGGCCAAGGAGCGCCAACGGCACGTGCTCGACCAGTTGGTCGTCAACCACCTGCTGACCCGGACCGAGGCCGACGCCGCCTCCCGCGCCCCCCTCGGCCTCCTACGGGCGCCCCCGGGCGGCTGAACCGAAGCCGACCTCGGCGACGGCCGACGCCTGCGGCTGGCGCCGCCCGACGCCTGGGGCTGGCGCCGCCCGGTTAGGGTCCCCCCGATGGCTCGCACCGTGCGCAGACCTGGCCGGCAGGGTGCGGGAAGGTCGTGGCGCGCGCCGCTCCCGTGATGAGCCGCCGGTGGCGGGCACTCGTCGTGGCGGTGCTGGTCGGGGCCGCCATCTTGGTCGGGACCTCCTTGGCTGGATCGGGTGCCAGAGCACCGCGCCGACGGCGGCCGGGCGTCGCCCGTTGGAGCACGGCGAGCTGGCTCGCCCGGCTCGAGACCGCGGCCCGGGACCAGCCGGGCCATCTCCAGCCCGGATCAGACCCGGCAGTCCTGCCCGGGCCGGTCCTCATCGCCGATCGGAACAACTCCCGACTGCTCCTGGTCGACCAGTGGGGACGGATCCTGTGGCAGTTCCCGTCGCCCGGTGACCTGTTGCCGGGTACGACCTTTTTGGCACCCGACGATGCGTTCTTCGGGCCCCACGGCCGTCATGTCCTCGCGACGCAGGAGTCCGACATGGTGATCTCGGAGATCTCCCTGCGCACCGGGCACCTCGTCTGGCAGTACGGGCATCCGGGTGTCGCCGGTTCGGCTCCTGGCTACCTCAGCAACCCGGATGACGCGATGCTGCTGCCCAATGGGGACGTGATGCTGGCCGACATCAAGAACTGCCGTCTCCTCGAGCTCGCCCCGGACAGCCTGGTGCCGGTGCGCATCTACGGCACCACCACCCCGTTCTGTGACCACGCGCCCCCAGCGCGTTTTGGGAGCCCCAACGGGGTCTTCCCGATGACCAACGGCGACTGGCTGGTCACCGAGATCGACGGCGACTGGCTGGACGAGATGACCCCGTCCGGGGCGATCGTGTGGTCAATGCACCCGCCAGGGATCGCCTACCCCTCCGACACCAACGAGGTCCGGCCGGGCGTCTACCTCACGGTCTCCTACACCGACCCGGGGGTGGTCGAGGAGTTCAACGCGGCCGGACAGGTCCTGTGGCGCTACGCGCCCGGCGGCCCCGGAGCCCTGAACAAGCCGTCGCTCGCTCTTCCTCTGCCCAACGGCGACGTGCTGGTCAACGATGACTGGAACGACCGGGTGATTGTGATCGACCCCCACGACGACCAGGTCGTCTGGCAGTACGGAGTGACCGGGGTCCCTGGTTCGGCGCCCGGCTTGCTGTTCAAGCCGGACGGCGTCGACCTGGCCCCGCCGTACTCGCTGGATGTGGTCCATGCTGCCACCATGGGGATCCCCCCGAGTCCCGGCGGCATGCCCCCGCCCTGAGCTGCCCCGGCACCCGTCCTCGGCCGGCCACAGCTCGCCAACCCGCGGCCGCTTCGGGCGGCCGCCGGTCCACAATGGGTGCACGAGACGCCGAACCCTTGTCGTGGGGGCCGTCCTGGTGGCGGCCGTCGCCTATGTGTCGGTCCAGGGCACTCGGGCCGCGCCGGCGGCGACCGTCCAGCCGTTGCCCATGGACTCCGCGCTGGCCGGCAAAGCCCCCCTGCTGAGCTGGCCCTCCCACGGCGAGGCTGCGGTGGGGGTCGAGGGAATGGGAGACCTGTATACCCACGGGTCCCAGCAGCCGGTCCCGATCGCCAGCGTGGCCAAGGTCATGACCGCGTTCGTGGTCCTGCACGACCACCCGCTCGGGCTCTTTGCCAATGGGCCCGAAATCGTCGTCACCCCGGCCGACGTCGCGACCTATCAGCATGACCTGGCGACAGGGCAGTCGGTCGTTCCGGTGGAGACGGGCGAGCGCTTGAGCGAGCGTCAGGCCCTGGAGGCCCTGCTCCTGCCGTCAGGGAACAACGTCGCGACCCTGCTCGCTCGCTGGGATGCCGGCAGCATGGCTGCGTTCGTCCGTCGGATGAACGCGACAGCCCATGCCCTGGGCCTGCGCCGGACCCGCTACGCCGACGCCAGCGGGGTGCAGCCCGAGACGGTGAGCACGGCCGCCGACCAGGCCCGGCTGGCGATGGCGGCGATGACGCTCCCAGTCCTGCGCGCCATCGTCGATCTCCCGCAGGTCACCTTGCCGCTCGCCGGGGTGCAATACAACGTGAACGCCCTGCTCGGCACCGATGGGGTGGCGGGGGTGAAGACTGGCTACACGCCCCAGTCCGGCGGCTGCTTCGTCTTCGCGGCCCGCCAGCTGGTCGATGGCACGACGGTGACGGTGGTCGGCGCGGTCCTCGAGCAACGGGCGACGCCGGCCCAACCGAGCGCGCTCGAGGCGGCATTCACGGCTGCCGCCGCCCTCGTCACGAGTGCCGAGCACCATCTCGAAGTCGTTCGGGTCATCCGCAGTGGCGAGACCGTCGGCATCCTGCGGTCGCCGTGGGCGACCCCCATCCCTCTCCGGGCTGCCACCTCGGTGCAGGTGGCGGGCCTGCCTGGCCTACGACCGGCGGTCCGGGTAGTGGTGACCCCTCGGGTGAAGGCCCCGGTGCCCGCCCGCCGCCCCCTGGGCCTGGTCGAGGTGGTGGGGACCGCCGGGACCCACCGGGACCCGTTGGTCCTGGCGTGGGGGCTTCGGCCGGCCAGCCTGCTTTGGCGCCTCTCGAACCTCTGACCTTGGCCTCGGGCGCGGACCCGCAGGATTGCTGGCCAGGAGGGGCCCGGCACCAGCCAGGAGCTCGCAACCACCGAGCCACATGCTGCAATCGGGTCCCGCCAGCATGGTGGCGGGTCGGGCCGGCGGTGAGGCGCGCCGCGACCAGCTGCATGAGCAGCCGCGCCACCGCCGTCCTCGCACCGCGCTGGGTGCTGTCGGCGAGGACTTCTGGGCCGGGTCACGCCGGTCGATCCCGGTGCGACGTGCCGAGATGGCGGCCCCGCGTCCGGGCGGCGCCGGTCAGTCGGCGTTCTGCCAGCGACGGCGCCCCTTCTCGATGAGGCAACGACGGGCGCCGTTTCCTGGATGGGCCCGAACGCTAGATTCGCTCCATCGAGTCGGGTGAGGGCGTGACGGTGGCGAGTGCCAGCCGGCGGGCGGCCGCTGAGACCGCGGCGCGCCGGAGCGAACCGCCCGAGGCCAGCTGGCCTCGGATGCGCGGCTCCCGGTGGCTCGTTGCAGGGCGAGGCTCCGGTGACCCTCGCCGCCACCGGATCCCAAAGGGCCGCGCGTGACTGGCCCGGTCCATCGCTACGAGGCTCACTGCACCTGGCGCGGGTCCACCGCGGCCGGCTACGCCGCCTACGACCGCACGCACGAGGCCCGCTGTCCGCCCGCTGGGAGCTTCACCCTCAGCGCCGACGGCGCGTTCGGCGGTGATCCGAACCGGGTGAATCCTGAGCAACTCCTCCTGCTCGCTGCCTCCTCCTGTCAACTGCTTTCCTTTCTCGCCGTGGCCGCGCGCAGCCGGATCGAGGTGGTCGCCTACGACGATGATGCCGAAGCCGTGATGCCCGAGAGCGAGCGGCCCATCCGGATCACTCAGATTCACCTGCACCCGACGATCACGGTGCGCCCCCCAGTGAGCGAGGCCCGGGTGATGAGGATGGTCGAGGTGGCCCACCGCGAGTGCTTCATCGCCAACTCGATCGCGTGCGAGATCACCATCACCCCGGCAGTGAAGGTCCTGGCCACCGGCCGTTCCTAAGGTGGTGGCGGACGAGCGCCAGCCGGCGCTCGTTTGGCTCGACTGGGCCGCCAGCCGAGCTCCGCTCGTTCCCCGCTCAGGTCCCAGCTGCCATCATGGGCAACGCTCGAGGGGCCGTAGCTCAGTGGTCAGAGCAGGGGACTCATAATCCCTCGGTCGCAGGTTCGATCCCTGCCGGCCCCACCAGACCTCAACATCCACCGACGCCCATGGAGCACGATGCGGTGAGGCTCTTCAGGGTCGAAGGCTCAGAACGGCTCTGTGGAGAGGCCTCGAGCGCGTCTTCATCCTCGCAAGCCTGCCGAGGCGGTCCGAAGCTGTCGGCCTCGGGTTCGTTTGCGGGATTCCGCGATCCCTCGGTTGATCCCGGTGGCCGCAGGCGTGCATCGAGCTGCTGCAGGACTGCTGGTCCGCGACGAAACAGCGACGCAGGTCGTGCGACAGGATCAGAGGTCATCGGCGAGGCAGGAGCGGCTGTCGCTTGCCTTTGAGCAATCGTCCCGCGGCTCCGTCTCGAGGCGCTCTGGGGGTTCAGGATCGGAACCCGGTGGCCCGGCGCCCTGGTGGCCGCCATCGGAGACGCCTTCGCGCCGCCGACCGCTACCCAGTCACCGGTTCGACCTCTGTCGTTGCCGACCGGTCGCCGGCCTTGGGCTGACGGTACTGTCGACCGCTGCGATCGTCCGACCCCGTACTCGACCAGAAGCAGCAGAGCTGGCTCGGCGCCGTCAGCCCCCGGCCGGGTTGGCCTCTGTCACCGCGCTGCGGGCGTGCGGATCGACGTTCCGTCGCAGCACTTGGCCGTCCACTGGTTTGTCCATCGATTGGGGCGGTGACGACCGGTCAGCGACGCCGATCAGAAGACGATCGGTTGGGCCTGGATGTCCTTGACTCCTTCTTCGAGGGGTAGCGAAGGAATAACCCGGACGTTGTTCCACTGCGGGAAGCGCGAGCGCACGATGAATTGGTCGAGGTCCTCGCCAGTCGCAGCTTCGACGATCATGACCGTGCTGTGCTCCCGGTTCGTGTAGGGACCGGCGACCAGCTTCACTGAACAGCTTTCGGCGATCTCTGAGAGGCGCGGTGCCACCTCGATCAGAATCTCCCTGGTCTTTGGATTGCTCGTGGGACAAATCTGTGCGCCGTGCTCGGCGATCAGGACGTAGTGCACGTGACCTCCATGTGGCGTCGACGGCACTCTGGCGGACGTCAGCGCTCGGTGTCAAGGCGAGAGGTCGGGGCGGCCCCACCCGTATGAGTCCCCCCACGTGGTTGGGTTTCTGGGCCGGTCCACCATGAGGTGAGCCACCGGCGTGATGCTCGGTGTGTACGCCAAGTGCACAACGAGGAGATCACACCGATGGCTCTGTCCGATTCTGCCCTGTCTGAGCTGCTCGACGCGCTCCGCGCCGGAGACGGCACCGATCTCGTCCGTGAGCTCGCCCAGTGGGCCCTGCAACAGCTCATCGAGGCTGAGGCC
>Ga0209061_1000231_pt1 | contig 171851 bp, 162 predicted proteins | sample Coa_R1_10_FD_187157 | JGI IMG/M metagenome (GOLD analysis project Ga0209061, IMG submission 187157) | Surface soil microbial communities from Centralia Pennsylvania, which are recovering from an underground coalmine fire - Coalmine... | ecosystem: Environmental > Terrestrial > Soil >...
GCTGCGGATTTTTTGAGCGCTCCGGCAGGGAACTGATTGGGTGAAATCGAGTCGGAGTTTTTTGGGCCGACAGCGCTGCGTTTAAGCGTTCGTCGCAGCGGGAATTCGCATCTAAGAAAAGGCGTGCGGCGCTGATGAAAATCTGAAGGCACGCGAATCGCAATTCATCGGCTGGGCTTGCGGCCGGCGACCGGCAAGCGGTAAGTTGCGATTGTCTCGGGCTTGCGGCCATGATATATAGGAAATAGCGAATGGACGAAGGCAACAGCCGGAAACCGCCGAATCTCTCCTCGCCGATTGAGCAACAGCCGCTTTCTTCTTTGGGACGCGAACTGAAGGTCTGGACTCGCGACATTGTGATCGCCGTGGGACTGGCGGTCTTTATCATCGTGTTTTTTTATCAGCCTGTGCAGGTGGAGGGAACCAGCATGGCGCCGCTTCTGCGCGATCAGGAGCGGATTTTCATCAACAAATTCGTTTATCGCTTTGAGCCCATTCATCGCGGCGACGTGGTTGTTTTCTGGTATCCGCTGGACACATCGGAATCGTTCATCAAGCGCGTCATCGGCCTGCCGGGAGACACCATTCAGATCAAATCGGGAAGGCTTTTCGTGAACGGGAAATACGTGCCCGAGCCTTACGTTCCCAAAAAATATTTTGACGATTCCAGCTACGGGCCGATTACCATCCCCCCGCATGAATATTTCGTGATGGGCGATCACCGCAACAGTTCCAATGATTCGCGGATTTTCGGGCCCGTGCCGCGGAAATATATTTACGGCAAAGCGGTGTTTGCATACTGGCCGTTCAAAAAGTTTGGCGAAATTTCGGCGCCTTAGCGCAAAATTTCACGCACAAATTTTGCCGCAAAGCTGGTATAAGATGAGCCGCAACGGAGGACACTCTGCGGGAGTGGGGCGAAAGCAGCGCGATGCTCGCGCTGGAAGACGGAAGAGTATTTAAGGGACGCGCGGCGGGCGCGTGTGGCCGCCGCGGCGGCGAAGTCGTTTTTAATACCAGTCTTACCGGGTATCAGGAAGTTTTCACCGACCCCAGCTACGCTGGCCAGATCGTCTGTCTGACGTATCCGCACATTGGAAATGTCGGCGCGAACCTCGACGATGAGGAATCTGCGCACCCCTTTATCGAAGGACTAATCGTCCGCGATTTTTCGCACGTTTCCTCAAACTGGCGCGCGAAAGAGACCGCGGACGCATATCTCGAGCGCTACAGAATTCCCGTAATTTGGGACGTGGACACGCGCGCGCTGGTCCGGCATTTACGCATGGCCGGTGCGCTGCGCGGGATGGTGGCCACGGATGGCACCGCTGCGGAAAAGCTGATTGCCGAGGCGCGCGCGCTGCCTTCGATGGCCGGGCGCGAACTGGCCAGCACAGTAAGCTGCGCCCGAGAGTACAAGTGGGAGCGCGGCTCGATTCCGCTGGCAGCAAGCTTCGCGGCCGGGGCGGCCGGCGGCGCGAGCGCGGGGCCGCTGTGGCAAGCGGCGACTTCGGCAAAAATCCAGGCCGAATCGGCGCGGTCACGTTTCAAAGTGGTGGCCTATGATTTCGGTATCAAGCAAAATATTCTGCGGCAACTCGTGGATCATCGCTGCGACGTGACGGTCGTTCCGGCGAAGACGCCCGCTGAGGATGTGCTGGCGATGAAGCCGGACGGCGTTTTTCTCTCAAACGGTCCGGGCGACCCGGAGCCGGCGACGTTCGCCGTGCAAAACATTCGCAGGATGATGGGCCGCGTGCCGATTTTTGGAATTTGTCTCGGTCATCAATTATGCGGACTGGCGCTCGGTGGAAAAACCTTCAAGCTGAAATTCGGACACCACGGCTCGAACCATCCGGTGAAAAATCTGCTGAACGAAAGAGTCGAAATCACCGCGCAAAATCACGGATTTTGCGTGGATCCGGATACGCTGCCGGCGGGCGAAGTGGAAATTACGCACGTGAATTTGAACGACCACACGAACGAAGGCATGCGCCATCGCACGCTGCCGATGTTCAGCGTGCAATATCACCCGGAGGCCTCGCCGGGCCCGCACGACGCGCGGTATTTGTTTGAGCAGTTCACGCAGATGATGGAAAAGTCTAGTTCGAAATAGTCTGCAGCGAAGCTAAATGAGCAAACGCACGGACATAAGAAAAATCATGATTATCGGCTCGGGGCCGATTGTGATTGGCCAGGCATGCGAGTTCGATTATTCCGGCACGCAGGCGTGCAAAGCGCTGCGCGACGAAGGTTACAACGTGGTGCTGGTGAACTCCAACCCCGCCACAATCATGACGGATCCGGAAGTTGCCGAGCGCACCTACATCGAACCGCTCACGCGCGAATATCTCGAAATGATTCTCGCACGCGAGTGCCCGGACGCGCTGCTGCCCACGGTTGGCGGCCAAACCGGATTGAACACTGCTGTGGATCTGGCGGAGAGTGGCGTTCTGGAAAAATACGGCGTAAAGCTCATTGGCGCTTCGATGCGCGCCATAAAAGTGGCGGAAGACCGTCTGCTCTTCAAGGATGCGTGCCAGCGCGTGGGCCTGGAAGTGCCCGCATCGGCGGTGGTGAACGACGTCGAAAAGGCGGTGAAGCTTGCCGACGAACTTGGCTATCCGGTGGTGATTCGCCCATCCTTCACCCTGGGCGGGACAGGCGGCTCGATTGCGTACAATCGGGAGGAATTTACCGACGCGATCGCGCGCGCGCTTGACGCCAGCCCGGTCCATGAGGCGCTGATTGAAGAATCCGTGCTCGGCTGGAAGGAATTTGAATTGGAAGTCATGCGCGACCACCGCGACAACTTCGTGGTGATCTGCCCGATTGAAAACTTTGATCCCATGGGCGTTCACACCGGCGATTCCATCACCGTTGCGCCTGCGCAGACGCTCACCGACAAGGAATATCAGCGCATGCGCGATGCGGCAGCGGCGATTATTCGCGAGGTCGGCGTCGAAACCGGCGGCTCAAACATTCAATTCGCGGTGGATCCGCAGACGGGCCGCATGGTGGTCATCGAAATGAATCCGCGCGTGTCTCGCAGTTCCGCGCTGGCGAGCAAGGCGACTGGTTTCCCGATCGCCAAAATCGCAGCGAAACTAGCGGTCGGAATGACGCTCGACGAAATTCCAAACGACATCACCAGGAAAACCCCATCTTGCTTCGAGCCGACCATTGATTACGTCGTGGTGAAAATTCCGAAGTGGCAGTTCGAAAAATTCCCCGGCGCGGACACCACGCTGACCACGCAAATGAAATCCGTCGGTGAAGTAATGGCCATCGGCCGCACCTTCTGCGAAGCGCTGGGAAAGGGCATCCGCTCTCTCGAACCGCACACGCCCTGGCGCGCACCCGCCGAAATTGTGGACGCGGTAATCCGCGAGAAATTGCACACGCCCGGGCCGGACCGGATTCACTGGTTGCTTACCGCGTTGCGCCGCGGAGTGACGGTCGAAGAAATCACCGCGCTCACCAAAATTGATCCGTGGTTTTTGCGGCAAGTGGAGGAGGCCGTGGCGTTGGAAAGGCAGCTGGCTGCGGTAAGCGTGCGCACGGCATCCTCCGCATTGTTGAAAGCGGCGAAACGCAACGGTATCAGCGACGAACAGTTGGCGCAAATTTGGGGCGCAAAGCCGGAAGATGTGCGCGCGGCCCGCGAAAGGCACCGCGTTCAGCCGGTGTTCAAGCGCGTGGACACCTGTGCGGCGGAATTCGAATCCTTCACTCCGTATATGTATTCGACTTACGAAGAAGAGGACGAGGCGGACGTCGGCGCACGTCGCAAAATCATGATTCTCGGCAGCGGCCCGAATCGCATCGGGCAGGGAATTGAATTCGACTATTGCTGCTGCCACGCAGCTTTTGCGCTGAAGGAAGACGGCTACGAAACGGTAATGATCAATTGCAACCCGGAAACAGTTTCGACCGATTACGATACCTCCGACCGTCTTTATTTCGAGCCGCTCACGCTCGAAGACGTTCTCTCCGTCATCAACCGGGAGAAGCCCGAAGGCGTAATCGTTCAATTTGGCGGGCAGACGCCGCTGAACCTCGCGCTCGATTTGAAGCGCAATGGCGCGCCCATTATCGGCACCGCGCCGGAATCCATTGACCTCGCCGAAGACCGCAAGCGATTCGGCAAGCTGCTCGAGGATCTGAAAATTCCGCAGCCACGCAACGGCACGGCGCTGAGTCCGGCGGAAGCAGTGAGCGTTGCAAACGAAATTGGATTGCCCGTGCTGGTGCGTCCCAGCTACGTGCTCGGCGGGCGCGCCATGGTCATCGCCTATGATTTAAAAACGGTCGAAGAAACCGCGGCGCAGGCGGTCCGGCTCGGAAGCGGCTCAACCGCCGAGCGTCCCATCCTTGTTGACCAATTCCTCGAGGAAGCCGTTGAAGTTGATGTGGACGCACTCGCCGACGGCGACGACGTGGTCATCGCCGGAATCATGGAGCATATTGAGGAAGCGGGAATTCATTCGGGCGATTCTTCGTGCGTTCTCCCTTCGGTAACGCTGAAACCGGAAGTACTTGCGCGCATTCGGGAATACACGGTGAAGCTTGCCAAAGCGCTGCGCGTCATCGGTCTGATGAATGTCCAATACGCGATTCAGCGCGACACGGTTTACGTTCTCGAGGTGAATCCGCGCGCTTCGCGCACGGTCCCTTACGTTTCGAAAGCGGTCGGCGTGCCGCTGGCTAAAGTGGCGGCGCGGCTCATGACTGGGAAAAAGCTCCGCGAAATGAGTTTGCCGCGGAACGAATTTGACGGAATCGCTGAATTGCGCAGCGGGGACTATTTCTGCGTCAAATCCCCCGTCTTTCCTTTCAACAAATTCCGCGGTGTGGACACCATCCTCGGCCCCGAGATGCGTTCCACCGGCGAAGTGATGGGTGTTTCGCCGAAGTTTGGCCTCGCTTTTGCAAAAGCGCAGCTCGCCGCCGGTCAAAAGCTGCCGCGTTCCGGCTCGGTTTTTCTCAGCGTCAACGATCACGATAAGAAGTTTTTGCCTGCCCTGGCGAAGGATCTCGCAGCGGCAGGACTGAACCTCATTGCCACGCGCGGCACAGCGGCGCTCTTGCGCTCGCTCGGATTCGCGGCCGAGTCGGTCTACAAAGTCAACGAAGGCCGGCCCAACATTGTGGATCTGATTAAAACCGGCAAAGTCCATTTGATTATCAACACCCCGCTCGGCCGGGAATCGTTCTACGATGAGAAATCGATTCGTCGCGCCGCGGTGCGCTATGCGATGCCTTGCATCACAACGATTTCCGCGGCGCTTGCGGCAGCGCGTGGCATTCGTGCTCTATCCGAGGGAGCAGGAAGCGTGGCGGCGCTGCAGGACTTGCACGCAGCGCAGCCGCACGCGTCGCCGCAGGTGAATCAACGCGTAACGTCGGCAGGTTAGCGGCCGGACGGAATTGTTTTGCGAGTTCGTGCTCTCTGTTGCGAGGATCTTCGCACCGTCTGCATTTGTTTCCCGCGCGGCGATGGTCTTCTGCTAAAATACCGACCATGAAACTTCGCGGTATTTTTCCGCCGCTGACGACTCCGTTTTCCGCTGATGGCGAGATTGATCTCGCGCGGCTTCGTGAAAACGTCCGCCGGTACCTACAGACGCGCATCTCCGGATTTGTGATGAATGGTTCAACCGGAGAATCGGTTCTGCTCGGCTGGGACGAAATTGAGAAAATTTGGGCCACAGCGCGAGAAGCGTCTCCGTCGGACAAGACCATGATTGCGGGTACCGGCGCGGAAAGTACTGCGGAAACCATTCGCCACACGAAGCGCGCCGCCGCCCTGGGATTCAATGTCGCCCTCGTGCGCACGCCAAGCTATTACAAGCCGGCAATGTCTTTTGAAGCGGAAGTCGCGCATTTTTTTCGTGTCGCCGACGCCTCACCCATTCCCGTCCTGATCTATTCTGTTCCCGTTTTTACGGGCTACACCGTGGAAGCGCCGCTGGCGGCCAAACTGGCGACGCATCCGAATATTATCGGTATTAAAGAGAGCTCCGGAAACGTCCAGCGCATGAAGGAAATCGTTTCTTCCGCACCCAGGGGATTCAACGCTTTGAGCGGCTCCGGCCTGACCATCGCGGAAGCAGTCGAAGTCGGAGCCGTCGGCGGAATTCTCGCAATTTCGTGCATGATTCCGGACGCCTGTGTGGATTTCTACGAGGCGGCGCGTCGCAATGAGAGGCCGGAAGTGGAACAGATCAGAAAACAGTTCATCAGTCCGGCCGCGGCGCTGGTGACGAAGTTTGGAATTTCCGGAATTAAGTTTGCCCTTGACCGCCTCGGCTATTACGGCGGACCGCCGCGCTCACCGCTCCTGCCCATTTCCGAATCCGTGCGTCCGGAAGTCGAAGCGCTCGTTGCAGCGCTCCATCCTGTAGCGGCTGGATCTGCCCTCGAAAGCTAAGGAGCCCTTTTTCGCAAGAGTCACGCGGACTCTGCCGCGTTCCAGCGCGTTGTAAGGTTGCTGCGACCATCGGCGCCGTGTATCATCACATCACCCATGGAGTGCGAATGTCTCCGCTTCTCTGAAATTCCGCAGACCACCAAACTCTTTACTTCTTTCACCGAGAACTTTGCGAGGGTAAAACCTTTTTACGCACACCCGCCGGACGAAGCCGGAATTCGTGCGTCCTCCCGTGAAATCCAGCTCGACGCAACCGTTCGCGCCACAGTCGTCAGCATTTTGCGCGAGCAGAACCAGGAATTTTCGTCGGGCGCGGCGACTCTGCGCAACATTGAACGCCTGGCAAGCGGGGCCTGCGCGATTGTCACCGGCCAGCAAGTGGGACTTTTCACGGGTCCGGCGTATTCGATCTACAAGGCGCTGGACGCCATTGCTTGGGCCAAACGCCTGACACGCGCCGGCGTGGATGCCGTTCCGGTTTTTTGGCTGGCTACCGAGGACCACGACCTCGCCGAAGCCAATCACACTTTTTTCGCGGAGCGCTACGGGCTGGCGCAGCTTTCTGTTCCGCTTGACCGCGGCTCGGCCGGCGGAAGCGTCGGCAAAATCTCTCTGGGCCCGGAGGTTGCCGCGGTCGTCGCCCAGGCTGCTTCATTGCTGCACGGTTTGGCAGCAAGCGAGATCCGCGCGGCGCTCGCCGAATCGTATCGTCCACAAGAAACTTTTGGTTCCGCGTTTGCAAAATTGCTGGCGCGCCTGCTCCACGAGCGAGGATTGATTCTGCTTGATCCTCTTGACAGGCGCTTCCACGAACTCGCCCGTCCCATTTATCGAACGGCCGCGATAGATGCCCGGAAGATTGCCGGAGATTTGCTCACTCGCGGAAAAGAACTCGGCCGCCGCGGTTTTCACGCACAGGTAAAAGTGACGCCGCAATCCACGCTGCTTTTCCTGGATGTCGAAGGCAAACGCGAGCCGGTCCGCGGAAAAAGCGGCGATTTTTTCGCCGGCTCGCTGCGCCTGAGCGGGGTGGAATTTCTGCGCATCATCGAGAGCGAACCGCAGCGGCTCAGCGCCGGCGTGCTTCTTCGCCCGGTGCTTCAGGACTCCATTTTGCCTACGGCAGCTTACATCGGCGGTCCGGCTGAAGTTGCGTACATGGCACAGGCGCAAATCGTTTATCGGCGTCTTCTCGGGCGCATGCCAGCCATTCTGCCGCGCGCCAGCTTTACGCTCGTGGAACCGAGCGTGGCCCGAGCTCTGAACAAGTACGGGCTTGAAATCCGTGACGTTTTTCGGGGGCGCCAGCAACTGCGTCGAAAAATGGAAGCGCGGTATTTGCCCGGCGCTCTTACGGCACGATTTTTGCGCGATGAGAAGGCGCTGCATAAAATCCTGAGCGGCTACGTGAAGCCGCTTGGCGCTCTCGACAAAACTCTGCTGGGTGCGCGCGGTACTGCGGAGAAAAAAATTTTATACCAGTTCGAAAAATTGCGCCGCAAGGCGGGTCGCGCACGGAACGAACGCGAAGGCGTGCTGGACCGACACGAAGCCGAAATCCTAAGCGCGCTTTTTCCACGGCACGGCTTGCAGGAGCGGACGTTGAATTTCTTGCCGTTCCTCGCGCGCTATGGCATGGAACTGTTTGCTGGCTTGGAGCGCGCCGCCGAAGCCTCGTGCGACGGCCATCGTATCATCGCCTTGTAGTGCGGAATTCCGGCAGCGGCCCGCGCATGTTAAAATCGCAAAGCTTTGCACCTGTTTGCGGAGAGGAACGTCGCTTCGAAGGAACATCTCATGAAACTGACGCCGGGAAAATTGAAGGGCCTGCAGAAAGTCTCGACCTCCGCGGGAGTCATCGCCGCCGCCGCCATGGATCAGCGTGGCTCCCTGCGCAAAGCCATCGCCAAAGAAAAGGGGATTGACCCGCACGCCGTCACGCCCGAAATGATGTCGGAATTCAAGCAGGCGGTTGTGCGCGTACTCACGCCGCACGCCAGCGCTATTTTGCTCGACCCCGAGTACGGCTTGCAGCCTTCACGCTGGCGCTCGGCAAACGCCGGTTTGCTGCTCGCCTACGAAAACAGCGGATACGACAACACGCGTCCCGGTCGTTTGCCTGATCTGCTCGAAAACTGGTCCGTGCGCCGGCTCAAGGAGGCCGGCGCGGACTGCATCAAGATCCTGCTGTACTACACGCCCTTCGACCCGCCGTCCATCAACGACATCAAGCATGCCTGGATCGAGCGCGTCGGCGCGGAGTGCGCCGGCCAGGATGTGCCCTTTTTTGCGGAATTCGTGGGCTATGACGATAGTATCGACGAAAAGAGTCTCGACTACGCGCGTAAAAAGCCTGATATCGTCACGCGCAGCATGGAAGAATTTTCCAAGCCGCAATATGGCATCGACGTTCTCAAAGTTGAAGTTCCGGTGAACATGACCTTCGTCGCCGGCACGCCTTCGTGCAAGGGCGAATTCGCCTATACCAGGGATCAGGCCAAAGATCATTTTCGCCGCGCCGCCGCAGCCGCGAAAAAGCCATTCATCTATCTCTCCGCTGGCGTAAGCAACGACACCTTCGTCGAAACTCTCGAACTTGCCGGCGAAGCGGGCGTGAATTTCTCCGGCGTTCTCTGCGGCCGCGCCACCTGGAAAGACGGCGTGCCAGTGTATGCGAAACAGGGCCTTAGCGCTTTTCAAGAATGGCTTGAGGGTCAGGGCGTGAAGAACATCGAAAACGTGAACCGCGCTCTCCGGGCGGCCAGGCCGTGGTATGGATTTTACGGCGCGGCGGCTGCCTCGGAGCTCGCCGGAACATGAAAAATGAAAGAAGCGGCCGATTCGCGGGATTCTCGTAAACTCACCGGCGTTATCGAAGTGCAAACGTCGCGGCACACACAAATGAAAAACATCACTGCCGAAGTCGAGCGCGCCGTCGCCGCGGCGGATTGTCAGAGCGGCCTCTGCTGCGTGTATATCCCGCATACCACTGCCGGTGTAATCGTCAATGAAGGTGACGACCCGGACGTTATGCGCGATGTCGAAGCCACATTCGACCGGCTCGTGCCACAATCGAACACCTATCGCCACGCGGAAGGAAACGCCGATTCGCACATTAAAGCGGCCATTGTTGGAAATTCGGTTGTCGTTTTTATCGAAAACGGACGCCTTGCGCTGGGCCGATGGCAGGCGATTTTCTTCTGCGAATTTGACGGGCCGCGCCGCCGCGAGGTGCTCGTGAAAATTATTCCGGATCCAAAGTGACAGCGCTGAGCCGCAATTCGAAATCAAGCGCGCATGTCGGCGTTTACGTCCAGGTGCCCTTTTGCCGGGCGAAATGTACGTACTGCAATTTTTCGACCGGCGTTTTTTCAGACCTGCTGCATTCGCCCTATGTCAATGCCGTCTGCAAGGAAATTCGCGAATCGCCGTCACTGCGTGACGCGAATGCCGACACGATTTACATCGGCGGAGGCACGCCGAGCCTGCTCCATCCCGAAGACATTTCGCAAATCCTCGCCGCAATTCGCGAATCGTATGGCGGGAACTGGCAAGAAGTCACTCTGGAAGCCGATCCCGAAACCATCACTACCGAAAAGGCGCGCCATTGGCGTTCCGTCGGCGTCAATCGCATCAGCATGGGCGTGCAATCGTTTTGCGACGCGGAATTGCGGGCCGCAGGCAGAATGCACCGCCCAGACGATGTCTATCGCGCAAATGAAATTCTCCGCCAATCGCAATTTGCAAATGTCAGCATGGATCTGATCGCCGGCCTTCCCCATCAGACCCGCGAAAGCTGGACCGCGTCCCTCCGCGAATTGATCGCCCTTCGTCCCGAGCACGTTTCCGTGTATCTGCTCGAGGTGGACAATGGCAGCCGCCTCGGCCGTGAAATTCTGCATGGCGGTCAAAAATATTCCGCGGCAGCCGTTCCCACGGACGACGACATGGCCGATTTCTACGAATTTGCTTGCGTGGCACTCCGCGATGCGGGATATGACCATTACGAAATTTCCAACTGGGCTCTTCCGCACCGTTCCTCCCGCCACAATCTGAAATACTGGCGTCGCGAGCCTTATCTCGGATTCGGCGCCGGCGCTCACTCGTTCGACGGCGCCAGGCGCTGGGCGAATCTTCGCGAGCCGGCGGCGTACGCAAGCGCGGTCCGGGAGCGTAACTGCGCAATCGAGTCTGAAGAGATGGTTACGCCTGCACAGGCGCGCGAAGAAGAATTTTTCCTCGGCTTGCGCGAGCTTGCGGGAATCCATTTGGAGCGTTTGCCTGGCGAACTCGATGCCGGCACTTCTGCGCGCATTGAGAAATTGTCCCGCGATGGCCTGCTGGAGCGCGACGGCGATCTCATTCGATTGAATCCTGCTAAACTGACCATCTCGAACGAGGTGTTTGTCGAGCTGCTCGGCTAATCTCCAAGATGCGAGGCGAAATGTACGACGCAACAGATTCAAACGGCCGGAGCGACGCAGCCGTGGATTTGCGCAGCGACACTGTAACGCGCCCCACTCCGTCCATGCGCCGCGCCATGGCTGAAGCGCAGGTCGGCGACGACGTTTACGGCGAAGATCCCACCGTAAACCTGCTGCAGGCGCGCGCCGCAGAAATTTTTGGGCGCGAGGCGGCGCTCTTCGTTCCGAGCGGTTCCATGGGGAATTTGCTGGCCATCAAATCCTGGACGCAGCCCGGCCTTGAAGTCATTTGCGAACAGCGCGCGCACGTCAATCAGTACGAACTTGCTTCCATGTCTGCGATTGCCGGATGCTTTCCGCGTCCTGCATTTGCGGAAGATGGAATCCTAACCTGGCCCATGGTCGAGTCGCTGATCCGCCCAAAACATTATCATTATTCTCAGACCGGCCTTATCGCCCTCGAAAACACGCACAACATGGCAGGCGGCACAATTTATCCGCCGCATATTGCCGAAGAAATCTGCGACCGGGCGCACCAGGCGGGACTGCGCGTGCATCTCGACGGGGCGCGCATTTTTAACGCCGCTGTGGCGACCGGCAAAAGCGTGTATGAACTGACGCGGAAATTCGATTCCGTGATGTTCTGCCTCTCGAAGGGACTCGGCGCGCCGGTGGGCTCCATGCTCGTCGGCTCGCACGAATTTATCGAGAAGTCCCACATCTACAGAAAAATGCTCGGCGGCGGAATGCGCCAGGTGGGCGTGCTTGCCGCTGCGGGGCTGGTCGCTCTCGAAGAATCGCCGAAAATCCTGCATCGCGACCATGAAAACGCAAAATATCTCGCCCAAGCCCTCGCGCAAATTCCCGGCATCCAGGTGGACCCGAAAAAAGTCGTCACCAACATTGTGATCTTCGGCGTCGGGGAAACCGGCAAAACCGCCGCCGAGATTTCCACCGAGTTCGGCAAGCGCGGCGTGCTCGCCGGCGCCACCGACCAGTTTCATATCCGTATGGTTACGCATTATGATGTGAACCGTGCGAAAATCGAGCGCGCCATTTCTACTGTGCGCGAAGTTTGCGGAGCCCTTGAGGCGCACGCACGCGTAAAATGAAGAGTTCAACTTATTGTTGCGAGGTTGCGTGGATTTTTCTCTGACAGATGAACAGCAGCACCTTCGGCGGACCGTGCGGGAATTTGCCGAAGGCGAAATTGCTCCGCACGTGATGGAGTGGGACGAAGGTTCCAAATTTCCGCAGGAAATCATCCCGCAGCTCGGCGACCTCGGCCTTCTGGGCGTCATTTTTCCCGAAAAATACGGCGGCGCAGGCCTCGGCTATTTGGAATATTCTATCGTCATTGAAGAACTCGCGCGCGTGGATGGCTCTATCGGCCTCATCGTCGCCGCGCACAATTCTCTGTGCTCAAATCACATTTACAAATTCGGCAGTGAAGCCCAGAAGCAAAAGTATCTTGTCCCGCTTGCGCAGGGGAAAAAGCTCGGCTGCTGGTCGCTCACCGAACCGGGTGCGGGCTCGGATGCCGGCGGCACGCGCACCGTCGCTGTTAAAGACGGCGGCGCCTGGGTGCTCAATGGAGCAAAAACATTCACCACCAATGGTCACTATGCCGATGTCTGCGTAGCCATGGCGGTCACGGACCCCGCCAAAAAACAGCACGGCATTTCGGCCTTCATCATCGAAAAGGGTACGGCCGGTTTTCGCCCGGGCAAGAAAGAAAACAAGCTCGGCATGCGCGCCAGCGATACTTCCGAAGTGATCTTCAGCGATTGCCGCGTTTCCGCCGAGAATCTCCTCGGCGCGGAAGGCGATGGCTTCATTAACAGCCTGCAGGTCCTCGACGGCGGCCGGATTTCCATCGCTGCGCTTGCGTTGGGCATGGCCCAGGGCGCCTACGAAGCCGCGGTGAAATACGCGAAGCAGCGCAAGCAATTCGGCAAAACGATCAGCGAATTTCAGGCCATTCAGTTCAAGCTCGCCGACATGGCGACCGAAATCGATGCGGCGCGCCTGCTCGTCTGGCAGTCCGCGTTTCTCGCGGATCGCTCCCTTCGCGAAGACGCGGGCCTTCGCTTTACGCGCGAATCCGCCATGGCCAAGCTATTCGCTTCCGAAGTCGCCGTGCGCGTTGCCGAACAGGCCGTGCAAATCTTTGGCGGTTACGGTTTCATCAAGGACTATCCCGCTGAAAAATATTATCGTGACGTGAAGCTCTGCACCATCGGCGAAGGAACCAGCGAAATTCAGCGGCTGGTCATTGCGCGCCAGCTTTTGGGCAAAGGTTAGTCCGCGCGATGCCTGCTCAATCGGTGACCAATCCCGCCTCCGTAACGCCCCGCGAAATTGACCCATGGGCCGAGCAGATCCGTGCCGGAGACATCCGCGCGATTTCGCGCGCCATCAGCGAAATCGAAAATCGTTCTGCGCTCGCCGAGCGCCTGCTCCGGCAGCTTTTCCCGTACACCGGAAAATCCTACTGTGTGGGCGTTACCGGCGCGCCCGGCACGGGCAAAAGCACGCTTGTCGACCGCATGGCCGCGCATTACCGCGCCCGGCAGCAAACCGTCGGCGTCATCGCTGTCGACCCTTCCAGCCCATTCACCGGCGGCGCAATTTTGGGTGACCGCATTCGCATGCAAGGGCACGCCTCCGACGCCGGCGTTTTTATTCGCTCCATGGCCACGCGTGGCTCGCTCGGGGGGCTCTCGCAAGCGGTCGGCGACGCGGCGCTGCTCCTCGATGCCGCCGGCAAAAAGTATGTGCTGATTGAAACTGTCGGCGTCGGCCAGGGCGAAGTCGAAATCGCCCGACTGGCGGATTGCACTTTGGTCGTCCTCGTTCCCGGGATGGGCGATGATGTGCAAAATTTGAAAGCCGGCGTGATGGAAATTGCCGATATTTTCGTGCTCAACAAAGCCGATCGCGAGGGAGCGGACCGTTTCGAGCAGCAACTTCGGGCGATTCTGCAACTCGTTCCGGAGCGCGACGGCTGGAAGCCGCCGATTGTCCTGACCATCGCTACCGAAAACCAGGGCATGGACGAGCTTGCCCGCCAAATCGAGCGCTTTCGCGCCCACGGCGCCGACCAGCGCGCAAAAAATTCGCGCGACGCGGCGCTTTGGAAGGATCGCATCATCAATCTTCTCCGCGAGCAGTTGACCGCGCGCCTGCTGCAAAAAATCGCCGCCGGCGGCGCGCTCGATCGCTTCGCAGCAGAAGTTTCGGAGCGCCGCCGCGATCCGTATTCTGTTGTCGCGGAAATTCTACAAAATACTGGACTGGAGGATTCGCATTGAGACTGGGAGACCTGGAATTTCTCGTTTTGAACGACGGTACGCTGCGCCTCGACGGTGGCGCCATGTTCGGCGTGGTGCCCAAACCCATGTGGGAGAAGAAAGCGCCCTCCGACGAGCGCAATCGCATCGTTCTCGGCATGAATTGCCTGCTCATTCGCGCCGCGCGCAAGAATATTCTCGTCGAGACTGGCGCCGGCGATAAATGGGACGCCAAACGCCGGGACATTTACGCCTTCGAAGGCTCGCCGCGCCTTCCCGAGCAGCTCGAACAGCACGGCGTGAAGGCGTCCGACGTGGATTTCGTCATCAACACGCATCTCCATTTCGATCATTGCGGATGGAACACGAAATTCTCCGGCGGCACCGCGCGTCCCACTTTTCCCAACGCGAAGTACGTCGTTCAGCGCCGCGACCTCGAGCACGCCAAAAATCCCACCGAGCGCGACCGCGCCAGTTTCATTCTCGAAAATTATTTGCCCGTGGAAGACGCAAAACAGTGGGAGCTTCTCGACGGTGAGAAGCAAATCGTTCCGGGAGTGACCGTCTTCCCCGTGCCCGGCCACACCCATGCCATGCAATGCGTCAGGCTCGAAGGCGGCGGCAAAACCGCGATTTTTCTCGCTGACCTCGTTCCTACCACCGCGCATTTGCCGCTCGCGTGGATTATGGGATTCGATCTTTTCCCGCTGACCACGCTCGAAAACAGAAAGAAAATTCTCCCGCAGATCGTACAGCATCGCTGGCTCGCGCTTTTTGCCCACGATACATCCGTGCGCGCCGCATACTTGCACGAACGCAACGGAGATTTTGAACACGAACCGGTCAGCGTGGATTAGTTTTCCTGCAACCTAGCGCCGGCTCATATCCTCTTCGCGAAAGGATGAATCAGTGAAAAAACGCGCCACGGACCGCCGCCGCAATCCCCAGGCCGCCGTTGGAATCATCGGCGGCAGCGGCCTCTACGCCATGGCCGGACTCACCGATACGCGCCAGGTGCGGGTGAAAACTCCCTTCGGCGATCCTTCCGACACGCTGATGCTCGGAACGCTCGAAGGCCGCCGCGTCGCATTTCTCGCGCGTCACGGTCGCGGTCATCGCATTTCACCCGGCGAAATCAATTACCGCGCGAATATCTATGCCATGAAGTTTCTCGGCGTCGGCGAAATTTTGTCCGTGAGCGCCGTCGGCTCTCTGCGCGAGGATTTGCATCCTCTCGAATTTTTAATCGTCGACCAGTTTTTCGACCGCACCCGCGGCCGCATTTCGACTTTTTTCGGTGGCGGCATCGTTGCGCATGTCGGATTTGACAGGCCCACCTGTCCGCGTCTTTCGCAGTCCGTCCTCGCCGCGTGCGAACGGGCTGGCGTCACCGCGCACAAATCCGGAACCTACGTTTGCATGGAAGGCCCGCAGTTTTCCACCCTCGCCGAATCCTGCGCCTATCGCAAAATGGGGTTCGACGTCATCGGCATGACCAATTTGACCGAGGCCAAACTCGCTCGCGAAGCCGAAATCTGCTACGCCTCCATCGCCATGATTACCGATTACGATTGCTGGCATCCGTCGCACGATTCCGTCACCGTGCCCGACATCATCGGCAACCTCAACAAAAATACCGCCAACGTTCAGAAAGTTCTCTGCCAAGCGCTTCGCTCGCTCGATTCCGCTCGCGACTGCAAGTGCGGCTCCGCGCTCGCGCATGCGATTCTCACCGATCGCAAAATGATTCCCGCTTCCGCCAGGCGTCATCTGGGCTTGCTCATCGCAAAATACATTTCCTGACGAGGAGAATTTCCGCATGCCCTTGCTCGTGGTCGGTTCCGTTGCGTTCGATGCGCTGCAAACTCCCTTCGGAAGCGCCGATCGCACTCTCGGCGGCGCGGCCACCTATTTTTCTCTGGCCGCAAGCCTCTTTGCTCCGGTGCGCCTGGTCGCCGTGGTCGGCGAGGATTTCGGCCCTGCCGAAGAAGCCGTTTTCGCGGGACGCAAAATTGATTTGCGCGGGCTGGAACGCGCCCCGGGCAAAAGTTTCTTCTGGGCCGGCCGCTACAGCGATGATTTGCGTACCCGCGAAACGCTCACCACCGAATTGAACGTTTTCGCCTCCTTCCAGCCCAAATTGCCCGAGCCGTACCGCGATTCCGAATTTGTTTTTCTCGGCAATATCGATCCCACACTCCAGCGCCGCGTTTTATCGCAGATGCGCCGCCGCCCAAAGCTCGTCGCCCTGGACACCATGAATTACTGGATCTCCGGCGCTTCTCAGGAGCTCGCCAAGACTCTTCGCCTGATTGATGCGCTGCTCATCAACGACGAAGAGGCCGTGCAGCTCGCCGGCGAACACAACCTTCTCCGCGCAGCTCGCCGCATTTTTTCCATGGGCCCCAGGACCATCGTCATCAAGCGCGGCGAATACGGCGCCATGCTTTTTCATCGCCACGGGATTCTCGCCGTTCCCGCCTATCCTCTCGAAAATGTTTACGACCCCACCGGCGCCGGCGATAGTTTCGCCGGAGGCTTCATGGGCTTCATCGCCAGGCGAAAAAAAATCGATCCCTCTTCGCTTCGCGCCGCCATGGTCTACGGCTCGGTGCTCGGCAGCTTCGCTGTCGAGAAGCTCGGCATCGAGCGCCTGCGCTCTCTGAAAGCGCGCGAGGTGCAAACCCGCGCGCGCGCCCTCGTGCGCATGACGAACATTCGCTTGTGAAACGCGTGCCGTCTGGAGTGCAGCAGTGAAAGATCCCTGCGTGGCTTCGTCGCGTCTTTTTGCGTTTTGATTCCGTCCGCCACCATGAACTAATCGGTCGCGTCTTTGCTCCTCGCGCTGGACGTGCCCGTCAAATTTTTCTATCCTCGATTTCGGCCCATGCCGCTCGCTCTAAAGCCGCCTCCGCTCGAATCCCGAGACGCCGTGCGTGTGGTCGCTCCCGCAAGTCCCGTCGAAGAGGACGCTTTGCGCCGCGGCTGCGCCGAACTCGAACGCCTCGGGCTTCAGCCCAGATGGGATCCGCGCGTCCTTGCGCGTCAGGGATATTTCGCCGGTTCTCCAGAGGAGCGGCTGGCCAAATTGCTTATGGCTCTCGAAGAAGGCTCTTCGCGTGCAATCTTCTGCGCTCGCGGCGGATATGGCTCCGCCTACCTGTTGGACCGTTTCGAGCCGCGCCGCATCAAAGCGCCGAAAGCGTTCGTCGGTTTCAGCGATGTCACCGTGCTGCAGCTTTTTTTATGGCGCAAGAAAAAGTGGGTTACGTTTTACGGCCCGATGATTGCCGCCGGGCTCGACCGGGGCGCGAACGTCGCCGGCGGCTACGATTCCGAATCGTTCGAACAGGCCCTCAAGCAGTCGAGCCACGGCTGGAAGCTCGATCTTGGCGGCGAAACCATGGCTTTTGGAGCGGCCGATGGCCTTCTTCTCGGCGGCTGTCTCACTCTTGTCGAAGACACCCTCGGCACGCCCTGGGAGATCGAAACGCGCGGCGCCATTTTGCTCCTCGAGGATTGCGGCATGAAGCCCTATCAAGTTGATCGGGCGCTCCTGCATCTGCGCCAGGCGGGAAAATTCGCCGGCATCCGCGCCGTTCTTCTCGGCGAATTTCCGCAATGCGATCCTCCCGCGGGCAGTCCGACGGTTCGCGAAGTTTGCGAGCGCATTTTCGGTCCGCTCAAAATTCCCGTCGTCTGGGCCGCGCCCATCGGCCACACGCCTCGCGCCATGCTCACAATTCCTCTCGGCGTCCGCGCCAGGCTCGTCGCGCAGGGAACGGGTTGCCTGGAAATTTTGGAACCGGCCTGCAAACCCGCCGAAAACGTCATCGCCGCGCAAGGAGGAAGAATACGCCGCTCCTGAAGCAATCTCTCGAACGCATTCATCTGCTCGGCATTGGCGGCGCGGCTATGGCTCCGCTCGCCGGAATGCTCAAGGAACGCGGCTTCACCGTCACCGGCTCCGATGCCAATGTCTATCCGCCTGCGTCCACTCTGCTTTCTTCGCTCGGCATTCCGTGGAACGAAGGCTTTCGCGCGGAGAATTTGTCGCCCGCTCCGGATCTGGTCGTCGTCGGCAACGCCCTATCGCGCGGCAATCTCGAACTGGAGGCCGCTCTCGACGCCAAAATTCCTTACTGGTCCATGCCGCAAACTCTCGAGGAATTATTTCTGCCCGGCCACACTTCCATCGTGATCGCGGGAACGCACGGCAAGACCACCACCACCGCGATGCTTGCCTGGATTCTCCACGTCGCCGGCAGAAAGCCCGATTTCCTCGTCGGCGGCGTCCTTCCCAATTTCGGCGAACGTAGCTACGGCCTCGGCGGAGGCGATGAGTTCGTTATCGAGGGCGATGAATACGATTCCGCCTATTTCGACAAGCAGCCCAAGTTTCTTCATTACCGTCCGGACGAATTGATTCTCACTTCGCTCGAATTCGACCATGCCGACATCTACGAAAATCTCGCCGCCATCGAACTTCAGTTTCGCCGCCTCGTGAATCTCGTTCCCCGTCGCGGCAAAATCTTCGTCTGGGGCGACGCGCCGAATCTCGTCGCCGTCGCCGCCAAGGCTTTTTGTCCCGTCGAAACCTACGGCCTCACGCCGCAAAGGGACTGGTATGCCGGGGACATCGAATGGCGCGACGCCCTGACGCATTTTCGCGTCGTGCATCGGGGCAGGGAAGTCGCGCGCATTCGCATGGCGCCTGCCGGCAAGCACAACGTGATGAACGCCCTTGCGTGCGTCGCTCTGGCTTTCCAGCGCGGCGTCGCGCGCGAAGCCATCGAAGAAGCGCTCGCTGAATTTCAAAACGCGCGCAAGCGCATGGAAATTAAAGCCGACGCCGGCGGCATTTTGGTCGTGGAAGATTTCGCGCATCATCCGACGGCCATCCGCATGACCATCGAGGCCGCTCGTTCGATGTGGCCGAATCGCCGCCTGTGGGTGGCTTTCGAGCCGCGCTCCAATACCATGCGTCGTCGCATCTTCTCCGGCGCGCTTGCCGATTCGCTCGCCTTGGCCGACGCCGTCTTGCTCGGCCCCGTCAATCGGGCGCAATTGCTTTCCGACGAAGAACGCCTCGACCCGGGGCAAGTCGCCGCATCCATTCGCGCCCGAGGCAAAACCGCGGAGTCATTTGCCTCTGCCGCCGAAATCAACGAATATTTAGCGGCGAAACTTTCGCCCGGAGACCTCGTGCTCGTGATGTCCAATGGCAGTTTCGACGGACTTTCCTCCCTGCTGAAGCAGAGCCTGCAAACGCGAGCGCCGGTCCACAGATGAGCCCATGAGAATTTCAACGCGCTGCATTCGAAGATTCACGTTTCTGCGCTCCACAATGTTGCATGCAAAAATCAGGGAACCGCGGTCATTTCTGCGTTGCGCGGCGGCATTTGTTTTCTTTGTCGCGGTGCTGCCGTGCGCGCCGAATGCCGGCGCGGCGATTCGTTACGCGATTTCTCTGGCGCAGCCGGACCAGCACATTTTTCACATCACCATGCACGTGTCCGATGTCGGCCGCAGCCTGATCGTGGCCATGCCCGCGTGGAACGCCACTTACGACATTCGCGATTTTGCCTTTCGCGTCACCGAGGTGCAGGCATTCGCCGGCGAGGAACCCGGAAAGGGCGCCGCATTACACATCGAGAAGCTCGACAAACAAACCTGGAAAATTTCCAGCCCGTTGGCCGGTAAAAAGCTCGGCAATGTAACCATCACGTACGATGATTTCTGGAATTCCCCGGGGCCGTTTTCCTCGCAGCTCAATTCGCAGCACGCCTTTTTGAATCTCGCCGAAGTTCTCTTCTACATTCCCGCGCGCCGCGGCGAGCAATCTGAAGTGAGCTATACAAATCTTCCGTTAAATTGGCGCGTGGCCCAGGAATTGCCCGGTGACGGCGGCGGAAACAGTTTTGTCGCTTCCGGTTATGATTCGCTCGTAGACGCGCCCGCGGAAATCGGCGTTTTCAAGGAATTTCAATTCCGTGAAGGCCCCGCCAACTACCGCGTGGTCGTTGATGGCATGAATTGGGACGAAAGCGATTTGCGCTCCACTCTTCAGAAAATCGTCGCTTACGAAACTGGCCTGATGCGCAACGTACCGTACAAACAGTACACGTTCTTTTTTCACTTCGGCCCGTACTCCGAGGTGGGTGGCGGCGGAATGGAGCATTCCTACTGCACGGCTATCGCGCTTCCTTCAGCGGCGATGGTCGGGGACGTCGCGGCCCATGAGTTCTTCCATCTGTGGAACGTCAAGCGCATCCGTCCGCAGACTTTGCAGCCCGTGGACTACGCCAAGGAAATGTGGACCCGCGCCCTGTGGTTCGCCGAAGGCGTCACCAGCACGTATGCCGCGTTCACCATGGTGCGCACGGGACTCTGGTCGCACCGGCAGTTTTATGACGACCTCGCCCGCCAGTTCACGGCGCTGGAAGCGCGCCCCGCTCATTTGTGGCAGAGTGCGGAAGAATCGAGCCTCGACACCTGGCTCGACAAATACAGCTATTACGATGAGCCGCAGGTTTCGATTTCCTATTACAACAAAGGCCAGATTCTCGGTGTGCTGCTGGATCTGGCGATTCGCGACGCCACGGACAATCGCAAGTCGCTGGACAGTGTGATGCGCGCGATGGATCGCGACTACGCCATGCGCGGCCGCTTCTACGACGACAGCAAAGGCGTCGAGCAGGAAGTCGAAAAGGTTTCCGGCCGCAGCTTCAAGAACTTTTTCGCCGATTATGTCGCCGGCACAAAGGAAATTCCATACGACAAATTTCTGAACGTCGCCGGTTTGCAAACGCAAGCGCAGCCGCGCCAAATCGCCGCCCTGGGCTTCGAAATTTCGCGCGGTATCGGGCAGCCGCCGCAAATCTCCTCCGTCGAACCCGGCAGCGGCGCGGCGCAGGCCGGAGTGAAATCCGGCGACGTCCCGCTCGAGCTCGATGGCCGGCCTTTTGGCCGCGGCGTGATGCGCTTTCTTTACCAGGCTCCGCCGGGAACAACAGTCACCCTGCGCGTGCAGCGCAACGGCGCGGAAAAGGAATTTTCGTTTCCGCTCGCCTCGCAGACGGTGCGGACCTACTCGATTTCTGAAATTCCCAATCCGACCGCGCGCCAGTTGCGCATCCGCGAAGGCATGCTTCGAGGCGCGAACAATTGATGCTTCCTTTCGCGCCTTCCATTCCGAGCGCCGACCGCAGCGATGATTTCGCTGTTTCTTGCGCGGCGACTGCGCTATTGCCGCGCGACTTCTTGCCCGCCGCGAATTCGAGATTCGTCTCCGGCGCGGCCGCTTCGGCTTGGAAGGAAATCATTGTTTGTTTCGCGGGCGCTGTTTTGTTTTTTGTGCGATCCAGCATTTCCAATTCGCGTCTGTGCGAAAAATGATTCGCACCCTCCTTGGCGTGGCGTCCCTTTCCCTTTTCATCATCCTTGTGGGGCTTCCCGTCATCGCGTATTCGCTTGCGACCGGCACGAGCGAGGTTTTATATCGCTGGGGCCGCTGGGGCATCGGCGTGGCGATGCGCCTGGCCGGAGTGCGCGTCCGCGCCGAGGGCCTCGAAAACATTCCCGGCGGCGTTTGCATTTTTGCGGCGAATCACGTCAGCAATTTGGACCCGCCGGCCGCGCTCATTGCCGTGCCGCGGCGAATTTCGTTCTTGGCCAAGCAGGAAATTTTCAAAGTGCCGGTGGTGCGCACCGCTTTGCGCCTCGGCAAAATCGTTCCTGTGGACCGTGCCAATCTGGAAGCGGCAATTTCCAGCATTGACCACGCCGTGAGCATTCTTCGCGAAGGCATTTCCTTTTTCGTCTTTCCGGAAGGCACGCGCAGCCGCGACGGGCGCCTGCGACCATTCAAAAAAGGCACATTTGTGATGGCCATTCAGGCTGGCGTGCCGGTGGTGCCGGTTTCGATTCTCGGCAGCGGCGAGCGCATGCGCAAGGGCTCGGTTGCCACTATCCCCGGGGAAATCGTGCTGCGCTTCGGCGCGCCGATTGAGAGCCGGGCATACAACGTTGAGCAGCGCGAGGAGCTGCTGGCGCGCGTGCAATCCGCCGTGGCCGCCGGCTTGCAGGAACAATCCCGCTAACGCCTCACAATTTCTTGCCTTGGTACGTACACAAGTAGTGCTATCATTCGACCATTGCCTCGGCGGGAGAGCAAATGGGCGGTCCAGGGCCGGGCCACAAGTCAGAGAAGGCAAGAAGATCGCAGCGGGCGAATATCGCCAGGGCGCTCGCCGCGGCGCCTCCGCTCCTGCCTTGGCGCAGCGGCATCGAGTCAAGGCTCATCGAACAACTGGTCTGGCAGTGGTGGCTCACCACTCGCGCTCCGAATCAACTGCTCTCTTCCACTCAAAACCAGTCGCCCTTCGCCTCCGCCATTCCTTCGGGAGCCCGCGCACCGCGCTTCGCTCCGCCCAATCCCAAGCCCCCGCGCACCTCTTGGCGCAAGGTTCCCGTGGGCCCTGACCACCCGTGGCCTCTGTTTCACGTAGCCCGCCTACTGGGCGTCAGTCACACCTGGATCTACACGCTCATCAAGCGCTTCAAAGCGGATCCTGACCGCTTCCGCAGGCGCATGGCCGCCTTTGCTCCAGCCACCTACGACAAGCTGCTCCAGGCCCGTGAAGAAACGCGCCGCCAGCGTGGTTTAGGCTGGCTCCGGCCACCCATTCGTTCCTATCGCATCAAGCGGACCCTCCAGGGCAGGAGAAGGACCCTCGTCGTGCCCACCAAGGCCGAGATGCGCCGCAGGCAAGGCTTGCCTCCTATACCGTGGCTGCGGCCAATTGACGTCCCCTACGCCGATCTGCCCGCCTGGGCCAGAGGCGTACTTCCGCACCTGCACCCAGCCATCGCCCCGCTCTCCCTCCACGCCGACACCGCCCCTCCCGTCCACGTCGGCACGGCGCCCGCGCGTAGAGGCATGATGCCGCCTGCTGCGCCCCATCCCGCCACCCCGCGCCCCGTCCCCTTCGCCTTCCGCCGCCGCCCCCGCTAACCTGCACTCGTAGGGGCGCTCCTTGCTGCGCCCGTCGCGCTCCAACGCGAAACCCGGCGCGCTGGTGGCGCCCTTTTGTGAGCGTTGAAGGGGCATGTGCTCCTTTTCACAAGGGCCAAAAGTGGCCGTTTTGGCGCCCATAAATGACAATAGCCGCCACGAGGCGGCGCGTCTTCTCCCATTTTTGAGCTGCGGCATTTCTATACAATTAACGAAAAGCCAAGAAAACGGCCCTCTATTCAACGGGCTTTGGCGACGGAAATCGCTCGGGCAAGGAGCGAAGCCATGAAGTTCTTGAAGCAAAGTTCGGGCGCAGGTTCCTCGTATCGTCCACGCGCACCACGCGTAGCATCGGACATTAAGAAGCAAGCGGCGTCGTAGAGTCTCTCTCGGACGAGCTTGGTTAAGAGGATTTCATACCGCCTTGCGTACGATGCGGATCTGAACTCTGGAAAAACCTTAAAGTGTGGCTCCTGAGCTCGGACCGGGCTCACCGACCCGAGCGCATGTTCCAAAAGCATCAAATAACCCAACCATGGCCGGGTAGAGGGCTTGAATGCCCCCTCCCTATATGCTGCCCATACATCCGTTGCGCTTCCGATGGCCTCTTCGGTGCGATTGTTATAGTTATTTCCGAATGATCCGACCTGAGACTTAAACTCGATTGCGGCGAGCAGCTGCCCGTCAGAAACGACCAACAAGTCCCATCTCTTCTCGGGGCGATACCAGCCGGGCAGCTCGAGCCTTTTCTCACAGTGAACGTCAGCCCGAGCGAGGCCGTTTTCGCAGAGATAATCGCGCACCAGAGATATGAACCCGTCCATTTGATGGCCGCCAGTGACAGCGGTGCGCGCCCCGGCGTCACGGAGACCGGTCGCAGAGCCTTGTTTCTGCGCCTGCGTTTCGCGAGTGGACCAAAACGCTTTAACCGCCAGGCGAAGACGCTTATCGAGAGCGACGGCGCGCCTCATTCTCTTCGGATGGAAACAACTTTGAGTTCGGTCCTGCGGAAGAGGCTGGACGTTTCGTGAGCGATGCGCTTCTGCGCCAGTGCAAAATAATGATCATCGATTTCGTAGCCAATGCTATCGCGGCCCCATTTCGCGGCAGCGATCGTCGTGGTACCGGTTCCTAGAAATGGGTCCAAAACAGTGTCGCCAACGAAGCTAAACATGCGAATCAACCGCTCCGCTAATTCGAGCGGATATGGCGCAGGATGCTGCCTGGTCGAGGCGCCGGTGATCCCGCTCCAAATTTGCTGGAACCATTTCCCGTGGTTTTCCGCAGAAATGAGACTCAAAATCTTCGCAGAAATACCCGGCGCGCGATAGCCGCCGGGCTTTCGTTCCATCAGGATGAACTCAATATCGTTTTTGACCACTGCGTTCGGCTCATAAGGTTTCCCGAGGAAACCACCGCCGTTTTCGACCTCATACGCCGCATTCGAGATTTTGTGCCAGATTATTGGCGCTAGATTATCGAAGCCCAGCTTCCGGCAGCGTTCCTGAATCGAGGCGTGCAGCGGAACAACAGTATGTCGTCCGCCATTTTCGCGGCGGGACAGGCAAACGTCGCCCACGACGCATATCAGCCTGCCGCCGGGGACGAGCGCGTCGAAGCACTGCCTCCAAATTTTGTCCAGCTCGTTCAGAAAGTGATCGTAATCTTCGATATGCCCAAGCTGGCCGCTTGTCGGCCGATACTCCTTTAGGGTCCAATACGGGGGTGATGTGAGAACGAGATGCACAGTCTCGGGTTGTAACCCCGCCATGTCCCGTGAATCCCTTCTGTACAGGTAGTGCTCTGTTGGGATTCTCTCAATAGCACGCTCGATGAGGCGTACAGATTGCGGGTCCCTCGCCAAGCGTGGAACAGCTGTCTGTAGGTCGCCCAAGTCCTTCAATTCGTGTGGCACGAATGAGCACAGCTCAATATGCTTTGTCCCGCGCAGTTCTTCTGAGGTTTTGCGTTTTGTCGCTAGATGCATGCGTTTTCAGACGCGAAGATAATGGCATGAGACCAAAATGCTTACACGCTGTCAAGTATGGCTCGTCTCTTTTCGCTTGAAGGCGTGCAGCTGGGCGACTTCCTTCTCCAACGCGCGCACAGCGGATTGGAGTTCAGGGAGGCGGCGGCAGACGCCGATGGCGCGGCAACGCGACTCGAGGAGCCGCGGGAACAAGAGAACGAGACGTTTCCGGATCGGCAGGTCCGATTACTGTTGGTTGACGGCTGCGGCGGCGGCCAGCGCCGGCCGCACTTTGCGCATCTGCGCCGCTTCCTTGCTCTTGGGAAAGCGAGCAACGAAATCATCCAGCGCCGCGAGGGCTTCCTTGTCCCGGCCCAATCGAATGAGATCGTCATAGAGCAGCAAGTTCGCGGAAGCGAGTTCCGGGTGAAGTTTGCGCGCGATTTTCAGGTGCGGAAGCGCCCCTGGATAACTTTTCTGGTCATAGAGGAGCCGTCCCATTTCTAATTGAGCAAACCAGCAACTGGGCCCCATACGGATGCTTTTCTCGAACGCCTGTTGAGCCTTATCGGGTTGCCCCTCTTTCACGTACAGGTAACCGTAGTATGCGTAGTTATCCGGACTATCTTTGTCGATGGCCATGGCGCGATGGATGGCTCGCTCAGCCTCGGGAAAGCGTTTCTGGTCAGAGTAAATCACGCTCAGCCGCAAAAAAGCGGGTGCGAGTTGTGGATCGATTCTGACGGCGCTCTTAAAGTTTTTTTCGGCGTCCGATGGCTTACCGCTGTCCATGTTCTTGAGGCCCTTCTCGAACTGCTCTTGCGCCTTGGCGGGAACGGAAACCTTCGCGTACGGCTTGGCGATATTTGCCGTGTTCGCGCTGGGCAGCGGAACCAGAGTGATGGTCACATACGTCCAGTCGCTGGTCACCATCACCAACTTGTTGATCGGCTGGAAACCTTCCACGACGCCGGTGATATTGTAGTTTTGGCCGATGATTGCGCCGGAGAACGAGAAGTCTCCCGACGAGTCGGTCGTCGCGGACTTGACCATTCCTCCGGCGCCTTCAAACTCCAACTGAAGGTAGACGAGGGAAACGGGATCGCCGCCGGGAAGCGTCACCTTGCCCTCTATGGTCGCTTTTTGCTGCGGCGAGCCGTCCAAGCCCCTAGCAGGCTGTTGTTGGGCATGCAGACAAGCGGCGCTCAACAGGACAGAAGCAAGAAGGATAAAACTGTGCTTCATAGTAGCCTTCACCCTGAGTTCACAACCTATTTGAATGGCTAATGACTACTTCATTTATTATAGCATCGAAATGCGTCCACCACCAACCCGAAAAAAAGACGCGAAACAGGTCAGCCTGCGACCATAGGCAGATAGACGTCACAGGGCCGACTCGTCCGGTGAAAATCTTCGCCGCGTTACCGAACCAGGAGGCCGTTCGGGTCAGTGCGCCACTACGGTTCAATAGCCTTGGTTTTTATGCCGCTGGGCCAGGGCGACGGGAATGATGCCAGAGAAAACGGCCCTACCGAGGGCGTCGACGGCTACGGCCGCTCGCGAAGGTGGGCCACTTCTTCTTCCAGAGCGCGGACGGCGCTTTGCAATTCGGGAAGGCGGCGATAGATGCTGGTCGCGCGCAGCCAAATTTTATTTTCGAAGGCGGGCGAGCCGGAATAGATTGCGCCGGCGGGAACGTCGTGGGAAACGGCGCTCTGCGCGGTGAGCACGGCGCCATCGCCGATGTGGAGATGTCCGGCGGCGGCGGATTGTCCTGCCATGATGCAGCGACTGCCAATGATAGAAGAGCCGGCGAGCCCAACCTGTCCGCAGAGGAGCGTGTCTTCGCCGACTTTGCAGGCATGGCCCACCTGCACGAGATTGTCGATTTTGGCGCCGCGCGCGAGGCGCGTTTCGCCGACCGTGGCGCGGTCGATGGCGCTGTTGGCCTGGATTTCGACGTCATCTTCAATGACGGTGACGCCCGCCTGCTGCATTTTGTGCCAGCGGCCGTCCTTTTCGCGTGCGAAGCCGAAGCCGTCGCTGCCGACGACGACTCCGTTTTGGAGAATGACGCGATGACCGATGCGGCAAAATTCACGAACGGAAACGTGACTGTGGGCGAAAAAATCGTCGCCGATGCGGGCACCGCGGTAGATGCTGACCAGGCTGTGCAGGACCGCACGGCGGCCGATGGTTACGTCGTCGTCTATAAAACAGAACGGGCCGATGTGGGCGTCAGGCGGGATCTTAGCGGATTTCGAAATGGCGGCGCTGGGATGAATGCCCGGGGCGTAGCGGGGCGGCTGGTAGAAGAGTTCGATGGCGTATGCGAAGGCGAGGTAAGGGTCGTCGGCGCGGAGCGTGGGCAGGGGAATGCCTTTTTCGTTGCGCCTGACGATGATGGCGGAGGCGCGCGTTTTGCCGGCTTCGGCACGATAACGGCGATTGGAGAGAAAGGTGAGTTGGCCGGGCTGAGCTTCTTCGATGCCCGCGACACCGGTGATTTCGAGATCGGTGTCGCCCTCGAGTTCGCAGTTGAGCCGCGCGGCAACTTCGTGGAGCTTCATGATACACCTCCGGTATCGAATCGCCTCCGGACATTCACAGAAGCGAATGTCGGAGCAGGGAACTGTATATCACGGCGGGCGCTGTTCGGGCGCGTTTACCAGCGAGAGAGACTATTCGTCGAAAAGCTTGGACTGTGATTCGGCGGCAGGAGGCGCGCCGCGGCGGCGCGGGACGCCGACCACTCCAAGGACAATGACCTCGGTGACGGCGGCGCGGGGGACGAAAATCCAGAGCGTATTGCCGTGAAGATCGGGCGGCGTGAGGCGCAAGCCCTGTTCGGCGATTTCGGCGAGATTGTTGGGGACGATTCCTTCGAGAGAATCTCTGTCGCGAAACAGGCAGCGCACCCAGAGGCCTTGCAATTTGGGGCGACTGAGAAAGGTCTTGCGGTCGGAGAGATGGCCGTTGGTAAATTCGCGGACGAAATGAATTGCTTTGACCTTCGACAGATCGAAAGTGATGAGTTCGCCGTCGCTGGTGAGCAGTTCGACGGAATCGGCGCGGCCAAGCGCGGCGGGATTCAAATAAGCGTGCAGGGGCAGGCCTTCAAAAAGGATTACGGCGGCCTTCTTGTGCGTGCCACTGCCGGTGGATTTTGGTTTCACGGGCTGGGCGCCTCGCCGCTGTGCCGGAAAGCTGTTGCGAAAGGTGCGGAGGTATGCTATTGTAGCGCGCGATGATTGTCAAGTCGCTGTTTCTAAAAGGTTTAGAGATGGGGCGACACTGAGAGATGGAAGAGGGCAGATTTCCCCGCCTGATCGTTGTAGTTTCCGTACCTTATCTCGTTACAAATATGACATTTAGAAGTGGCGGACCGCGCCCGGAGGCATGGCTGAGGTCTTGGGACGAGGCAGCCGGCGGACCGAGGGTCTCGTATACCTTATGGATGGCGTAATCAGCGCATTCCTAAATTATTTGCGGGTGGAAAAGGGGCTCTCGCAGAACACCGTGGTGGCGTACGGCCGGGATCTGGAGAAGTTCCGGAAATTTGCTGCGGAGCGAGGGCAAAAACTGGAAGAAGTGACGCGAGATCAACTGGTTGATTTTTTGAGTACGCTTTATCGGTCGGGGCTGGACAGCCGGTCGGTGGCGCGGCACCTGGTGTCGTTGAGGAATTTTTTCCGGTTCGCACAAATTGAGGGATTTGTCGCCGAGGATCCGGCGGCGCTGGTGGAGACGCCGCGATTTCGGATGCGGCTGCCGAGGCATTTAAGCGTGGAGGAAGTGAACCGGCTGCTGGCGCAACCGGATCTTACGAATCCGGTCGGAATGCGCGACCGGGCGATGATTGAGCTGCTGTACTCGGCGGGGCTGCGCGTTTCGGAGCTGGTGAATTTGCGGGTATCGGATTTGCAATTGGAGCAGGGATTTGTGCGGTGCATCGGGAAGGGCGACAAGGAGCGGCTGGTTCCGATGGGAAAGTCGGCGATAGCGGCGCTGCGGGAGTATTTGGAGGGGGCGCGGCAGGCGCTTTCGGAGAGGGCGGAGGCTTCGTCGTATCTGTTTCTGAACCGCTTCGGCGAGCGCATCAGCCGGGTGGGATTCTGGAAAAAACTGGCGGCGTACGGGCGTCAGGCGGGTTTGCGGATGAAATTGAAACCGCACATGCTGCGGCACAGTTTCGCGACGCATCTGCTGGAGCGGGGCGCGGATTTGCGGTCGGTGCAACAGATGCTGGGACACGCGGACATAGCGACGACGCAGATCTATACGCACGTGATGAAGGACAGACTGAAGGAGATTTACAAGCAGCATCATCCACGGGCTTAGGGCCCGGCAAGCGGCGCGAGAGCGAGGACGCGGGGAAGGCGAGCAGGCGCCGCCGGATGCGGAGAGCGTTCATGCCTGACTACATCTACCTTTTGGAAAGCCGGCTGTCTCCGGAGCAACGCGCGACGCTGCTGCGGGTGCAGGAACTGGCGCGGGCGCAGGAGTCGAATATTTATTTGAGCGGCGGCGCGGTGCGCGATTTGATTTCGGGAATGTCGCTGCGGGATCTGGATTTCACGATTGAAGGAAATCCGCAGCGGATGGTGCGCGAGTTGGAAAAAGGCGGGGCGCGGGTGATTGCGGAAGAGGAAAAACTGCGCGAGTACGAGATGATCTTTGCGGGGGATGTGGACGGTTCGATCGGCGCGGCGCGGGACGAGCACTATCCGCGGCCGGGCGCGAAGCCGGAGATACGCTGGTCCACGATTATGGAGGATTTGCGGCGGCGCGATTTTTCCATCAATGCCGTGGCGATATCGCTGAATCCCGCGTCGCGCGGTTTGCTGCTGGATCCCACAAACGGGCTGGCGGATCTGGAGCGGCGCGAAGTGCGCGTGCTTTCGATTCATTCGTTCACGAATCAGCCGGCGCGGCTGCTGCGCGCAACGCGATTTTGCGCGCGAATGAATTTTCAGATGGAGACGCGGACGCAGGAATGGTTCGACCTGGCGATTGAGCGCGGTTTGCAGGAGACCATCGAAAGGAGCGAGATCGGCAGGGAGCTGGTGGCTGCGGCGCGCGAGGAATCGCCGGCCACGGTTTTGAAGAAATGGGAATCGCTCGGCATGCTGCGGCTGTTTCATCCGAAATTGCAGCGCCGGCGGCCGGATTACGAAGGGCTTTCGCGGCTGGCAAAGGCAAAAGAGATGTTCGCGGGGGCTGGGATACGCGTGCGGCTGAAAGTTCCGACGCTGTTTTATATTTTGCGAAAGCTCGGGCCGGCGATGAACGGCGCGATGCGAAGTCTGGGAGTGACGGAGGCGGAAGCGGCGGAAGTGATTCATTTGCCGGCGGAGGCGAAGAAGCTGCTGCAGGTGCTGCGCGGGAGCAAGACGAAGACGGCGCGGCAGTCGTACGAAGTGCTCGCGAATGCTTCGCCGAGCGCGCTGGCTTTCATGATGGCGGAATTTCGGAACGCGAAAGCGGCGGGGAAGATCAAAAATTATCTGCAGAAATGGCGTCCGCTGCGGATGAGTTTGCCTGTGGCGGAACTGGAAAATCTGGGCGTGCCGCGCGGGCCGAAGTTCGACAAAGTATTGGAGCAACTGTTTGATGCGCAGTTGCGCGGGCGCGGAAAGAATCCTGAGGAAGTGACCAAACTGCTGCGGCAGTTTGCGGGAATCAAAGAGCCGCCAAAGCCGAAGGAAGCGAAAAAGAAGAAGCGCGGCCGGATTCCTAAGGCGGAAAAGGCCAAAGGCGGCGAGGCGCAGGCCGCTGCCGCGGAGGCGCCGGCGCGAGAGGCGAGCGGCGGGCGAAAAGCGACCGGCGAGAAGGCTTTGCGCGAAACGAGGCGCGGGCGAGGGGCGCGCGCGGCGGCGGAGAAGCGTCCGGCGGCAACGCGAGCGGCGGCCAAGGGCGGAAAGCGCAAGCGCTCGTCGCGCTAAGAAGATTTCCTCGTTGTAACGGCGGCGCGGTCGCCGTTTCTGACACACGCAGCGGGGATAGATAAATCCGCATCACGGGAATAGAATAAAAAGCACAATGGGCTCACCCGAATTTGTGCATCTGCACGTACACACGGATTATTCGCTGCTGGACGGGGCCTGCGAAATCGGCGAGCTGACCTCGGAAGCGGCGCGGCAGGAAATGCCGGCCGTGGCGGTGACGGACCACGGGAATCTGTTCGCGGCAGCGAATTTTTTTCATCAGGCGAGCACGTGCGGCGTGAAACCGATCATCGGATGTGAAGTTTACGTTGCGCCGGACAGCCACAAAAACCGGGGAGCGGAGGCCGAGCGTTCCAATCATCTGGTGCTGCTGTGTGAAAACGATGAAGGCTACCGCAATCTGATCCGGTTGGTGTCCACAGGCTTTCTGGACGGCTTTTATTACAAACCGCGGATTGACCACGAGCTTCTTTCAAAACACAGCCGCGGACTCATTGCGCTTTCGGCGTGCCTGCGCGGCGAGGTAACCGAGCACCTATTGGAAAATCGTTATGAGCAGGCGCGGGTTTCCGCGTACCGTTTGCAGGAAATTTTTGGGAAGCAGAATTTTTTTCTGGAAGTGCAAGATCAGGGGCTCGATGCCGACAAACGCGTGAACCAAGGCGCGGTGCGCCTTGCGCGAGAAACGGGCATTCCTCTGGTGGCGACGAACGATTGCCACTACCTGACGCGCGGGGATGCGCGCGCGCACGAGGTGCTGCTGTGCATTCAAACCGGCAAAACCATGAGTGAGGCGAACCGCATGCGTTTTGCCACCGACCAGTTTTACTTCAAAAGCGCGCAGGAAATGGCGCAGGTGTTTCGCGACTTGCCGGACGCGGTTTCGCGCACCATGGCGATTGCCGAGCGCTGCCAGGTGAAAATCGAGCGCGTGCAGGACCCCTTCCCGGAATTTCAGGTTCCCGCGGGAACGACCACGGATTCGTATTTTGAGCGCGTGGTGCGCGAGGGATTTGCAGCCCGCGTTCCGCAGCTGGAGCGGTTGGCGAAGGAAGGGAAGCTGCGGCACCGGCTGACGGAGTATGAAGAGCGGCTGACGAACGAAATCGCCATGATCAAGAAGATGAATTTTTCGGGATACTTCTTGATTGTGTGGGACTTCATTCGCTATGCGCGAGCGCAGGGCGTTCCGGTGGGACCCGGGCGGGGTTCGGCGGCGGGAAGTCTGGTGAGCTACGCGCTACGAATCACGGACGTGGATCCGCTGCAGTACGATCTGCTATTCGAGCGCTTTTTGAATCCGGAGCGTATTTCCATGCCGGATATTGACATTGATTTTTGCATGCGGCGGCGCGGGGAAGTGATTGATTACGTGCGGGGGAAATACGGGCAGGAGAACGTGGCGCAGATCATCACGTTCGGAACCATGGCTGCGAAAGCGGCGCTGAAAGACGTGGGGCGCGCGCTGGACATACCTTACGGGGAAGTGGACCGGCTGGCGAAGCTGGTGCCCAACCAGTTGAATATCAGTCTGGAGGAGGCGCTCGCCGCTGGGTCGCCGCTGGCCGCGCAGCGCGACAAGGACGAGCGGGTGAAGGATCTGATTGAAGTGGCGCTCCGGCTGGAGGGTCTGGCGCGGCACGCTTCGACGCACGCGGCGGGCGTGGTGATTTCGCCGCGGCCGCTGATGGAGATCGTGCCGCTGTACCGTTCGACGCGCGATGAAATCACCACGCAGTACGACATGAATGCGCTCGAGCGGATCGGCCTGCTGAAAATGGATTTTCTGGGGCTGACCACGCTGACCGTGCTGGTGGATGCGGTCGCGCTGGTCGAAAAGAACCGCGGCGAAAAAATCGATCTGTCCGAATTGCCGCTGGGCAATGCGAAGACGTATGAGATTTTTGCGAAGGGCGACACGTCGGGCATTTTCCAGTTTGAGTCGCATGGCATGCGCGAAATTCTGCGGCGGTATCAGCCGACTCGATTGGAGGATTTGACGGCGCTGAATGCGCTGTATCGTCCGGGGCCGATTCAGGGCGGAATGATTGACGATTTTATCGCGCGCAAGCAGGGCCGGAAAAAGGTGGTTTACGATTTGCCGGCGCTCGAGGAAATTCTGGCGGAAACGTATGGCGTGATTTTGTACCAGGAACAAGTGATGCAAATCGCCAACCGGCTCGCGGGATTTTCGCTGGGTGAGGCGGATATTTTGCGGCGGGCCATGGGCAAGAAAAAGCGCGAGGAGATGGCCGCGCAGCGCGAGAAATTTCTGGCGGGGTGCGCTTCGCGGAAGGTTCCGGCGAAAAAGGCGGAGAAGATTTTTGATTTGATGGCGGAATTTGCGGGCTACGGATTCAACAAGTCGCATTCCTGCGCTTATGCGCTGCTGGCATATCAGACTGCGTACCTGAAGGCGCATTTCCCGGTGGAATTCATGGCCGCACTGCTGACTTCGGAAGTGGGAAATACGGAGAAAGTGGTGCGGTACATTCACGAAGCGCGCGGCATGGGGATTCGCGTGCTGCCGCCGGATGTGCAGCACAGCAGCCTGTATTTTACGCCGGTCGGGGAAGAGATTCGTTTTGGGCTGGCGGCGATCAAAAATGTGGGCGAGAACACGGCGAAGGCGATTTGCGAAGCGCGGGCGGCACGCGGGAAATTCCGCGGCATTTACGATTTTTGCGACGCGATCGAATCAAAATTTCTGAACCGGCGCGTGCTGGAAAGCCTGGTGAAAGCGGGGGCGCTGGACTGCTTTGATGCGCCGCGCGCGCGGCTGTGGGCGGCCATCGAGGGCGCCATGGCGCACGGGCAAAAGGCGGAGCAATCGCGGACCGTAGGACAGCACGGCCTTTTCCTGGGCGGCGGCGTGAAAGCGCCGACGACGGAAATTCAGGATTTGCCGGAAGCGGAGGATTGGACCGAGGACCAGCAGCTTGCTGGAGAGCATTCGGTTTTGGGATTTTACGTTTCGGGACATCCGCTGGACCGATACGCGGGAATGCTGCAGTCGGCCGGCGTGGTGGAAGTGGGAGCGCTGGAGCAGAAGCACAATGGCGAAGAGTTGATGGTTGCCGGGATTATTGTGCAGAGCCGTCCGATGCGCTCGCGCCAAACAAAACAACGATGGGCGATTTGCCGCCTGCAGGATCAGACCGGCGGAGTGGAAGTGCTGGTTTTCCCGGAAGCGTTTCAGCGCTATGAAAACGTGCTGAAGGCGGCGACGCCGCTGGTGATTCGCGGGCGCGTGCAGACCGAGGATGCGGGGCTGCGTCTGGTCGCTTTGGAGATACGGCTGATCGAGCAGCTTTCGCAGAAGCAGGCGCAAAATGGGCAGCGCGGCGAGGTGCTGCGCGTGCGCGTGGATTTGCGTTTGGTGGACAACGGCACGCTCGATGAGCTGCAAAAAATCTTTGCGAAACGCCCGGGCGGGTGCCGGGTAACGTTTGAGCTGGTTTCTCCCGACGGAGTAACGGCCACGCTGGACGCGGAGAAGCGAGTGGATGCGGTTCCCGAATTGCTGGAAAGCGTACGGGCCATTTGCGGGCCGGATTCGGTATCGGTATCGCGGGCCGCACAAACTCCGTTCTGAAAAAGGAATGGCCTTGCCAAAGCGCCGCAAGCAGGAAATCGAGGCTATCGAGCAGGAGGTAAAAGAACTGGGCCAGCTCGCTCCGCGGGATAACGACAAAGCGGAGCAGGAGCTGGCGCGGCTGCGACGCGAAGTTACGGAGCTGAAGCGCGAGTTTTATTCGCACATGAGCGCGTGGCAACGCTTGCAACTGGCGCGGCATCCGCAGCGACCGTACACGCTGGATTTTGTGCCGCGGCTGTTTGAGCAGTTCAGCGAGATTCACGGCGACCGAGGATTCGCGGACGACCCGGCGATTGTCTGCGGCATGGCGAAATTTCACGACAAGCAGGTGATGGTGATTGGCCATCAGAAGGGCCATGACACCAAGCAGCGCGTGGCGCGAAATTTTGGGCAGGCCAAGCCGGAGGGTTATCGAAAGGCGCTGCGCGCCATGCAAGTGGCGGCGAAATTCAACCGGCCGGTTTTGATTTTTATCGATACGCCCGGAGCGTATCCGGGAGTGGATGCCGAGGAGCGCGGGCAGGCGGAGGCCATCGCGCGGAATTTGCGCGAAATCATGCGCATTGCGGTTCCGATTGTGGTGACGATTACCGGCGAAGGCGGGTCGGGCGGTGCGCTGGCGATTGCCATCGGCGATCACGTGATGATGCTCGAAAACGCGGTCTATTCAGTGATTTCGCCGGAGGGCTGCGCGTCGATTATTTGGAAAGACGCGAGCAAGGCGGAAGCGGCCGCCGAAGCGCTGCGGATTACCGCAAACGATTTGCTGGAACTGAAGCTCATTGATGAAGTCGTTCCCGAACCGGAAGGCGGTGCGCATACCGATCACGATGCCGCGGCGCGGCTGCTCGGTGAGGCGCTGAGGCGCGCGCTGGACAGCCTTGCTCCGTACTCCGATTCGTCGGTGGAACTACTGAATCGCCGCTACGAGAAATTCCGCCGCATGGGTCAGTTCTTCTAGCGGCAGAAACGCATTCCACGCACTCTGCGTTAGGGAATCTATCGCGGATAAATTCCGGCATCCACCTGCTTTTCTCCGACACATTGCATTCGTATGTTTGCAGCCGGGGGTAGGAGGAAGTGAAATTAGAGCCGGCCCTTCAACCTTCAACATTCCTCTCCCACTGAAGTCAAGAACGAAGAGAGGTATGCGAGTCGATGTCAATTCGAATGATCAAGTTCATGCTGTTTGTACTGGCCTGTGCAAGCTTAAGCCTGCTGGGCGCGATACCTGCGTCCGCCGATGCGGTTCTGGTGGGGCAGGTAAACATGACCGGCACAGGATTCGGCCACGTCAACACCATACTGACGGTGCAAGCCCTCGGTAAAGGGATGGGCGGGACGGAATCCGGCTGTGTCGGCCTGAACTCCGCGGGAAAACAGATCGACGGCCCGAGCGCCTGCCAGGGGAACAACCCCGGCGGGAACGAAAAGCCGCCGGATAAATTTCCGCATAACCAGGTGTTCAAAGTTTCGAACGCCTATACGCTTGCCGTCGTCTTCAACACCGATCAACCCGGAGGAAGTTCGATCACGCTCGACAACATGGTCCTTGTGCTCTACAACGCCCAGGGTCAAGTTGGCTTCACTTCGGGTAATTTTGCCAAGCCGATGTCGTTCGCCAGCACGTCGTTCGAGACCGGAATCGGCAAAGCCGGATGGGAGTTCATGCTGGATGCGACGCAAGCCGCCGAAGCGCAAGCCGCCATCAACGCCGGATACGATTACCTGGGCCTTTCGGCAACGATTTCCGGCGCGAGCGGCGGGCCGGAGACGTTCTTTCTGACCACCGGCAGCGACACAACTGCGCCGACCCCTGAGCCAGCGACATTGTTTCTGCTCGGAACAGGTTTGGTGCTGACTGGCACAGCATTGCGGCGGAGGGAGGGCGCTGGAACTTAAAACAAGTTCTCTTCCTCCTCTTTCGGAGACAGTCCCAAAATCAAAAAGAGTGGGAAAAATCCGAAATGCGCCGCCCGTGGCTCGCCCCGTGGCGGCGCATTTTTTTTTGCTGAACTTTTTGGGCGGAGCGGGCGTATTTATGAATAACAGAGACGCGGAGGTGAATCATGTATTGCAATCAGTGCGGCGCTCAGGCAGCCGATGATGCTCGCTTCTGCACGAATTGCGGGCGCGCCTTAAACCCGCCCGCGGGCGCACAACCCGTTCCCGTATATTCGCCATATCCTTCTGCGCAGATGGTTCCTGCCACGCGCGTGCAGCAACACATCCGTTTGCTGGGAATTTTATGGATTATTTTCGGCGTGCTGCGCGCGATGGCGGTCGGCTGGCTGTGGTTTGTGGGCCGCACGATATTGCCGCACTTTCTGGGGACGTTCGCGCTGGGCTTTCCGCTCCGGGGATTGATTGCCGGAGGAATCGCGTTTGCGTCGGCGCTTCTTCTGTTGCAAACCGTGCTGGCGATTTTGGCCGGATGGGGCCTACTCGAACATCAGAGCTGGGGACGGATGGTGGCCATCATTGCGGCGATTCTGGCGCTGCTGCACATTCCGCTGGGAACCGCGCTGGGAATTTATACGCTGTGGGTGCTGCTGCCGGCCGCTTCGGAAACGGAGTATCGAAACCTCGGCCGTGCCTGATGGCACAGGAAAATGCACGTTTGCGAGTTGGACACTTTGCTCCATGGCCGTGGTTGCCCCTCCGGGTATCCTGGCTTAGTGTGATGCGCATGGAACCAATCCACAGAGAGGGCGGGGCGGCGGCTATGGCCACGGCGGAGGTCTTTCGTCCATACGAGCGGTTGGTCGAGATCACCATACTTGGGAAAAATTTTCTGGTGCCGGAGCGCAATTCTCTTCTGCGCTGCTTCCAATTCATCAGCCCCGAAACAATTCCGTACGGGCGATTCTGCTGGAATCAGGAGTGCCAGTATTGCAAGGTGATGTGCCAGCTTCCGGACGAAGACCAGCCGAAACCGATCTTGAGCTGCAAATTCATGGTTTCTGCGGGCATGAGCATCACCGAGCTTTCTGAAGAGCTGATGTTCTGCCTGAAAAACAAGCTGGGGAAGTAGCGGCGCGAGCCGTACTTCAGCTTTCCCTCGGGCGACGGCAGGGTGCGGAGGAAGTGCGCACTGTCGAGGTGCCGCGTTCGGGCGGTGACGCCTGCTTTCCTCGATGTTCACTCTAACCCGACCAATGTGACGTGCATCACAGCATGTGGTAAACTCCGCGCTATAGGATCAAGGCTCGGGAGCAAGCATGAGCGCGCGAAATAAATTCATTGCCGGTGCTGCCATCATCATCGCCACGCTTGTGTGGCTGGGTTACGTTGGAGCCACGCAGAGCAAAACCTACTATCACACCATCAACGAACTGAGCACGCTCCACGGCGCGGCGCTTCATCAGAGAATGCGCGTAAGCGGTGACGTTGTGGCCGGCTCGATTGTGCACAAACCCGGAAGCATTGACTTTACGCTTGCGGAGCAGGGCAAAACGCTGCGGGTCAGCTACATCGGTACGGCGCCTCTGCCCGATACGTTCAAGGGCGGAGCCCAGGCGCTCGCGGAGGGCCGCCTAACGGGCGGTCGCTTTATCGCTGACCAGGTCCAGGCCAAATGCGCCTCGAAATATCAGGCCACTCCGGCGGGTCCGGCAGCATAAGGCAGTGCAGTCGCAAAGCGCTGCGACGCCTTGCAGTTGACGGGAGCAGGGAAACTTAGTGGACATTATTGGCTCTTTCGCGTTGTTGCTGGCGCTGCCTGTGGCAGCCTATGCCGTTATCGCCGGCATCATCGGCATTCGCACGCGCCGCCCGCTCATCATCAAAAGCGCGCACAACGCGGCCATCGCCATCTTTTTTCTGGTGACGATTGCGACCGGCAGCCTGGTCGCGCTTTTCTTCGGGAACAATTTCTCTCTCGCCTACGTCGTCGAGCACAGCAATCGCACGCTGCCTCTGTACTACAAGTTTGCGGGCCTGTGGGCCGGGCAGGAAGGTTCGCTGCTTTTCTGGAGTTGGTTGCTCTCGATCTGGGCGGTTGTGGCGTTGGTTGTTAACCGCAAAAAGCATCCCGAGTTGATGCCTTATGTTGTGGTCATTCTCGGCTCAATCCAATTGTTTTTCCTGATTCTCAATAATTTTGTAGCCAGCCCATTTACGCTGGTGGGTATGGTCGGCGCAAGCGGCGTAACGCATGTAGTCACGCTGGCCGACGGCCATGGACTGACTCCGTTGCTTCAGTATGGCGAAATGGATATTCATCCGCCGATGCTATATCTCGGCTACACTGGATTCACGGTGCCGTTCGCCTTTGCGCTGGCGGCGCTGCTCGGGCGCTATCCCGGCGAGAAATGGATTCACATTACGCGCCGGTGGACCATGGTCGGCTGGGCATTTCTGAGCGTGGGAATTTTGCTCGGCGGACACTGGGCTTATAAGGTGCTTGGCTGGGGCGGCTACTGGGCATGGGATCCGGTGGAAAACGCATCCCTGCTGCCGTGGATTACCGGCACGGCGTTTTTGCACTCGGTGATGATGCAGGAAAAGCGCGGGATGCTGCGCGTGTGGAACGTGTGGCTGGTGTTCATCACCTACATGTTGACGATTTTGGGCACGACGCTGACGCGTTCGGGAGTGGTCAGCTCAGTGCACGCCTTTGCGCAATCTTCGATTGGCCCATGGTTTTTCAGCTTTCTGGCGCTCATTATGGCGGTCTGTCTGGTGGCTTACTGGAAAAACCGCGATTATCTGCGCAGCGACAATCAACTGGATTCCATTGTTTCGCGCGAGTCGAGCTTCCTTTTTAACAATTTGATTTTGCTGGCGGCCTGCTTCGCGGTTTTGTGGGGCACGCTGTTTCCGGTGATTACGGAATGGGTGGAAGGCAGCAAAATCACGGTCGGGCCGCCATTCTTTAACAAGGTCAACATTCCCATTGCGCTGTTTTTGTTATTTCTTACGGGAGTCGGACCGCTGCTGGCGTGGCGGCGCACTTCGCTCGCAAGCCTGAAGCGCAATTTCGCCTGGCCGCTGGGCGCCGGCGTGGCGGCGGGAGTGGTGGCGTTCTTTTTCGGCGACCGAAATTTGTATGCGCTGGTTTGCCTGATTCTGGCGGTCTTTGTTACGCTGACGATTGTTTCTGAATTCTATCGTGGGGCGCGCGTGCTCTCGGCGCGCAGCGGTGCAAACATTTTTTCTTCCGTGGGCCAGCTCACCATGCGCAACACGCGGCGCTACGGCGGCTACATTGTTCATTTCGGCATCGTGCTGATCTTCATCGGAATTTCCGGGCAGGCGTTCAACCGGGACGTGCAAAAGGATATGCGCGTCGGTTCGCATCTGAATATCGGGCCGTACACGCTGGTCTGCCAGAATTTCGACGAGACGACGACGCCCAATTACACCGCGTCGCGCGCGACCATCGAGGTTTTCGAAGGGCATCGCTCCGAGATGATGCTGTATCCCGAGCGGCGCTTCTACACCGCGAGCCAAATTACGCAAACGGTGGTGGCGCTGCATTCCTCGCTGGCGCGCGATTTGTATGTGGTGTATGCGGGCCGCAGCCCCGAGAATAACAGCCCGGTGATTCATGCGTATTTGAATCCGCTGGTGAAATGGATCTGGCTCGGCGGACTGGTGCTGGTGATGGGCACGGTGCTCGCGCTTATTCCCAGCCGCCAGCCGCAGCTTGTTTTGCACGCCGAGCGCGAATCCGCGCCGGCCCGCGCGCACGTACCGGTAAGCGTGGGACACGCGGATGATTAAGCAAAGAAAATCGCCGCGCACGCGAAAATTTATCGCGCCCGTTTGTGCTTTTGGGATCTTTTTTCTGGCGGGAATTGCCGCGCTTTCGGTCCGCGCGCAGAAATCACCTGCAGAGCGCGCCCGGGTTCTCGACAATCGCATTATGTGCATGTGCGGGGGATGCAGCGACGCCGCCGCGAAATGCAATCACATGGGCGGGGCATTTGCCGGGCCCTGCGAAACCGCGCAAAAGGAAATGGCGGAAGTGGCGCAGCGCGTCGCCAGCGGGCAATCGGACAGTCTGATCCTGCAATCGTTCGTTCAGGAATACGGCCCCACGGTGCTGATTTCTCCGCCCGCGCGGGGCTTCGATTTGTGGGCGTGGATTATGCCGATAATCGCCGCGCTCGCGGGAATCGCGTTGGCGTTGCTGTTCATTGCGCGGTGGCATCGGCGTCACGCTACGGCGCCCGCGCCGCGCGTGAATCCCGAGCTTCTGGCGCGTGTACAGCATGAGATGCACGGGGAATTCGATGATTGAGCTGTGGGGCAGGAGCATCTTGCAGGAAGCGCGGCCATGAGCCTCACCGCGCTCTGGATTATTCTGGCGTGCGCGGCTGTGGCGGCGGGCACATTGTGGTTCGTTTTTGGGGTGAAGTTCGAACCCTCCGATTTCGCGCCGCATCGCTCGAAGCTCGATCAATTGCTGGAGCGCCGCGATGCGATTTACGAAAATCTGCGCGACTTGCGTTTCGAGCACCGCGCCGGCAAATTCTCGGAGGAAGATTACGAAGAGATGAAGCGGTCGCTGGAAATCGAGGCCGCGCGCGTGATTGGGGAAATGGACCGTCTGACAGGCGGCGCGCCGACTCCGGCGACGCGGCAGGCGATGTCGGAAAGGCCGCGCGCGTCGGAACAGAGGTGAAGAGAAAGTGCGTGTGATGCAACAGATGGAGAAGTTGGCAGCTTCAACCGCGCGAATTGCGCGCATCAGCGCGCTGGCTGCCGTTGTTGTGTTTGGCGGCGCCGCTCCGGCGCTTGCGGGAACTGTTTCGGGCATCGTGACCAACGGCACCACCAACAGGCCGGTTGCGGGCGCGGAAGTGATTCTGTTGCAGCTTCAAGGCGGCATGCAGCCCGTGGCGACCACGAAGACCGACGCTGCCGGCCACTTCACCATCGTCAACGACGCACTGGGCAGCGCGCCCATGCTGCTTCGCGTGCCGTATCAAGGCGTGCTCTATCATCAGCCCGTTCCTCCCAATACGCCGACGGTGAATGTGGAAGTTTACAACGCCACGCGCGACCCGCATTCCTTCGCTGTGACCACACGCGCGATTATTCTGCAGCCGAAGGGGGCGAATCTCGTCGTCGGCGAAGAGTACAGCATCGAAAACCAGACCAACCCGCCGGTCGCATACTACGTGCAAAACGGAACGTTCGATTTTCACGTCCCTAAAGGCGCGCAGCTCGATCAGGTTTCCGCATGGGATGCTTCGGGCATGCCGGTGATTCAAGGGACGATGGATAAACCCAACGGCATGGAAGCGGTAGACTGGCCGTTCCGTCCCGGCAATAACGGCGTGCGCTATTCCTATGAGCTGCCCTACACCGGCAATCAGGCAAGCTTCACCGCCCCCGCGCCATACTCTGTGCAGCAAATGCTTTTGGCTGTTCCTCCGGGCCTTCAGGTTTCGAGCCCTGGATTTACCGCCGCAGGCAACGAGCAGGGATTCGACATTTACACGCGTGGCGCGGTTGCCGCGAACACGCCGATCACCGTGACCGTTTCCGGCGTGGCTTCGGCGCCGGTTTCGAGTTCACCGGGCGACAATTCGCAAAATCCCTCGGTGAATTCGCGCGCGGATGATGCCGCTGCGAACGTGACCACCCTTCCGCCGCGGCTGAGCAATCGAGCTGAATATATCTTGATCAGCGGATTTGCCGCGCTGTTTATCCTGGGCGTGCTGTTTCTGTGGCGCCGTCCTGCGGGGCAAGCAGCCGCCGGGTCCGGCGGGAACGCCGACGTTTCCGCGCTGCCGATCGCATCCGCGCCGAGCCCCGCCGACGCACCTGTGGCTGCACCTGGCGTTTCCGTGCGTCACAAGGAAAAACCCGATGCCGTGTCTGCGCAGGCCGCGCGCGAGGCGGCGCAAAGTCTCGACGCGCTGAAGGAAAAACTATTCCGCCTCGAACTTCGCCACCAGGCCGGCACCATCAGCGATCAAGAATACGCCCGCGAACGCGAAGCCACGCAGAAAATCCTGCGCGACTTGCTGAAGGGCTGAGCGCCGACTTGGCCGTGCCGCAATGGACCAATCCTGCTGCAAGCGCGACGCTTCCGTGCACGCCCTTAGGCGTGACGTTCGACCGGGTGGAAAAGCGCTACGGCACGTTTGTGGCTCTGCGCAAACTTTCGCTGGCGATTGCTCCCGGCGAATGTGTGGCGCTGCTCGGCCACAACGGCTCGGGAAAAACCACCTTGCTCAAAATGGCCGCGCTGCTTGTGCGTCCGACCTCCGGCCGCGTGACGTTTACGGCGGATGCGCCGATGGAGATGCAGCGCGCACGCCGGCAAATCGCCATGGTCGGGCACAATATCCTCGTTTATGACGAGCTCACCGCCCGGGAAAATCTGGAATTTTTTGCGCGCTTGAACGATCTGGAAAATCCGCGCGGACGCGCTGCTGAAGCGCTCGAGAATGTGGGTCTCGGCGCGCGCGCCGATTACCTGGTGCGGACGTTTTCGCGCGGCATGCGCCAGCGCCTGGCCATCGCTCGCGCTCTTTTGCCTTCGCCGGCGCTTCTGCTGCTCGATGAACCGGCGGCGGGACTCGACCCGCAAGGCCAGGCCTGGCTGGGCGAAACGCTTCGCCGGCTTCGCGCGAGCGGCCGCACCATCGTGATGAGTACCCATGCGCGCAGCGAAGTCACGGATATTTTTACCCGCGCCGTGATGATTTCCGCCGGCCGCGTCCAGCGTGATAGCGGCGCGAACGGCGATCCGCAACCGCTGCTTGAAGAAATGAAGGCGGGCGCATAAATGACCGTCGCACAGGCCGCCCTTACCGTCTGGCGCAAGGAAATTCGCGCCGAGATGCGCACCAAAGAATTGCTGCAGACTACGATTACATTTGTGGTCATCGTGGTGGTGCTTTTCAGTTTCGCCTTTGAGCCCACGGCCGCCGATATGCGCCGCTACGGTCCTGGCCTGCTGTGGATTGCGCTGCTTTTTGCCGGCTCGCTGATGCTCAATTCGTCGTTTGCGAAGGAACAGAGCAACGACACGATTTATGCGTTGCGCATGGCGCCGGTGAGCCCGTTCGCGATTTACATGGGCAAAATGATGGCCAATTTTTCGTTTTTGCTCATCACTGAAGCGGTTCTGCTTCCGGTTTTCGCCGTGCTCTACAATGTTCCCATTTTGCCGATTCTCGGCCGACTCATCCTCGTGCTGCTCCTCGGTACCTTCGGCCTGGCCGTGACCGGAACGGTTTTTTCCGCCGTGGCCACGCAGGCGCGCATGCGCGAAGTGCTGTTGCCGCTGCTGTTGCTTCCAGTCTCCGTACCGTTGCTGATCGCGTCGGTCGAGGCCACCTCCGAGCTTTTTGCGCGTTCCCCCTTTCTCGACCGCACCTGGCTTTCCGTGCTGATTGCGTTTGATATTGTGTTTTTTGCGACCGCTTGGCTGCTTTCGGACTATTTGTTGGAGGAGTAGCTCTCATATAAACTATGTTGCTTGAGAGAACCTGAGAAATGACCCGCAACCGCGCCGTCGCGTTCGGAATTCTGGCTGCGCTATTTCTTTTTGCCGGATATGCCGTGTTTTTTATTGCGCCGGACGAAGCCACTATGCACGCGATCCAGCGCATTTTTTATTTTCATGCGTCTTCCGGATGGGCGGCGATTGAAGCTTCCGCGGTGGTTTTTGTGGGCAACGTTGCTTATCTCGCCACGCGTAAGCCGAAGTGGGACTGGCTGGCCGTTTCCGCAGCGGAAGTGAGCCTGTCATTCTGGTCCGTTGTGCTGATTACCGGGCCGATTTGGGCGCATCCGGTGTGGGGAATTTGGTGGGCGTGGGACTGGCGGCTGACGCTGACGCTCATCCTCTGGGTCCTGTACGTCGCTTATTTGATTTTGCGTACGCTGCTTCCTGATTTTGAGCGACGCGCCGCGGCGTCTTCCATTTTCGGAATTTTCATTTTTCTCGGCGTGCCGCTCGATTATCTTTCGATTCGCATCTGGCGCACGCAGCATCCGCAGCCGGTGATTTTCGGAGGGCCAAATTCCGGCCTCGACCCGACCATGCTGAAGGTTTTTCTTTTCTGCGGCGGCTTGATGACTCTGCTGATGATTTTTTTAATCGCGCAGCGATACCGCCTCGAGGCATTGCGTTTCCATGCCGAAGAGCTTCGCCTCGCCGCCGGCGAGCAGGAAGAAGCGCGGCTTACCCGCGTTGCGGCCCGTCCGGCGGAAGCTCATCCGGCAGCAAAGGGAGGGGATTAATGGAAAATTTTTGGAGCCTTTTTGCCGCCTATTTTGTGTTCTGGGCGATTTTCTTCATCTACGATTTCACCGTGACGCGGCGCATCGCCCGCGTGGAAAAAGACCTCGCGCAAATCAGGCAGCAAATCCGCGAGCCGTAAACGGCGCAGCCGCGCCGGGCGGCCGGAAGGGAACTGTCCTTAGTTAAAGAATGTGCTTGGTGCCTGACTATGTTCGCGCCCGCAAAAATCGCCGTGGTGCTTTTTCAACTGGGCGGGCCTGACCGCCCGGAAGCCGTTGGACCATTTCTTTACAATCTCTTTTGCGACCCGGAAATCATCAATTTCATGGGCGCAAGTTTGGCGCGCAGACCGCTGGCGAAGTGGATCGCCTCGCGCCGCTCCGAAATTGTTCGCGAACATTACAAAGCCATCGGCGGCGCGTCTCCCATCGCCGAGCTTACCAATGGCCAGGCGCGTGCGCTCGCCGAAGCGCTCCGTCCGGATATCGACGCGCAAATCGTCGTGGCCATGCGCTACTGGCATCCGTTCACGGAAGAGGCCATCGCGCAGCTTGGCCGCACATCATTTGAAAAGCTCATCCTTCTGCCGCTCTATCCGCACTATTCTTTCGCTACCACGGGCAGCAGCTTGAAGGAATGGCAGCGCCTGTATCGCGGTAACGGCGTTCCCATGCGCGTGATCAACGACTTTCACGATCATCCGTTGTACATCGAAGCGCTCGTCGAACGAATCAACGAGGCGCTCTCCGCTCTGGCGGTGCCCGAAGAAGTCCATCTGATTTTCAGCGCGCATGGACTTCCTCTGAGCCTCATTGAAAAAGGTGACCCTTACGCGAAGCAAATTGAAGAAACCGTGCGGCTTTTGCGCGCCGCGGGACGGTGGAGCAATCCATTCACGCTTTGCTACCAGAGCCGCGTCGGCCGCCAGAAATGGCTCGAGCCGTCGCTCACCGCGACGGTTGAAGATCTTGCAGGGGCGGGAGTTCGCCGCATGCTGGTGATTCCGGTCTCATTCGTCACCGAGCATATCGAAACGCTCCATGAAATCGACATTGAAGCTCGTGAACAGGCCGAATCGCGCGGCGTAACCGAATTTCGCATGATGCCCGCGCTCAATGATGCGCCGAAATTCATCGCCGCACTGGCCGATCTGGTGCGCGCCGCCGCAAGCTGACTCGCATTCGTCACCATGCCGCCGCAATCTCGTCACAAAAACTTTTGCGAAACTCTTGACATCGCTATCGCCGGCATCATATAAAATTTGTTTGCTGCGCGACTTCATAAATTTATTTTCTTCATCGTGCGCGCACAGAACGGACTAATGCCGGACACAGCGGAGCAGAAAAGCGTGGCCGCATCGAGCGCTTCCCAGGCGCCCCCTGCGGCTTCGAATTCCGACTCTTCAAAAAAGGTCAATCGCACCCGCCGCCGCCTGATCTGGACGTTCCTGTGGGGCTATCTGGGCGTCAATTTCCTGATGTTTTTGCGCTATTTTTTCCCGCGCGCTCTCTTTGAGCCGCCCACGATTTTCACCGCCGGCTATCCTGCGGATTTCAGTCTTGGCATTGACCAGCGCTTCCTGCAATCGCACCGCGCCTGGGTGGTTCGCGAACCCGGCCGCCTTTTCGTGATCTTCGCGCAGTGCACCCATCTGGGCTGCACACCCGATTGGGAGGCCGCGGAAAACATTTTTCACTGCCCGTGCCACGGCAGCGAATATGACAGCGAGGGCATCAATTTTGCGGGTCCTGCGCCGCGGCCCATGGACCGTTGCCACGTAGCGCTCGATGCTTCGGGTCAGATCGTTGTGAACACGGCGGAGCGCTTCATCATGGACCCGGCCGCCGGCACAAATCAATTCAACGATCCGGGTTCGTTTATCAGCGTGTAGCAAACTTCAGCGCAAAGGCGGAGGAATGGCGGACGAGAACGGCGGGAACGGCCGCAAGACGGGCCTTCTCGATGCAAAGGACAAAGGCAAGGAGCTCGGCGAGCTTTTGAAAACCAAGGCTCACGAGCAGATCGAAGAGCTGAAACAGCCCAAGGAAACGCAGCTTTATCGCTCGATTTTCCGCATCAAGCACGACGAAGAGCCGCGCAACCGCGCGCTCTCCACGCTCAATAATTTCTTCTTTCACGTTCATCCGGCAAAGGTGAACCGCGACGCCACGCGTTATGGCTACACCTGGGGCATGGGCGGGATCACTTTTTATCTTTTCATCGTGCTGGTTTTCACCGGCGTGCTTTTGATGTTTTATTACCATCCCACCAAAGTGCAGGCCTATCGCGACATACTCTATCTGGAAAACGATGTTCCCTTTGGTCATCTGCTGCGCAACATGCACCGCTGGGCCGCGCACTTGATGGTGATGGCGGTGTGGCTGCACATGTTCCGCGTGTTCATGTCCGGCTCGTATAAGCGGCCGCGTGAATTCAACTGGTGCGTCGGCGTTTTGCTCATGGTGCTGACCATGCTGCTTTCTTTCACCGGTTATTTGCTTCCCGATGATCAGCTGGGTTTCTGGGCGGTGACGGTGGGAACGAACATGGCGCGCGCCACTCCTCTGTTAGGCCATCAGGGGCCGTTTGGGCCGCAATTGGGTATGACTGCGTATAACGACGTCCGTTTTGCGTTGCTGGGCGGCTCCATCGTGGACGCCAACGCGCTTTTGCGCGCGTATATCTGGCATTGCATTGCCATTCCGTTGATTGCCGCTGTGTTTATGGGCGTGCATTTCTGGCGGGTTCGCAAAGACGGCGGTATTTCCGGACCCTCGCCGGTAATGCTTGAGCGGGAAGCCCGGCAGTAAACTGCGTTGCGAGCGAATCGAGTTTTTGGGGGAAGTTTGGGCAAATGAATCGGCGGAAAATTAAAACTCGGCCGGCTGCGGCGGCGGGTGCGCGCTGATGTTCGGCGATTGGCATCAGCTGTGGGTCATTATTTCCACGCCGGATAATATTCCCATCGTGGCCATGCTGGGTCTGGTGCCTTTTTTCACCTGGCTCGCGTTTCACAACATGCTGGCCAACGACCGGCTCATCGCGCGCCTCGAAGCTGATCCGGAGCTCGCGCGCACGCATCATCGCACCACCTATCCGTACAATTCTCGCTGGGAACGCGAACTGCACACCAATCCGTTTCTGATGCGCAAAGAGCTGCTCGCCGCCATCATCATCACCATCATTCTGATGGTTTGGGCCATTTGCCTCAATGCGCCGCTGGAAGAGCCCGCCAACGCCAGCGTCACCATGAATCCGGCCAAAGCTCCATGGTACTTCCTCGGCCTCCAGGAATTGCTCGAGTATTTCGACCCCTGGATTGCCGGCGTGTTGATTCCCACCTTCATTATTATCGGCCTCATGGCCATTCCGTTCATTGACGCCAACCCGCTCGGAAACGGCTATTACACTTATAAGCAGCGCCGGCACGCGGTGTGGACTTTTCTGATTGGTTTCGAAGGTATGTGGCTTGTCCTGGTTTGCATTGGAACTTTCATTCGCGGCCCCGGATTCATGTGGTTCTGGCCCACGCAAACCTGGAATCCCGACCGCGTCGAGTTCGAGGTCAACCGGAACCTTGATCAGATTCTTGGGGTTAACGGCAGTTGGCTCGCGCATATATTGCCGGCGAGCTGGGCGCCCGACGCCACCATCATCGCTCGCGGGCTCTTTGGAATTATTCCCGTGGTCGTGTATGGCATTCTGGCTGCTCTGTTTGTTCACTGGATCTGCACGCGCACCGAATATAGCCGCAAAATTTACCGGAAAATGAGCCTGCTTCAGATTGTTACCATGTACGTTCTGCTGATTACCATGCTCTTTGTGCCGGTCACTTTTTTCCTCCGGCATATTTTCCGCATTAAGTACATCTGGGAGACGCCGTGGTTCAACATTTAGCTCTGCGCGCCGCCCGTCATTGCGAAAAGGAGATTGCGGTTGCCTGAACTTCCGCCTGACGATCCGATTAAGAGCCGCTCGTATGCCAACGTGATTCTCATCGCGTTTTTTGTGCTGCTTTTGTGCGTCAGTTGGTCGTTCTATCAGGAATTTATCGGGCTGCGTCCCTGGCGCGGCTATCAGCGCCGCTTCGCCATTTCGTATTCCGCGTACCTCAAGAAGCAAATCGTTGCTCGCCAGGCGGCCGAAGCCGCCCTAAAGTCCTCGCCCGAATATCAAAAGCTGGAAGCGGCCGTCGCGCAGGCTGAGGAAGCTGCCAAGCCGAAAGATGAGGCCCTCGCCCAGAAATCGGCTCTCGTGGACCAGCAGCGTGCCGCCATTCTTCATGCATTTCAAACGGACCGCAGCCTGGTGGGCTCGCTCATTTGGGATTACGAGGAGATTCCGGACACGGCTGGCTACCGCAGCGACAAGGAAAGCCATCTCAAGGCCGTTCTCCGAGCTAAAGCGCAAACGTATTCGATTGACTGGCCCGAAGCCGGCGGCAAAATCGTCCGGCGTAAACTCAATTACGATCAGCTCAACAGTACTTTCAGCGAATTGCTGAATGCCAAAGCTCAGTTGACCGCCCAGGAGGGCGTCGTCGACGCTCCGGTCAAAACTGCCCGGGACGCGCTCACCGCATACATGAGCGATAAGCTGCCCGGCCTCACAGCCGCTCAATATCAGGGCCTCTTGCGCGGCATTCAACAGCTAAAAGTCACGCTCATTCAAATCAACGTCAATCCTCCGGGCAACATGATTAACGACGTTGGCGGCGTGGGTCTCACCGATCGCTGCCAGTCCTGCCACATGGGCATGGATCCCAAATACGTTCCTGCAGCTCTCACCCTCACCAACGCCGATATGGGCTTTCGCAATCCCAATAACCCGCCTTTTTCCAGCCATCCGGATCAGCAGTTTTTCAAATGGCACCCGCTCGATAAATTTGGCTGCTCGCCGTGCCATGGCGGCAATGGGCGCGGCCTCGATAGCGTAAAAATCGCTCATGGCCGGTACGAGCACTGGCTCTGGCCGCTTTACTATCCTGAAAATTATGAAGCCGGCTGCCAGCAGTGCCACTCCGCCGATGCCTGGACGCCCGATGCGCCGGTCCTGAACGAAGCCAAAATGCTTTATCGCACGCGCGGCTGCATTGGCTGCCACAACTATGCCGGATTCGACGACCAGGGCAAGCAGCTTGAGGACACCATCCGCGAAATCGCCGCTCTCGAAAAGGAAAAGGCCTCCGACAACAAAGAAATTCCGCTGCTCAACAAAAAAGGCGATCAGGCGGCCACCAACGCCGAGGCCCAGCGTTACTATGCCGAGGCCACTAACCTTACCGTCACCGTCAGCAAAATCGATGGCCGCGTCCAGCAGCTCGACGATTTGAGCCATAGCTTGCAGCAGGAAGTGAAGCGCGTCGGCCCGGACCTCAAAGAAGTTCGCCTCAAACTTCATAAAGATTGGATTCCATACTGGCTTGGCCATACCTGGCAATTCGATCCCACAGCGCAGATGCCGCAATTCCGTTTGCAGCCCGACGAAATTCAGGCGATTTCCGCGTTCATCTGGCAGCAGGCTCTAACGGGTCCGGCCCTTGAGAAGCAGGCGCCCGGCGACCCCGAAAAAGGCAAGGACCTGTTCTATTCTCTCGGCTGCTTGGCCTGCCACTCCATCGGCGAAGGTCAGCAGCGCATTGGCGGCGACGTTGCCGATAATCTTAGCCGCGAGGGCGAAAAGGCCAAATACGATTATCTCGTTCGCTGGATTCACAACCCGCGCGTGCGCACCGCGCCGTACGACCCTTATTTGCACCGCGATTTGACTCCCGCGGACTACGCCAAGAAGGGCTTGCCCTTTGTTTTTGACCTCCAGCACTCGCGCAGTCCGGTGGACGGCCACGAGCTCGTCGTCCAGCAGCAAACCATCATGCCGGACTTCCGCCTGAGCTGGCAGGAATCGCGCGATATCGCCAGCTGGCTCATGACGCAAAAGGATCCCAGCGCGCATTATCCGCCCGCGCCCTACATGGATGATCCCAAGCTCTTCGCCAAGGGCAAGGCGCTGGTGGAACATTACGGATGTGCTGGTTGCCACGAAATCACCGGCCTCGAATCCGCTTCGCGTATCGGCACCGACCTCACCACCGAAGGCAGCAAACCCATCAGCCGTCTTGATTTCGCCCTGCTCTACTCCAAGGCGCAGGAAGGCATCTTGCCCGACGGGCAAAAAGACCCGCGTGGCTCCTGGTATGACCTGAAAGGCTTTTTCGACCAGAAGCTCGCCAATCCGGCCGTCTTTGACACAGGCGAATACAAACCCAATCCGCTGGATCGCCTGCGCATGCCCAAGCCCAATATCAATCACGAGCAGCTCAATGCGCTGGCGTCCTTCCTGCTGGGCAGCACGCAGTCCACGCTTCCGCCCAGCTATCAGTACCGGCCAACCGGCATGGGCAAAGCCATTCAGGACGGCTGGTGGATCGTCACCAAGTACAACTGCATTGGCTGCCACGAAATCGAAATCGGCCAGAAAACCGTGCTGATGGGCCTGCCGCAATATCAGGGCGATAATGCCATCAATCTCCCGCCCGTGCTCACCAGCGAAGGCGCGCGCGTCAACCCGGAGTGGCTGAAAACTTTTCTTGCCAATCCCGCGCTCAGCACCACCGACACGGACCGCGACGGCGTCCGCCAGTATTTGAAAGTCCGCATGCCCACCTTCTTCCTCTCCCAGGACGAAATTCGCAAGCTCGTGCTCTTTTTCGAGGCGCTCTCGTCCCAGCAGCAGCCGTATATTCCCGAGAAACTCGCGCCGCTCACTCCGCAGGAGCGCATCATCGCGCGCGCCATTTTCACCAGCCCGGCCGCGCCGTGCCTGAAGTGCCACATGACCGGCAATCCCGCGCACGATAAAAACGCAACCGCACCGAACCTGCTGCTTGTCGGACAGCGCCTGCGCGCTCCGTGGACCGAACGCTGGATTACCGAGCCGGCCACCATCATTCCCGGAACGGCCATGCCCTCCGGACTTTTCACGCGGCAAGGGAATCGCTGGGTCTTCAACGGCCCGCTGCCGGCCGTCGCCAAGAGTTACACGGGCGATGAAGCGCAGCTTCTCGTCCGCTATCTCTTTGAGATGACCCCGCAGGAGCAGGCGGCGCTCAGTGGCCGCGCCCCTGCGGCCGCGAAGCCCGGACAGGCGGCCAACATGCCGGCGAACCGTTCGCGTGCATCGGTCCGCGCCTCGTCGCCCTAATGTGCTCAGCCGCCCGTGCCGCTACGCCGGCGTTTTCGACCTTGCGGCGCGGAAAAATTCACTTTTTCGCCGCGCCTGCAAAAAAAAGGAATATCCTAGAAGGGTGCAGGTTATGGTCAGAGCGGGGCAGTCTTCGATATGTTTTGCCGGCCAAGTTTCAAAAATTCAGGAGGAATAATCGCGTGAATAGGAAAGTGATGTCTTTCGCGGCGGCAATCGCTTTTGTGTTTGCGATCAGCGGCTGCAGCAGCAAGAGCTCGAACACCACCGGAGAGGAACAGCCCGCCGCGGCCACCACCGCGAAGAAAACGGTGGATATGTCCACGGTCGGTTCCATCAGCGGCGTGGTGAAGCTGGAAGGCGCTGCGCCGAAGTTCCGCCCCATCAACATGAGCGCCGATCCGTATTGCGTAAAAGCCAATCACGGCCATCCCGTCTATCCCGATGAAGTCGTCACCGGGCCCGGCAATTCGTTGGCGAACGTGGTCGTTTACATCAAGAGTGGCCTTGAAGACTATTCGTTCCCAACGCCTTCCGAGTCCGTCACTCTCGACCAGAAGGATTGCATGTACACTCCTCACGTCGTGGCGCTGATGGTCGGCCAGCAGATCAAGGTCATCAACAGCGACCAGACCACCCACAACATTCATCCCACGCCCACGGACAATCGCCAGTGGAATAAATCGCAACCCCCTGGCGCGCCTCCGATTCTCGAAACCTTTGCCCGTCCGGAAATCGCCATTCCCGTGAAGTGCAATGTTCATCCGTGGATGAAGGGCTATATCGCGGTGATGTCCAATCCGTATTACGCCGTCACCGGCAAAGACGGGCAGTTCGATTTGAAGAACGTTCCTCCCGGCACCTACACCATCGAAGCCTGGCAGGAAAAGTACGGCACCCAGGACCAGACCATCACCATTACGTCCAAGCAGGAAAAAACCGGCGTGGACTTCACCTTCAAGGCGCAGTAACTCCCTGAAGGCTTGGCGGCGAATCGCGTCGCGCCCTGCGGCGCCTTTCGCCGCGTCATTTTTCTCCTGAAACGCGCTTCGTCCTTGTCGTATACTATTTGGCTTTTGACGGTGACTCCTTTTAGGAAGGGCTTTTCATTTTGAGAGAGGCAGGGAACCGCAATCTGCACCGTTTCGCCGTTTTCACTGCGTGTTGCACTTTTCTTTTGATTATCGCCGGTGCACTGGTCACTTCCAATCAGGCCGCGCTTTCGATTCCCACCTGGCCGCTTGCTTTCGGCGGAGTTTTTCCGCCCATGGTCGGCGGCATCCAGTGGGAATGGAGCCATCGCGTCATTGCCGGCGTCGTTTCCATCCTGACCTTGATTTTGGCCATTTGGACGCAGCGCGCCGAATCGCGCCGCTGGGTGCGCAATCTCGCGTGGGGCGCCGTTGGGCTCGTCCTGGCGCAAGCCATTCTCGGCGGCATCACCGTGAAGCTCATGCTCCCTCCGCCGGTCTCCTCTGCGCACGCCACGCTGGCCGAGCTTTTCTTCATCACCGTCGTTTCTCTCGCCGTGTTCACCGGAAAATGGTGGACCACCGAGCATCCTCGGCTCGAAGACCGCGAGTCGCCGCGGCTGCGCTCGCTGGCTGTTTGGACTTCCGCGCTCATTCTCGTCCAGATTGTCCTCGGCGCGGCCTTTCGCCACAACGCTTTCGGCATCATTCCGCACCTCATCGGTGCCGCAGTGGTCACCTTCATGATTTTCTGGACGGTTCTCGCCGCGGCCACGCGCTTCCGCGCGGTAAAAGATTTGCGCTCGGCGGCTCGCTACCTCGAAGTCGCCCTCGGTATCCAACTTCTGCTGGGAGGCGCGGCTTACTGGGCGGTGCTCTCCGCGGGTGACGCGGTGCAACCCAGTTTCACTTACGTTTCGCTTACCGTAGCGCATGTCGCCGTCGGCGCTCTCGTTTTTGCCGCCGGCGTTTTCTTTGCGCTGCGTTGCTTCCGCCTGATTGCTCCCGCGCACGCCCACGCGGTCGCGGCTCCGGGCGAGCGGGCGCTGCCATGAGGCCCTGCGCATGAGCACCCGCGCGACCGCCATCCCCGCGATGTCCCGCTCATGGGCCTATCTCATGCTCACCAAGCCCGACGTCACGTTCCTGGTCGTGCTTACCACCGCCGCCGGTTTCTACCTCGGCGCGTCCGGGCGGATTGATGCTCTCGCCATGTTCAACGCCGTCCTCGGCACCACCCTGGTCGGCGCCGGCACCGCCGCTCTCAATCATTACATCGAGCGCGCCAGCGACGCCAAAATGCGCCGCACCTGCCTGCGTCCTCTGCCTCTCGGCGCGTTGCGTCCCGCCGAAGCTCTGGCCTTCGGCGCGGGGCTGATCGTTCTCGGAGGCGTCTATCTGGCGCTCTTTTCAAATTGGCTCGCGTGCCTTCTCGCGCTGCTCACCACCGCGCTGTATCTTGGTCTTTACACTCCGCTCAAAAAGCACACCACTTGGGCCACTGCTGTCGGCGCTTTTCCCGGCGCTATCCCCCCGCTGATCGGCTGGGCCGCGGCGCACGGCTCGCTCAATGAAGGCGCCTGGCTCCTCTTCGCCATTCTTTTCCTCTGGCAATTTCCGCACTTCTATTCCATCGCCTGGATCTATCGCGAAGACTATTCCCGCGCCGGCGTTCAAATGCTTCCCGTCGTGGACCGCTCCGGCTCCGCCACCTTCGGCCAGATTATTTTCGCCGCCGCCGCCCTTGTGCCCGTCAGCCTTTTGCCCTCGGTCATCGGACTCGCCGGAACCACATACTTTTTCGGCGCCGTCCTCATCGGCCTGCTTCTTCTCGAGGCCTGCCTCTGGGCCTCGCGCTCGCGCACCAACGTTCGCGCCAAATTCCTCATGCACGCGACGGTCGCGCACATCCCTCTGCTCCTCGGCTTGCTCATGCTGGATAAAGTTGTAAAATGACGGCGCGCTCTGGAATAGACGGAACGGCAATGACGAAGCACGGGCGGTGGCTCTCGCCGTTGCGCCGAGCATCTGTTCACTTCATAGAAAGGCGGCTCGATGATTGAAGTAGCTATCATTGCCATCGTCATGATTCTGCTTTCGGTTCTCGGCCTCGTTTGGGATTTTGCCAGCGGCCTGCTCGGTTCAGGCATGGACGGCATTCTTCTTTTGCTTGTTTGCCTGGCGATCGGCGGCGTCTTCACGCTGCAGCTCCTGTTGCTTTTCCGCCAGCACCTCCGCGAACGCCGCGCCTCTTCGGAATCGGAAAAATAATCTTGCCCGGCTTTGCGCTTCTGATTCCGCTCGCCGAGCTTCCGCGTCTCAATGCTTTTCTCAACGGTGCGAGCGGCATATTCGCGCTCGCCGGCTATTCCTTCATTCGCGCCAAGCGCGTTTTCCAGCACAAAATCTGCATGCTTTCCGCCGTGGCCTGCTCGGCGGCCTTTCTCGCCTCCTACCTCTATTTCCATTTTCAAGCCGGACTGGTTCGCTTCTCGGGGCAGGGAACGATCCGCCCCGTGTATTTCGCGATTCTCATCTCGCATACCATTCTTGCGGCCGCCATCGTTCCGCTGGTCATCATCACCGTGTATTTTGCTCTGCGCTCGCGCTTTCTGCGCCACCGGGCCATCGCTCGCTGGACGCTGCCCATCTGGCTCTACGTCTCCCTCACCGGCGTCCTCGTCTACTACCTCCTCTTCGTCCTCTACAAACCGATTGGCTTCATTTCCGGCTCTTAGAATTTCTTCTCGGACTGGCGTATCATGGTCATTCAGCTTTTCTGGAGAAGGGAATTCATCGCAGCCTCATTGAGCTGAATCTTCGGGGAATTTTGTCTTGCAGAACAACGAAAATCCGCCGGCGCCGCCGCCATCAACCGCCTCCTCCGCTCCTCCACCGAAGCGCCCGCCGCTCTCGCGCCGCTGGAGCTACATCATCATCGGCGTCACTCTTTTCTTTATTCTCTTGCCCTTTCTCTTTTGGCGCGCCACCTGGTTTGGCGTCCCGCTTTCCAATTCCGAACTCGCCGCCGATCTGGAGCCCTCCGCCAGCCCGCACAACATCCAGCACGCTCTCTCCCAGGTCGCCGACCGCATCGTTCGCAACGATGCATCTGTAAAATCGTTCTACCCACAGGTCGTCGCGCTCTCCAAAGATCCCCATTCCGCCATTCGCACCATGGACGCCTGGGTCATGGGCCAGGACAATCAGTCGCCCCAATTTCACGCCGCGCTTCTCCCGCTTCTGCACGACTCCGACACGAGCGTCCGCCGCAACGCCGCCCTTGCTCTCGTCCGTTTCCGCGACACATCCGGCCATCAAATTATCGTGGACATGCTCAAACCCGCGCCGGTCCCTTCTCCCGTCTCCGGAATTCTCCGCGCCCACATCAATTCCGGTGATTCCGTCAGCACCGGCACGCTCCTCGCGCGCATCGAAACACCGCACGGCCGCGTGGACATTCGCTCCGATTTCCCCGGCACGCTCAACCGCTGGCTGGTCCGCGACCACGCCGCCGTCACCGCCGGCCAAACCATCGCCACCATTCTTCCCAGCGACGATGAGGTCTGGGAAGGCCTGCGCGCCCTGTTTCTCATCGGCACGCCCGCCGACCTCAGCGTCATCGCGCCTTATGCCCGCGGCGACGCCGGCGCTGCGCCGCAAATCGCCGAACAGGCGCGCCTCACCATGCGCGAAATTCAGGCTCGCGCTTCCGCTCTTCCTGCTTCGTCTCGCGCTCCGGCGTCTCTTTCAGACTCAAGTCCGTAGCGCCCCATCTCGCTCCGCTGGTCCCGATCGCGTTGACCATTCGCCGTGCTTCCGCCTTCTCCTCTCGCGTTGCCTTTTCAGGTCATCCCTGCCGCCGCGCCCGATTCCCGCTCGCCCTCGTCGAAACCCGCCTCGTAAGCATTTCGCGTCGCGCCGTTTTTCATTCCGTGCGGACTTTGCTATAATGACCTTGAACAACTTTTACCGTCTCTTCGGAGGTAGTCAGAATGGTCTCTTTAACGCCGGTCGCTGTCAGCAAAGTCAAGGAAATCATCGCACAGCAAAATCCTGTCCCGACCGGTCTGCGCGTCGCCGTCGTCGGCGGCGGATGCTCCGGCTTCAGTTATCACATGGCTTTCGAAAATCAGATCAATGAAGGCGCTGACAACGTATACGAATTCGACGGCTTGAAAGTCCTCGTCGACCAGATGTCCGAAATGTACCTCGACGGCGTCTCCATTGATTACATCGAGTCCATCGAAGGCTCCGGCTTCAAATTCAACAATCCCAACGTCAAGAGCACCTGCGGCTGCGGCTCCTCCTTCAGCGTCTAACGGTTTGTCACCGATTTCGAAGGCGTAAGCGCGTGCGTTCGCCTTCTGCTTGAGCGCGCCCGCCCGCAAAACACTCGGAAAAGCGCCGCGAAAAACTTCTTGATGGAGACGAAAAGGAGTTCCGTGCAAGTGTGTCAGCTAGGCCGAGAATAGCAACGCCTACCTTGCGCGCCGCAACGAAGAGATATCTATCGAAGAGAATGCAATCCGCCCTGAGAGCATGTGTGCAGGCGCAAATCAAGCCCAGGCGGTTTCTTCGGCAGCTCAAACGCAAAAAGAAACACGTCGTAAACTGGTCTCGCCCCTGCTTTTCGTTTTTTCCGCTACCCGTCCCGAGAGCGTTTTTTGCGAAAGGCTAGGTTCGCCGTTGTCCTGGTGCGTAGGACCGTGCCCTTTGCATTGCCCGCGTTTGCAAATTTCCTCGCGCCTTCGTATTCTCATTCTTCTACATGAAAATCGCTCTCGCCCAGTTCAATCCAACCGTCGGCGACTTCCTCGGCAATTCCGCTCGCATCCTCGAAATGGCTGCCGACGCAAAATCCCGCGGCGCCGACCTCGTCATCTTTTCCGAACTCTGCCTCTGCGGCTACCCTCCGCAGGACCTCGTCGAGCGTCCCGCCTTCCTCGAACGCAACCAGATCGAACTCAAAGAACTCGCCACGAAAATTCCCATGCCCGCCATCGTCGGCTACGTCGGCAAAGCGCAGGTTCAGCCCGGCAAGCCCGCCGCCAACTGTGCGGCGCTTCTTCGTGACGGCGAAATCGTCTTCCGTCAGCGCAAAATGCTTCTTCCCACTTACGACGTCTTTGACGAATCCCGCTATTTTCAGCCCGCCCGCTCGCAATCCACCGTCGAATTCTCCGGCTCGCGGCTCGGCATCACCATTTGCGAAGACGCCTGGAACGACAAGGATTTTTGGGCCCAGCGCCTCTACGAGCGCGATCCCGTCTCCGAACTCATAGGGCAGGGAACTACCATTCTCATCAATATTTCCTCCTCGCCCTATAATCTCGACAAACGCAACCTCCGCGCCGAGATGTTGCGCTCCCTCGCGCGCACGCACAGGGTTCCCGTCGTTTACGTCAACCAGGTCGGCGGAAACGACAGCCTGGTCTTCGATGGCTCGAGCGTCGCCTTCGATGCCTCCGGCAACCTCGCCGCGCGCGCCCATTCTTTCGAAGAGGACCTCGTCATCTACGACACCGCTGCAAACACCGGCGACATTCGTCCGCAGCCGCGCGACGAACTCGAAGCCGTGTACAAAGCTCTCGTCGTCGGCACCCGCGATTACGTTCGCAAATGCAATTTCTCAAACGTGGTCATCGGCCTCAGCGGCGGCGTGGATTCCGCTCTCGTCGCCGCCGTCGCCGTGGATGCTCTCGGCCCACAAAACGTCCTCGGCGTTTCCATGCCCGGCCCCTATTCCTCCGAGGGCAGCCTCACCGACGCCAGACAGCTCGCCGAAAATCTCCGCATCCGGCACATCTCGCTTCCCATCACCGAAATTTTCGAATCCTATCGCAAAACTCTGTGCTCAACTTTCGCCGGGCAAAAAGAGGACGCCTCCGAGGAAAACATTCAGGCGCGCATTCGCGGCAATTTGTTGATGGCGCTTTCCAATAAATTCGGCTCCCTGGTTCTTTCCACCGGAAACAAATCCGAATACGCCGTCGGCTACTCCACTCTTTACGGCGACATGGCCGGCGGCCTCGCGGTCATCTCCGACGTGCCCAAAATCATGGTCTGGGAACTCGCGCGCTTCGTCAACCGTGAAAGGGAACTCATCCCCGCTTCCACCATTTCCAAGCCGCCCTCCGCCGAGCTCCGCGCCGATCAGACCGATCAGGATACGCTTCCTCCCTACGATGTCCTCGACCGCATCCTCAAAGCCTACGTCGAGGATCTTCGTTCGCCCGAAGAAATATCCGGTCACTACGGCTTTCCCGTCGAACTCGTCCGCGACGTCGCCCGCATGGTTGACCGCAGCGAATACAAGCGCAAGCAGGCCCCCCCGGGCCTTAAAATCACCAGCAAAGCCTTCAGCGTCGGCCGCCGCTTCCCCCTCGCCAACAAATTCACTCCGTAAGTCCCCACTTACCGATGAATCGGCAGTCAATCGGGCTTCAATCTGTGGCGTGTTTCCCGTTGTTCGCTTGTCGGGGGAGCTTTACGCCGCCCGCTTTATTGTTTTTCCGAACCTGTCCGCGCTCCTTGCGGACAGGGTGAGGAATCTGCTTTGTATTTCGTAGGGGCGCTGCTTGCCGCGCCCGTTCGCAATTTTCGCGGTTTATGGTTTGTAGAAAAGCGAGAGCGAGCACCCTCGGCGTGAGAGTGCTCGTCCCGCCGGCCCTACCCTTTGAGCCGCGACCGAAAACATTTCGGTGTGAAATACACGCTTTCGTCGATCACCCGTCACTCTTGTCACTCGCCGCTGCCTTCTGTATTCTGTCTGTTCAGTTTTGCATCGCAAAATTCAGCAGGGAACTGCGCTTCGAAAGAAATTCCCTCTTCGTGGCGCCAAAATTCGGAAGGTACTCATAAATGCTCAAACGCTTTTCGCTTCGCACCGCCTCATTGCTTCTCGCAGCGCTTTTCATCGCCTCTGGTGTTTTCCTCCGCCCGGCCGCGGCGCAATCAAAAGCTCCGGCATCAAAAGCCGCCGCTGCTGCTCCTTCTCCCGCTGATCAGCAGCTCCTCTCCAGAGTCGAATCCTATCTCCGCGATCTTTTCGGCTGGGGCCCGGACTACAAAATGCACCTCGGCCCTGCGACTCCTTCACGCGTTCCGGGACTCCTGAAGGTCCCCGTCGCCGTCACCTTCAAAACCACCCACCAGACCGGCACTGTCTGGGTCACCAAAGATGCCCACTTTATGATTCGCGGTGAAATTCGCGACATGCACAATTATCCCTGGGCCAAAAATCTCTCCAAAATCACGACCAACAATTCCCCTTCCATCGGTCCCGCGGATGCCAAAGTCACGGTCGTCGAATTCAGCGACTTCGAATGCCCGCACTGCCAGGAAATGTTCTCCGTTCTTCAGCAAGTCATTCCCGAATTTCCGCAGGTCCGCTTCGTCTTCAAGAATTTTCCGCTCACCCAAATTCATCCCTGGGCCATGACCGCCGCTCTCGCCGGACGCTGCGTCTTCGAAAAATCTTCTTCCGCCGCATTCGAAAAATTTCAGGCCGCCGATTTCACCAATCAGGCTTCCATCACGCCGGATACCGCCTGGGACCAGCTCACGCAATACGCCACCGCCGCTGCCGGAATCACCGCTGACGCCCTGCACGCTTGCATGACCGATCCCGCCACCAAGGCCGCCGTCAACGCCGACATCGCCGAAGGCAAAGCCCTTCAAGTCGACAGCACGCCCACTTTCTTCATTGACGGCCGTCCCACTTTTCCGTCCAGCCGCGCCGATTTCGAAGAGGACATTCGCTTCGAACTCTCTCGCGTCTCCTCGCGCTAGCGCACTCTTCTTGTGGAGCAAAAAGCGTTCAGTCCAAAGACAATCCACATCCGTCAATTTGCAGTCATCAACTTCCAGTGGTCCGGCACATCGGTACCGGAGCACGTGCGCGCTCCGGTGAGTGCAAATCTGCGTCGGTTCGGCGACGATGATGAGCCAGTCCCGCCAATCCCTGAAAACTTGCAACTTAATGAAGTTAGGGTCTGCACAGAGCGCTGCAGACAGCAGAAGGACGGCGCCGGCTGTCCGGAAGCTGGCGCGGAAGGTGCGCCGCATGCTTGCCGATCAAAAATAATGCCTTTTAACTGCCTGCCTCAAAACCCGAACAAGTCCATCTGACATTGACCCCCTAAATCTGCGCGGAAGCGTATCTCGTTTTTCTCCCTCGAAAATGAATTCTCAGGCTGCTGCGGTGTCCGGTTCCACGGTCACCTTCAGCCCGAGTCGTTGTAGTCGTTTCACGAAGTATCGCTGGAGCTGATCTCTGTTGTTTGTCTACTCCGTTGTTGCGGAAGTTCTGTTCATGCTGCGGATTCCCGCAGAACGAAATTCGGGAAATCTTCAAAGCCCCAGTTGTTTTTCAGCGTGCGGTAGATGACGCCCAGGAATTTGCGGCCAGGACGATGGCGATGAGTGCGCACTGTAGCGAGGCGGTGCGGCCCAGCTTGCTGCCGCGTTTGGTGATATGGCCGGAATGCTTGATCTCGTTCGAGTTGTGCACGTGGGGCACAATCCCGAAGTAGGACGCCAGCCGGCCCTCGTCAGGAAACTCGCGCACATTGCCGATCACCGACAGCAAAATGCTCGCGCCCAGCGGGCCAATCCCTTTGACCGGAACGCTCAAGCAGATCGAAGCGACGCGCAGCGCCGCAGATGCAGGCCCCGAGTTCGGCGCCTCCAAGCACACCATCTACGCCTAAAAGTTAAAGCGTCGAAGGGGGCCCTTCCAGGTCGGCGAATGGGGCTTTTCGGGGCGGATGTGGGGACACTGCTGGAGTTAGGTGGTTGCGAAGGGAAGGTTTTGGGGGTGTGCGCCGGTCGGGCAAGTTCTCGGAGTGCTCAAGCAGATGGAAGCCAGGCGCAGCACCGCAAATGCAGACCCCAAGTTGGCGTCTCCAAGCACACCATCTACGCCTAGAAACCGAAGTACAACGGAATGAGCGTGGATGAAGCGCAGCGTCTGCGGCAACTGGAACACGAGAACCAACGGCAAATGTGATCGGAGTGCTCAAGCAGATGAAAGCCAGGCGCTGGACTTGTCCCCATTTTTGAGACAAACGGTTAAGACTCAAAATTCAGCGAATGGGGTGAAAATCCCATCGAATGGAGGTTTGAGTTATGAGTTTGTCTCGACGGCAGTTCACACGGGAGTTCAAGCTGGCCGCCCTGCAGCGGCTGGAAACAGGGGCCTCGGTTGCAGAGGTGGCGCGAGCATTTGAGGTCAACCCCAACGTCTTGCACCGCTCCCCAGCCTCATCGGTACGATGAGTTTCCAGCTGGCTATTCCTTGGCGGGTTGCGCTCCCGCAGAGCCCACCTCTGCTTCACCAGCCGGCGTTCATCGTGCAGCAGAGAGAAGTGGAAGTACAATCGAAATGCAGCGAACGGCAGGAAGTGTCTTAACTGCTTGTCTCACTCAAGGGGACAATCCCACGCAGCGCCGCAGATGCAAGGCCCCAAGTTGGCGTCTCGAAGCCTATCATCTACGCCTGGTAGACGAAGCATGGTTGCAGAAACTAGTCGCTGACCTCAGCTTGGACCGCAACGCCAACCACCAACCCGCCACACAGTTAACATAATAAACATTAGAGGAAAAGGAGGGGAAGAGATTAAGGCGGAGATTAGAAGAATGTCAAGAGAATTTTCAGGGGTGTCGCTGCGGTTTCATGCAGGGCGGAATGTCCCGGTTTGTGCAAAGTAGAACGGTTTCATGCAGGGCGGGAGGGGGCATGGAACCGGAGCGAATCGAGTTGAGCGCGAGAGAGCGGGAGCGGTTGAAGGTGTTGCACGAGGTGGAGCAGGGTCCTCTGAAGCAGATCGAAGCTGCGCGACGGCTGCGGTTGAGCGACCGGCAGATACGCCGCAGAAATGTCCGATTTCATGCGGGGCGGAATGTCCGGTTTGTGTAAAGCAGAAATGCCCGGTTTGATGCAGGGCGGGAGGGGGCATGGAACCGGAGCGAATCGAGTTGAGCGCGAGAGAGCGGGAGCGGTTGAAGGCGTTGCACGAGGTGGAGCAGGGTCCTCTGAAGGAGATCGAAGCTGCGCGACGGCTGCGGTTGAGCGGCCGGCTGATACGCCGTTTGCAGGTGCAGTTGCGCGAAAGGGGAGATCGGGGCATCGTGCGCCGCTTGCGCGGCGGCCATTCGAACCGCAAGATTCCCGACGTGCTCAAGCAGCGTGCCCTGCGGGAGTTGCGTCCGGGGGCGTTATGCCGGTTTTGGCCCCGCCCTGGCCAGCGAACACTTAGCCGCGCACGAAGTACGGGTCAGTCGCGAGAGGCTGCGCGGGTGGATGAGCGAAGCGGGATTGTGGCGGCCACGGGCGCAGCGGGTGAAAGCAGTGCATATGTGGCGGCCTCGGTGATCCACGTTCGGCGAACTGGTGATGAGGGACAGCTCGCCCTATCGTTGGCTGGAAGAACGCGGCCCCGCCGGCCATCTGATTGCTCTGATCGACGAGGCCACCAGCCGCGTGTACGGACGACTGGTGGAGCATGATTCGACGGAAGAAAATCTGCGCACGCTGCGAGTTTGGCTGGAAGGCTATGGCCGGCCGTTGGCCCTGTACACCGATAAAAGCGGGCTGGTTGTCACCTCTCGCCAGGTGCAGTGGCAGGAGCAGTTGCGCGGAGAGCCCGCGCGCACGCAGATCGGGTGCGCGCTGCAGGAGCTGGACATCGAGTGGATCGCAGCTCACTCTCCGCAAGCCAAAGGACGCATCGAACGGCTGTTCGGTACCTTGCCGGACCGCCTGGTCAAAGAGATGCGCTGGCGAAAGATCGACACGCTGGAAGCGGCCCATCGCTTCCTGGAACTCACCTTCTGGCCCTGGTGGGAAACGCGTTTTGCAAGGCGTCCCATTCGGCCGCGTGATGCCCATCGCCGCTTGGAAGCGGCCCATCGCTTCCTGGAACTCACCTTCTGGCCCTGGTGGGAAACGCGTTTTGCGAGGCGTCCCATTCGGCCGCGTGATGCCCATCGCCGCTTGGAAGCGGCCCATAGATTACGCTGCGTTTCTGAAACGGTTTCCCGCGGGGAGCGAAATCCTGTCGAAGCCACCGGTCACCGGCGCCGGCTTGTGGACGAGATGGAACAAGCCGGTCCTGACGTTCACCTGAGACTCTTGGCCAAACGCGGACATGGCCGCGCGGCGGTCGGCGTCGCTCGGCATCCTACCGCGGGCCCTGGATGGGTGCGTTGAGCTGGGCGAGGTCGGCGCGGAGCTGGGCGAAATCGAATCCTTCGGGGTCAGTTCCCTGCGCCGTAAGCCAATCGGGGCTGAGCGGAGCGTAGGATTCGTCGCAGTAACGCGCAAAAAAATTCCAGGTCATGCGCTTTTTCGCGCCCCAGGTGATGCAGGTGAGCGTGTCGGCGTCGTAGGCGAGCACGGGAACGGCGTGGCCGCCCCAGGAGCCGGGCGCGGTGTCGTCGGCGGCGAGTTTGCGGGCGCTCAAGCGCGCGACGGCGCGATGGCCGCGCAGAAAAATGCGCGAGAGAAACGAGGGCGTGTCCCAGACGTCCTGCGTTTGCGCGGAGAGCGGGAGCGCGAGGCCGATGTAAATTCCGCCGAAGAGATCAATGGCGGCGCGCGTGTGCGCGAAATTTTGCGCGCGGAAGGCGACGTAGGCGGAAATTTTGTGTCCGGCAATTCCCTGCCGACGCCAGAAATTGAGGACGTCGAGTTCGGCGGCGCCGTTGTCGGTGGCCGCGTCGCCGGGAATGTAACGGCCGGTCGCGGAATAGGCGGCGATGACCTCGGCGTCGGTGGGCGTGAAGGCGCGGCCGGCGTTGGCAGTCCAGCACTGAATCATGTGCGCGGCGGCAGCGGCGGTGCAGTCGGCGAGCGAGTCGTTCGCGAACATGGGCCAGGCGGAGATTTTTGCGGTCCAGTCAACGGAAGCCGGAGCGGGAGCGAGGGCGCGCGGGATGGGTGCGCCGTGGCGTTCGCGCGGCAGGGCAGTTCCCCGCCCTGCGCCGGCAGATGCGCGCGCCGGCGCGGCCGGCCGCAGATAGTTTGCGAGCTGGAGCGTGCGCGAATCGAAGCGCGGCGAAAGTTTGCCGAGAGGAAATGATGAAGAGAGTGACGGAGAAGTGTGCATGAAATTTTCCGGCGGAGAAGTGCGCTTCGGCGTTCAAGACGCGGCGTTTTGGCGCGCGGAGAATGCGGATTCTTCCAAAAGCGAAAGAAGGGGCGAAGTCTCTCCGCGCGCAGAAGTGCGGCCTTTTGAGCGAATCACTTCACCTGGAATTGCGGGAAGCCGTTGGCGGCGAAGATGGCGTTGAATTCGCGCTTGAGCTGCGACGCGGACGGCGGAGGAACGGCGGCGGGCGCAACGCCCGGGGATTTTGCGGCGGCGGCGTTCGGTGCGGGCGCGGGCTGGGGAATGAGCGTTTCAATCGAGGCGAGCGTGGAAACGGCGATGCCGACGGCGGCGGCGATGGTGGACTGGAGCGCGGCGTTCTGGACGTGCACGGCGACGAGGATGGATTTGAGGTTCGACTGCGCGTCGGCGAGCGCGGTGGAAATTTGCGCGAGGACGCCGGCGCGGCCGGCGGCGGGCGCGGACTGGTAAGTGTTGATGAGATTTTGCGTGAGCGTGAGGTCGGACTGGACCTGATTGGCGATGTTTTGGATTTGCGTGGCGGTCGCGGCGCCGGTTTGTCCTTTGCCCTGCGCGGCGGCGACGATGCCGGCGATGTTGAGCGCGACCTGGGTGATAACCGGCAGATCGGCGAGGGCGATTTTGATCCACGAGGTGCTGCAGCCGGCGAAGGCGAGCGCGGCCGAGAGGGCCAGAGCGGCTGAGGTTTTGGCGAAACGAGTTTTCATGAGCGATTCTCCTTGTGTGAAAAAAAGTTGACCATCGAGAGCGGAAGATTGAGGGTGAGCGGCCGGCAGCGCAGGCCGGCAGCGAACGCGGATTGGTAAGCCTGCGCTTACCATGGGAAACGCGAGTGCGCGGCGGAATTACACGGCGATTTCCGGATCGGTGAGCGCGAACGCCGGCGCGCGCAAGTATTCGATGGAAATGGAATCGCCGGCGGCGCGCGCGGCGCCGAGCCTGTCCATAAGCGCGCGGAACGCCTCCCTGCTGTTGCCGACGAAATTTGCGGCGCGCGTCCGGCCGACCAGCAGGCAGCCGCGCGTGTCACGCGGAAAATTGCCCCAGTGGATTTCGATGGCGGTGAATCCGGGGACCTCGAGGATGTGCGGCGTGACGGTCCGGAAATGCGGCGAGAAGGCCAGCGCGACACGGTAGACGCCGGCGGGAATCGGCGCGGCGGGTTCGAGCGTATAGCATTCGAAAATGCCGTTGACGTCGAGCAGGCCGGAGGTGGAAAGCGCCGTGGATGGCCGGCGCGTGACAGTAAGGCGCATGGCGGAGAAACGCGAGGCGGAGGGCGAATGGAAGTCGGGGCGTGAACGCGGTATCGTCAGAACGATACAAAATGCGAGACAGGAGCGAAGGCCATGAAGCGAAGAACGCCCGAAAATATTGACGAATACATCGAGCGCTGCTCGAAAGAGGATCAGCGGCTGCTGCGGCAGATGCGCGCGACGATTCGCAAAGCTGCGCCGGACGCGGCGGAAAAAATCAGTTACGGGATTCCGACTTTTTATCTGCACGGAAATCTGGTGCATTTCGCGGCGTTTACCCATCACATCGGCTTCTATCCCACGTCTTCGGGAATCACCGCTTTCCGCAAGGAGCTCGGCGCGTATAAAACTTCGCGGGGCGCGGTGCAGTTTCCGAAGAACCGGCCGCTGCCGCTCGCGCTGGTGAGCAAGATGGTGCAATTTCGCGTGCGAGAGAGCCGGGAAAAGGCGGCGCGGCGAATTCGCGAAAGTTGAAGCGGTGCGTTCAGCGGCTGCCGAAGCGGGTGCGCAGGCGCGTGAGAGTTTCGAGGAGCGCGTCGAGTTTTTGATTTTCCTGCTGCTGGCCGGAGCGCAATTCGTTGAGGCGGTCGTAAATGTCGGCCTTGTCCTGCACGTAGGGAGACTCGGTGGCGATCATCTGCTCGACGTCGGTGCGCGTGACGATGTTGCGTCCGACGGAGTAGGCGGTGGTGATGCAGCCGCCGAGCGCGCTGAAGGCCATGAGCGCGATGGTTTTCCAAATGCCGTTGCCGTTGGAGATGGTGGACATGCGGAGCTCCGAAAGCGTTGTGGAGGGTTGTGGGTGCTGAAAGGTACAAACGCAAAACTCACAACTCAAAACGAAAAATCCATTTCGTGCGACGCGATGTTTGAGGGATGCGCGCGCGAAATTGCGAGTCAGGGCGCGAAGGTTCGCGGCGAAGCAATGCGCAAGAGGAGAAAGCGCCGTGCGGCGGGAAGCGAGGCCGCGCGGCTTCCCTTCCCCCGCGGGCTTACGGCTGAATTTTTGCGCCCGGAGTTGCGGCGGCGCCGAAATACTTTGCGTACTGCGGAAAAAGCGTGGCGCCGATGCGCGGAATCGAGCCGCCGATGCCATGCAGGAAGGCGAAAACGAATTTGTAGAAGTTGCCGGACTGCGCGGTGGGCGAAGGAAGCGCGGCGGCAACGTTGCCGATGAGCCACGCAGCCACGGCTCCGCAAACGGCGGGGTGGGCGCGCAGGGCGGCGGCGAATGGGATTTGCATTGAATTTCTCCAGTGAAACCAGGGGATGTTTTCGAGAGCGCACGCGGCGTGACAAACGGTGATAAACAGCGTCTGGCGCGGCCGGCGAATCGAGCGCTGCGAATCGGTTTGCGCAAAATCGGAGCGACATTTCGCAAGCGGTGAAAGCCGCGTGCAGTTTTTCGCTGTGACGCGCGGGCAAAGCGGGGCTTTCGGCTGACTTTTCCCGCGAGCGCCGGATCCGGCGAAATGATTTACGGCGCGCGCAGCAGTCTGGCAATCGCCGCGACTTCCCCTCCCCGGCCTCCGTGGTTCCCTGTAGCCGCCGTGGAGGAAAGGTCCGGACGCATTTTAGGGTTTCCCACGAATGGATTCGGCCGGCGCGCACAGGCGAACATAAGAGTGCAGTTTGGATGAAGGCGAGTTCACCACACAGTTTTCCAGCCGCCAATTACTTCCGGGCGCCAGCGGCCCGCAGACAACGAGGATTTTGCCGTGGCGCAAGATTCGCAGAGGCACCGGCGCGCAAGCGAACCGGCGAACGTATCGCTCATCATTCCGACGAAGAACCGCTACGACGCGCTGACCAGGGCGCTCGAAAGCATCGCGCGACAACGAGTTGCGCCGCGCGAAATTATCGTCGTGGATCAGACGCCGAATGCGGACGGAGCGGCGGCGCGGCTGCGCGAGATTTTGCCGGAGAGCGTAAGGCTCGATTACCTGTGGAATCCGCAAATCACCGGCGGCGCGGCGGCGCGGAATGCGGCCATAGAGCGGGCGCGCGGAGAGATTCTGCTTTTTATAGACGACGACGTGACGCTGTATGCGGATTTCATCGAGCGCCTCGCGGCGGCGTATGAAGAATTGCCGGAGGCCACGGGCATTTCCGGCGTGCCGGACAATTATGCGCCGCCGGGGAAATTTTTCTACTACTGGTCGCGGGTGTTCACGCGCGGACCGTTCTGGAATGACCGCTTCCCGGTTTTCTGGAACGCGCACCGCATGCGCGAACCGGTGCGCGTGTCGCAGATGAGCGGCGGGATGATGAGCTTCAAACGGGCGAGCATCAACGGGACGAGATTCGACGTGAATTTGAGAGGAGTTTCCGACGGCGAAGATGTGGATTTTTGCGTGCGACTCAAGGGAACGTACTTCATTGATCCGCGATGTAGACTGACGCACCACTTGAGCTCCACCGGACGCGAAAAGGACCACTGGACGCGGCGGCACGCGCGCGCGTACACGTACCTCTACCTGCACAACTGGCGGCGGCACAAGCTGGCGTACACGTGGCTGACGGTCGGATGGCTTTTTGCGGCGCTGCTCGGGTGCGCCTCACGCAAATCGCTCGCGCCGTTGCGAGCGATGCGGGCGGGGCGCGCGGAGGGCCGGCGGTGCGTGGCTTCGGCGTAAACGGCGTACGCGCCGAGGAAATGGCGCGGTAACGCCCCATTCGCGGGAAGAGAGCGGCTTTTCCTCAGCAAAAGCTTTCCGCAAACAAGCGGCCGGCGTCATCCGGCGCAGGGCGATCCGGGGAGCGAACAAAACCCTACAGGGCAGTAAGGTTTACAGGGAATTGAATTGCGGGCCAAGCCGTTGCTCAATGGCCGCGAGCCCTCCTTGCCAACGCGCCCGTTGCCCACCCTGCTGCGCGGCAAAGAAAGGACCTTCCCATGGCCACGCTGGAATCTTCGCGGCAGTTTTGGAATGAAAAGGCCAAAGAGCGGCCGTATTGGTATGTGTCGTCGTACACGTCGTATGAGCACTGCGACGAAGAGGCGTTCTGGAATTCCGGGCAAAAAATTTGGAGCGAAATCAAAGGCGCGACGGGCTACCGGCCGCGGGAGAGCGACTGCGTGGTGGAAGTCGGCTGCGGCGTGGGGCGGCTGACGCGGCAAATAGCGCGGGAGGCCGGGCGCGTGGAAGCCTTTGACATTTCGGAAGAAATGCTGCGGCTGGCGCGCCAAAACACGCCGCCAAACGTGAATTTTCACGCGGCGCAGGGCGCCTCGCTGGCGCCGCTCGCGGACCGCTCGGCGGATTTTGTGCTGGCGTACTGCGTGTTTCAACACCTGCCGGATTTGCGCGCGCTGCAAGCGTACCTTGCGGAAATGGCGCGAGTGGCGAAGAGCGGCGCGATGATGGCGTTCACCACGAGCGAAGCGGACTGGAAATGGAAGCTGCTGCCGCTGATGCGGGCAAAGGGATTTGTGAAAAGCAAGCTCGGATGGCAGCCGCCGGGCCTTTACAAAATGGAATGGCTGGGAATCCGGCCGGCGCCGCGGGAAGTGCGTGCGCGTTCGCCGATTGCGCTGGAGCGCGCGGACCTGGGCGCGGGGCGCTGGCTGTATTTTGGAACAGCGTAGCGCCGAGGGCGCGAAAGAGGTTTTTATTCGGGCGCGGATGCCGATGCGAGCCGGCAGCGGTGTTCGCTGAGGTGCCGGCGCAAAGCGGCGATGGCGCGATCCGCGTCGCGGAAGACGGCGTCGAATTCTTCCGAGCAGCGCGTGAACGCGCGGTGGTCGTGCGAGCGAAAGGCCTGGAGCTGAGCCGCGGTCAGATCGGAGAGACTCTGCAGCGCCTCCCGCATGTTTTCCTGCAAGCGTTCGTATTCCGCGCAGTGGACTGCCGGCATCGCCTGCGCTCCTTTTAATTCCGCAGCAGCAGAATGGCGCAGGAGCGAGGCGAAGGGAATCCAGAAACACGGGCAGAAGCGGCGGATATTTTCCGTAATTATCACTACCGCGGCATCCGGATGGCATCCGGGAAGAGCCGGAAAAAAACGGGAAAATCACCGGCGCGCGTGCGGGAAACCTTACAGGGATTCGCAGGAGGAAGATCCGTCACAAAATCCCTACAAAAAAAGCAGGTGAAAACCGGCGCCACGACTTTCGGGGGCGTCAGTCAAATCGTGCGTGGTCGGGCCCCGGGAACAAGGTGAACCAGCCTCACCGGAAAGCCGCCCTGATGTCCCTGAAGGTCTTGCTTCTGGCGAAGCCGTATCCGCTGAGCTTCCATCTGGAGCAGCGCATCGAGCGCGCCGGATGCGAATTGCTGACCATCTATGAGCAGCCGCGCAGCGCGTACCGCTGCGCGCGAGCGATGGCGCGGCGGCTCGGATTGCTGAAAACCGCAGACATACTGGCGTATTCGCTGTACGAGCGGATTTTCCGCCGGCGGGAGATTCGCGCGTGCATGAAAAAGTTCCCGAAGGAACCGTGCGCAGCCGCGCGAGACGCGGCAGCGGCGCCGCAGACGCGGAATCGGATTTTCACCGGCGATGCGAATTCCGAGGAAACGCGCCGCGCGATTGCAAGGTTCGCACCGGACGTGATGGTGGTGCATGCCACCGGCATCCTGAAGGCGGAAACGTTCCGGCCGGCAAAAGTCGCGGTGAATCTGCACGTGGGGATTTTGCCGAAGTATCGCGGGCACGACTCGACGTTCTGGGCGCTCGAGAGCGGCGATCTGGAAAATGTGGGCGCGACGCTGCACGTGATTGACGCGGGCGTGGATACCGGCGAAGCGATCGGCGCGGAGCGCGTTGCGGTTCTGCCGGAGGACACGGATGTGACCGCCTGGGTGAAGGCGTTTGAGGCCGGGACGGAACTGGTGCTGCGATTTTTGCGCTGCATCGAACCGGCGAATCCTGCGCCGGACGCCGCAGCGAAGCGCATTGTGCGGAGGGCCGCGGCCGGGCCTGCACCAGTCGTTTCCCGGCACTGGCCGCGGCGCGGACTTTCCGATTACTGGCTGGCGAAATCGCGGGCGCGAGGGCGAGCCGCGGCGCGGGGGACGGCAGCGGGAGCGGCGGAAATCGCCCGCATTCCTGCGAGCAGGAATGCGGCGCGCGCATCCCTGACGGGGAATTCGAGCGCCTCGGAAACGCGGGCGTGAGCATTGCGGAAGATGCGCGCGGGAAAGTTTCGCGGCGCGCTAGTGAATGTAGGCGCCGCGCGGGGTGCGAATCACGTAAATGTGGACGTCATTATCCTGCCAGGTGTCGGTGAACTGACCGGAAACAATCGGCAGGGTGCGGCCTTCGTTGAGCACTTCGACCTCGGTGGCGCCGGCGGGAGCATGGGCGAGGGTGAACGTCTCGCTGAAAGGCGCGCTTGCGGCGCAGAGATTGTTCGCAAAAATATACTGATCGCCGGTGGCGGGATCGGTGTGCGTGACGAACCACGCGGGCGCATCGGGCCAGACGGCGGAGTTCGCGTAAATGCTGGCCAGGTTGACGCTGCACGCGACGCTCGCGGAAACGCTGGAAGAGGCTGCGGAAACGACCGTGCCGAGGCCGAGCAGCGGCGAATCTTCGACAGGCGTGAGCAAAACGGGCATGAGCGCGCGCCATTCGGTGGTGGCCTGCTTGGAATCGAACCACGCCTGCGTGTTGCCGCGAATGGGCTGGCCGCCCTGATTGGAAAAAATCTGCGATTCGAGGCCGGAAGAATCCACCCAACCCCAGGTGAGCACGCTGCAACCGAGCGCGCCGTAGACCTGGCAATCAATTAAATCCTTGGCGATTTGAACGTTCATTACGGCGTAGGGCATGGCATGGCCGAACTGGTCAATGACCATCCATTCGGGACGCGAGCCGAAAGTCCAGCGCGTGACGTCGTCGGTGTCCACGTCCACGGTCGAGGGAAAACAATTGGTGATGGTGGCGGCGGCGTTGAATCCGTTGTAGACGGTGCAATTGCGCGTGGCGGCTTCGCCGGTGGCGTAATTGTTGGCCGTGGCGCAGCAGGCGAAGCCGATGCCGTAGGGGTCTTCGCCGATGAGATCGGTTTGGTCGCGCCAGAGCGGCGTGATGCCCGGGCCGATGAGCAGCGAAGCGACGGGAAGATTGAGAGTATCGGCGTAGAGCTGCTGCTCGATTTCCCATTCCAGGCCGCGATAGGGGAAGGCGCATTCGTCGCAGAGATAGAGGCCGCCGACGGAGGATTTGTACGTGGAACTGTTGAAGGCGGAGAAAACGTCGTTCCAGATGGTTTCGTCGGTGCTGCCGGCGGCGGCCCAGAAGGGGCGGACCTGATAGGTGGTGTCGGTTGCGGGAGGCGCAGGGCCGGTGTTGACGGCGGAAAGCGCCACGGAAGCGCCGCAGGGAATGGTGTCGCTGTTGGCGAGCATTCCGGCGGAGGGTGCAGGATATTGCAACTGAAACGCGGAGTTTGCGGGCGGGGTGGAAGCCGCGCCGGTTGCGGCGTAGAGCCGCCAGCCGAGCCAGCGCGGCGTGGCGCAGGCGGGCATGGAAATGGTGACGCTGCAATTCGCGCCCGCGCATGAGGCGGAAGATAAATTCACGGCGAGCGGAGAGGAAGGCAGCGTGACGCCGCCACTGGTGGCCGAGCAGCAGCCGCCGGAAGCGCTCACGCCGACGGCTTCGAGGAAAAGATAGTTTGCGGAGATGGAGCCGCCGGTCGCGGTGGTTACGCCCGGGGAAAAAGCGGGAGCGACGGTGCAATTCGGAGCCGACGTGGAATCCTGTTGCTCGGTGACGAGACAGCCTGCAGCGAAGGGATTGAAAATATTCCAGTGGGTGAGATTGGGGCAAAATTCGGAATAGGTTTTCAGGTAAGGCGTGAGCTGATCGTTGCCGGCGAGCGGGTCAATCGCGGAAAAAGTTCCAAAGGAACTGAGCGTGCCGGTGAATCCCTGCGAGCAGTAATCGGTCATGAACGAGCCGTTTTGCCGCACATAGGAGGGCGCATTGAGGGCCTGCGGGGCGGCGTTCACCGGGCCGAGCGAGCCGATGCCCTGAATGTAGGCGGTGTCGCTGGTTTGGCCGGCGGTGGTGTTGGCGCGAAAGGTGGCGCTCCAGCGGTCGTAGGTGCCGAGGAGCATGAGAGGCGAGCCGTTGTGCTCCCATGTGCCGCTGGGGTCGTACCAGTTGGTGAGCGCGGCGCGGAAGGCGGGGTTTTCGTAATAGATTTTCCAGTCCGGGTAACTGTCAACGAGGGCCATGCCGCTGGTGAGGAAAAGCGAAGAGCAAACGTAATACGCGCTGCCGATGGAGAGCGAGCCGTATTGCGCGGGCGTGAATTGCCAGGGCTGCACGGATTGCGGAGGGGAAAATGTGTCCGCGGCGAGGACGCCGGAGGCGCAGCCGGCAACGGTGGCGAGCTTCACGGTGAGGGTGAGCTGCGAGAGCGAATCGGCGGGGGGAGGGTCAATGGTGGTGACGCCCATGATTTCGCCGGCGACGGGCGCGGAGCCTGCGCCGAGAAAATTGTAAAACGGCGAACCGGCGCTGACCGGCTGGATTTGCGTGTAGCGCTTCGGGGGGAGCAAATCGCTCCACAAATAGCCGCGGTAATTGGGATAGAGCAAAAACGTGCGCAGGGGGAACCAGGTCTCTTCGGCTTCGATGTTGGTGAGGTAGAAGGGAGGGTTGGGGCCTTCGTTGGTCCAGGTAACGGTGTTGTCGGCGGTGGTGCAGCCGGTTGTGGTGCACCAGGCGGGCGCGGCGCTGCCGGTCGTGCCGGCGGAGGTGACCTGCTCGACGCTGCCGTTGGAATCCACGATTTCGTAGCCGGGGGATGCGGACTTCCCTGCCCCGGGCCAGGCGGGAGAATCGGCTTCGAAGCGAATGTCGATGCAGGCGGAATCGGAGCCGTGCTGGACGATATTGGAGAAATTCATGGAGAAAAGTTTGGTGTAGACGGAAGAGGGCGCGTAGAGATAGGTCTGCGACGGGCCGGCGCTGACGGAAGCCACGCCGCCGCCGTGGCAGTTGTCGAAAAATTCGGTCCACACGCGATCGGTGAGCGAGCCGGGCGCGGCGTAGGCGTCGTAGCGAACCAAAAATGCTTCGTGATTGTGCGCGGAGATGCTCAGGTCGAAGATGCGCGTCTGTCCGCCCGGGCAATCGGCGACGTTTGCGGCGTCGATTCCGCCGAGCGGAGCGGCGCCGAGAGTGACGCAGGGATTGTTGTAGCCGTAGCCGGCCCACGAAGCGCCCGCGAATGTGGGATTGGCGTCCTGATTCGCGGCGATTTGATCGGGGAGCGGCGCGGGCGCGGTGGCTCCGCCGACTTGCGCGCGGGCCGCGGCTGCGGCGAATAAAAACGCGAGCGCCGGCGCGAGGAGCGCGACGGCGGCCGGGCGGGCGCGGCGAAACGCGCAAAAGCGCGGCCGCGCAGTCAAACGCGGGCGGAAAGGTGCGAGGGCGCGCATCATTGCACCGTCCAGTAATTCACGCCGTCGCTGACGAGCCAGACGCCCGCGGCGGGAATCGCGAAGGTGGTTGAGCCGTTGATGGTGCAGCCGGAAGTGGTGATGGTGGGCGTGCCGGCGCCGGTCATTTTCAGCATTTCGCGCCAGCCGTCGGCGAAATTGGCGCCGCTGGGGCACGGCAGCGTGACGGCGATGGCGGAAGCGTTGTTGAAAGTGGTGAGGCGGTCCTCGTCGGATGCGACGATGGTGTACGAAGCGGCGGTTTGCGCGTTGACGCTGCCGTGCACGGCGAGCGTGGCGTTGGAATCGGCGGCGGGCGGCGTGGAAAATTCGCAGAAATTTCCGGCGGACTGGCAGGGATACAAAAAGGAGTTGAAGGAATCGGCGGGCGACGCGGAAAGTTCCAGGTACGCGGGCGCGGCGTTGTTACCGGCGGAGCCGCTCTGCGCGTAAAAATACGAAGGACTGGTTTGCGAGCCGCTGCCGAGAGTGAACGTGTTTTGATTGGTGAGCGTGAGCGTGGAGGCGGTGAACGGTCCGGTGACGGCCAGCGCGTGGGTCGTATCGTTGAAGGAAAAATTGGCGGCGTCGCCGGCGAGCGCGCCGGAATTGTTGAACTGCACGGCGGTGTCTGCGCCGCCGGGAGCGGCGCTGGAGGCCGGCACTTCCACCGAAACGTTTGAGCCGCTCACCTGAAACGTCGCGTTGGTGAATCCTGTTCCTGCCGCCGGCGTGGCGCTGTTGAAATTCGGGGAGGAGATGACCGAGCCGTTGACGCTGACGCTGCCGCCGCCTCCGGCGGCGCCGCAGGCGCTGCCCGTATCGCTGATCAGGCCGGGCGAGCCGCCGGCTTCGAGGCAATCGCCGTTGGTCCATGCGCCGGTGAAATACGGAACCGTGCCGGAAGCGGAGGGAAGAGAAAGTCCGGGCGTGCCGGTGTAAAGATTGGTCATCATCGGACCGACGGCCCAGGCGTTGGAGCCGCTGACGTAAAAAGTTTGCGTGCTGCAATCGCCGGCGGTCGCGCCGATTGTGCCGCCGCCGAAAACGTTGGAAGGCCAGGCGAAGGTCCACGGGCCTCCCCCGCCCTGGCAAATGAGGAAAGCGAGCCACTGGCCGGGCTGCGCGTTCGCGAGCGTGCTGGAAGTGACGTTGGCGGTGAGCGTGAGCTCGAAAGTGTTGCCGAGGCCGGCGTCGAAAGTGGCGGAGGCGCCGGACTGCGTGACGACGACTTCGGCGGCGTCCATGGCGTAGTTGCTGGCGACGCTGGCGAAACTTTGCGAGCCGAAGGGCTTCAGTTGCAGAGTGTTTTCACCATGGTGCGCGGTGAAGCCGAAGGAAAGCGCGGAAGTGGAGGCGTTCAGATTCCAGGCGTTGGCGCCGGCGGCGCGAAAAAGCAGCGAGCTGTTGCCGGATTGCGAATCCACGCCGAGGCCGTAGAAAAACGGCGCGCCGGGAGTGAGCGCGGCGCCGCTCAGATCGCTTTCGACGACGCCGGAGTTGGAAGTGAGCCAGGAAAGGGGCGCGGCGTCGGAAATATTGCCGAGGACTTTGATGTTTGCAGAGCTGCCGGCGCGATTGTCAATGATGTTCTGATTGCCGCACTGGGAAAAGGAATTGCGTTCGATGCGCAGGGAGGCGGCGGTGTCCACGACGATGGGCGCGGGAGGATAGGCGGTCAGATTGCACTGCATGAAATTTCCGGCGATGAGCACCGCGCCGGGAGTGGGCGCGAATCCCTGCGGCGGAATGGAAGTGTCGCCGACTTGAATGTTGTAGGAGGGAGGGTTGGTTCCCTGCTGCTCGAAATAATTCTGGGTGATGGTGTAGGGCGAGCCGTAGAGCATTTTGACGTTGCCGGCGACGTTGCTTTCGAAATCGTCGCGCACGATGTTGATGTCCGCGCCGTTGACGATGAACGCGCCGACGTAATTCGACTGGATGTAGCTGTCGGTGAGCGAAAAATCGTTGTTCGAGCCGGCGCCGGCCACGCCGAGGCCGAATCCGGCGATGTACACGTTGTGCAATTTGCCGCAGCAGCCGAAGCTGGTGTAGCCGTTGGCCATGGCCGCGGTTCCGGCGGAGGAAGCGGCGGCGGTGAAAATTTTCACGCCGTCGAGCTGCGCGCCGTTGGGGTCGTAAATCGCGGAGTAGGCGGTGGTGTTGAAGGGCGGGCGGTAGCCGAAGTTTTGCAGCGTGCCGGCGAAGGTCCAATTCGCGCCGATAGCGAGCGGCGTGCTGTTTTGTTTCGTTTCGTTGTTGGGGTTGGAAGAAACGTACAGATTCCACCCCGTTGCGCCGCTGACCGACGGCGGCGAGGCCACCTGAAAGCAGTTTCCCGAGGTTACGGTGACGGCCGCTTCGGGCGAAACAGATGTTTCACCCTGCGCGGTGACGTAGGTGATTTCCGCGTAGTAAGGCTCCGCGGGGCAGCCGCTGCCGGCGACCTGCGAAAGCGCGGGCGCAGCGGGAGGCGCGAGCGGTCCGCCGATGGTGGTGGGATATTTCACGCCGATGTCGCGCATTTTGAATCCCTGGGCGCCGACGACGATGGCATTGCCGCCGGCGCCCTGATAGTCGAGATAGGTGACCGGCGGGTTCTGGGTGATGAACTGGAAATGGCCCTGGCCCTCGATGGTGACGTTGGGCGTAGTGATGGTGAGCGTCTGGGTGAATTTGCAGACGCCCGGGATTTCGATGAGGCCGCCGGTGGGCGGAACGGCGGCGAGCGCGGCCTGAAGAGCGGCAGTGTCGTCGGTGACGTCGTCGCATTTCGCGCCGAAGGCTTTTACGTCGAACCAGGGATCGCCGGATTTGAAAAGCGCGTCGGCGCTGAAGGTGTTTGTGCCGGTCCAGGTGTTATTGCCCTGCGTGGCGGCGGAGCCGCAGCCGGTGGCGCCGGCGTTGGGCACGCAGGGAATGGTGACCGTTTGCATGTAGGTGCCGATCTGCGGGCCGTAGACTTGGACTTCGTAAGTGCCCGGCGGCGCCCAGAAGCCGTAGTCGCCGTTGCTGTCGGCGACGAAGGGATTGGCGGCGGGCGTGGCGAGCGTGGCGTCGGTGTAAATCACGGCGAGCGGGGAGCAGGGCGAATCGCCGTAGCCGATGACGGCCTGCGAAGTGCAAACGGCGATGGAGGCGCCCGGAGCGATGTGGCCGTCGCGGCCGAGGGCGATGTCATTGTGGCGCGCGCCCTGGGCGAAGGCGGCGCTTGCGGAAAGGATCGCGATGAATGCGCAGAATGCGACGGAAGCGGCGGCATTTGCGATGCGCGTGCGCGTGGAAACGGGCGATAGGAACGCGGAGCTGAGCGGAAAAGTTCTCATGGATTTTTTCTCCGGAGATTCGGAAATGCGGCGGGGAGGCGAGCCGCAAAGCTGCTAACATATTTGCGCGATGAATCCGATGGTGACGCGGCCGCGGGCGAATTCGCGGCGCCGTTTGCCGCCCGGGCCGAAGGGCTGGTTTGTTTTCGGCAACGTGCCGATTCCCGGCGCGGACTGGCTGGCGGGCTTCGAGCGGGCGGCGCGGCAATTCGGCGATGTGGTGTACTTCCAGTTTTTGCACGTGCCGATGATTTTGCTGGCGCATCCCGACGACATTGAATCCCTGCTGCTCACCGAGCCCGAACATTTTCTGAAGTCGCGGGATTATCGCGCGCTGTCGAAAATTTTGGGCCACGGGCTGCTGACCAGCGAAGGCGAGGAGTGGCGCGCGCAACGTCGCATGCTGCAGCCGGCGTTTCGGCGGGAAAATATTCTGGGCTACGCGCCGGTGATGTCCGCCTGCGCGGCGCGCCGGATGGACGGGTGGCGGGACGGCGAAAGGCGCGACCTGCATCAGGAGATGATGGCGCTCACGGTGGAGATTGTGGCCCAGGCGCTTTTCGGCGCGGACGTTTCCGGGAGCACGGAGCGCATCGGCGCGGCGCTGGAGACGGCGATGAAGCAGTTCACGCGCATCGCCGGATGGGCATTTCTGCTGCCGGACAATTTTCCGGTGCCGGGAACGCGCCGCATGAGGCGCGCGCGGCGGGAGCTGGATGAAATTATTTACCGCATCATCGGCGAGCGGCGCGCGGCGCAGGGAGAATCGCGGGCCGGCGGCCGGGAGGCGGGAGCGACGGATTTGCTGGGCGCGCTGCTGGAAATTCGCGATGCGCGCGGGCGGCCGCTGAGCGATACGGAGCTGCGCGATCAACTGATGACCCTTTTTCTGGCGGGGCACGAAACGACGGCGATTGCGCTTTCCTGGACGTGGTATCTGCTGGCGACCAATCCGGACGCGGAAAACAAATTGCACGCCGAACTGGATGAAGTTTTGCGCGGGCGCGCGCCGGCGGCGGAAGATTTGCCGCGGCTGAGCTACACCGAGATGGTGGTGAAGGAATCCATGCGACTTTACCCTCCGGCGTGGGGAATTGGGCGGCAGGCGCGGCAGGAGTTCACCGCGGGAGGCTACGTGCTTCCGCCGCGCACAAATGTTTTCGTGCTGCAATGGGTGACGCAGCGGGATGCGCGATTTTTCCCCGAGCCGGAGCGATTTTTGCCGGAGCGCTGGCGCGCGGACGCCGAGGGCAAGGATCCGGTGCGCGCGGGGAAAATTCCGCGCTTCGCGTACTTCCCTTTCGGCGGCGGGCCGCGGGTGTGCATCGGCGCGGGACTGGCCATGCTGGAAGCGACGCTGCTGCTGGCCACGATTGCGCAGCGGTTCCGATTCGAGCTGGTCGCGGATCAGAAGATTCGATTGTTTCCGTCGGTGACGCTGCGGCCGAAGCACGGCATTCAGGCGTTTTTGCGGCGGCGGTGAAGCGCGGCAGCGGCGCGCGCCTCTGCTTACTGTGCGGAAGCCCTGCGAAGCAAAATGGAAAACGAGAAGCCGGGCTAGCCGAAGAGGGAGCCGGCGGCGAGGCCGATGCCGCCGAGAACCGAGCCGAGGCCGGGGCTGGAGCGCGCGGACTGCTCCTGCACGTTGAGCAACTGGGCGGGAACGCCCATGGCGCGACCGAGAAGATTGGTGTCGATGTTGTAGGTGTTGCCGAGGGCGGAGAGGCCGGCGAGCTGCTGGCCGATTTTTTCGTTGGCGAACTGGATTTGATCCGATTGCGCCTGATTGGCGAGGGTTTGCGCTTCCTGCCGGCCGAGTTCGGCGTCGAGGGCGTTGTAGCCGGCGGCGTTGTTGGTGCGCGCGACGCGATTGGCGGCGGTTTCGCGCAGAGCGTCGTAGGCGGTACGCGCGGCGCCCATGCCCTGCTGCTCGATGGCGGATTGCTCGGCGGGCGTGTAGCCGGGCGAGTTGAGGAGCTGCTCGATATTGGGAAGCAGGAGCGCGCGGTCCTGCCGGCCTTCGGCATTCGCCTGGCCGATGAGTTGATTTTGCTGCGCGAGCTGCTGCTGGGTGAGCTGCTGAGTTTGCTGCTGTGCGGCGCGGGACATAAATTTTCCTTTCGTAAGAAAAATGGCAAGAGGCCGCGACGGAAATTGTTTCCGCGCAGGCGAGCGCGGCGCGAAACGAAACGCGCAGCGCTTGGTGGACGCGAAAGCGCGAGAAACGCGAGCGGTTTGACTTTGTGGTTTACCGGCGCTGGGCCTGTTCGCCGAACTGGCGGAGGAGAAGGGCGTTTTCGCGGCGCGCGGCCCAAACGAACCGGACAATCAGCAGCGCCGTGACCAGCACGGCCAAAATGTTGCCGATGGCCAGAGCCGTCCCGGCGAGCGCCACGCCCATGCCGACGTAAATGGGATGGCGAAGAAATGCGTAAGGTCCTGAAGTAACCAGTTCATGGTCAACGCGCATGGTGGCGGCAGGGCCCCAGTTGCGTCCCAGGTGAAAGCGCGCCCAGAAGGCCAGCGCCATGCCGGCGAGGGTGAGCGCGGCGCCGGCCAGTGCCAGCGCGGATGAATTCGGCAGAAGCTGACGCGCGAGCCAGGTTTGCGCGAGGCGTCCGTTGAAAGCGAGAATCAGCGCCAGGACGACGAGTCCCAGAGGCAGGCGCAGCGAACTGCCGGCGCGTTTGTCGCGGCGCTTGGTGGTGAGCGCGGCGGCGAGCCACACGACGAGGAAAACGATCCAGACGCCGACGATTGCGTTGCGTGCGTAGGCCACGAGCATGTGGTTTTCCCGGCGCCCCAGTATAGCGTATGCGCGGCAAAGTTGGTCTGCGCAGACCGGAGTGCGACAACGGTTTCGCGCGGCCGCGGCGAGGCGGAGCGCCGCGACCGCGGAAACCGCAAAGTGACCGGCGCGCGGCGCAGCGCGGCCGGGCTCAGCGCAGGGGGAAGCAGTAGGGCGTCCAGCGGTCGTCGCGAATCCAGCCGAGATTTTGGAGGCGGCGGCCGAAGCGTTCGGCGATGCGCGGCGGGAGCCAGGCGTGGGCGTCGTCGAGTCCGCGCGCGCGCAAATCGGCGGCGGCGGCCCGGTGCAATGCGAGCAGGCGGGCGTAACGGCGGCGCGGCGTGCCGGAGCGAGGATCGGCGAGCAGATAAATTTCGCAGGTGAGCCGCGCGAGAGCGGCCATGACGATTTTTTGCGGATGCGCGGCGGCGCACGCGGCGGCGCGAGTTTCGTTTGCGGCGCAATTCCCTTCCCGGTGCGAATTTTCGGCGGGGTGCGCGCGCGGATCCGCGGCGTGCGCATCGTCTTCGCAAAGGACAAGTTTGCTGACGAAAATCGGGTCGCGCAGATCGGGAAACGGGTAGTCGAATCCCTGCGCGCGATGCATGGCGAGGAGCGCGTCGAGGTCGGCGTCAGTGTATTCGCGAATCATGGAGAGGGGGTTTGCAGCTCAGAGAATCACAGAGCGCAGGAAACGGCAAAGAACAGAGCGGGATTGTCAGAAAACGCCGCGCCACAGACGCGGGCGCCGCGGCGAGGTTGGGGTTCGGCTGCGGCGCAGCCGCGGGCGCAGCAAGCAGCGCCCCTGCGAAGGCACAAAGGCGGAAACGAAAAGCAAAACAAAAATAAAAACAAAAGCAAGGGCGAAAGCAGAGGCAAAAACAAAGGCAGAAACGAAAGGCAAAACAAAAACGAAGGCAGAAACAAAAACGGAAACAAAGACAGAAGCAAAAGCAGAGACTAAAGACAGAAGCAAAAACAGAAACGAAGACGAAGGCGAGAACCAAAGCAAAAACAGAAGCAAAAACGAAAGTTGAGAGTCAAAGCGAAAAGCGAAAAGCGAAAAGCGAAAAGCGAAAAGCGAAAAGCGAAAAGCGAAAAGCGAAAAGCGAAAAGCGAAAAGCGAAAAGCGAAAAGCGAATCAAATCACCGCAAAGTAAAGCGAAGCAAAGAGCGAAGAGCGAAGGCGAAAGCGCGAATGGAAGTGAAGCGCGGCCGCAGGAAAGGCGCAACGCGCGATGCGTGGGAGGGGCGATTCGGCATGCGCATCGCGGGGAGGAAGCGCGTGGCCGGCGTTTCAAAACACGCGATGCTTGAGGAGCGGATGCACGCGCGCGAGTTTTTCAGCGGCGGTGAACGTGTCGTCGCCCGGGGCGACGCCGAAAGGCGCGAGAGCAGCGGCGGTGCGTTCGGAAATCGGCATGCGGGAAAGGGGATGCGGAAGAGGTTCCACTTCGGCGTCGTTTTCGAGCGCGATGTGCGCCGCTTCGTCGGCGGTGACGAGCGCGAGAATTTGCGCGGCGCCGCGCGGCGCGTTGGCCGCCGGCGAATCGAGAGTTGCGGGCGCGGGCGCGTCGAGAAAAACGAAGTGAGATTCGGCGCAGCGAGGCGCGTGGCGAAGCCAGGCGGAGAAGGTCATCCGGTAATAGCGTTTTCCGGTCATGGGAATGTTTGCGGCGCCGGGCGAGAACGCGGCGGCGAGGTCCGAGGAAAAAATGAAGCAGAGCAGAACGAGGCAGGCGGCGGACGCGCGCAAATAGAGGCGTGAGCGTTCGGGTGCGGCGCGGGTTCGGCTGCGGCGCAGCCGCGGGCGCAGCAAGCAGCGCCCCTACGAAGGCAAAAACAAAGGCGGAAACGAAAGGCACAGACAAAACGAAAGCAGAAACAAAAATAGAAACAAGGAACAGAAGCAAAGACGAAAAGCGAAAAGCGAAAAGCGAAAAGCGAAAAGCGAAAAGCGAAAAGCGAAAAGCGAAAAGCGAAAAGCGAAAAGCGAAAAGCGAAAAGCGAAAAGCGAATCCAATCACCGCGAAGCAAAGAGCGAAAGCGAAGGCGCGAATGGAAGTGAAGCGCGGCCGCAGGAAAGGCGCAACGCGCGATGGGAGGCGCCGGGCGCGGCGAGTTGCCATGCCGGAGCGACGCGAGGTAAGCTGCGAGCGGAGGTGTTTATGTCGCTGCGGCCGGTAAAGCGAATGATTCAATCGAAGCCGACGCTGGAAGGCGCGGGGGTGCATCTGCGCCGCGCGTTCGGCTTCGGCAGCACCAGTGAATTTGATCCGTTTCTGCTGCTGGACGATTTTCGGAACGACGTCCCGGAAGATTATCTCGCGGGCTTTCCGTGGCATCCGCATCGCGGAATCGAAACCATCACCTACGTTCTGGCGGGAAGCGTGGAGCACGGCGACAGCATGGGCAATCGCGGCGCCATCGGCGCGGGAGACGTGCAATGGATGACCGCGGGACGCGGCATCATTCATCAGGAAATGCCCAAAGGAGACCGCGCCGGCCGGATGCACGGATTTCAGCTCTGGGGAAATTTGCCGTCGGCGCTGAAAATGACCGCGCCGCGCTATCAGGAAGTGAAGGCGCAGGACATTCCGGAACGGAAGGACGACGACGGCGTGCACGTGCGCGTGGTCTGCGGAAATTTCTGGGGCCTGAAGGGGCCGGTGGAAGGCGTAGCGGCGGATCCGGTTTATCTGGATGTTTCGGTGCCGCCGGGGCGACGGAAAACGCTGCCGGTGGAAACGGCGCGCCACGCGTTCGCGTATGTTTTCGCGGGCGACGGGAAATTCTGCAACGCTTCCGAGCCGCTGGCGGTGCCCACCGAGCCGGTCGGCTGGCTGGAGACGAAGCCGCCGGCGCAGGCGGAAAATCGCTCGCTGATTCTGTTTGATCGCGGCGATGAAGTGGAAGTGCGTGCGGGCGAAGAGGGCATCCGTTTTCTGCTGGTTTCCGGAAAGCCCATTCAGGAGCCGGTGGCGTGGTACGGGCCGATTGTGATGAACACGCAGCAGGAACTTCGGGAAGCGTTTCGCGAGCTGGATGAAGGAACCTTTCTGAATCCGCCGGCGAAAAAAGCGGGCTCCTCGCGGTAACGAGCGCCCGGAAGGCGGCGCCTTCCCGTTGCTCTAGGACGAAAAATTGTAGTTGTGGGTGAGCACGGAGGCGGCGGAGCGGCCGGCGAAAAATTCGTGTTCCGGCTCGCAGGTGACCATGACCTTGGCGCCGTCCTCGGCAAGCAGTTCGATTTTTTTCAGCGTGAGCCAGCCGTAACGACCGACGAGAATGTCGCCGAGGCAGAGGCGTTCGGCGCGCACGGGCGAATCGTCGGCGAGCGTGAAGACGTGATGCGGCGTGACGTCAAGCGAATCGCCGTTGGAAAAAGTGAGGCGCACGAACGTGTCGGCGGCGTGAACTTCGTGGCGGACGATTTGCGTCCAGGATTCGCGTCCGCGGATGCGATCGCCGGTGCGCGCGCGATGGATGGGCACGAGGCCGCGATCTTTGGTGAGCACCAGCATGTTGCCGCGCAGGCAGGAGCCGGAGCCGCCGCCGGAGCCGCCGCCGGTTCCCGAAGACGTGGTGGCCGCGGAGACGGCGCCGGCGGAAAGCGGGATGCGCCCCTGGAGCGATTGCTGCTGCGCGGCGGAAATGGTTTTCGCGGTGAAGGCGTTCGCGGGATTCCCCGCCCCGCCGGAGACGAAGGCCAGCGCGAGGAGCGTTTCGTCGAAATAGGGATAGAAAAAATAGGTTGCGGCGGACGCGAGTCCGGCGATGAGGAGCGAGCCGTCGGCGATTTGCGTTTGCGAGCCGTCGGCGCGAAAAATCGAGAGGCCGCTCCACGACCAGGTGATGGTGGAGGTGGTGCCGGCGTAGGTGAACGCGCCGGACCAGGTGGGCGCGACCGAGCCTTTCATGAGCACGCCGGATTTTGCGGGATCAATTTTATTTTGCGTGAGCGCGGAGGCGGAAACGCGGGCGAAATTCGCGCCGTCGGTGACGCCGGAGTCGAGCGAGAGCTTGAGATTGTTGACGCCGGAGACGATGCGCTTGAGAGATTCGTAGAGATGCGTGTTGACGCGCTTGAGCGCTTCGATTTGTGGAATGGTGAGCATGGAAATTCGACGGCAAGGGTTGCGTGGCCGGAACCGGCGGCGGAGATGAAATGCGGCGCGGGGCGAGCGATTCGGAAATTTCGCGAGTGAAATGGTGAGCGAGACGAAAACGAATTCGGGAGCGCCGGCGGCTTTTTTGCGCGGGGCATGGTGGCGCGAAATGGTTTCGCGCGAATCCTGGATTGCGTCCGCGAAAATTATTTTGCTCGTGGTGTGCGCGGCGATGATTTACGGCGTGGCGCTGGACGAAGCGACGATTCGCATTTCGTCCGAATATTTCACGCTGGCGCACCGGCCGGTTTTCAACACCGGTTCGCCGGCGCTGCTTGCGCTGGGGCGCGGCGTGCGGGAGACGTGGTGGGGCGGCGCGATGGCGGGAATTATTTTTGCGATTGCGGCGCGCGCGGGCTCGCTGCCGAAGGCGACCTGGCGGCGGTTTGTGAAGCCGCTGGGAATTTTGGCGGCGGTGATGGGCGCGAGCGCGGCGGGCGCGGCGTTTCTGGGCGCGTGGATGGCCGGCAACGGGACCGTTCCCGCGGTGCAGGCGTGGGCGCTGGCGCTGCCGGTGGGGAGGCAGACGGCGTTCATGGCGGTGGTGTTCGCGCACGTGTGCAGCTATTTGATCGGCGCGCTGGGCGCGCTGACGATTGCGATTAGCGTGGCGTGGAAGCGGTATGGGTGAGCGTGTTAGGGTTTAATTATGCCCTTCCTGCGGAGGATGGCGACATAGTCGGCCCGATAGAGTGTGCAGCCTACGATGCCCGCCAGCTCCGGTTCAGAAAGCTTGAGCTGCTGGCGGATTAGATGCTGCGGAAGGTCGCCGTGGCCGTGAGAGCGCTTGGTTCTGGTGAAGACCGTTCCTTCATGCTCAAACCACGCATGGCGGTCTCGCGAATCACGAGTCTTGAGCTCAAGCTTGTTAACCAGGATCTCGAACTCACGGACCTTCATCGGGACAACCGACGCTCCAGATATTGATCTAGACGAGATCTAACGGATTTAAGGTCCTCTCCGAGTCGCTCGTTCTGGGCGGCCAAAGAGAAATAGAGTGCTGCGATGCTCTTTGCGAGATCCTCTAGCGCTTCGCTGCGATTTTGGCCATAACCGAACTCATCAACTGCATCGAATGAAGCGACAAATGTATTGCCTTCGCGAACAATTTGGACGGGTATCGGAACGCGAACGCGGAGACGCGGATCGGAGACATTGCCGAGAAGCAGCGACGCAGGCGCACCCTGAATTTCGAGATTTGCAGCCGCGGTGTGAGACACTGCCTGAAGTTCGAACAGGAAAGGCCCCGCATGCAGGTATACGTGTTGCTGCCCCTCTTGGATCGGGCGCGGAAATTGCTGACCGGCCGGGGAGACTTGAATATCGTCAATCGTTGTCGTCAAGTTAGCCTCCGACGATACGCTGGACGTTCACCACGCTTCGCCCTACATAGACATCGTTCGCGTAAATCTGCAGTTCATAGCCGCCGAACTCTGGAATCGGAATGGGCGGCATCGGCAACGGAATGTCAAATGCGCTCAGGCGGTCCTTGATTTCTACTTCCCGCGTGACCGCTTCTGCAACAACCTTTTCATTGTCGAGGACAACAAGCTTTAGTCGAAAGATGTATTTGCCCGCCGCGTCAGCCATTTTAATATAAACCCAAAATGGGCCGATCGTAAACGGTGTTTGGGGTACGTGCCACGTGTCAAAAACCCCCACAAGTGTTTTCTTGTTCGTCTGCGCCTCGGTGATGATCGAATCGCACACTAACATCGCAACAACCGAAGGAATGGGAGGCTGGTCTGACAATTGAGAACTCTCGCATGCCAATTGTGCCAGAGAATTGAGTCTGTGAATACAGGTTTATGGATGCGCTAACGGTTAGTTGTGGCCGCGGATGAGGGAGAAGGGCGCGGGCTTGCACCACGGAACGAGCTTGGTGAGCGAGAACCAGGAGCCGGCGGCATTGGTGGCGCACTGATAGGAGGCGCGCTCGGCGGTGAAGTTGGTCATCAATTCCAAATCCTGCGGCGCGGGCGAAGCGAGCGCGAGCGCGCCGAGAGAAATTTGCGAAGCGTCGCCGGGAGTGAAGGCGGAGACGCTGAGCGTGCCGGCGCCCTGCGCGTACAAAGTCAAATAGCCGAAAAGATCGCGTCCGGTGGCGCCGGTGCGCGAAAGAAACGCGGTGGTGTAATAGGAATTGATGGCCGCGCCGTCGTCGGAAAATTGGCCTTCGGTGAGCTGATAAATTTTTCCGTTGGCGGAATTGTTGCCGAGGAAAAACGCGGCGGTTCCGTTTGCGCGTTCGATGAGCGCGGCGCAATTGGCGGAGATGAACCACGGGGCCCATTTGCGGGAATGGCCGGGCGCGGAGAGCGACATCCAGAGCGGGTCGGCGAAGCCATCGGAATAGTCGAGCATGAGAATTTCGTTCGGCGCGGCGGCCGCGCCCATGGGCACGCCGACGTAAATGCGTTTGTGCTGCGTGTCCACGGTGACCCAGAGCGAGCTGCCGGCCTGCCAGTTGACGGCGTCCCAGGTGGGCTGAATTTCCTGCGATAATTTTTGCGGCTCGCCGCCGGCGAAAAGGTAAAGGCCGGCGCGCGAGGCGATGACCACCCAGTCTTCTCCGATGCCGACGCCGTGCGCGGAAGGCGTGCCCACGGAATTGGAAACTTCCTCGACGTCCCAAAATGCAGGCTCCGTGTTGCCGTTGTCGGCGGTGACGTAGAAGCTGCGCTCCTTCACAAAATACAAATTGTTGCGAATGACGAATGCGGCGCGAATGGCCTGGCCGTTGTTGGGCGCGATTTCGAGAAGGCCCTGGACGCCGTCGTAGGCTTCGGGATCGGAATTGCGCGAGGCGCGCACGACGGAGGGATTTTGCGCGGCGTTGGTGGGAAAAATTTCGATGCAGTCCACGAGAAAAGATTCGCCGGAGGGCGCAGGCGTGCCGTCGGCGTAAAGCTGCAGGACGAGATCGGCGGGCAGCGAAGTTTGCGGCGGAAGCAAATCGGCGGTGAATTCCTGATACGCGGCGGCGGCCTGCGCGGCGGAAACGGCGAGGCCGGAGCCGAGGAATCCCTGCGAAACGCTGTAACAGTTGATGCGCAGCGTGCCCTGCGCGAGGGCGGGGCTGCGTTTGATGCGGGCGCGCACGGAATAATCGGTGTTGTTTTGCAGCAGCGGCAGGCCGTTCACGTCGGTGAGCGCGGTCTGCGTGATGCGGCCGCGCTCGACGGTGACGCCGTCGGCGGTGATGCGATAGGCGTCGCCCCAGACAACGTCGCTCGATTCGCGCGAGCCGCCGGCGGAAAAAGTGGCGCCGAGCTGCCAGCCGAGCGGACGTCCATTGCCGGAGGGATCCCATCCGCCGTCGAAGCTGAGATTGCGCCAGTTGGGCATGGCGGCGCGTTCGCCCCACCAGAAAAGGCGATCGGAATAGGCGATGACGCCGAGCTGCGCGGGGAGTTCGATATTCTGGAACAGGTCGTCCATGCTGACGCCGGCGAGAAGAATGTCGTCGGTGAAATCGAGTTCAAGCGACGTGGTGACGTTGTCGTTGATGGTCATGGTCGCGGGAACTTGATAAAAATTCGCGCCGCCCGCGCCGGTGAAGGCCAGCAAACGCTGCACGACGTTGGACGGGCCGGTGGGAATGTTCGTGAGGCTGACTTTTTTGTTTCCGGCGGCGGTCCAGGTGACCGGAGGCGACGGCGCGGTCCAGTAGCCCTGGCGCGTGACGAAAATCACGACGCACTGATGCGCGCCCGGGGAAATGCTGCCGGCGTCGGCGGAATCGGCGACGGCGGGGCCTTCGGCGGGGCCGATCTGGCTGACGCGGTCGAGAAAAGTGTCGTCGTACTGGCGCGGAAGATCGGCGCCGAGGGTGCTGTCGGATAGCGCGATGTATTCGCGGCCGAAGTAAGTGGCGGAGGCGAAAAAAAGGCCGGGAGAAATCGTCGCGGAGACGGCGGAGAGGACGCCGGGAGAAGTTTCCTTGTACAAATTGCCGTTGGAATCGAGAACCAGCAGGCGCTGCGCGAGATTGGTGGTGATGTAAGTTTTCAGTCCGTTGATGGAAGGAGCGCCGCCGAGCGCGGGAAAAACGGAAACCAGGCCGGGGCGCGTGCGCACGCCGCCGGGGAAAAATTCGACGTCGCGCGCGTCCGGGGACATTCCGGGGGGAACGTCGGAGGGGTCGAGCAGCGTCATCCAGGTGCCGAAAGTGGTGAGCTGCAAAGGGAAAAATGTTTCGACGGACATGAGTTAACTCCGGTGAAGAGCGGCCGCGGAAGCGAATGAGAAAGCCGTTGCGCGGCAAAAAAACATAGGCCGGCGCGCGGCGGCAAGTTCGGCTCCGAAATGCAAAACCATTGCGGAGCGACATTTTTCGTGGCGAGCAACGCGCGGCGGCGGAATGAGGCGCGGCCGAGCGGCTGTGCGACGGGCGGAGCGATGCTAAGCTAAGCGCATGGGAGCGCGGGAGAAAGAGCGGCGGACGGCGCTGGGGCTGGGATTGCCGGCGGATGCGGGCGACGCGTCCGCGTGGAGGCCGAGCCGGGCGGCGGAGACGCGTTCCGAGGCGAGCGCGGAGCGGGGCGAGGCAAAATCCGGAGCCGAAGCGGCGGCGGATTCGAAACAAAATGCGGCGGCGTGGAGGCCGAGCGAGGCTTCGCGAAGGCGGCTGGGTGCGCTAGAGCCGGTGCGCGGGCGCGGGCGGTTTGCGATGCCGCGCGGATTGCGCGTGGGGGTGAGCTTCGCGCTGCTGGTTTGCGGGCTGTACGTCGCGCTGCGCATTTGGGTGGCGCCGACGGCGGGCGCGTTTCACGGCGCGGTGTTGGTTTTTGTCGGCGCGATGGTGTTGCTGTTCCTGGCGGCGGTTGCGGGCGCAGCGATGCGGCGGAAGCGCAGGCGCAGCGACGAAAAAAGCACGCTGAAGTTGTGACGCGCGGCGCGGGGCGGTGCGGCTGGCGATGGTAAGGAGGCGGATTCGGCTGCGGCGCAGCCGCGGGCGCAGCAAGCAGCGCCCCTACGAAAACAAAGGCAAAAACCAAAGACGAAGACGGGAAGCAGATTCCTCGTCGCCGGTCGCATCCTCGCTCGGAATGACGATGCGTTTTTTTTTGCGGCGCGACCATGCGCGGGCGAATGTGTTCGGCTGCGGCGCAGCCGCGGGCGCAGCAAGCAGCGCCCCTACGAAAACAAAGGCAAACACCAAAGACAAAGGCAAAAGCAAAAACAGAGGCGAAGGCGGAAATTCAAATGCGCTAGGGCTTGGGGCGGTAGAGAGGATTGGGCAGGTCGAGCTTTTTTTTGCCGCCGAGAAGATCGGCGGTGCCGCGAAACGGATTCTGACGGCGCGCCGCTTCGGAATCGGGCGGCGCGGCGGAGTCCGCGGGAGGATTTGAATCGGCGCGGCGCGGAGGAGCGGATTCGCGCGGCGCAACCGGCGCGTTTTGCGGCGCGCGCGGTTGCGCGGGAGCGCCGGGCGAGGATGGAGCGTTCGCGGCGTTGCGCGCGTAGGGATTCGGCGGCGCGACGGGCGCGGGCGGCGGGATGAAGGCCTGGTCCTCAGCTCCGGCGATGGGGCTTACGGATTCCTCGACGCGCGCCTCATCCTGGCCGGCGTTCCGTTCGGTGCTGAAGGGATCTTCGACAGGCTCGCCGGCGGAAATGCTGGCTTCCCATCCGTGGGGAATCGGGCGATTCAGGTAATCGGTGGGCGTTTCGAGCTGGCGGGCGATTTTTTCGAGGGCCGAGGCGATGCGTCCCATGTCGCGCGCGAGCTGTTCGGTTTCTTTGGTGCGTTTGAAGGTGATGAAGCGGTGGCGCGAGCCGCTGCCGGTCATCCAGATGAGGATGATGATGGCGGCAATCGCGGCGAGAATGATGGCCACGGGATGCTGCCAGAAATAATTTGTGAATGCATCGAGCATGGCGAAAGGCGCCTCGTGCGCGCGCGATGCGCGTCGTAGAAATTCTACCTCATTGCGGCGCGAGGCGAAAAAGGCAAATGGGATTCGCCGCGGCGCGCACGAAACTTCACCGGGCGCCGAGGGAAATGGATGCGGGAAGGGCGCGCGAAGAAATTCCGTTGCGCTTTTTTCGCGGCGCAGCGCAAAAAAGCGGGGGCGGCGCTTTGGCGTTCGCCGGGCGGTTTGCGCTCGGTTGGCGCCGCGGCGGTTTCCGGCTACTGCAGGCGAGGGAAGATGCCGTAGAAAGTGACCGTGTCGGCGGTGATGGCGGCGGGATAGGCGCCGGAGGCGAGTTCGGCGAACGGGCCGGCGGCGCTTCCCTGCTGGAAAATTTTCACTTTGCCGGAATTGAGCGCCGCGCCGGGCGTGAAGACGTAGTCGTAGCCGGCGAGTCCGTCCATCCAGGCGGCGCCGGCGATGGGCGGCTGCGTGGTGGGGACGCCGAGGGATTCGATGGGCGTGAGGTCGAGCGTGTCGCCGCCGGTGGAATAATTTCCGGAAGCGGCGACGGCGCCGGCGACGTGGATGCGGCGTCCGTCGTCCCAGGAATCAATGAGAGTGAAAGCGAGAGCCATGTGAAGCCTCCAGTGGTGAATGGGGATCGTCGAGAGTTCGGAGTTGCAGGTTGAGAGCCGAAAGTTGAAGGTTGACCGTCAGGAAAAAAGCGCGGGTAAACGGCGTCACGCAGCGAGGATGTTTCGCGGGGCGCGAAGGCAAAAGCGAAAGGCAGAAACGCGACGCAGGCGTCGCGCGGGCGCAGCAAGCAGCGCCCCTGCGAAAACAAAGGCAAAAACCAAAGACAAAGGCAAAGGCGAAAAACAGAGACGCGAAGCAAGCGTCGCCCGTACGAAGGCAACGGCGGCTCAAAACACGCCGCGGAGAGGCGTGCAACCCGCGAAGCGCGAAAAGACATCGCAAGTGCCGTGGCGCGCAGCAAGTTGCCGGGTTGCGGGTGAGTGCGGTGCGTCCATGACGCGCCGGCGGATAAAGACGAGGCGCGCGGGAAAATGTCCATTGCGCGGCGCGGAGACGCGAGCGAAGGCGGTGGGCGCGCATCGCGGCCGTTTGCGGGGCGTTAGGGCGCGGCGCAGCGGGTTTGCGAGAGATTTTTGCGCGCGCATTTCGAGAGTGGGCGTTTGCGCGCGTGTGCTATGATTTTGGATTCGCGAAATTCACCGGTTGCGCTCTGAGAGACGAAAGAGAAACTCGCGGCGGATTCGCGGGTTGTAACGGCAGCGGCGGAAGGAGTGCGCTTTGCAACCCGCGCTGCGACGCGGGGCGCGGCCGCGAGAAATTCGGTGATTTTCGGCCGTAGCGAACGGCTTCAAATTCTGGAACGAACGACGCCGGGAGGAAATTTGCGCCGAGTGGTTTTGCGTTGCGCCGCGGCGGGTGCGCTGAGCGCGGCGGTGATTTTTGCCGGAGGGGCGGCGCGTCTGCACGCGCAGGCGCAGAGCGCTGCGCGAGAAACGGCGGCGCGGGCGGCGGCTGCCGCGTCGGCGAGAAACGCGGCGCAGGCGCTGGTGATTGCCGGCGGCGCGGAATACGCGGACGTGCGCGCGCTGGCGACGGATGCGGCGGGCGGGCTGTACATTTCGCTGGCGCAAACGCCGGCGCCGGCCGATTGCGTCCGATCGGCGATAGCGGTTCCGCAGACGGCCGCGAATGGCGCGGCGCAAAATTCCGCGGCGGGCGCGGCGCAGGACGCGAGCCGCGCGGCGAAAATTCCGCTGACAATTTTTTCGAATTGCACGCTGGCGCGCAGCGAAGACCCTTCGGGAATCGCGGTGACGCTCGGCGGAAACGTGTATCTGGCGAATCGCGCGCAAAACAGCGTGCGGCTGCTGGACATGGCCACGGGAAAAGTGAGCGCGGTGCCTGCGGCGGCGGAAAATGCGGCGGCGGCGAATTTGCGGCCGTACCAGCCGGCCGGACTGGCGGTGGATCGCGGCGGAAATCTGTACGTGGCGGACCGCGGAAACAACCGCGTGCTGGAAATTGCGCCGGGCGCGCGGGAATTTTCCTACGTGGCGCACGCGCTGGACGCGGCGGCGCTTGCGGTGAATCCGGCGGGCGATGAAATTTTTGCGGCGTCGCCGGCGGCGAATCGCGTGTTCGCCATTGATCTGCGCACCGGCGCGGTGAATGCGTTCGCGGGCAGCGGCGCTGCGCCGGAAAGCGGACAAGCGGGCGCGGGGCTGAGCGCGAATCCGCTGGATGCGGCCATCGGCGCGCCGGAGGGCGTGGCGGCGGACGGCGCGGGAAATGTTTTTATCGCGGACACCGGAGCGAATGCGATTTTGCGCGTGGACGCCGCGACGGGAAAACTTTCGCGCGTGGCGACGAATGCGAATTTGAGCGCGCCGGGCGCGCTGGCGATTGACCGCGCGGGGGATCTGTTCGTGGCGGATCGCGGAAACGCGCGCGTGCTGGAATTCGCGGGCGTGGCGGCGCCGCAGGCGGCGGGCGCGGTGACGCTTTCGCCGGCGAGTTTCGATTTCGGCGACGAGCCGACGGGCGGCACGACGGCGGCGGAACAGTTCACGCTGACGAACAACGGAACGAGCGCGCTGGCGCTCAACAGCAACAGCTTCGCGTTCAGCGGCGCGGATGCGGCGGATTTTGCGCAGACGAATAACTGCGTGCCGTCGCTCGGCGCGGGCGCGTCGTGCCTGATTAACGTGACGTTCACGCCGGCAGGAACGGGCGCGCGAACGGCGACGCTGGCGGTGACGGACGCGGATCCGTCGAGTCCGCAGACCGCGGCACTTTCGGGAACGGGCGACGATTTTCAGCTGACCGCAGCGTCGCAGGTCGACACGGTACAAAACGTCGCGCCCGGACAATCGGCGACATACTCGTCGCTCTCCGTGACTCCGGACAATACATTCAGCGGCACGGTCACGCTGGCCTGCCCGTTGCATATTCTTGGCGACACCAACGATACAATAAAATGCACGGTGAATCCGTCAAGCGTGACGCTGACGCCCGGGCAGGCGCAGAATTTCACGGTGACGCTGACCACGGGCGGACCGAACGCGACGCGCCTGATTCCGTTTGCGCCGTGGAACGGGCCGGACGGCGCGCGGCGGATTTTGCTCCTGGGCGTGCTGGCGATGGCGCTGGCGCTGTGCGCGTTTTACGCGCGGCGCGCCACGGCGGCGCAAGGAATCGCGAGCAGCGCGACGGACGCGACGAGAATGAATGACGCTGCGGCCGCGCGGCGCACGCGGGCGCGGCGGGCGGCGATTTTCTTTGCGATGCTGGCGGCCGCCGCAGCGGCGGGATGCAAGGGGAGTTCGACGCCGTACAATCCGAATGAAACGTCGGCGGGCTCGTACGCCATTGACATCACCGGAACGGCGCAGAATGCGTCGCGCTCCATCACGCTGACGCTGAACGTGGATTAAGAAAAGCAGCCAGCAGCCGATAGCTCGCAGCTTGCAGCCATCCCGAAGCCAAAATCAAACGCGGAAAAAAAACAGCGGCCGGCTTAGAACAGGGCGAGGAATTCTTCGACTGTCAGCCCAGGGTGACGAATCGGCGCGCGCAAAGTTTCAATCGACAACTCCTTGTGCTTGCGGAATCGAGAGATTGACGCGGAGATTCGGCTTCGTCATGACCACGTGGCTGCCGACTTGCCCCGCCACGTTCCACCCTGCCTTTTGAAAGGCCGTGACCGCCTCCCTTCCACATGGGCAACGAGGCTTATTAGAAGAATTGTGCGTATTTGCTGGCGCCACGCATTACAAACGCATGCGCTACAAATAAATGATGCGACGGCGGTAGCCGTAGGGTTTGCGGCGGCGGCCCTTGAACTGTTCGGGGCGGACGTAGCGTTCGATTAATTTTTCCGCGGCGTTTTCGGCGAGCGCGAACAGGTCGGCGGCGAGCGCCTGCGCGCCGCGCGAGCGCGCGGCCATGGCGGCGACGGCGTACGCGAGCGGGTCCACGGAAGAGCGGATCTGAATGGGGTCGGTGGAAAGCACGATTGCGGGCAGGGATTTTTCGTAGCGAATGCGCACGGTGGTTTCCTGCGTCGCGCCGACGAGCTGGATGGCGTCTTCGCGCCACTCCCACATGCGCAGGCGCACGCCGGGCTGAAAATTGGGCAGGCCGGAGGTGATTTTTTCCATGGGCGTGAAGACGTCGCTGGAGCCGGTGGTTTGTTCGAGGAGCTGATGCGGCGCGAGGAGGTCGGTGGGAAGCTGCGGCGTGGTGACGTCGCTGATGACGGTGTTGGTGACGCCGTTGGTGAGAGGCAAATCGAGGTCCACCTGCGAAGTGAGGACGGAGACGCCGGACTCGGCGAGTTCGCGCTGCAGCGCGCGATAGGCGGAGTTGAGGAATGGGAGGAGCACGGCGTCGGAAAAGACGGCGCCGGCGGCGTCGTTGGCGAGAGAGCGCGCGAGAGTGAGCGCGCTTTCGGCGGGGTCGTACGCGGTGGTGGAAACAACGGGCATGGAGAACCTCCAAAAAACGGAGCGCGGGTGATGCGAAGCGCGGAGTCGCGACGGGCGCGGCAAGCAGCGCCCCTACGAAGGCAAAGGGCAAAGATTAAGGCAAGGGCAAAAGCGAAAAGCAAAAGCGATAAACAACGAAAACAGAACAACGTTCCGCTGGGCGAAGGCGGCGGCGGAATGCTTTTGTTTCGAAGCGAATGATGATAGATTCGCGGGCATTCCGCGACGCATTCCGGTGGAGGAAATCATGAATCGAAGACTGCATGGGGCGGTGGTGGTTGCGGCCGCGGCGCTGCTGCTGTTTGCGGGCCGCGCACGCGCGCAGGAGCAGAGCGCTTTTCCGCGGCGGGATTTTTCGGCCACGTCGGTGGTTTCAATGCCCGGCGGAAGGCAAATGTCGACGAAGATTTACGTTTCCGGAAACAAGTTTCGCACGGACATGCCCAGCGGAAACATGCACACCATCCTGCTGCTTGACGAGCAGAAAATCTACATGGTCATGCCGCAGATGTGCATGGAGATGCCGCAGAGAGCGCCCAATCCGTTCGGGTTCAAAGGAAAAGTGGAACGCGAGCGCCTCGGGACGGCCACCGTGGACGGCCATCCGACCATCATCGAGCGCATCACCGTTACGCCCGCGGGCGGCGGAAAGCCGACGGTGATGAAAGCCTGGGAAGCCACGGACTTGAAGGATTTTCCGGTGCGCGTGGAAATCCCCACGGCGAAAGGTGCGGAGACAATCGAATATAAGGACGTCGTACTGGCGACGCCGGCGGCCTCGCTATTTGCGGTGCCGACGAATTGCCGCGAGATGCCGATGGGTCCCGGCGCAATGATGCCGCACCGCTGAAGGCGAGCGCGGCGGCGGATAGGCGCGTGGCGCGGCGCTGCGGGAGTCGCGCGCGCGGGCGGGCGGCAACGAATACGGCTGCCGGCGCAGCCGCGGGCGCGGGAAGCAGCGCCCCTACGAAAGGCAAAAACGAGGGCAAAGACTAAAGATAAAAGCAGAGGCAAAGGCAAAGGCTGAAGATTAAAGCAAAGGCAAAAGCAAAAGGCAAAAGCGAAAAACAAAAAACAAAAAACAAAAACGAAAAGCGAAAAACAAAGAACAAAAACCAAAAAACAAAAAACGAAAAACGAAAAACAAAAACCAAAAAACAAAAACCAAAAAACAAAAACCAAAAAACAAAAACCAAAAAACAAAAGCGAGATACCGTGGGAAACGCGAGTGCGCGACGGAATTACACGGCGATTTCCGGGTCGGTGTCGGATGCTGGCGGCGTCGTCGCTCGGATGACGATGCGCTTTTTTGGCGGCGCGCACAGTTCCCGCCGCTTCACAAATGGGGCAAATCTTTCACGGATGTTAGGATCCCGCGAACATAAATTTCCAATGCCGCGGCGGAGGAAACCATGCGCTGGTACCTGTACGTTGCTGAATTTTTCGGCGGCGCTTTCCTGGTGAACGCCATTCCGCATTTTGTTCAAGGTGTGAGCGGCCGCGAGTTTCCGAGTCCGTTCTCGTCGCCGCCCGGAAAGGGAATGTCTTCGCCCACGGTGAACGTGCTGTGGGGCACGTTGAATGCAGTGATCGGATATATCCTGCTAGGCCCGGTCGGCGTGTTTCGCATGGGCAACATCGCGGATATCGCCGTCGCCGGAGCCGGTGGTCTGGTGATGGCGCTGATGCTCGCTTCGCACTTCGGAAGCGTTTACCGCGCGAAGTGAAGGTGCATGGCTCCTGCTTCCGCCTCGGCGGAGCGGCGGTTATTCATTCGACGAGCCGGGGGAAACGGCGAAGGCGCTCGAGCCGTCGAAGACGAAACTTTGCGCGCTGCACTTCCCCGCGGTGGCGCCGATGGTCATGCCGCCGCGAACGCTGGAGGGCCAGGCAAACGTGTACGGGCCGCCGGACGCGGGCTGGCAAATAATAAAGTTGAGCCACTGTCCCGGTTGCGCGTTCGAGAGCGTGGACGAAGTGACGTCGGCGGTGAGCGTCAGCTCGAAGGTGTTGCCGAGTCCGGCGTCGAACGAGGCGGTGCCGCTCGATTCCGCGACGGAGACAAATCCTGCGGTCATTCCGTAATTTTCAATCAATCCCGCGTAGGATTGCCCGCCGAAGGGCGCGAGCTTCAGCGCCGTTTCGCCGAGATGCGCGTTGAAATTGAAACTGAGCGCGGAGGAGGCGGCGTCGGCGGTCCAGACGGTCGAGCCGGCGTTGCGAAACGTGAGTCCGCTCGCGCCGGAGGAGGAATCAATCGCCGGCGAAAAAAAAGTGGGCGAAGCGAAGGGCGGCGCGACGAGCTGGTCGCTGGAATTTTTGGAGAGCGTGACGTCGGCGGTGCCGGCGTGATTGCGCCAGGCGATGAAATCGGAATCCGCGAGGCGCAGAACGCCGCTTTGCGCGGGATTGGCGGAGAGCGACTGGAACGCGGGGGCCTGCGCGGGATTGAAACTCAGGCCGCAGGCCGCGCCGACGGAGCAACGCGCGTCGTAGGAGACGAGCGCGTTTTCGTAGGCGTAGGCTTCGTTGTCGCTGAGCGCGCCGGCGGGAATGAAATTGAGCACCGGGCCGTAGACGTCCACGGTGTGCGTGTTGTCGAAACGCGCGCCGAATTGCACCTGGGCGGGATTCGTGCCCACGGCAGTGATTTTGTAGATGCAGCGGTCCCAGGTCCACTGGCCGTCGCCGAGGACGGAATCGCCGTCGCAATTCCCTGCCGCGGCGAATCCCGCGCCGCTGACGCTGAGATACGCGCCGGTTTGCGCGCTGCCGGGAAAACCGTCGGCGGTTTTCGAGCGCACCCAAACGCCGGCGATGATGTATTGGCCGACGGAGAGATTGACGTTTTCGACGCCGCTCGAGCCGGGCAGGAATTGCACGCCGTACTGTCCGGCGGCGGAAGCGGAGGCTTCGCCGGCGTTTGTTCCGCCGAAGGGATCGGCGACGCCGGAGCAGGCCAGCGCGTCGTTGCTCGCGGGCTGAAGCTGCCAGCTCGCGCAGGTTGAGCCGGCGACGGCGTTCGGAAAACGCACGCGGGTGAAGGCCGCGGCGCGCTGCACGTCGTCGCGCTTGCCGTAATTCCAGCCGAGAACGAATCCAGATTGACCTGCGCGCTGCGGCGAAATGGACTGGTTCTGCAAATTGTTGGTGTATTGCGAGAGGACGGTCATCGGCCCGGCGAGATTCTGCGTGTTGCCCATGGCGTCGCTGACCACAATGTTCGCGCCGGGGATGTCGGACTGCACGGCGGGCGAAGCGGCGGTGGCGTCGGAGACGGTGACTTTGTTGACGACCGCGTCCACATTGTTGTCGCCGCCGGCGCCGCTTGCGGCGAACCAGACGGCGGGCTCGCCCTGCTCGCCTTCGGTGGTGAAATTCTGAAGGTTCACGCCGCCGCCGTTTGCGCCGGCGTAGAATTTGATTCCGCCGCCGGCGGTTTCGAAATCGTTGATGAAAACGAGGCCGTTGCCGCCGTTGGTGCGGCCGTCAATGAGCAGGGCCGCGGCGTTGTCGCTGGTGGGCGAGTTGACCGTGTCCGTGCCGTTGCAGCCGCTCTGGTTGATGCGAATCCAGAACGAGCCGCCGGTGAGGTCGCAGGAGGGTCCGTAGCCGGCGACGAGCGGGACGCCGAAATGAACGTTGTTCAAAACGACGCCGGAAGTGTTGCAGGTTCCGGTGCGATTGCCGTTGGAGCATTCGCCGATGACCAGCGCGCGCTGCGCGGAGCCGCCGCCGGAGAGGTTGTCGAATTCGACGGAGCCGTTGGGCGCGGCGAGCCAGAGGAGCGGATGGCTGCGGTCCACGGTGCTGCCGCCGTTGAGCAGGGCGGAGGGCGCCTGGCCGTTGGGTCCGTAGGTCTGCGAAGCGATGCCGACGACGCGCAGGCCGTTGCTGCCGTTGATTGTTTTCAGCCAGCACGGCGGCGGCGAAGAATAATTCGGATCGAGCGTGCCCATCAGCCACAGGCCGCAAGAGGACGTGCTGGAAGCATTGGAATTGTTGACGAAATAAATTGTGCCGCTGCCGGCGATTTGCGCGGCGCAATTCCCTCCCGGAAGCGAGCAGACCGCGTGGTCCAGCGTGGCCATGGCGGTGCCGAGGCTTTTGCCGTCGTTCGCGTCGGTGCAGCCGGAGCCGCCGCAGCCGCCGGAAGTGCTGTCCACGTAAAGAATGACGCCGGCGCCCTTGAGCTGCGCGTTGCTGGAGGGAGAAAAATTGGCGCTGAACGAGCCGGCGGTGAGCGCGCCGGTGATGCTGGCGTTGCCGCCGACGGATAAATTGCCGCCGAGATTGAGCGTGAGCGCGCTGATGGCGTTGGCGGCGGAGATGGAGCCGAACTGCGCGTCGGCGGGATTGGCGGGCAGAATGACGTCGGGCATGGTGTAGGTGTTGATGCCCGGGCCGTAGATTTGCACGGTGTAGGCGCCGGGCGCGGCGTAGAAATGATAGTTGCCGAGGCCGTCGGAAGTGAGCGGATTGGGCGCGGGGGTCGAGAGCGTCGCATCGGTGTAGAGATTCGCCAGCGGCGTGCAGGGGACCACGGTGACGTTTGCGGGCTGCGCGCAGACGGAAATGGTGGCGCCGGCGACGGGGCGTCCTTGTTCGCCGAAGGCGATGCCGTCGTGGCGCGAGCCCTGCGCGAAAGCGGCGGATAAAGTTGCGGCGGCGAGCGCAAGCGCAAGGACAGTCCTGACGGCGAAACATTTCAAAGTGCGATGGGATTTCATGAGAACCTCGGCCGTTGGGCGCGGTGCGCGCGCCTGCGGCGTGGCGATTGTTTTTTGCGCCCGCAAAGGAGTGCCCGGCGGGCGCGCTTCCCTTCCGGCGAAACATTTACGCATGGAGACGCATACGGAGCAAGGCCGGCGAAAAAGAAGGCGAGCGCTGCGGCGCAAAACGTTGCGCGCGGCGCGGCGGAATTTCTTTTGAGGCGCGCGAAAAAGGCGGCGGCCGGCGCAAGACGCGATCGCGGGCTACGGGCGCGTTTGCGCGGGCGCGGATTGCGCGGACGCGTGGCGCGGCGCGAATTTTTCGCGCGGGGCGGAGTTGGGAAAATATTTTGCGGCGCGCTCGGCGTCGAGAAGGGCGCCGCAGTGGCGGCAGGCGACGACGCCGGCTTTGACTTTTTCTCCGCACGCGGGGCAATCGGCGGCGAGCTGCGGAACGTAAGCCCATTCGCGCTCGATGCCGAGGTGGTGCGCGGCGCGGCGGTGCATGTCGGAAATTTCGCGGTAGGAATGGCCGCGGGCCCACATTTCGTCGGCCTCGGCGACGAGCTGCCGGAACCAGGCGTCGCGGCGGGCGCGCGCGGCGGAAAGCTCGTCGTCGGAGGGAAGTTCTGCGGCGCATACGAAAATGCCGTGAGGCTCGAGGTCCTGAATGACGTCAAACGCGATGTCGCGCGCGGAAATGCGGAACGGGAAGCTGTGATTTTCGGCGAAGTGCAGGGCGTCTTCGCGGGAATCCACGACGAGCAGCGAGCAGGGGTCGTTTTGCGCGCATGCGGGAATGCGAAAGACGCCGTAGGTGCGCGTGACGCAAAATTCCTGATCGGAAACCGAGGCGATGACGGCCTGGGCGTCGTGCGCGGCGGAGGAGTTTGCGCGGGGCGGTGCGGATGCAGCGGTGAGGGTCATGTTTTTCTCCGTAGGTGCGTTGGTGTTGCGGCGAGAGTGGAACATCGAAAGTCGAAAGCGCCGTCGCAGTCCGAAGAGGCGAAATGCCGGAGAATTGGAGTGGGGCGGCGGGACGGCACGAGATATATGACACGACATGACGCGACACAGGTGACAATTTGCCGCGACACGACAGTTCATGAGCCACGACATGACGCGGCACAGGCCACGCATGCCGCGACAGAGCGTCATGCCGTCGTTATCGGCCCATGTAAAGCTCAATTTCGAGGCATGGCGTGACGCGGCGCGCACAACAAATGCCGCGACACGACAGTTCATGAGCCACGACATGACGCGACACGGGGATAGGGAGTCGCGACAGACAGCCTGATTAGAGCGCGGCGGTGAAAGGCGCGCCGTGGAAGGCGGGCGCGGCGTCGTGAAGAATGGCATCGGCGCGGGAGTCCCATTCGCGGGCGCGGTGGAGTTCACGGCGCTGGAGCGCGGCGCGATGGGCGGAGCGCGGCTGCGCGCGGGCGAATTGGACGGCGCGGACGACGAATTCGCAGGCCGCGGGCGAGAGCGGAATGAATTCGCCGCGCGGGCCCTGCAGAGTGAAGCAGTGCTCGTATTCGCCGCGGCGCGGATAGGGGCCGAGCGCGGGGATGGAGACGCCGTCGGCGCGTTCGATGGTTTGCGCGTACCACTGGGCGGGCGAGCCGTAGGATTCCGGCGGCGTCCAGCGTTCGATGTGCCAGCGATTGTGCGGAAAATATTTGGGCACTTCGCGCAGCTCGATGATTTCGCGGATGAGGTTGCCGTGGGCGCCGGCGTCGGTCCACTTGCCGCCGATCCAGGCGAGGCGCGACCAGCCCCAGACGACGCGGAAGTTGGGTTCGCCGAAGCGGTTCAGTCCGCCGGCGCGGGCGAGGCGGAGTTGCAAAGATGCGGGCGCTTCGTGCGTTTCGCGGGTCACGCGAATGCGCGGCCGGTGTTTACTTGCGGATGAAGTCCGGGCAGCGATGGATGCCTGGATGGGTCTGGCGTATTTCGGAGAGCGGTGCGGCATGGCGCATGACGCGACAGGCGGAAGATTGCCGCGGCAAAACCACAGGCGGCGAGAAAAGGGCTGGTTTAGGAGCTGATTTGAAGCACGACATGTCGCGACACCGATTTTTTTGCCGCGACAAGGACAAAGGCAAAAACGAAAGGCAAAAACGAAAGGCAAAAACGAAAGGCAAAAACGAAAGGCAAAAACAAACCAAAGGCAAAAGCGAAAAGCGACGGCGAAAAGCAAGAACAAAAGCAAAAAGCGGCAGCGTGAAAGCCGCCGGGATGAAGGCGGAGGCGGGCCGATGAAAAGACAACGGCCCAGGGGGAAAGAAGGCGCCGCAGGTTCCTCGCCGGCCCGACGGAGTCCGCCGGGACCGACGCGGAATGGCCCGCGTAGCTCAGTAGCCGGGTGGGGCGAGCGAGGCGACGCAGGCTACGGCATCCCCAACGCGCCAAAGCGAGAGCGCGTTGGGGACCCGCAACCATGCCAGCTCAGTAGCCGGTGGGAATGGCGAGGCTGTCGATGTAGGCGCCGGAGCGCGGGGATTCGTTCCAGACCTGGAAGCCGGTGACGAAGTAAAAGATGTACGCGGCCGCGAGTCCGCCGGAAGCGCCGTAAATCGGGAAGACGGTTTGGCCGCCGACGTCGTAGAAATCAATGTCCTGCATGACCGCGCGTCCCCAGTGCGAGAGATCCAGGAAATCGATGCGCGCCTGATTGGCGTTGATGGAAGATTTGATGGGCACGCCGGCCATGGTGAGTTCGCCGGTGAAGAGCAGGTCGAGATCGCTGGCGCGTCCGCCGGCTCCTTCCTTGATGATTTGCGAGATGCTGATGCCGAGCTGCTCCCAGGCGTTTTCCTGTTCGAGAGAAGTGTAGGCGATGAGTTTGCCGATTTGATTGGTGCCCAGGGCCTTGCGGACTTTGTTGATGGCCAGTCGCACCACGCCGGGAGTGATGGCGGAGTTGTTGCCGGCGACGTGCGGGGTGGCGAGTTCGACGGGATAGGTGGAGCGATTCAGATTGAGCCAGGTGCCGGTGGTGGCGTTGGTCTGATGATAGGGCACGCCGAAAAGCGAGACGGGCTGCGCGCCGGCCAGGCCGTCGTGCACCACGGCGTCTCCGGCGACGACGCCGGCGGGAAGGGTGTCGATTTGAATGAATTTGTTGAAGGGGTCCACCAGCAGGATGTTGGAGGTGACGCCGGCGGAGACGTTGCGATTGGTGGTGAGCGTGGAATCGTAGAACTGAATGGTCTGGTTGTAATAGAAGAGCGCCGCGCCGGGAGGGGTGGTGAGATTGATTTGCGCGCCGACGCCGGCGGGCAAACCGGTGGTGACCACGGAGCCGACCGTGCCGAGGACGCCGTTGCCGTTGGTCTGCATCACTTTGTCGAGGAAGCTGCGGAACTGCGCCATGGCGTTTTTGACTTCGCGCTTGGCGGCGTTTTCGATGGCTTTCTCGGGCGAGTTGGTGGAGTACTCGACGAGTTTGGTGATTTCGACGGCGTGGCGGAAAAAGACGGGGGAGACCTGGGCCACGTCGTAGGTGGTTCCGGAGCCGCGTCCGAGATCGCCGCCGTCGAGATTGGCGAGACCGGCTTTGCCTCCGGGGCGAATTTGCAGCGGGAGGCGCATGTTGCGGCTGGAGACGCGTTCGACGTCGCCGCGCTGCTGAATCATGGTGAGCAGGATGTCGTCGCGTTCGTAGAGCAGGGGGAGTTTGTCGCGGACCTTTTCGAGCTGGAGGGCGACGGATTGTGCGTTTTGCATTTGTGGCATGGCGGTTTTCTCCTGGGAGGTGAAATTCGAGATGCGTGGTGCGGGATGCGAGAGGTGAAGCGGGCCTGAAAAATGCGGGCGCGGCGGGCCGATGCGCGAGGCGCGTTCGGCGAAGGAAAACGAACGGCTGCCGGCGCAGCCGCGGGCGCGGCAAGGAGCGCGCGTACGAAAAACGAAAAAAGCAAAGCGGGGCGCGCGAAAGCGGATTGCATTGCATGGGCGCGGCGCGCGATGCTGAAAGGGCGGCCGATGAAAAAACGGCGCGCGGAGGTGCGGCGTGGATGAATCCATTTCCAGTTCGGCGCAGGCCGCAAAACTGAACGCGAAACTGAACCGGGCGCATCACGCGCGGCGGGGATTGCGGTATGCGCTGCGCATTTTTGCCGGAGTGGTGGTGCTGTGGAAAATAGCCGCGGCGTTCGGCGATTACTCGCCGGTGTGGGCCACGGTGTCGCTGGTGATGACCTCGGAGCTGGAGATGCGGCTGTCGCTTTTTGCGTCGAGCCGGCGATTCGCGCACATGGCCATCGGATGCGGCGTGGCGCTGCTGACGCTGTGGGCGGTGCGTCCGAATTTATGGGAGTACGCGGCGGCGGTGACGGCGGCGGCGCTGATTTCGTTTTTTGTGATGGAAATCGGCGGCAACTGGCGCGCGGCGGGAGCGGCGACGGCGATTGTGGCCGGCTCGCGTTACGACACGTTTACGCGGAGCGCGGGAATGCAGGAAGGCGTGGTGCGTTCGGCGGAGGTGCTGGGCGGATGCGTGGTGGCTCTGGTGGTGGCGTGGGCGGCGAATGAAATGTGGAGCATTTTCGAGGCGGCCGACGCGCGGTCCACGAAGTGAGCGCGGATCGCCTCGGCGCATAAATTGACCGGCAATGATGTTGTAAGCCACGCACGCGACGCGGGGAGTCGCGCGGCCCGGGGCGGGCCGATGCGCGAGGCGCGTTCGGCAAAGGAAAACGAACGGCTGCCGGCGCAGCCGCGGGCGCGGCAAGGAGCGCGCGTACGAAAAACATTGGCAGCGATGCGAGGAGAAACGGCACGCGCGGCGTGAGAGCGACCGCCGGAAAAAACAGAAGCAAAGGCGAAAAGCAAAGGCGAAAGGCAAAAGCGAAAGACAAACGCAGAAGCGCGGCGCAAGCATCGCGGAGGATGGAGCAGCCGTGGATTGGTGAGACACGCGACGCGGGGAGTCGCGCGGGCGGCGGGCATCGCGCGAGGCCGCAGCGGAATCCAAGAATGCATGGGTTCGAGCGCCGGGGTGCCTAAGCCGAGTTTGACTTCGCGCGAACTGCTCCGCGCGTGGTGGAAAATTCTGAGCGGGCGCGCGCCGATGCTTTCGATTGAAATTACGCGGGAGTGCCCGCTGCGCTGTCCGGGATGCTACGCCTACGGCGAAAAGCATCTGGGCGGCGGGGTGAATTTGCGCGAGCTGGGGGATTTGCGGGGCGACGCGCTGGTGGAAGGCGTGCTGGAGCTGGTGGAGAGGCACCGTCCGATGCACGTCTCGATTGTGGGCGGCGAGCCGCTGGTCCGGCATCGCGAGCTGAGCCGCATTTTGCCGGAGATCAGCCGGCGCGGCATTCACACGCTGGTGGTGACCAGCGCGGTGATTCCGATTCCCATGGAATGGATGAAAATTCCGCGCGTGCGCGTGGCGGTTTCGATTGACGGTTTGCAGCCGGAGCACGATGCGCGGCGCAAGCCGGCGACGTATGAGCGCATCCTGAAAAATATCGCCGGGCGCGAAGTGAATGTGCACTGCGTGGTGACGCGGCCGATGCTGGAGCGGCCCGGCTATCTGGACGAATACGCGGCGTTCTGGAGCGCGCGCGAGGAAGTGAATCGCATCTGGATGAGCATTTACACGCCGCAGATGGGCGAGCAGAGCCGCGAGATGCTGACGGCGGAGGATCGCCTCAGGCTCGCGGGAATCCTGCCGGAGCTGGCGGCGCGCCGGCCGAAGGTGCTGTTCAAAAACGGCATGGCGGAGGCGTTTTTGGAGCCGCCGCGAAATCCGGACGAGTGCCTGTTCGCGAAAATGTCGGTGAATTACTCGGCGGATTTGGAGACGCGGGTCGAGCCGTGCGTGTTCGGCGGCGTGCCGGATTGCGAGCAGTGCGGCTGCACCATCAGCAACGCGCTGCACTGGATCCGCTCGGTGCCGGTGGCGGGGCGGGTGAAGGTGGAGAATTTCATCGAGCCGTCGGTGCGCGTGGGGCAGTGGGTGAACCGTTTGCGGGAGCGTCCCAACGAGCCGCCGCGATGGAACGGTCGCGGGATGCATTCGCGGCGCGAGCGGGCTTTGGTGCAGATCCACACGTAAGTTTCGATTCCCCAAACCATCCGAAAAATTCCGGCGGCGGAAGCGCGCGGCGGCGGAAGCGCGCGAGCGGCGCGATTTGCAACGGAAAGCGACCGGCTGCTGGCGCAGCCGCGGGCGCGGCAAGCATGCGCCCGTACGAAGGCAAAGCATGCGCCGAAGACGGCCGCACGGAGGCGGGGTTTACATAGCAGTACGTTGGTACCAGTGCGAAAGTGCTGGAAGTACTGAGAGAATGTGACTCTCGCGCTATATCCGGCGCGCTTGGGAAAAGCGAAAATTTTTCAGCAAGAATTAAAGACCAGCGTGGATGGGCCGCGTCCGCTGCGGCTGCACCCGGCGAAGAGGGGCGAAAAGATGGGTGACGTCACCGAAGTTCTCGCAGCCATGAACGAAAAATCCGAAACGGAAAATGCCGGCACGCCGGTGGAGCGGCGCAAGCGTCTGCGCACCAAGCTTTCGGCGCCGGTGCGCGTGCGGCTGAATTCGGGCGCGCAGCAGCAGGCGGAAGTGTGCACCACGGTGGACGCTTCGCGGGACGGGCTGCTCTTCACCAGCGCGTTTGCGGGCTACCGGCCGGGAATGGATCTGGCGATTACCTTTCCGTACTCGGGCACGGCGGGCGGCGTGCAGCATGAGCGCACCGCGGTGGTGGCGCGCGTTTTCGAAATGCCGGAAGGACGCTACGGCGTGGGCGTTCGATTTTACGAGGGCAAGCGGCCGGAGCTGGGCGCGGAAGCGGAGCGCGTGGGAGCCGCTCCGGGAACCGGAAAGGCTTCGCGAAACGCGGGCGAAGTGGCGCGCGAGCTGGAAAAGCCGATGCCGCTGGTGCTGATTGTGGAGGCGGAGGCGCGTTCGCGGGAAATGATGCGCGCGGTGCTGCAGGGCGAAAAATATGTGGTGGAAGCGGTGGAGACGGGCGCGCAGGCGGTCGAGTTTTTGCGGCAGCGCACGCCGAATCTGCTGCTCACGGAAATTGAGATTGCGGATATGTCGGGCTACGACCTGTGCCTGATTGTGAAGTCCAACGAGCGGCTGCAGCACGTTCCGGTGGTGATGACCACGCGGCGCGGGCAGCCGAATGATTATTCCACGGCGCACGCGCTGGGCGCGATTGTGTGCATGGCCAAGCCGTACAAGCAGGAGCGGCTGCTGCACGTGGTGCGCATGCTGGCTCCGCCGACGGTGAGCGAAGAGCCGGCGATGAAGCCGGGATTGCGGACGCGCGCGGCGATGTCCGCGGCGGGGCGGCGCGGGAATGGAAACGGGCAGGGCGCGCACGCGCGAAGGTAGAGGCGGCGACGAGTGACGAGCGCAGCGTCTCCGCGCGTCCCGTGAACGACGGCGCAAAGCGGCCGGCCGTAGTCCCTGGCGTCCATCACCGGCTTCAGGTCCGATACTTCACAGGCTGCACGGGCGATCCATCGTACAAAGTCCTGCTCACAGGCTTAATCAAAGGATTCCAAGGCAACCCTTTAACAGGGCGTTCGTCGTGGTTGGCCTGGGCCACGCACTCAGCGTAGCGTTTCGGTTGGTTTCCAGCGGCGTTGATGCTCAGGAAGCTCTCCGGTACGTGCCACGCGGCAAACTCGGCACACACGCGCACTGCTAATCGGCGCGAAACCCACACTTACAAATTCAGGATGTCGGAGTCGGAGAGGCGTTTGTAGTCCACTTCGCGCGGGGAAATGGGTTTGCGCGAGAGGCCGTCGGAGGGGCCGGCGCCGGAAATGTCCACGCGGGCGGCGGCGGCGTGGTGGCGCGAGAGGCGTTCCTGATTGGCGCTGACCACGCTGTGCGTCCATTCGTTGATGACGCGCCGGGCGATGGAGGGGAGGGCCTGGCGGGCGCGTCCGGTGACGAGCGCGACGATGGCCTGCTGGTGCGCGCGCGTGTCGGCGTGCGGATTGGCGGCGTCCGGCGCGGCGGCGTGGAAGGCTTCGCGAAGCTGGCGGACGAGTTCGGGATTCGAGCGCAGCGCGGAATCGAGGTCGCGGTAGATTTCGCCGACGATGCGCGTTTTTGTGCCGGCGGAGACGTTTTCCGGCAGCAGATGATTCACCTGCGATTCGATGGAGGCGATGATTTGCTGGACGGCGGCGGCGTTGGTGGAGTGGAAAAAGGCGAGCTGCGCGGCGCGGCGGGCATCGGCGGGTTGCGGCGCGGATGCGGATGCGGGGAGGAATTCGGCTGCTGAAGCAGCGGCGGGCGCGGCAAGCAGCGCTCCTACGGAGGCGTCGGCGGAATGGGCGGCGGAGGATGGAGCGGCCGGCGCGGAGTTTGCGTGCGCGATGGAGGCGTGGGCGTTCGGCTGCGGGGCAGCGGCGGGCGCGGCAAGCAGCGCCCCTACGGAAACGTCGGCGGAATGGGCGGCGGAGATTTTTGCGGCGTGGGCTTGCATGGCGTGGGCCAGTCCGTGGAATGCCGCGGGCGAGAGTTCGTGGATGCGCGCAGCGAGCGCAGCGTGATTTTGGGGATGCGCGGAGAAGAAAAGTTCATCGAGTTCGGCGAGCTGATTTTTGGCGTCGAGGGCTTCGGCGGGGGTGGGGAAAATGGCGCGGAATTGCCGGGCGGCGGCGAGGGCGTCGCGAAGCTCGGGATGGGATGCGAGGAGCTGCGCGAGCGCGGCGTCGCGTGCGGCGGCGGAGTTTTCGGGCGCGGAAGCGGAGCCGGCGGCGGCAAAGTGCGGGGCCGCGGATCCCGCGTCAGTCGCGGCGGGGTCAGGCGAGGCGTCGGCGAGCGCGGGATGCGCCACGGTGGTGACGATGCCGAGAATTTCGTCGTCGGATGGACGGCGTTTGGAATGCGCGATGCGATGCGCGGTGGTGGAGCGGGCGTGCGCGGAGGATGCGGGAAGTTTCGTTGAATGGGAAGCCATGTTGTCTCCTTATGGAAAGGCGAGAAAAAGATTTGTGAGCAGCGGGTGCGTTCGGCTGCGGCGCAGAAGGGGCGCGGCAAGCAGCGCCCGTACGAAAGGCAAAAGATGAAGGCTGAAGATGGGGACGGCACAGGCGACATTTGGCGGCATGACGCGGCATGACGTTGAGTGCCGCGTCCGGTGGCACGGAAAATGCTCGCGCCACGCGCGACGTGACAGCGGTCCGCCGCAGAAGGCAAAGGCAAAAACAGAAACCAAAAGCAAAAGGCAAAACCAAAGGCAAAGACCAAAAGCAAAGGCAGAGACAGAAACGAAAGGTAAAAGCTAAAACGAAGGCAGACACAAAGGCGAAAGGCAGAAACGAGCGGCGGCGAACGGGGAATGTTTCGATTCGGTACCGTGCTGGATTTAGCACAAAGGGACTTCCGTACCATTTGCCGCGGTGCTAATCTCGGAGACTATAAACCCGACCCGCGCGGGCAGGTTTGCTGCGTCTTGCCGCTGCCCGAAAGCGAGCAGGCCCACGCCCGGCGAACGCGCCGAAACTTTGGCCTAGCAGTGGAGAAATTCCGCAATGGGATCGCCGCCGACCGAGATTGGTTCCGAAACGAACGGAAAATCCAGCCTGCCGCAGGGAGCCGAGCGCCGGCGGCGGAAGCGCGTGAAAGTGTCGGCGCAGGTGCGGGTGCGGGCAACCAGGCCGCAGAGCGAGGGATTCACGGAAATCGCGACCACCATTGACGTTTCGCGCGACGGGATTTTATTTTCCAGCGCGCGCAAGGATTTTGAGAAAGGCATGCCGCTGGGCGTGACGTTTCCCTATTCAACGGCGCCGAATGCGCTGAACGTGGAGCAGCCCGCGGAAGTGGTGCGCGTGACGGAGCTGCCCGGCGGGCAGACGGGCGTGGCGGTGCAATTCGTGCGCACGCAGGTGCGCGCGGCGGCGGCGATAGCGCAGGCGGGTCCGGGGTCGAAGGAAAAATCGGCGATGCACGGGGCTTCGAGCGCGCTGAAGGGCGCGGTGCGGGAGAATGCGGCGATGCGTCCGGTGGTGCTGGTGGTGGAAGACGATGTGCGGGCGCAGGAGCAGATCAAAGGATTGCTGACGCCGGAGGGGTACGACGTTTTTGTGGTGCGCACGGGCTCGGCGGCGCTGGACATTCTGCGGACCACAGTTCCGGCGTGCTTCATCGCAGAAGCGGAAGCGGCGGAGACCTCGGGGTACGATTTGTGCCTGATAATCAAGAACAGCGAGCGGCTGGCGCACGTGCCGGTGGTGCTGGTGACGCGCAATGCGACGCCGGCGGATTACGCGGCGAGCCGGAATTTCGGCGCGGTGGTGTGCATGGCCAAGCCGTTCGAGCCGAAGCGCCTGCTGCAAGTGGTGCGGCTGCTGGCGCCGGCGAATTTGGAGAAGCGCGCGTACGGCGGGCGCGACGTGCCGGCACTGGAGAGAAATATTTAGCGCCGCGCCGCCTGCGGCAGGCAGGCTCGGCCTTGACTGCGGCCCGCCTCCGCCGTGAAAACCCTGCCGCTAGGAAGGCGAAGCGGGAAAATCGCGGCGGAGGTAGCGGCGCAGGGCCTACAAATTTCGTATACTCAGCCGGTCCAAAAACGGGGTCAGGTCATCGTCAATTCCTGTGAATCCTCGGACCTGGCTGGCGCGAACCTTTACGTAAAGACCCTTGTGGTCCCGCTGTTCGCAGAGATACGTACACTTCAATAAAATTGCCGATCAGTCGGCGAGCTTCGTCACGAATCGGAAATGTTTGCCAATCGAATACAACATCCCTGCATTGGAGAACTCGGCCACAACTTCTCGGAAGATGTGGATGCTTTCCGCTTCCAGAATCTCCAGATCGGAAAGGAATCGGTTCATAGCAAGGTTTCACTCGTCGGGAACGGACTATCGTGGGAAACGATCTATTTGCTCCAAAACACCCAATGAATTTCAGGTACGTCGTCGTCCTTCACCACAAGTGTCGGATTCTGAATCTTATCACCCACGATTTGTGCTTGGTAAATGGCGTCGTTCACACGATAAAGGACTTGGTCATTCCCGACCCAGAGTATTTCGCTGTCCTCCTGACCGGTCTGGATCGTAATCTTACGATCGTTGTGGAGATTTTCCAGAACGAGAGTGCCAGGAGAATAATAAAACCTCCCCACAAACTCTGAATAAAGTGTTTGAACGTTAGGTAACTGGGGCGTCGCGAAATTTCGTTCGCTTGCTCTTCCTGGGCTGGTCTTATGAGTGGGGTTCCAGTTTTGGACAGTGCATGCAAGCCAATTATCGAAGAGCCGTGATCGAGACGAGTTACCTTCGAGTTTTAATCTTTCCCATCGATTCTTGTTACGTTCGTGTACAAATACTTGCATCCAGGTCCGCAACTTTGGAGAAGCCTGCTCTTCAAGGGTGCGCTGAAGACGCAGAACAAGGTATTCTGAATTAGCGGCGGCAATTATCGGTACCCTGCGTTGGCTGATGATGAAGGACGGAAGGGTGTCGACGAAAACCGAGTGACGGCAAAGAGAAATTGCAAGGTGATCGCCGACAACAGAGCCGACCAGGTCTGGAGAAAAGCTCGGGCCTCCGATCTCACCATCCCTCCACAAATAGGAGTAGAGGGACCAATCGTTGGACGCCAAGCGGGTACTGCCCGTGTCTTCCGAAACGACCGCCAGTCTGTCGCAAGGGCTATGGAATTTGGGTGGTGACAGCGGCACTAGTTCGGCGAAAGTACGGTCATAATGGCTTATAGCCATTCCTCCCTCGAAAGCGAACCATTTTTGAGGGTTAAACACAATGTCATCGGAGCGCTGTGGATGCTCAAAATGAATAATGCTTAACGAGGTCGGTACTATAGATGGCGATGCAGCAAACAAAGCAACTTTGGATGAAAGTATAGAGTTCAGCCCCACTTGTTGCGAAATTACTTCGCGAATCTCACGCAGCTTTCCGTTAACACCGACCGTGTACAAGCGTACTGGGTAGGTCGCCAGGATCTGCGAACCGGGTGTGCCAGCGACCATGAGCAGCTGGGACGAGCCAGATCCTACGCCTCCCGATCGCGGGATGGCGACTATGAGGAATAAGAATGGCAGCACCAGGGCAATGCGAGTGAGCTTATGGCGGAGTTGTTCCGCAAACGGAATCGACATATCCATGCTCTATTTCCCAGAAACCCGGATGTCCATTAAAGGGAGGCGTCCAGTAGACGTAGAAGCCATTGGGTCCGGTTCCGTGGTTGTATGTGCTTATCCAGTCTGCATCCCCGTAGCTATTGGATCCCTGAGCTGAGCAGGAACTTGCGGTGCAAACGAAGGTGCAGTCCTTAAAAGCTAGTGGTGCGTCATTGTTGGGGTATTGCGGGTTACCTCCCGTTGTCTGCACCATTTGGTTGTACTCGTTGCTCCACGACGTGTATGCAGCGCTTTGATAGTTCTCCAACAACGTAGAGGAATCGAGGATATTGACAGGCCAATTCCAAAAATCATCATCACCACTGAATGTAGCTCCTGATTCGAGTTGACCGAGACCAAATCCGTCAGGTGCTCCGAACAACGGATTTCCGCCAATCGGACCAGGGCAATTTGTGGAGGCGAGAAACTGCCGATAACCAGATTCTTGCATAAGTATGTATCTAAACCGGAATTTCCACTATGAGATTCGGCCTGTCCGAGAACGTACCACCTGGCCACCCCAAATGCAATGGGCCGCCCGCTCGGAGCGTGAATGGGCCACTGAACAGGACGGTTTTGCCCCGCCTTAGCCTCCCAAAAGCCGAAACTGGCCCTCGTTGGAGCGATTCCTCCGACACTCTTCCCTCTTCCTCCTGCGTTTCCCGCTGAAATCCGCTCGTTCGCTGGACTCTCTACCCGGTGGGCAAGGGCAGCAACTCAATCCGCCGCAGCATGGATCCGAACAGACGCCGCGTCAGGCGGCTCGACAAAATCCATTCAATCCGAAAAACCATAGACCCGTAACGCGGAACCTGCGGCGGAAAGTCCAGAGTTCGCGAGCGGCCAGGGCGGCGTGCGGCCGAAGCCTCCGGCGGCCGATTCCCGGAACGAAGACGGCATGGACGGAGCAGCCGGAGCGCAGAATGGAGTGGACGCGGGGGCCAAAGCATGTGATACTGGGTTTGCGTTTGTTGCGCTTGTAAAACCTTTAGGAATTGCTGAAGGCTGCAAGTTCACCACTTGCGGCCTTTTTTTGTGCCTGGAGGCGGTGGGAAGCGGCAGCAGACAGCTCAAACAGAAAAGAGAAGCAGAGTTGAGAGAACAAGGAACAGTGAAGTGGTTTAACGCAAGTAAAGGATTTGGCTTTATCCAGCGGCAGACGGGAGACGACGTTTTTGTACACTTCTCCGCGATTCGGTCCGAGGGATATAAATCCCTGAATGACGGACAGCTGGTCGAATTCGAAGTGACCACGGGTCCCAAGGGCTTGCAGGCGTCCGACGTTTCCAGCCTCTAGCGCAAAAGGGCGAGCCCGATGAAAACGGGCTCGCTTCGCCGCACGCGCGAAGACCGGCAGGCCGATTGGCACGCGATGCGGCAGAACCGAGCGCTCCGAATGAGCAAAGAGTTGCTGATACAGTTCATCGGCTTTGAGTCCAAGCCCGAGGTGCGCGAATATATGTTCGCGGTGCGCGAGGCTTCCGCCGAAAGCCGGGAATTTACCATCACCATCGCGCAAGAGGCGTTCTGCGGGCGCCGCGTGAGTTTTCAGGACGGGCCGGACGTATGCTCGCTGCGGCTGCGGCGGGAACTGGCGGCTTCCAAGGATCTTCCCCGGGAATCGTGTTTTCATGTCACCGATGCGGAGCTCGAGGAGTACCGCAGCAGCCACTATGCGCGGGCGCGCAGTGTTTTTGGGCGCCGGCGGGCAGGCGGCTCGACAAAATCCATTCAATCCGAAAAACCATAGACCTGTAACGCGGAACCTGCGGCGGAAAGTCCAGAGTTCGCGAGCGGCCAGGGCGGCGTGCGGCCGAAGCAGCTCGGAAACAGCCGCCGGCAACGCGCCGGCGTTCTTTTTTCGCCGCAGACTGAAGCCCTTTTCGCCCACAGACTGAATTCCTGATGAATATTTCGCGCAAAGGCGCGGCCCGCTGCGTTTTTAAGGCCGCCGCGTTCGCGGAGGTGCGGGTGCGAGTTGGGCGAGGGCGGCGGATTGCGCGGTTTGCTGGGCCTGCTGCGCGAGGAGAAATTCCTTGTGCATTTGGGCGTGGGCGCGGACGTTGGCGTATCCGGCGGGCGAGGCGATTTTGGCGGCCTGGCCGGCGTCGGAAGAGAACCAGCGCATGCAGGCGTCGAGTTCGATGGCGTGATTGTCGGTGAATTCGTCGGGGAGGATGGAGGGGAGGATTTTTTCGGAGGATGGGGCGGGTGGATTCGGCTGCTGCGCAGCCGCGGGCGCAGCAAGCAGCGCCCCTACGGAGGCGTTGGCGGAATGGCCGGCGGAGAATGGAGCGGCCGGCGCGGAGTTTGCGTGCGGGATGGAGGCGTGGGCGTTCGGCTGCGGGGCAGTCGCGGGCGCAGCAAGCAGCGCCCCTACGGAGGAGGCGGCATTTGACGCGGCATGACGCGACATGTCGTGCAATGTCGCGCCGGATGGGAGGGTCTCAAGACCCTCCCCTACAGAAGAAGTTACAGCAGAGGCGATGAAGATGGGCTGCTCGGTGAGGAGCTGGGCGATTTCGCGGTACTGCTTGGTGCGGGATTCCTCGTCGGGAATAACCAGTTCGTCGAGGCCGATGAGGCGCTTGAGCAGGCCGAGATTGGCGGGATCGCCGAGAACGGCTTGTAGGCGCGGATCGGGATTGGCCATCAGCTGCATGAGCACGGCGCGCTGTTCGGACCAGAGCGTGGGGTACTGCTCTTCGGTTTCGGGATACGAAAAAAGATTGCCCTTCAAATCGGCGAGACGAATCCACTGGGACTCGAAGGCGGCGGAGGGGCCGAGCAGAGTGACTTCGACGTCGCCGGGACGATTTTGGCGGAAGCAATCCACGGCGGCGAGCATGACGTCGGCGTGGAAAAACTTCATGCGGCGCCAGACGAGTCCGATGCGGCCCATGGCCTGGTCGCGGGCCATGGCGTAGCCCGCGGCGGTGGAAGTGTTGGTCATGGCGCCGCCGAAAAGCGCGGGAAAAGCGCCGGTGAGAAATTGCGCGACCGGGCCCATGAGTTCGGCGGCGTGCTGCGCGAGGTCGGGAGGAACGCGCGCGGGAGCGGGCTGAAAAAATCCGGCGGCGAGGGGCTGGCCGGGTTTGGCCTTGGCGGGATAGTGCGCGCCGGGCTCGGCGGTCTGCGATTGGAGAGCGCCGAAGTCGAGGACTTCGCTATCGGCGTAAATCGGCGGGATGCCGTATTCGTAGGTTTCGATCTGCAGATTGGAGAGGGTGTTGAAGCGTTCCTGGACGCTGATGAGCGCGTCGCCGAGCGCGGGACGGCCGCTCGAGCCGTCGCCGGGCATGGTGTGCATGACGCGCCAGTGGTCGTCCATGTTTTCGTTGCGGGATTCGCAGTAAACGTCGCCGGCGAATGCGGCGTAGCAGCCGTCGGGGAAAATGGAGAGCAGCTCTTCGCGGAGGGATTTATCGTCGAGCTGATAAAAGGCCCAGGGGCGCAGCCAGGTGCGCTGGAAGGTGATGAGATTGGGATTGAAGTCGCCGCCGGCGGTGAGCGGGCCGCCCTGCGATTGCTCCAGGCGGGCGAGGCGCTCGTATTGCGCCGATTCACCGGCGGCGATGGGCGCGCCGATTTTTTCGGCGGCGTGCGGATAGGCGGCGCGCAGCCGCGCCTGATGCACTTCCATGTTCCACTGCAAAAACGGATATTCGTGAATTTCGTTGGCCCAGGGAGGAGTTTTCAGTTCGAGGGCGCCGACGATGGTGATGAGCTCCTGTCCATTGGCGACGCGAAGGGTGCGGACGCCGGCGGGGACGGTGACGACTTCTTCGGGAACGAAATTTTCTTCGGTGAGCAGCGTGCCGCAAAGAGGGCAAGCAGTGGCCGGCGAATCGGCTGCGGGCGGAGTTGCGGGCGGGGCAAGCAGGGCCCCTGGGGAGCGGCCGGCGGCAGCGGCATTTGACGACATGGAGGCGACATGCCGCGACATGCCGTCTGATGTCGCACCGTCTGGAACGCCGCCTGCTCTGTTAGTTTGCACGGGCGTTTGCGCGGAGGGTTCTGCGGGGGTTTCCGCGGCGCAATTCGGGCAGAGCCAGACGGAGGGGATTTTCACCGGGCGGGTATCGAGCTCGGTTTCGGGATGAAAGCCGAAGCGCTGGCCGTCCACGACATAGCGCACGTAGGCGCCGACTTTTCCGCCGGTCCAGAGATGGAAGGCCTCTTCGACGAGCAGATTGCCGACGCGATTATTTTGTTCGATGAGGCGGGCGATTTCGCCGGCGGCTTTTGCGGAAGCGACGTCGGCTTCGTTTTCGGCGGATTGGGGAAAGAAGCGGACGCGGGGAACGTCCTGGCTGAGGACGGCGATGATGGAAAGTCCGAAGGCCTGATAAATGTTGGTGACGAATTCGTAGCGGGGCATGTCTTCGAGGGAGCTTTCGCCGATGAATTTTTGCTCGAAGGGCAAGTGCCAATTTTGGTCGCGCTCGCTCCACCAGAGATATTGCATGCCGCGCCAGAATTGATGGGCCTGCTTGATGCGGCGAATTTCGGCGCGGCGGGAGATGTCGGATTCGGTGGAGAGTTCGAGGATCAGGCGGCGGAGAGCGTTCTGCAGGCGCTCGGGGAGACGCTCGTTGTTGGCGCCGTAGGGTTGGGGGGCGCTTGGCGCGGGACGCGCGGCCGATTCGGCGGCGACGGTTCCCTGCCCCGTGCCGGTGTCGAGGGGCACGACGGCGGGATCGGCGGGCGCGTGTGCGGCGGGCGCCGGGGAGCCGGATGCGGAAGCGGTGCGCGGCGAAGGCGAGTGGAAAAAGTTTTTGCGGGTCATAAATTTTTGCGGTGCGCGATTTTCGCGGCGCGAAGAAATGAGAACCACATGCGGCGGAGCGCGAAAAGCGAAATCAAAGGCAGAAACGGGCGCGGTGCGGCGTGAGAGCGACCGCCAGAAAAGACAGAAGCAAGGGCGAAAGGCAAGAACGCGACGCAAAGCGTCGCGCGGGCGCGGCAAGGAGCGCCCCTACGAAAGACATTGGCGGGCGAGCGAGGTGAAACGGCGCGCGCGGCGTGAGAGCGACCGCCAGAAAAGACAGAAGCAAGGGCGAAACGCAAAGACAAGAACGCGAGGCAAGCGTCCGAGCAAAGGCAAAAACACGCCCAAAGAGCAAAAGCAAAACGGGCCGACGCGGGAATGGCGCAAAACGAAGCAAAGACAAAAGCAAAAACAGACGCGAAAGATGAAAACAGCGACGTTTGTCGGATTTTCGCCAGGAGATTCTTTAGGTGCGTAAATTTACATTAAATTCCCGACTTGCGGCGCGCGGGTCCGAGCCTTTGAATGGGTTGCGGCTGGATTGTAGGAGTTCCATCCCCGGTTCCACAGGTTTTTCCGAGCACGTTGCTACAGTTCCTTCCCCACGAAAATCCGGCCGGCTCGAAACTAAATTCATCAAGGAGGAACAATGTCACTGGAATTGAATGAAACGATTTTTGCGATGGATCCTGCCGAAGCGCTGCGAGGCGAGTCCGGCGTGTACGAAGTCACCAGCCCGACGGGGCAGAAGTTTCAAGCGGTCTGCCGGCCGTATCATTCGATCAGCAGCTTTCGGCAGATTCCGGAGCAGCGCGGGCTGAACAACGCTTGGCGCATCAAGAAAGTGGCGGAGCTTCGCAACGAAGCAGAAAACGCCGCGGCCTAAGTCCACACATTCACATGAACAACAACGGGGTGCGGCGCGCCGGCGCGTGGCCAAGGGTGGTCCACCGGCGCGCAAAGTGTTTTATGGGGTGAAAAAGCGGGATTTTTTCACGGCGCGGTGAGGTGCGCGGAGCGAAAGGCGAAATCAAAGGCTGAAACGGCGCGCGTGGCGGAGCGCGGGTAAAAGGTGGAGTCGGTGTTCGGCTGCGGCGCAGCCGCGGGTGAAAAAATAAAGGCAAAGGCAAGAACGCGACGCAAAGCGTCGCGCGGACGCAGCAAGCAGCGCCCCTACGAAAGACATTGGCGGGCGAGCGAGGTGAAACGGCGCGCGCGGCGTGAGAGCGACCGCCAGAAAAGACAGAAGCAAGGGCGAAAGGCAAGAACGCGACGCAAGCGTCGCGCGGGCGCAGCAAGCAGGGCCCCTACGAGGGCGTTGGCGGAATGGTCGGAGGGTGCGGCGAGCAGGGCTCGCGCGGAGGCGTCATTTTCGGGGTGGTGGTGGGGCGCGGAGGCGTGCCCCCTTTCCTCAAACGCGGGAGGGTTTACGTTTGCGGAAGGTGGCTGCGGGCGCGGCGCCGTCCGCGCGGGATGCGGGGAGGGTGGTGCGAGGATGCGGGGGCGTCCCATCGCGTCCGAGACGCGGAGGAATCCGCGCGAGGGGACGTTGGGAAATACGGGGCGGGCCCCGCGTGTTGGTGAAGTTCAGGGATTTGGCGAGGAGCAGCGTCACCGGCAGGCGCATTGCCCAGGTTTTTCGCAGAGTGGCCGATGCCAGGGTCGTGCGTCAGGGAATGCGCGGGCCGGTGGCGTTGAGCCTCGGCGGGGGAGGGCCGGGGTCGAACGACATTGACGCGACATTTAGCGACATGACGCGACATGACGCGACATGACGTCGAATGCCGCGTGCGGTAGCACGGAATTTGCTCGCGGCGCGGGCTACCAAGGGAAGCGCCAGCGCCAGCGACGATGCGGCTTCGCGCCCGGGCGCAGGACGACGCGGTCGGAAGCGTTGCGCAGATCGAGTTCGGCTTTGCGGGCCTGAATAGCACGAATGGTGGGGTCGCTCGAAGTGAGGCGTTCGGCGAATTGCTGTTCGCGCGGCGGAGTTGCGGGCGGGGCGGAGGCGCGGGATTTGAGGCCGTAGCGGGCGGCGTCGGCGGAGTCGTCGCCATCGCGTTTGGCGATGTCTTCGACCTGAACGGTGTCGCGGACGAGTTCGGGGAGGGTGCGAATCAGCTCGAAACAGGAGTCGGCGATGAACCATTCGCGGGCGTCGAGCATTTGGTACATGAGCATCCAGCCGCCGATGCGTTCGTTGTCGGCGGGGGTGGGGCGCGGGAGGCCGGCGGCGGCGAGGACGTCGCCCATTTGTTCGGCGATGGAGGATTCGTCGGTGCGGCGCGCGAAGGCGTCGGGGGAAAGGTAGATGGCATCAATTTTTTCGGCGCGGCCGTCGCGGAGGCGGGAGCGTTCGATGATTTGCGCGGCGAGGACGCGCGGGGCGAGGTGTTGGGCGATGAATTCGCGATAGGTGACGGTGCGGGCGCACGGCGCGGCGGGAGGGTGCGCGGAAACGGAGGCGGGTGCGTTCGGCTGCGGCGGGACGACATTTGGCGACATTGAGGAGACATGACGCGACATGACGTCGAATGCCGTGTCCGGTGGCATGGACGGTGCGAGCAAGGCGGAGGTGGGTGCGTTCGGCTGCGGCGCAGCCGCGGGCGCGGCAAGCGGCGCGCCAACGGAGGCGTTGGGGGGCGCGGAGGTGTGCCAGTAGACGGCGGCGGGATGCTCGAAGCCCCAGTCAATGGAAATCCAGCGCGGCCACCAGGATTCGGCGGAGATGGATTCGGCGCGAAGGACGTTGGCGGAGGGGTCGAAATTGGAAAAATACTGGCCGGCGAAAACGGACCAGTCGCCGTCGAGAAACGCGCGGCGATAGAAATCGGGGAGCTGCTGGAGGGTTTTGAGGTATCGGGCGTCGCGAGCGTAAATGGGATTGTCCCAGACGCGCGCGGAGATGAAGGCGTAATCGCGGGGGTCGTATTCGCGGGGGTCCATGCCCGGGGCGGGCTGTTTGTCAATGAAAAGCGATTTGACCCAGGCGTGGCCGATGTTGCCGGGATTGGTGGCGGCGGCCATGCAGGGGCGCGAGCCGGCGACGGGGCAGCGATTGCGGCTGGTGAGAAATTGCCACTGGCGCAAAGTGAAATGGGTGAGCTCGTCAATGCCGATGAAAAGGAATTCGCTGGACTGATACTGGTAGATGTCGTTTTCGCTCTGCGAATAGCCGAAGCGGGTGGTCGAGCCGTTGTGCCAGGTGACGGTGTGGCGCGCTTCGTTGAAGGAGCGATAGCAGTGGCGCGGGATGTCGCGGCGGAAATAGAGCAGCAGCGAGCCTTCCAGTTCCGGAAAAGTGCGGCGCAGGAGCAGGGTGTTGGAGCCGTCGTGGTCGAGGGCCTGCGCGACGGCTTCCATGAGCAGGGCTTTGGATTTACCGGGACCGGCGGCGCCGCCGAAGAGGCGGTATTTTGCGGGACAGGTGTGGAATTCCTCCTGTTTGGCGAAGGAGCGGTATCCGATCTGGCGCTTGATGCGCGCGGCGTGCGAGTCGTCATCGGCGGCGGGAGGGGCGGCGGGATGGCGCTGCGCGGGGCCAGAATGCCTGGCGATTTCCGCGGGAAATTTTTCGAAGACGGATGGGGAGCTGGGCACGGGAGCGAATTCCGGAGAATGGTTTGGCGGCGCAGGGAGAGCACGACGAAAACAAGAAATAAAGGCAAGAACGCGACGCGGGCGTGTGAACGCGAGGATCCCGGTGTGGTGACGGCCTGAAACGTGACGAAAACGTTCGGCTGCGGCGCAGCCGCGGGCGCGGCAAGCAGCGCGCGCACGAAAGACATTGGCGGGCGAGCGAGGTGAAACGGCACGCGCGGCGTGAGGCAACAGCCGGAAAAGACAGAAGCAAAAGGCAAAAACAAAAGCAGAAACGAAAAGCAAAAGCGAAAAGCGAGAGCACGGAGGGCGCGAGCCGTATGGAGGGTTCAGGCGTTCGAGGGATCGTCGAGACGGGGGCGCGGGACGTTGTGAACCACTTCAACGTCGGTGGCTTCCTGCAGGGCGTTGCGGAGCGCGGCGGGATCGAGATGGCGAGCCGCTTCCTTCAAATAATCGAGCAGCAATTTGTTGTCGCTCGATTTGCGGGATTCGGCGAGCAGGTGAATTTTGAAATTGAGCAGCCAGGCGATTTTCCATTCGTCGAGGCCGATTTTGCGCATGGCCGCGCGCAGGCGCAGGCGCGGGCGGGGCGGGAGCGGCTTCTGCCATTCCTCAAGCGCGGCCAGGATGGCCTGGTCGGCGGCGCTGGGAGTTTTGGGCGGGCGCGAGCGCTGGCGCGGAGGCGCGCCGGGCTCGTTCGGCGATGCGGCGGTTTTCGGTTTGCTCATGGCGGGCTATCCGAGGATTTGGACGGTGACGCCGGAGCCGCCGGAAATGGCGGTGATTTTGGCGCGGATGAAATTGGCGCGCACGCCGGAGACGGTGCGGGCTTCGCCGGAGGTGGCGGTGGAAGTGTCCACGACGGCGTACTGCGCGTCGGCGTCGTTCATGGCGGTTTCGAGCGCGACGTTCACGCTCGTGGGCGCGGCGCCGAAAAGCGTTTGCCAGCGAATGGTGCGGCCGTTTTCCGGGAAGCCGGAATAGTTGGGGAGCGCGAATTGCTGGCTGGATTCGCCGGCGGAGGGCGCTTCGGAATTGAAGGCCAGGGCGACGTCGCCCGGGTAGATGGAATTGGGCGGATTTTGCGAATTGTAAGCGGGCAAAGGAAAACCTCCGAGTCGGGAAGTGAGAAAGGCGAAGCGAGAGGAATGGGGATCGCCGCGAGCGGCGAGCGCGGCCGCTGCGGCTGGCGTTGGGGCGAGGATGGTAAGCCGGGCGACGGCGGGTTTCGAACAGCGCGCGGGAGGGAAACGCCGGGCGCGAAGATGCGGGCAGAAGCGGGTGAGGCGGGCGCGTTGGTGCGCGGCGCGGAAAACGGAAGCGTATGAACAAAACGCCGGCAGGACGCCGGCGTTGAGAATCAGGTTTTGTTTGGGGGATTCGCAGCGCTCTTTGCGAGCGACACGAATCGAGACTACAGAAAGTCTTCTACACCGGAAGGGGAAATTTGTCAAGAGATTTTTTCAGCGGATTTGCATCCGGTTCTGCGCGAAGAAGTTGGAGGGATTTGGGGGCGGCGAAAATTGTTTACGGTAAGGTGGCCCTTTTGAGTTGAAAGTGCGCGGGTTTGCGGAGGGAGCGCGGGCGGCGCGAAAGGCGGCGGGCGAGCGAGGTGAAAACGGCGCGCACGGCGTAAGAGCGACCGCCAGAAAAGACAGAAGCAAAAGGCAAAAACGAAACGCAAAAACGAAAGGCAAGGCGAAAGGCAAGAACGCGACGCAAGCGTCGCGCGGGCGCGGCGGGCGAGCGGCAAGATAAAGGCAAAAGCGCGGCGCGGGCGTGTGAACGCGAGGATCCCGGTGTGGTGACGGCCTGAAACGTGACGAGAACGTTCGGCTGCGGCGCAGCCGCGGGCGCGGCAAGCCGGTAATGCAAAAAGCATACGGCTGCGGCGCAAGCGTCGCGCGGGCGCAGCAAGCAGCGCGCCTACGACAAACAAAAGCGAAAAGCAAAAAGTAAAAAGCGAAAGACGAAAAGCGAAAGACGAAAAGCAAAGGCGAAAGGCAAGAACGCGGCGCGAAGCGTCGCGCGGGCGCGGCAAGCAGCGCCCCTACGAAGGCATTGGCGGGCGATGCGAGGGGGGCGAATCGAATTGCCGTCGCACGCTGGGGCGGGTGAAGAGAATCAGCCACCAGAGCGGGACGAGCGCGAGGAGCAGGAGTTCAAAGGCGCGGCGATTGGCGTCCACTTCCGCGACGGCGGAACTGACCAGATAAAGTACGCCGGCGACGACCACCAGAGAGACAAAGGAAAACAGCACCGCGGAGTGGCGCGCGCGCGGGCGCGAGCGCAACAGGGCCACGGCGGTGACGATGCCCCAGATTCCAAGCGCGATGAGGAAGGCGCGCCAGAGGGCCAGTTCGATGAAGGTCATGAGGAGTCCGCCGTCGTGCAGGGCGTGCGCCAGCAGGCCGAGGGAAGAGGCGAATAGCGGAACGGTCCACAGCAGAGAGGCAGCGGAGGCGGCGAGGATGGTAACCGCCGCGACGGTGACGTGTGCGGAACGTTTCGTGGCGCACCTCCTAGGCCGCGCGCGATGGGCGCGGGAAATTTCGTTCCGGGAGCAGGGCGAACCGGAGGTGATATTAGCGCGGGACCATGCGCGAAGCAAGACGCGAGGGGCGGCGCGGGCGTGTGAATGCGAGGATCCCGGTGGGGTGACGGGCTGAAACGTGACGAAAACGTTCGGCTGCGGCGCGGGCGCGGGCGCAGCAAGCAGCGCGCCTACGAAAAACAAAAGCGAAAAGCAAAAAGTAAAAAGCGAAAGACGAAACGCAAAAGCGAAAGGCAAAGGCCGAGCGCGGCGCAAAGCGTCGCGCGGGCGCAGCAAGCAGCGCACGTACGAAAGACAAAAGGAAAGACGAAAAGCAAAAAGGAAAAACAAGAGCGGGTTCCGACAACAAAATAAAGGCGAAGAGCTGCGCGATGCGATGCCGGCGCGGGGCGGCGCCGCAAAAGACGGCGGCCGGCCCGCGCGATGGGCGATTAGAAGAACGGGTTATCGTCGGCGCTGGGGCCGTAAATCGAGGGCACCGGCACGTCGAGCAGGCGGAGATAGACGGAAAGCTGTCCGCGATGATGATAGATGTGGCTGAGCATAATCATGCGGATGACTTCGGCGCGCGATTTGGTGAAGAGCGCGCGGCCGCGGGCGGTGAGCGTCCAGGGCGCGCGAAGGTCTTCGTCGGTGAGCGAATCGAGATAGGCGCCGGCGTCCTGGACGCTCTGGTCGAATGCGGCGAAGATTTCGTCCGGCGATTGCGGATGCGAGAACTGGAATGCGCCGGGATTGACTTCGTGCTCGGATTTTTGGAGCAGAGGCGCGACGCGTCCGGGAACGGCGGCGATGTGCAGCGCGAGCTGGCCGAGCGAGGAAGATTTTGCGTGCGGCTTCCAGGCGAGTTTTTCGGCGGGCACGCGTTCGAGGACGCGGCGGGTGGTCTGGGCCTCGGCGCGAAATTCCGCGGCGAGCGATGCGGCGAGTACGGATTTTTCGGGCGCTGCTGCTGTGCTGGTCATTTCCCTTCTCCTTTTCTCACGGTGAATTTTTTGCTCGAAACTTTCCCATCGAAAAACTTTTGGCCGAGGAATTTCTCGCGCGAGAAATTCCGGCGGCGAAGCGAAACCGCCGGCGTTCGCGATGCGTTCGCGGCGGCGCGCCGGCCGATTCCCTGCCCCGCAAAGTTCAGCGCTTGCGTGCGGCCTCGGCGCGGGACTTCACGCAGGAGTGAATGTAGCTCCATCCGGTGTTGACGCCGCGGCGATGCTCTTCCTGAATGAGGCCGAGCGCGGCGTGATGGAATTTGATGAGCGTGCCGCCCGGCTCTTCGCTGAGGCGGTACTGGACGTTGGAAACCACGGGATAGGACATGAAAAGCGGGCCGGTGATTTCGAGCAGCGTGGGGCGCTTGATGGCCTGCACGTGTCCCCAGAAATGGCCGTCCTGCGCGCCGAGGTCGCGGTACCAGCGGCCGCCGGGCCAGGGTTCGAGGGTGAGCGACATGGGCGTGCCGTCGGGACGCTCGCTGAGCGGGCCAAGCTGGTCGAGGAGCGCGGCGAAGGTGGTTTCGATGGGCGCGGCGACGTGAATTTCCTGAACGACGTCGAGCGTCATGTTGCTGAGTGAAAGCGCCGGCGCGGACGCGGCTGCGGGCGTTGCGTTTGCGGGCGTTGCGGGTACGGTTGCGGGTGCGGACATTTTTCCTCCTCTTGGCATTTAGGATTTCTCCTGATGGGGATGCGGCGGCAGCGCATCGTGCTCGCGCTGCTCGCGGAAACGGGCCTCGGCGCGCTCCTTTACGCGCGCCAACTGATGCGACCAGAAACGCTCGAAAAATTTGGTCCATTCGTGAAGCGGACGGATGGCCGCGGCGTTGGTGCGGTACAGGATGCGGCGGCCGGCGCGGCGCGAGCGGACCAGGCCGGTGCGGCGCAGGACGTTCAGATGCTTGGAGACGGAAGGCTGGCCGAGGCGCAGGGCGATGACGATGTCGCCGACGGGCCGTTCGCCGGGCGCGAGAAAGAGCAGGATCTCGCGGCGGCGGGGCTCGGCAACGGCGTTGAAAGCGTCGGAAGTGGTGGAAGCGCGCGGCACGGGAGGGATAATACATTCCCATATAGGAATATGTCAAGCATTATTTTTGGTTTTTTTTTGGCGCGGCGAAGAGGAAGGCAAAGGCGAAAACAAAGGCAAAGGCGAAAGGCAAGGCAAAAGGCAAAAGCGGGCGCCCGGGCGGCGGGTTCAGGCGCGTTTGACGGGCGGAGGCTCGGGCCAGCGGCGGTCAATGCGAATCATGATTTCCTCGGCTTTATCAATGGCGTCGCGGATGCAGCTTTCGAGCGCGGGCGAGGGCCGGCATTCGATCTGCGCCATGCGGCGCGCGGCGAGGATGGTGGCGGTAATCCAGAGTACGCGTTTGCGTCCTTCGTCCATACGGTCCATGGAGGGAGTGTAGCAGATTCGCCTTTTGTTCGCCATAGGCGAACTGGCGCCTGCGCGTCGTTCAGGTATAGAATCGCAGCAATTCACCGGACAGCAGGCCCCGAAATTGCATGTGTTCACAACGTGGAGGGCTGCCACATGAAAAACGTCCTGTGGGCATGGATGATGCTGCTTTTGGGCTTCTGGGCGCGTCCGGTTGCGGCACAATACAAGGGCACAGGACAGGAGTTTTTCGAGTTCCAATTGCCGTCTGGCTGGAAAGCCGGATACGCCCATGAGACGCGCAGCACCGAAATCATCGAGCTCATCCGCAAAGGAGACGACATCCATAACTGGAAAGAGCTGATTACCTTCCAAAACGTCGGGCGGACAAAGCAAAGCGCGCCCACACCGCAGGCGTCTTTCGAGGCGTGGAAGAATTCGCTAGATGAGACGTGCCCCGGCGATGTTCAATGGAACACCATCCAACAGGACGAATACAGCATTACCTTCGAGTGGCAGTTGACCAAGCCGTGCGCGGGCGCACCGCGCGAGGCGCAAGCGGACGTGGAACAGCATGAGATTCAGCGCACAGTCTACGGCAAGTACAACATTTTTATCCTGCAGTATGCGGCCAAGGGGCCGGGTCTGGCGGCCGAAGCGCGCACGAAATGGATCAACTGGCTTTCAGCAAGCGTCGCGCAGATTGACGCGGAAATAGACCAAGTGGTTCCCTTCCCCGCCGACAAGGTTATCGCCGCGCTGAGGCCCGCTATGCAAAGCTTCAACTGCGAGGTTACAAAGGCAACGCCGACGCGCATCGAGTGCAAGCGGCCGCGCCCGAATCTATTTTTGAAGGGCTCGCCTTCGGGAGGCGAGAAGGTCACCGCCATTCTGGCATCGCAAGGCGACCAGACGCGAGTGCGCATCAGCACAGGGTTAGGCTTGTATGGCCGGTTCAACAAGAAAAACTGGTCTTATCCGGTGTTTCACCAGATGCTGACGAACTTGCAGAACGCGGGATCGTAGTCGCTGTGTTGGCCTGTCTTTAATCCGCCAAGGCGGTATTTCCTTTTGGCTGCCTCTCCTTTTTTGTGCTTTTCCCTGCGATATTTGGCGGCGTGAAACGTCTACCGCGGTAGATGGGTGACGCAGTGAGCATCGACGCTGATGCAGCGGACGTTCGCCATGCTGGAACGCTGGAAGAATCACTCGGCGCAGGGAAACTTCGCGGACGCGGAAGCACGGCCGCCAGGAAATCGCCTTGTTGCGATGCGCGAGGACGACTAAAATGCGGCGCTATGGCGATTCGGGTCGCGGCCTCGGCGGACAAAGCGAAAGAAATTCGCGCATCGCCGCAGTGGCAACGCCGGCGCATGGCGGTTGTTGCCTTCCTCGCTGCTCTTAGCTTCCTGGCCAATCCGCTGATTGCACACGCGAAAAGCGAAAAGGACCAATCGGCGGATGCGCGCGAGAAAGCGCTGCAGCTTTTCCAAAAAGCTCTGGCCGTTTCGGACATTCGCGCCAGCGGTTCGCAGCCGTTCGAAATGGTCGGCGTGATCGAGGTTTCAGAGGGACCCCACAAGAGCGCGAAGGGAAGCTATTCGTTGCTATGGGCCGCGCCGGATCGCTGGCGCGAAGAAATCCACTTCGCAGACTATACACGCGTTCGCGTCGGCAAAAAGGGTGGATACTGGCAGCTTCGCTCGATCGATTATGAGCCTCTAACCATTTCTGACCTCGACGGCGCTTTCGGTTATTTCCAGAAACTTCGCCACTGGGCGCAGCCGGGCTCCATCGCAGGCGTGCAGGAGATCGACTTCAAGGACGCCGAAATCGCCGGTGCGAAAAGCGAGTGTGCTCTGCTCACCGAAGGCCACACATTCCAGTTTGACGGCAAGACATCGAAATACAAAACGACCACAACTTACTGTTTCAATGCGTCCAACGGCGGGCTCGCAAGCACGGCGGAATGGGTGTCGTCAGGCTCGCCCGGGGCCGCACACGAGTATTCCGACTTCGTCGCATTCGCCGGGAAAATTGTTCCTTCAACGATCCTCGTGAGGCACAGCGACGCTCCCAGGGTCGCATTTCACATGAGTCAAATCGTTGCTGTCAACAAGGTAGACCCGACGATGTTTGTTCCACCTCCGGGCGCTCAAGAATGGGACACCTGCGCTGAGGTCCAGGATACGCTGCGGCTGGTGAAACAGTTGCTTCCCAGATATCCAATGGAAGCCAGGGTGGACGGCATTTCAGGGGAAGTTTATGTCTACGCCGTTGTGGGTACCGATGGGCGTCTGCACAAAATGAAGGTGCTGGCGTCACCGGCGTTAAGCCTCTCCAGCTCGACCCTGCAGGCGCTTAAGGGCTGGCGGTATCAGCCCGCTGCTTGCGACGGCAAACCGGTGGCCGTCGAAACGTTTCTGAAAGTTGTCTACAGCATCGGCAGGTAGCCGCCGCAAAATCACGCAGGATGGCAAACCGGCATGGCCGGAATTTGAAGATAAGGCCGAACTGCTATTCACCTGACCGCACGCGCGCGGCGCAAAGATTCCGCAAAGCGCGTAAGCCGTTTGCCCGATTGACCCTCTGCGGGGTGCGCAATAGTCTTCTCGAATGAAAACTTTAACCGCAGGACGGTTCAACCGGGCGCTCGCGTTTCTCAAAAACCGGCACCACGTGGTGCTTTCGCAGGAGAAGGTCGACGGCGAAACGCTCATCAGCGTGGACGGATTTCAACTGCAGCGCAACGACATCGTGCGCATGGCCGAGGCCGAAGGCTGGAGCGAACAGTGGAAGCCGGACGCCAGCGCCGCTCATTAATCCCTGCTTCGTGGACCATCATGCGTAAACGTGAGGCGCGAACCGCGGCGTGATGCATGGTGCAAAGGCGCTGGCGCGAGTGCATGTGTTTGCCGCGACTCTGAGAAAATTCGCCACAATTCACAATTCATCCTCCGAAAGAGCGGGGGAATTGGACGCTATTGGCGGGAACCGGGGGAACTTCCGTGAATCCGGCGATGGCGATTGCGCTATGATGCTCGGGCACAGGCTGCCGAATCGCAAGGAGCGGGAGGCGCATGCATCCGCAGGTGATTAACTTCGACGATTATCTCTGGTCGGCGTGCATTCTGGGCGGGGCGATTGTTCTCGGGGTGCTGATGCACACGGCGCTGTTTTTCTTTTTGCGGGGGCTGGCGCGGCGCAAGGGCGATGTGATTGCGAATTCGCTGGTGCGGCACGCGAGCGGGCCGACGCGATTTATCCTGCCGCTGCTGATTATTTTGGCGGCGCTGCCGCAGGCGCCGCTGCCAAAGAATATCTATTCGATTCTGGAGCACGCGACAGGACTGGGGCTGATTGCCGCGACCGCCTGGCTGGTGATTCTGGCGAGCGACATCACTGCGGATATTCTGGCGGCGCGCTACCGCGTGGACGTGGCCGACAATCTGATGGCGCGGCGGATTCAGACGCAATTTTCGATTTTCCACCGCATCATCGTGGTGGTGGTGTCGATTGTGGCGCTGGGCGTGATGCTGATGACCTTTCCGCAGATCAAGCACATCGGCGAAAGCGTGCTGGCGTCGGCGGGGCTGGCGGGATTGATTGTCGGGCTGGCGATGAAGGACACGCTGGCGAATCTGGTGGCGGGCGTGCAGATTGCGTTCGCGCAGCCGTTCCGGCTGGAGGACGCGGTGGTGGTGGAAGGCGAATGGGGCTGGATTGAGGAAGTGACCACCACCTACGTGGTGGTGCGCATCTGGGACCTGCGGCGGCTGGTGCTGCCGCTTTCGTATTTTCTGACGCACCCGTTTCAGAATTGGACGCGGCGCAGCGCCGATCTGCTCGGGCACGTGATGCTCTATGTGGATTACACCACTCCCATCGAGCCGCTGCGCGCGGAGCTGAAGCGCATTTGCGAATCTTCGCCGCTGTGGAAAGGCGAGGTGTGCGTGTTGCAGGCGACCGAAGCGACCGAGCACACGCTGCAGATTCGCGCGCTCATGGACGCGCGGGATTCCAGTCAGGCGTGGGATTTGCGCTGCCTGGTGCGCGAGAAGCTGGTTGAATTTTTGCAGAAAAATTATCCCGGGAGCCTGCCGCGGTATCGCGCCGAGCTGACACCCGCGCCGGATGGAAACGCGGCGGACGGGGCGCGCGGGGGCGCCGGCTCCAGCTCCGGCGAAACGGGCGCCGGGCGGGTTCGCTCCGGCCAAAAAGCCTCGGCGACCGGCGGCGCGCCAAAGATCGAGCCGTAAGCGGACCAGTTTCCAACTCCAACCGAAGCCGGGGAGGAAAAAAGCGCCCGAAACGGCAGGCGTGCGAGTTCCCGCCGACAGAAAGGCTCCGCGACCAGTGGCGCGCCGGGGGCGATTGTGCCGCACATCGAATCTGCAAATTTGCGGCGTACGGGTTGAAATTGCCGACCGGGCTCAGCGCAGAAGTTTGCACACGCGGTAGATTTCCACGCCATGAAGTTGCACTGTCGAGTTCTATAACCGGAGTACTAAGTCCGAGAAAACATGCCACTTAATGTGTAGTCGTGGTTGGTGCCCGGCGTGCACCCCGGAGCGCCATCAGAAAAGGGGGTGTTCACAACCATGAACATCACGTACCTCAAAAAGGCCCTGTACACTACCCTGGGGATTTTCGTTTTCCTGCTTGTGGCCAGCACGGCAAAAGCGGGAGCCACCTGTCCATCTATCGGAGTGGCTACCGGCTGCGGCGTGCAAATCAACATCACCGCAGAGAGCGGCGGAGCGGCCTCAGCGTTCTCAGTAACGAACCTGGGAAACGGCAATCCGTATGATGGTGTTGAGGACACGCTGGTGGGAATCACCAATACCACCAATGCTACCATCAACAGCATCACGCTGACGGCCAGCGACTCCTCGGGCGCTTTCTTCTTTGATGGAGACGGCGCTTGCAGCTACGGCGTGGTCAGCTGCGGCGCGACCGGCTACGAGGGTCCGAATATGACCTTCAATACGTCGGGCGTGGATCCCGCAGGCGGCGGAACGCTGGTAATCAACTTTACTGGCGGCCTTGCAGCCGGAGCCAGCACCTGGTTCTCGCTGGAAGGCACGCCGAATTCGCTGACAGGCGGAGGCGGCGTCGGCAACCAGACACCGGAGCCGGCGACACTGCTGCTGTTGGCCAGCGGGCTGGCGGCGATCGGGTTTATCGCCTATCGTCGCGGCGCGTAGTTTGAACGGCGTTTCCTAGTTTGAATTGAGTTTTGCGCAACTGCAAAGGCAGCCTCGCTCTCAGCCCAGGGCGGCCTTTGCAGTTTGTGTTTTTGGGGGGCGGAAATGCGCGGGCTTTGCGCGCCGAACTCCGCCGGCCCGGGAGCGCGCCGCCGACGGCAAGCGAAAAATTTTCCCGCGCGATAAAAACGGGCGCAGAATGGAGTTCGCGCGAGGTGCGCGATGAGCGAAACGATTGGATTCATCGGACTGGGCAACATGGGCGAGCCGATCGCCGAAAATATTCTGCGCGCGGGATTCGCGCTGCGCGTTTTCAACCGCACGGCGGGGAAAGCGGCGAATCTGACGGCGAGGGGCGCGCGGGCGGCGGCTTCCGCGGCGGAAACGGCCGAGCGCGGCGGAATGGTCTGCACCATGCTGGCGGACGATGCCGCGGTGGAGGAAATTTGCGGCCAGGAGGATTCGTTCGTGAAGCGGCTGGGCGCGGGCGGCGTGCATGTTTCGATGAGCACGATTGCTCCGGCGACGGCGCGGCGGCTCGCCGAGCAGCACAGGAAATTCGGCGTGGCGTACGTGGCCGCGCCGGTGTTTGGCCGTCCGGAAGCGGCGCGCGCGGCGAAGCTGGCGATCTGCGCGGCGGGGCCCGCGGCGGCGAAGAAAAGAGTCGAGCCGGTATGGAAGGCGGTGGGACAGGAGATTTTCGATTTCGGCGAGGATGCCGGCGCGGCGAACGTGGTCAAGCTGTGCGGAAACTTTTTGCTGGCGGCGGCGATAGAAGCGATGGCCGAAGCGTTCACGCTGGCGGAGAAAAACGGAGTGGCGCGCGCGCAGGCGGCGGACGCGCTGCTCGGCACGCTGTTTCCCTGCCTCGCGTATCAGTCGTACGGGAAGCGCATCGCGGAAAATTCGTACCAGCCGGCGGGCTTTCGGCTGGCGCTGGGATTCAAGGACATTCGGCTGGCGCTGGACGCGGCGCGGCAATCGCGCACGCCGATGCCGATGGCGAGTTTGCTGGGCGACCGCTGGCTCGCGGCCATGGCCAAGGGGCGAGAGAATCTGGACTGGGCCGCAGCGGCGCTGGGCGCTTCGGAGGATGCGGGACTCGCCGCGCAAATTCAGGGACAGGCGCAGGGCCGCGGCTGAGCGAATCGGGAAACTTGCGCTACGGTTGAGCGGGCTGCGAGGCGACCGATTCGCCGAGGATTTCGAATTTCAGTTCGCCGCCTTTGGGCTTGCGCACGAAAAAATTATTTTTGGCCACGCGGCAGGCGACGGTCTGGCCGGCGGAGAATTCGTGCTTTTTGGAGTGGCGCGTGATTTTGTAAATGGTGGCGCCGATCTGGATGCTGTAGACGGTGCCGGCTTTGCGCGACACGTTTTGAAACGACAAAACCGTGCCCGCCTGATAAAAATGAGCCCGCGGAAACGCGGCGGGCGCGCAAGCTGCGGCGGCGAGAACGAGCAACAGCGCGAAGGTTTTCATGATTCGTTTGTAGCGCGGGCGGCGGCGCGGGTCAACGCTTTGCGGCGCAGGGCGCAGGCAATCAGTACATAGAAACGCAAAGGCGCGCGCGGGCGCCGGAGACGGCGCGCGATTTCTGCTATGCTTTCAGCGTGAAGGGGAAAATCGCGGCGGGCATTTTGATTTTTGCCGGAGCGGCGTGGGCGGGCGGCGCAGGTGCGCGTCGCGTTTCGCTCGCCGAGGGGCGCAGCGCGCAGAATGCGCCGGCGCAGCCGCCGCAAAATCCGCCGCCCAGCGCGCAAAAAACGCCACCGGGCGCGCCGAATTCGTCGCCGCTGCAAACGCCCGCGCAGACGGCTCCGGCTTTGCGGCGGGTGGTGATTGATCCCGGGCACGGCGGCGCGGACACCGGCGCGCGCGGCGCGAACGGCACGGAAGAAAAAAACGTGGTGATGGACTTTGCGCGCGAGGTGGGCGACGCGCTGCGCGCCCGGGGATTCGCCGTGGTGATGACGCGCATCGCCGACGTGGACCCTTCGCTCGACGACCGCGACGCGGTGGCCAACGCTCAGAAAAATGCCGTTTTCATCAGTTTGCACGTGGGTTCGAGCGGCCCGCCGAGCACCGTGCGGACATACACGTATCTTTTTCCTTCGCCGCCGGCGGCGAAGGTCGCCGCGCCGGGCGCAAACGCGGGCGCACACGCGAATTCACCGGCTGCGGCGGCGCGCGCCGCGTTTTTTGCCGCGGAAAGCGCGCGCGTGGCGCCGACTCCCGCCGCGCCGCCGAATTTTATTCCCTGGCGGCAGGCGCAAAAACCCTATTTGGCGCAGAGCCGCAAGCTCGGCGATTTGATTCAGGTGGAAATGGCGCAGGCGTTTCCCGGCTCGCCGGAAATTTCCGGGAGCGCGCCGGTGGCCGTGCTGCGTTCGGTGACCGCGCCGGCGGTCGCCGTGGAAGTGTCGAACATCGGCGAAGATCCCACGAAACTGGAAGCGATGAGCGCGGGCTTCGCGAATGCCATTGCCGGCGCGGTGAGCGCGTACCAGGCGATTTATCCGCCCGGAGGCCGGTGATGACGCGGCAGATGAAAATTATTTTGATTTGCGCCGCGGCGGCGGTGCTCCTCGGGATTTTTTCGCTGGGCGCGCTGCATCGCCGCGTGAAGCAGCTGGGTCCCGCGCCGACGCGCGCCACCGAAGCGCAGGAGCGCCGCGAAGTGCTGGCGCCGCCGATATCCACGCCCAGCGACGTGAGCACGCCGGCGCAGATTTACTGGCTTTCCGCGACGCAGTCCGATCAGCTCGCGCCGGTGACGCTCGAGTTGCCGCTTTCCGCCGACCCCGCCGAGCGCGCCCGGCAGCTCATCGCGGAACTGATTGCCAATCCGCCCACGTCCGCGCAGCGCACCCTTCCCGCCGGCGCGACGCTGCTCGATTTTTATCTGCTGCCGAACGGCCAGGCAGTCGCGGATTTTTCCGATGAGTTTGCCTCGGAAATGCCCTCGGGAATTTTAAGCGAATGGATGGCGGTCGAGTCCATCACCGAAACGCTGGGCGCCAATGTGCCGCAAATCACGCAGATTAAAATTCTGGTGCACGGGCGGGAGCGGGAAACGCTCGCGGGGCACATTGACATGAGCGATTTTTTCGACGTGACGCCGCCCGCGCCGCCGCCGGCGATTCCCGCGCCGAAGTAACGCAAAGGGTGCGCGGCGCTGCCGGTGGAGCAGCGGGCTACTTCCTCGCTCTATTTCCGGGCGCTCCCGGCCGTCCTAGCCGGGCGCGGCGGCACCTGTTGACGCGCGCAAGCACCACGCCGGTGAGAAGATCCACAGCGAAGCACTCGTTCCTGGTTTGCGCGGCGACTTTTTGAAGCATGGCCTTTGCGTCCGCCGCGCCTGAGGCAGAGCCGCGCCACAGAGGAAATTCATCGAGGTACTGTTCGAAAACGTCGTACTCTACCGGCATGGCCAGTCCATTCCGGCAGCGGGCTGATGGGCTGCCATCAAGAGGTGAGGTTTCGTCGCTTCCTTTTCCTTCCGCTCGGGAGCATTTTTGCATGGCCGCTTCAGCGGATTGTAGCGGCAGGAAACCGGAAAGATGCACAAGAGCAGACCTGACACTGCACGGTGAGCGTCGGAGCATTGTCCGGCGTCTGCCCCACGGCGGTGAACGCGCTCACAGAAGCGGCATTTCTGCGGGATGCGGGACGGAGGCCGAAACGGGGTTCGCCCGGTGATTTTCTAAATTGCGGAAGTGCCGCTGGAGGGCGGAAAATTTTGACGGCCAAACGGAGGATTCCCCGCGAGAGCGGCGCGAATCGCGGCAACCAGCCCGGCGCCATTCGGCTTTTGAACAACGGCATGCGCGCCGGCCTCCTTCGCTTCATATTCCAGATAGGGCGTTGCGAACATGGTGTAGAAAATGATGGGCGTTTGCGGAAGAAAAGCGCGGATGCTTCGCGCGGCACTGAGCCCGTCGCGCTGCGGCATAACGAAATCGAGAAGAACGAGGTCGGGCTTGAGGGCCGCGGCTTTTTGAACGGCCGCTTCGCCGTCGTCGGCCACGGCGCAAACCTGCCATTCGCTCGCGGAGGCGCGCAGAAGCGCGGAGATGGCGTTGCAAACCGTTTCGCTGTCATCAGCGACTAAGATGCGGATAGCCAAGGTTCTCCTGAGCGTGGACGTGGGGTGTTGCGGGGAGATCAACTGCCGGACGTCCAGGATGAACTATACGGCTGAAATCAGAAGCGTCTATACGGTAAAAACCCGATGGAGCACAGAGGCGGGCTATCGGCGTTTGCGCGCCGTCGGCCCGCTCGCGCGATGGCTTCAGAAGATTGACAGAGCGCGGCTGCGGACGGCACACTGATGCGATGGATTTGGCGCGGGCGCGCGGCCGTTTGCGCGCGCGCCGGGCGCATCGCGCCGGCGCGGAAAATTCGATTTCGCGGTTGCGTGCGGGCGCCGGCGGCGGAATTTGAGGCGAGGGAATTTGCGAGCGGACGGACGAGCGGCGAATGAAATGCGCGCCATCAAGCTGACGCCGGATTTCGTCTCCACGGCGGAAGGCAGCGTGCTGATTGAAGCGGGGCGCACGCGCGTGGTGGCCACGGCGACGATTGAAGACGGCGTGCCGCATTTTCTGAAGGGCCAGGAAAAGGGCTGGGTGACCAGCGAATACGGCATGCTGCCGCGCGCGACGGACCGGCGCACGCCGCGCGAGGCTTCGCGCGGAAGGCAATCGGGGCGCACGCAGGAAATTCAGCGGCTGATTGGACGCGCGCTGCGCGCGGTGACCCATCTTGACGCGCTCGGCGAGCGCACCGTGTGGGTGGATTGCGACGTGATTGAAGCCGACGGCGGCACGCGCACCGCCTCGATCACCGGCGCGTTTGTGGCGCTGGCGCTGGCGCTGGAGCGCATGCAGGCCGCGGGAATTTTGCAGCACATTCCGCTGACCGATTCGGTGGCGGCCATCAGCGTGGGCATTGTGAAAGACGAGCTGCTGCTCGATTTGGCTTACGACGAAGATTCGCAGGCGCAGGTGGACATGAACGTGGTGATGACCGGAAGCGGCCAACTGGTGGAAGTGCAGGCCACCGCGGAGGGCCGGCCGTTTTCGTCCGATGAAATGCGGCAGTTGCTCACGCTGGCGGCGGCGGGAACGCGCCGGCTGAGCGAAATTCAGCAGGAATTATTGCACCTGAAATACCGCGCCCATGCGCGTTAGGCTGCTGCTGGCCTCTTCGAATGCGGGCAAGCTGCGCGAATATCGCGCGCTGGCGGCCGCGCCCGCCGAAGATTTCGCCGAAGGTTCCGCGGAGAATTGCCAGCGGCCGATCGAAATGGAATTGCTGCCGGGATTCGAGAAGCTCGCGGCGTTTCCCGAAGACGCGCCGACGTTCGCCGAAAATGCCGCGGGCAAGGCGCTGCACTACAGCCGGTTCACCGGCGAGATTGTGTTCGCGGACGACTCCGGGCTGGCCGTGGCGGCGCTGGGCGGGGCGCCGGGCGTGCGTTCGGCGCGCTACGCGGGGGAAAAAGCGAGCGACGCGGAGCGCAACGCGAAACTGCTCGACGCGCTGCGCGGAAAAACCGGCGCGGCGCGCGCGGCGAAATTCGTTTGCGTGATTGCCGCGGCGCGGCGCGGAAAAATGCTGGCGGTGGTTTCCGATTGCGCCGAGGGCGCGATTGCCGAGGCGCCGCGCGGCGCGAACGGATTCGGCTACGACCCGGTTTTTTATTTTCCGCCGGCGGGGAAAACTTTTGCGGAGTTGAGCGCGGCGGAGAAAAACGCGGTGAGCCATCGCGGCAAGGCGTTTCGCAAATTGCGCGCGGCGCTGCGCGAAAGTTCCGGCTGAGGTTTTTCGCGCCCGTCGCATTCCGCGAGGCCGCGGCCGTCTTTGCGCGGGCGCAAAAAGGGGCCAATTCCCTGCCCGGTGCGAATCCGGCGGTCTGCCCTGAGGGAGGGAAATCGGTCACACTCCCGAGTCCCGCTTGGGCGGGGCAGAAACCGCGCACGAAACCAGAGGGCAAAACGCCCGAAATGGCTGCGTTCGCCGCAAATTGCGCGGTGCGGCGTGGAAATGCGCAGCGCGCGTCTTGCGAAAAAAAAAACGCTTTGAACGGCCGCGCTTCGGGCGTAATATCCGCGAAGAATTCGCCCTGGCGCGGCAGCGGCCGGCGATAGGCGCGGCCGCACTTGCCCTTCGATCGAACTTCGGGAGCGTCCCATGCGCATCCGGTTTCCGTTCCGTGCAGCAATTTTCGCGCTAATTGTAACGGCGCTCGCGTTTGAAATAGCAACAGGCGCCGATGCGCAAGCCACCGGCGCTCGACGGCAGAGCAGCGCTTCGAACGCGGCGGCGGCTTCGGCGAACGCGCCGGTGCGCGTACGCGGCGATGTCATGATGAAGTACCTCATCCACATGGTGCCGCCGGTCTACCCGGCGATTGCCAAAGTGGCGCACGTTGAAGGCACGGTGATGCTGCACGCAACCATCCGGCAGGACGGCTCGGTCGAAAAGCTGACGTACGTTTCCGGCCCGGTGCTGCTCGAAGGAGCGGCGCTCGACGCCGTGCGGCAGTGGCGATTCAAACCGTATTTGCTGAACGGAGAGCCGGTGGAAGCCGAGACGAGCATCACGGTGATGTTCAAACTCGGCGGGAGCTCGCCCTCCTCGCAGGCGGTCAGGCTCCCAGGCGAAAATTCGGAAGCGGCACCAAGCCAAAATGCGGCGTCATCGCCGCAAAAAAGCGTCACGACAGTCGTTGTGCCCGTAACGATTGACCCGCAGCTTCACGCGGACATTTTGACGCTGCTCGACGTGATGAACATAAAGGCGGCCGTGCAGAGCGTAGCACGGTCGGAATTCGCCGCTTTGCGTCCCGCGCTGATCAGCGCGCTGCCCGACACGCCTCACCGTGCGCAGATCGCCGATGCCTACGCGGCGAAGCTCACCGCGCTTTTGGAGTCGCAGGATTTTGTGAACGGCGTGGTTGCCTTATATGCGAAATACTTCAACGATGACGACATCAAGGGAATGACGCAATTTTTCCGGACGCCTGCGGGGCAGCACTACGTGGCGGCTTCACCCGAGCTCGGCACCGCGAGCGCGCAAATCTGCAGGCAAATAGTGATTGAGCACCTGGCAGAGATTTTCCAGGAACTCTGTGCCCAATATCCCGAATTGCAGGGTAAAGCGAAATTCTGTCCCGCTACGGAAAGGAACGAATCCGGCGAGCGGTTGGGGCCGAAAATGCGCCGGCGCTCGACGGCAGAGCCGCGCTTCGAACGCGGCGGCGAAGTAAGGCAAAAGCTGTAGAATCTCGCGAGACGAGAGCTCATCCAATAACCTGCTGCAGAATCCGCGCCTGAAGTTGTAAAACAGTTGTGCCGGCAGGAGGAAAGCCATGGCCACGGCGAAAATCGCGCCCGAATCGCTTGAACCGCTCCTCAAGCGGCTCGCCGACGCGCGGCGGCGCACCGATGCCCTCTTTGCGCGGATTCGCCCGGAAGCGCTTTACGAGCGGCCGATTCCCGAACGGCACCGGATGATTTTTTACCTCGGGCATCTGGAAGCGTTCGACTGGAATTTGATGGCGCGCGGGGCGCTGGAATTTCCGAGCTTCCATCCGGAGTACGAGCGGCTCTTCGCGTTTGGAATTGATCCCGTGGGCGGGCAATTGCCGCACGACGTGCCGGGCGACTGGCCGGCGGAGAGCGAAGTTCGCGCGTACAACGAGCGGCTGCGCGAAAGGATAGACGCCGCGCTGCGCCGGCCGGCAAAACCATTGCCGGCGCAAGTGGCCGACGGCACGCTGCTCCATGTGGCCATCGAGCATCGCCTGATGCACGCGGAAACGCTGGCCTACCTGCTGCACCAGATGCCCTACGAGCAGAAATGCACGCCGAAAGATTACCGGCGCGTGGAATACGGCGCGGGCGCGGGGAAAATCGAGCCGCGCATGGTGCGCATTCCGGCGGGCGCGGCCACGCTGGGCATGCGGCGCGAGGCGAAACGCTTCGGCTGGGACAATGAGTTCGAGGAAACGCGCGTGAACGTGCCGGAATTTCGCATCCGCGCGTTTCCGGTGACCAACGGCGAATTTCTGGAATTTGTGCGCGACGGCGGCTACGAAAACGAAACGCTGTGGCGTCCCGAGGATTGGGCGTGGAAAAATTCCGCGCCGCTCACGCATCCGAATTTTTGGCTGCGTCGCGGCGACGCCCCAGGGTCGCATGACGCGGCGGGCGGCGCGGCGGCGCATGACGAATGGGATTTTCGCGGGATGTTCGAGCAATTCCCGCTGCCGCTCGACGCGCCGGTGTATGTGAGTTACGCGGAAGCCGCGGCCTACGCGCGCTGGAAAAATCAGGCGCTGCCGACCGAGGCGCAGTGGCATCGCGCGGCGTACGGCACGCCGGCGGAGAGCGAATGCGCCTATCCGTGGGGCGATGTGCCGCCGAGCCGCGAGCGCGGCAACTTCGATTTTGCGAACTGGGATGCAGCGCCGGTGAACGCGCATCCGGCGGGACAGAGCGCGTTCGGGGTGAACGACTTGCTCGGCAATGGATGGGAGTGGACGTCCACGATTTTTGCGCCGCTCGCGGGATTCGAGCCCTTTCCGTTTTATCCCGGCTATTCGGCCAATTTTTTCGACGGCCAGCATTTGGTGATGAAGGGCGGCTCGGCGCGCACGGCGGCCTGCATGCTGCGGCGCTCGTTTCGCAACTGGTTTCAGCCGCATTATCCCTACGTTTACGCGAAATTCCGCACCACGCAGCCGTGAGCGGCGGCGCGCGAGCCGCCGGGGGGTGAAGAATGGCCACAGCAGCGAGGATGTACACGCACGGCGTTCTGGGCGACGCGCGCGCCGATTTTGCCGCGGATGTGCGCGCGGGATTGTCGCGCAGCGGACAGAAAGAGCTGCCGTCGAAATATCTGTACGATGAGGTCGGCTCCGCGCTCTTCGAAGTGATTACCCTGCTGCCGGAATACGGGCTTTCGCGCGCGGGGGCGCGCCTGCTGAAGCGTCACGCGGAGGAGATTATTGACCGCGTGCCGTCGCCGGTCGCGGTTGCCGAATTGGGCTCCGGCAGCGGGACGAAGACGCGCTGGATTCTCGAAGCTCTCTCGCGCCGCCAGCCGGTTTCGTATTATCCGATTGATATTTCGCGTACCGCGCTTTCGCGCTGCTGGCAGGAGCTGGGGCGCATGGATGCGGTGAGCATTGTGGGCTTCGAGCGCGCGTATCTGGACGGTTTGCTGGACGTTTCCTCGCGGCGGCAGGCGGGCGAGCGCTTTCTGGTGCTGTTTTTGGGCAGCACCATCGGCAATTTCGACCGCGCGGCGGCGGCGAATTTTCTGGGCGAGGTGCGGCGCATTCTGCATCCGGGCGATGCGCTGCTGCTGGCCACGGATCTGGAAAAATCGGTGAGCGAGTTGCTGCTGGCGTATGACGATCCCGCCGGCGTGACCGCGGCGTTCAATAAAAATATGCTGGCGCGCATCAATCGCGAGCTGGACGGCGATTTCGATTTGCGCGGCTTCGAGCACGAGGCGCGCTACAACGAGCGCGAGCGGCGCGTGGAGATGCATTTGCGCGCCACGCGGCGGCAAACCGCGCGCATCAACGCCGCGAATTTGGAAGTGACGCTCGAGCGCGGCGAAACGATTTGGACGGAAAGTTCGCACAAATACCGCTGCGACGAGGCCGCGAAAATGGGCGAGCGCGCGGGCTTTCGCTGCGAAGCGCAATGGGTGGACGCGGCGTGGCCCTTTGCGCAGAGTTTGCTCCTCGCGGAATGAAGGCGCGGATTTCCGATTCGCGGCGAATCGCCGGCGTCGCGATGCGCGCCCTTGCGGCGGACGCGCAAAACCGCTGCGCGCATGCGAGCTTCGAATTATTTCGCGTTTCGGAGGAGTGTCAAGCGAAGAAAGCTTGCGGGGAATTTTACGCCCGCGCGTCACCAGCCGAGGGCGCGCATCCACAGCATGAGGCGCGGCGCTTCGCGGTAAAACGCCACGGTCAGGGAAGCGCACAGAGCGGCCAATCGCGGAGATGCGCCGGCGCAGATTCCCTGAGCAGCGGCGCGAATTTGCGGCGTTTGCGCCGCGGCATTTTGCGCTGCGGCGGACGCTCCGCGCGGACTGCGGGAAAACGGCGGACGGGTTGCACCGTCTCGGCTCGCCGCGGGCGCGGATCGCGGCGCTTCGCCGCGCTGCTTCGTGTTCGAAAAATTGCGCATAAAAATTCGCCGCTCCGTTCAGGACGTCAGTTCATCACGGCAATGGGCTTGTCCTGCTCGACGGCAACGACCATGGACTTGAAAATATCCACGTCCCAGCTCTCGGCGATGCGCAGGCGCAGGACGCTGTCGGTTTCGCTCACCAGGCGTCCGCGCACCGGCACGCGCAGGCTTCCCGCAACCACGCGGAGAATCACTGGCTGGCCCATCCACACGGCGAACTTGCCCTGCATAGCGCCTCCCGGAAAAAATTTGGATTTGTGAGACGGCGCTAGTGTGAGTTTTGTAGGGCATTTTACGGAATGGTACGGAGACGGGTTTTTTCTGGTAGCGAAGTACTAGCAGTCCCACGGCGGCGTACCGTTTTGCCGGCATTACCTTAAGTGATTTATTTTATGATACTTATATGTGCAGCGCGGGAGTGCGATGCCGGCCGCTGCGCGCGAAACGGGTGTGGCCTGGACGGCGAGATGCAGCGCGACGCGCGTAAGCGCAGGCTGCATCCCGGGACGCGAATTTGCCGCGAGCGGCGCGCCGGTGGAACCGGCTACCGCAGGCTGCGCAGCTCGTGCATGTCGCGCATCATGTCGGCCATGAGCTGAATGCGCCGAGCGGTCCTGGCGTCGGAGCTGGTGACGGTCACCGTCACGCCGTTATCTATATCTTTCACCACGATGTTCGCATCGGCGGGAATCATCGGGCCCATGCCGTTCATGCGCCCGCGCATCTGCATCCCGCCGCCCATGCCCATCGCTTGGCGGCGCATCACTTCTCCGCGCATCATTTGCCCGCCCATCATTCCCTTGCCCATCGCGCCCTGCATGCAAGGGCAGGAAGGGGCGTTCGCCACAGGCCGAGCGGCGCTGGATTGCTGCGCGCGGGCGGCGCCATAGGCGATGGCGACGAGTCCGACGAGAACCACGGCCATAACCATCCACGATTTGCGAGTCATAGAATTTCCTTTCGCCACGAATTGAGAACTACGCAACATGTTACGCTTGCTCGCCGGCGGAATCCAAATCGCACAAGAGCGCGTGCGGCGCGCGGCGGAAGTTGCGCCGGTGCGTTTTTCGGCGGCCAAAGGAGGCTTTCTGGTATGGTAGAGAACCGCGCCGGCGGCGGCGAAACGGACGAAAGGAAGGCGCGCGCGGCGCTTTCGCGGCGCAAGGCGAACGAATTTTTCGGAGGCGGCGGAAATTTGAGAAAGGAAATTTGTGGCGGGCGTGGCGATTGATCCGGCGGCGATTCCGTGGCGGGAGCTGATTCACAAGCTGTACAACGTGCAGGGGCTGATCGAGGCGGGCGGGACGCTGCTGATTTGCGGCATCATTTTCGTGGAAACGGGGCTGTTTGTGGGATTTTTCCTGCCGGGCGATTCCCTGCTGGTGACCGCGGGAGTGCTGGCGGGAGCGGGACGGCTGGGGCTGGCGTGGCTGCTGGCGCCGGTTTCGCTGTGCGCGATTGCCGGAGACCAACTGGGCTATTTCATCGGCCGGCAGGCGGGCGCGAATTTGTACCGGCGCGAGGATTCGCGCTTTTTCAAGAAAAAGCATCTGGAGCGCGCGCACGAATTTTACGAAAAGCACGGCGCGCGAGCGGTGATTATCGCGCGATTCATTCCGATTATTCGCACGTTTTGCCCGCCGGTGGCGGGGGCGGCGCGGATGCGCTACACGCGCTACCTGACGTTCGATATTTTCGGCGGATTTTTGTGGGTGTGCGGGCTGGTGCTGGCGGGGTACGCGCTGGGCCGAAAAATTCCCAACATCGAAAGCAAAATTCAGTGGGTGATTGCGGTGGTGATTGTGGTTTCGCTGCTTCCGGTGGCCGTCGAGGCGCTGCGCGCGCGGCGCCGCGCGAAGCGGCAATCGCGGCGGGAGCCGCAATAGGAATTTTCGAATTGCGCGCAATGCTTTGCGCGTCCCGGTGAAATTTGCGAAGCCGCGTAAAACGGCGGCGCGCGCGGCGCGGCGGAGACGGTGAGCTTCGAAAAAAAACGGGCTCAAAATGCAAGCGGGGAGCTGGTCGCAGCTCCCCGGTTTGCTATTTCCTGAAGCCCCGGCAGCGTCTTGCGCGCTTTCCAAGGCTCGCACCGCAAAAGCGGTGTGAATGTCTTCAGGGTTCCTGGCCCGGCGGATTCATACTGCTTCCTCCGTTGTCCAAGTCACAATTCCCTAATACTCCGGTGCGGGGCGCAACGCAAGGGCATTTTCGAGGCGCGAATTCGCCGGGAAAATGCGTCGAGCGCGGGCGTCACTCGCCGGCGTGACTGGCGGAGGATTTTTCCGAAGTTTTCGAGCCGGGGCCCAGGATTGCAGCGACGGTGGGCAGGCAAGCTCCGGGACGGCCGTCCGTGAGGCTGTAATCGGCGCCGGAAAGGCTTTTTCCATCCGGGGAGTTGAGCGCGAGAACCGGCACGGTGGGATAGTTCGCTTTGAGCCAGGCGACCGCTTCGGAGCCGGTTTCTTCCGAACCGGCGCATCCGACGATAAAAAGGCCAATCGGCCCCCGAGTAATCTGCAGAATGAGCCTGGCCGCTTCATTGCCGAACGCGGAAACAACTTCGTAGCCCTGCGCGCGCAGAAGCGCGGCGCGCTCCATGACCGCGTCGCTTTCGTAGCCGATCTGAAAAATGAGCGGCCGGCGTTGCGCGTCGGGCGCGCGCAAATTGAGCCGGCCGACGATTTCCTTGGTGGGCAGATGAACGGCAAAACATTCGTTGGGCGTGGCCGCAGCAATTTCTTTCAGCAGGCGCGTGGCTTCGGGCAGGCCGCGGACGTGAGTTCGCCAGAGCGGGGAGCCGTCCGGAAACTGTTCGAAAATGTCGTATTCGCGTTCCATCGCTGGTGGTAAACGAAACGCAGAAGAGTAAGGTGCCGGGTTCTGCGGCCGCGCTTTATGCAGAGTATGACATTTGTCGTGCGCCGTCAATGACGCAAACGTACCGTGCCCGCTTTGCGCGGAATCCGGCCTCGCGCCGCGGCCTAATGGTGCGCGACGCGCTGCAGACTTGCACCTGTCGTTCGATCCAAACCTGTCGTTCAATCCAATTAGATGCGGCTATTTTTTATGCGGGTTGGATGGAGAGGGGGCATGGAAATACTGGAAGCGGCGAAGGATAGTGTCAATTTCGGTCTGAAAAATTTCCGGGTCGCGATTTTTTTCATCCACTTCAACCAGGTGATAAAGCCGCGGAATGGGAAAAACTTTTTCCGCGCGATGCGCGAGCACGGCGAATTCGCGGCCGCCGGTTTTCCAGACGCCGATGAGCACGATGCCGCGATTTTTGAGTTCGGGGAGCTCCAGAACCTTGCTGAGACGCATGCGCGGCGCGGCGGTCAGGCGGCGTGAGCGAGGATGCGAATTTCGGTTTCCGGCACGGGAACGATTTGCACGGATTCGGGGATTTGAATGTGCAGGAATTTGGGTTCGATTTTCACCGGCCGGCCGTCGGCGAATTTATTCCAGAAATTTTGCGGCGCCTGCGTGGCGAGATTGGCGAACTGGCCGGTCGAGAGCGCAAGTTCGATGTGCGCCTTGACCAGAGCGTCGAGTTTCTGAACGGCCTTTTGCGCGGTGCGTTCGGCGGCGGCGAGATCGAGGTCCAGGCAATGGGCGACGTGCTGGCCGCGCGATTCGGAGAGCAGATAGTGCAGCAAAGTGAGATGCGGAACGGAGACCAGTTCCGGAATCGCCAGCAATTCGCGAATGGCAACGTCGGTCATGCGACCCTCGGTGTGCATCGTTTCGCTAAAGCGCCCGCGGCGCGAAAAGAGCGCAGCGCCCTGCCGATCCATTCTGCGAAAACAGGGCCGGGTGCTTGCTGTTATTATGCACCAGGCGAGGCGTTTCGTGGCGAAAAAAAAGACCGCCGCCGGCGTTGCAGGCAACGCCCCGAGCGCGGGCCGGTTTGCGCCGGCGCGGCGCGCGGGGATGGCGGCGAAGTACCCTTTACACGGGGCGGCAAGCGGACTAGCCTGAAGGGGCCCGGCAACAGGCAAGCCCCAGCCCGTGCAGGAAAAAACCGATTGCTTCACCAGGAGCCGGGTATGTGCGCCAAGCCTCGAGCGAAAAAATCAGGAAAACAAGCGGCGAAAAAGCAGCGCCGGAAGCAGCGGCCGATTCGCATTGTGCCCATGCATCCCGGCGCAGCGGCGGCGGCGGCGCCGGGCGCGGTGAAGCTGACCTATCGCGGCGGTCCGCTGCTGACCGCGGTGGAGGTGTTCACGGTGTTCTGGGGCGCAGCCTGGCAACAGGCGGCGAACAGCGAGGTGATGACCAGGATGAATCAGTTCTTCGATTACATCCTGGGCAGCCCGCTCGTGGCGCAACTGAGCGAATACAGCGTGCCCGGGCAGAGCATCGGGAACGGCACGCGCAGCGGCACGACGGTGATTCTCTCGCCGGCGCCCGGCGCGACGGTGCAGGATGCGGAGATTCAAAATCTGATTCAGCAAGGAATCGCGTCAGGCAGGCTGCCGGCGAACCATGCGAATACGCTTTATTTTGTGTTTTTGCCGGATGGCGTAACGGTGGAGGATCAAGGAAGCGCGTCGTGCCAGACGTTTTGCGGATATCACGATTCGTTCGGGAGCCATGTGTATTATGCGGTGATGCCGTATCCGGGATGTTCGGGATGCACCGGCGGGCTGGCCGTGTTCGATGCGCTGACGGCGACCAGCTCGCACGAATTGTGCGAGGCCATCACCGACCCGGTTCCCGGAGAAGGCTGGTACGACGACAACAACGGAGAGATCGGAGACATTTGCGCGTGGAAGACCAAGCAACTGGGCGGATACACGGTGCAACTGGAATGGTCGAATCAAGCGCAGGCCTGCGAATAAAATCCCCGGAACGGCGCGCCGTGAAAAAACGCGCAGCCGGGGCGAGAGTTTAATCTCGCCCGCGGGGCGACGCGCAAATCAGCGAATCGGTGTCGCTCAGCGGCCGAGGCTCCAGGGCCAGGGGCGCGGAATCATCAGCGTAAAGAGCACGAAGCCCAGGAGCGCAAGATCCTTCATGAAGTGAATCATGTCGTTCTGGCGCGCCTGCGGGTCCGGCACTTTCCAGAAATGGTGAATGCCGAAAGCGAACAAAATCAGGCAAATGACCAGGCAGAGCGCGCCGATGCTGGGATGCCATCCGAGCAGCAGGCTCACGCCGCCGAAAATCAGCAGGATGCCGCTCACGGCGACGCCCAGGCCCGCGGCGGGAACGCCCTGCGATTTGGCGTAGCCGGCCATCATGGAATGCTTGGTGAAATGGTTCAGGCCGCTGCTGATGAAAAATGCGCCGACGAGGATGCGTCCGATAACGAATGCCACGGGAAAAATCACGTTCATGTAGGGCACGGGCAGCCTCCTTTTGCCGATTTTGCAGAGTTATTACCACGAGAGGCGTGCGCGCGCAACGGGTTTCACGCCGGGGTAGCGGCGGCGAACGGGTGAAAAAGCGGCGGCGATGCGCGGGACGGCGGATTGCTCCGCGCGGCGCGGGGCAATGGGGCTATAATCGTGGCGCGCGGAAAGGAGCGAGGGCGATGGCAACTTTTTGGCGGGGGGCAACGTCATGGTGCGTGGCGGGAAGTTTCGCGGCGGTGCTGCTGCTGTCCGGCTGCGCGGTGCGCATGTATGATCCGGAATATCACGATTATCACCGGTGGAATCGCACGGAGAATGAGTATTACATTCGCTGGGAAGATGAGAACCACATGCGGCATCGCAACTTCCGCGACCGCGACCAGCAGCAGCAGGATCAATACTGGCAGTGGCGGCATCAGCACGAAAACGACCACGGACACGGGCGCGACCACGGAAACGATCACCGCCGCGGCGACGGCGGCGTGCAATGACACGGTGAATCGAGCCATGGCCACAGTGCTGCACGGCGAGGCGCATTCCACGCTCGAGGCGCAGCGCGCGGCCGGGCCCGGGTCCCCGCGCGGCCGTTTTGTTTTTCGCAGAGGCCGTTTCGCTGCGCGGCGGGGCCGTTCTTTTTTTTCGCGGCGCAATTCCCTGCTGAAAATTTCGCTGGCGATTTTGTGCGCGGGCGCGACGGCGGGATGCCGTCCCAGGGCGGCGCGCCTGAAGCCGCTCGACGCGCGCCTGCTGAACGCGGCGAAAACGGGCGACACCGCGCAGATGCGCGCGCTGCTCGATCAGGGAGCGAACCTCGAGGCGCATTATCAGGACGGCCTGAACGCGCTGATGCTCGCGGCGGAGCGCGGCTACGGAGACGCGGTGAAGCTGCTGCTCGAGCGCGGCGCGAATATGGAAGCGCGGGACATTCGCGAAGAGACGCCGCTGATTCTGGCGGCGGGCGCGGAGCGCACCGATGCGCTGAAAGTTCTGCTCGCGCACGGAGCGAATCCCGAGGCGCGCGACGAACTGGGCGACACGCCGCTGGTGGAGGCCGCGCGCGACGGAAATTCGGCGGGAGTCGAGCTGCTGCTCGCGCGCGTGCGAACGATCGGCGCCGCGGAGAAAAATCGCGCGCTCTTTGCGGCCACCGAGAGCAGCGCGCTCAGCGGACGCATGGAAAAAGCCGCCGAGGCGCTGGACGCGGCCGTGGAGAGCCTCGGATTCAAGAAGGTGGAGGAAACGGCGAAGGCCGTTCGCGGCGGCCGGGCGGAAGCGAGCGGCGCCGAGAAAGATTCGCGCGCGGAGCGCGAAAGGAACGCCCCGGGCGGGCCCGGCGCGGGCGGGAACTCTGCGGCGCATCGCGAATCGGGCGCCGGAGCGAGCGGCGCAGCGCGCACACCGCGCGCCGTGTTTCCCGACCGTCCGCGCGTGCTCGGCGATTTGCTGCAGAGCGGCGCGAGCGTCGAGGCGCGGAATTCGCAGGGCGATACGCCGCTGATCTGGGCGGCGCGCAACGGGCAAACGGAAATTGTGGAAGAACTGCTGGCGGCCGGCGCGGACATTGAGTCGCGCGGAGCCAACGGCGACACGGCGCTCATCGGCGCGGCGTGCGATTGCGCTCCCGCGGAAATGCCGGACACGCTCAGCACGGTGAAGCTGCTGCTCGAGAAGGGCGCGAACGTCGAGGCGCGCAACAGCGCGGGCCAAACGGCGCTGATGATTGCGGCGAAGTGGGGCCGCGCGCCGATTGTGCAGTTGCTTTTGCAGCACGGCGCGAAAATCAACGACCGCGACAATCAGGGCAATACCGCGCTGCTGCTCGCGGCGGGTGGCGATCCGATGCTGACCGCGTCCACGGTGAAGCTGCTGGTGCAAAACGGCGCGGACGTCGGCGCAAAGAACAGCGCCGGACAGACGGCGCTCGATCTGGCGAAAAAGCGCGGGAACGCCGCCGCGGCCGCGCTGCTGGAAAACACGAAAGAAAAAAGCGCGGGAACGGCGAGCAAGCAGACCACGAAGTAAAACGCATCCGGGCGCATTCCGGTTTTCCAAATAAATTAAATAGGGGCGGTACTGGTTATCGTGCGCCGCGAAGTGGTCGGCGCTTCTTCGAGCAGAGCGATGCTGCTGGTATCCTGGCAGAGGAGCGTGTTCCGTGTGGAACGCGTGAGAGTTTCGGGGCGGCTTTCGAGCCGCCCTCTTTATTTGCTTCCTCCCCTGAGCGCTCGGACGGCGGCTCACGGGTGGATACACTTTTTTTGACCGGGGCATGCGGCGCCGGATGACGGTCCCTCGCGCCGCATGTTTCGTTCTGCTGCTGACGAGTGGCGACGCCGGGCGGGTGCATCCGCAGCTTCGGCCGGCGCTTTTTCGCGGGAGCGGAAGTAGCGCGAGGGCGGGAAGAGGCCGGCGCGGCTGAAAGCGCGCCCGCATGTTTTTTTCACTTCGCGAAACCAGTAATCGAACATATCCGCGGAGACGCCGACGAGCGAGACGGCGCGGCGATATTCGGCGCGGCGCAAAAAATAGACGCGGAAAAGTTTGTAGCGGCCTTCCCATCCGGGGCGGCTGAGAGCGCGAGCGGCGACGCGCTCGAAATCGGCGACGTATTCCTCGGCGCGAGTGCGATCGGGGCGCCAGCGATATTCCTCCGAGGGAGATTCGAGGTCCACGGCGGAGACGTGTCCGCCGAGAAGGGCTTTGCAGCCGCGGTAGCGCGCGTAGCACACATCGAAAATTTCTTTCAACTTCATGAATCCCTCCGCCGGGAAGTGACCGCTGCGCCGGTGTTGCGTGCGACGTCACGCTGGATGCGCGGCGCTCAGGCGCGAATGGCAGAAAAATGATTTCTCCGCGGATGGCGCTTCCCTTTTCGCTGGCGGGCCTGCGCCGCGCGATGCGGGATGCTTGAGAGCCGCGGGAAACGCGAGGAATGCGCCGCGGCGTGATGCGAGGCGTTTTTCGCGGCGGAGTTTTCGCAACGCGCTGCGCAAGACGACGCACGCTTGCGCACCGCGCGCCGGCGGAATGTCTTCCGGCGGCGCTGCGTGGGTGGGCAGAGAAGCGCCGCGGCGCGTTCGACTCGCGGAAAAAAGTTCAGTGCGGCCAGCCGCGCTTTTCGACCGCTTGCACCACGTCGCACCACGCTTCGATGCATTCCTGCCAGCCCTCCAGATAGCCGCGGGTGAATTCCGAGGCGAGCTTCTGGCGCTCGCGGAAGTCGCGCTGCAGATCGAAAACATCCTGGCGCTCGCGCGTGGGAGCGCGCCAGGCAACGCCGAGGCGCCACTTGAATTCCCGCAGCGTGCGGGCAAACAAATGGAGCGGCGCGGGCAGGTAGACGCCCACGCGGCGGCGCGGTTCATACCATGCCAGGCGCCAGCCGCGGCGCGGTTCGGCCCCGTGACCCAGTTCACAACGAAAAACGCCCCGATGCGACATATATGCCTCCGGTAATATAGTTTTTCGCCTGCTGTTCGCTTTTTTGAGGCTCTTTTTTGACCCCTTTTGGGCCGGTTTTTCCTCCCCGACGGCGCCTTTTTGCCTTGCCCAAAATGCGCCGCCGGCATTGGCCCGTTGCCGAGGCTCATTCGCGGAGAATTTCCGGCCCGGCGCCGATGTGCAATTCGCTGCGCAGGCGCAGTTCGCGGGCGGTTTTGGCATTTGCCTCCGCAGGAAGGAATTGCGGACGAAGCGTCACGTCGGGCGAAGCGGCAAAGTGCGCGCGGGGGCGTGAGGCGCTGATGTCTTTTTGTCGCTCAGATTCAAATTCTCTATGGCAGCGCGGCGCGGGAATGCAAGTATCTGTGTTTACAGTAGCTTGCAGGGTTTCCGGCGAATCCTGTGGGGCCGGAAGTGGCCCTTTTGCGCCGGGGAGAAGTGCCGGAAGTGGCCCTTTTGAATTGGGCGCAAAAAAAGGGGTCTGTGGAAAACGCGGGCGTTTTTGTGGAAAACGGTCGTGCGGCTGTGGAAATCTCAGCTGCTGCGGACCGAATTTCTTGGCCTTGCTGATTTCGATGATCATGCGTTTGCGGGCGGTGTGGGTGATGCGCACGTAGCCGGCGCGAACGAGGCGGGCCATCCAGCGCTTGAGGGTGCGCACGGCCATGCCGGTGTCCTGATGGATGATTTCGTAGGTAAGCGGCGAGCCGCCGAGGACCAGCCCGACGCCCGAGTGTTCGCGCGTCTGGCGATGCACGAGCCAGCCAAAGAGCCACACCGCCGGGCCCATGCGCTCGAGGTGCGGCTCCTCCCAGAGGCCGCCGCGAATGCCGCTATTGAGATGCTTGCCGCGCAAAGGGATCCATCCCTTTCCTGGCGTGCCAGGCCAAAGAGTTCGCGCCGCGCACGAAACGCCGGCCGGCTCGCGGCGCTTCGGCGCAGAGGCGCAAAGCGCGTGCGGAAAGCCGCAGCGGCCGCTCCAGAAACAAATGTTTCATACCGCCCGGTCTGATTACTCTCTGGTAATGATAATTTCTATTGACATAGCGAATGCCTGCGCTATGCTGTTTTGCCCGGCCGGGGGCCGGGACGCTCCGCACCATCGAAAGGCACGGTTCATGAAGACCAGCAAAGCGATGCTCGAATACATCACCACCTGTTCGAAAATATCGCTGGAGTCGTTTCAACTGGCGCGGCTGAACGACCGCGCCAACCTGCGCAAGCAGATGGTCGAGATTCTGGACGAGCTGATCGAGGTGGACATTCAGGCGCGCGTGGCGGAATGGGTGCTGGTGCAGCGGCGGCGCCAGGAGCAGGAGAAAAAGGCGCAGGAGCGGGCGGCGCTCGGAAATTTGCGGCGTCCGCTGCAACACGCCGACCGGCCCGGTTTGCCGGTGCGGCCGGACGAATTGGCGTGCGCGGAAAGCAAGGAGGGCCGGGCGCTTCTGCCTCCGCAACTGCCGCCGCTGGGAAGCGACCCGGTGATGTCTGTGCTGATTGACGCGGTGAATGCCTCGCAGAGCGACGCCACGGATGATTCCGAGCCCGAAGAGGAATCGCGGGCGGCGCGCCGCGGCAGAGGTCGTTCGGCGGCGGTTCGCGCCAGGCGAATTGCGTAAGAGCCGTTCCCGGCGCGCGGCGCTGCCTGCGTCGCAGGGCGGCGAAAACGCGGGACGGGTGAATTGCGGCCGGGCATCGCGGCAAAACGCGCTCGCAGAAAAGCTGTTCGTGCGAGTGGCCGCATGTTTTTCGTGAGAAAAGCGCCGGGCCGGGCGGCGGAGCAATTCGTTCGGCGCGTGCCTCGCGACGGCGTGCCGGCGTTGTGTGCTCGCTCGTGACGGTACTCTCGGCGTCAGGGTGCGACCGAAGCTCGAAGTCGCAGGGTCGCGTCCCGCGACAGCTTCGGCCCGGAGGACGAGAGAGTCGCCGAGCGACCCGATGAGAGCCGGGATTCGGCCCGGCGCGCTCGGCGTTTGAGAGCTGCTGCTTTCCGGAAGACCGGACAAAGAGAGAAAACGCCGGCTTTTGCCGGTTCGGCCCTTCCCTTCGACACCACGAGGGATTTGCCGGCAGCGGCGCCGCGCGCACCGGACGGGCTGATTCGGCGGAAGATGCCTGCGCGAACCGTCATTCCGACGGTCACTCACGGTTGGTTTCTGCATCGCGGAAGCGGCGTCGCCGGCGCGCTTGATTTTTCGGCGATACACACTCATCGTGGCGCCTCGTTCGGGAAGCTCGGTCCTTGGCCTCGACTCGTTTCGTTACCATGCTTGCCTGAAGGTCTCACCGGCGCAGCGTTGCACTGGGCCTTTGGTCCAAGGCTTGCCGCGGCATTGGCGAGCCGGCAAGCCGGCACCGCTTTCGCGCTTGCTTTCTGAGCCATGGACGTCATCGTGGCGCCTCCGTACGGGAGCTGAATCCTTGGCCTCGACTCGTTTCGTTGCCATGCTTGCCTGAATGTCTTACCGGCACAGCGTTGCACTGGGCCTTTGGTCCAAGGCTTGCCGCGGCATCGGCGAGCCGGCAAGCCGGCACCGCTTTCGCGCTTGCTTTCTGAGCCATGGACGTCATCGTGGCGCCTCGTTCGGGAAGCTCGGTCCTTGGCCTCGACTCGTTTCGTTGCCATGCTTGCCTGAATGTCTCACCGGCACAGCGTTGCATCGTCCAATTCCCAGAGCCGGAGCACCGCGCTCCACCCTGCGCGCCTCCCATTCCTTTCCGCCCAATAAACATTAGGGGCATGTAATTAATAGCGAGGCGGGTAGAGAGATGCGCGTTTGCGCGGCGAGCGTGCTAGCGCAGTGGATAAATCGCTTTTGTTATTACCGGCTGGAGCATGCTCCGCAGGAGGCGAACTGATTCTCCGTCTCACCCGGGGCCAGGCGCGCTGCAAGCGTGCGCCAGAGCGAAAGCCCGCTCCCGCTTTCGGCGCGTCATCGAACGGGCGCCCGGATTATCCCGCCGGCAGCCGAGGGTATCGCGAAGCGCCCGCCTGATGAGCAATCGTCCGGCTCTTCAGCATTCGCGTCAGCCTCGCGGAGCACACACCCAGTCACACTCCGCGCGAAAAATTCGCACGCCATGCCAAAATGCGCCACAATGAGAACGCGCCATCATCACGCTGCCGCAAAATCATTTGGGAGCAGACTCTCATGAGCCACCGCACCGAAAAAGATTCTCTCGGCGAACGCCAGGTTCCCGCCGAAGCCTACTTCGGCATTCAGACGCAGCGCGCCATTGAAAACTATCCCATCAGCGGCTATCGCGCCGATCCGCTGCTCATCAAGGCCATCGGCTGCGTCAAAAAAGCCGCGGCGCTCGCCAATCGCCAGCTCGAACTTATTCCGTCGAAAATCGCCGACGCCATTCTTCGCGCCGCCGACGAAGTCATCGCCGGAAAACTCAACGACCAATTCCCCGTGGACGTCTACCAGGCCGGCGCCGGCGTCTCTTTCCACATGAACGCCAACGAAGTCATCGCCAATCGCGCCATCGAAATTCTCGGCGGCGCGCGCGGCGATTATTCCATCGTGCATCCGAACGACCACGTCAACTTCGGCCAGTCCACCAATGACGTTTTCCCCACCTCGATGCGTCTCGCCGCGCTGCTCCTCACCGACGAACTTCTGGCCTCCGCCGCGCAGCTCGAAAATTCCTTCGCGCGCAAAGGCAAAGAATTCGACGGCATCATCACCACCGGCCGCACGCACATGATGGACGCCGTTCCGGTGCGCCTCGGCCAGGAATTTCGCGCCTACTCGACGGCCATCAATCGCGCGCAGCGCGCCGTTCGCGACGCACAGGAATTTCTTCGCGAAGTCGGCCTCGGGGGCACCGCCGTCGGCACCGGCGTCAACACGCATCCCCAATATCAAAAGCTCGTCGTCGCCAAGCTCACCGAAGTCTCCGGTCAAAAACTCATCGCCACCGACGACATGCGCTACGCCATGCAGTCCAATCTCGCGATGTCCACCGCCTCCGCTTCCCTGCGCAATCTCGCGCTCGAACTCATCCGCATCACCAACGATCTGCGCCTGCTTTCGAGCGGCCCGAACACCGGCCTCGCGGAAATTTTCCTTCCTGCGCTCCAGCCGGGCTCGTCCATCATGCCCGGCAAAGTGAATCCCGTGATGGCCGAACTCACCGCCATGGTCGGCTTCCAATCCGTCGGCGCCGATGTGACCACCGCGCTCGCCGTGCAGGCGGGCCAGCTCGAACTCAACGTCATGATGCCCGCCATGGCCTGGAACACGCTGCACTCCGCGCGCATTCTGAAAAACACCATGCACGTCCTCGCCACCAGGTGCGTGGACGGCATCACCGCCAACGAGGAACGCTGCCGCTACTACGCCAACGCCACGCTCTCGGTCGCCGCCGCGCTCAATCCTTACATCGGCTACGCCGCCGCCGCGGAAATCGCCAAAGAAAGCGTCAAGACCGGCCGCACCGTCACGGAAATCGCCCTCGAACGCAAACTCCTCGACGAAAAGACTATGCGCGAAATCCTCGACCCCATCCGCATGACCGAACCCGCCGCGCCCATCGCGGAAGCGAAGGCCAAAGCCAAGAAGAAATGATCAGTGGACAGCGGCCGCTGCGGCGCAGCCCGCCGCCCGCCTCGTTCGTAGGGACGTTGCTTGCTGCGCCAGCGCGACTCCCCCGAGTCGCGTTCCGCCGTTACCGCATTTTGTAATACTCGCCGAATGCCGCTTTGCGTTTGTAGCCCGCTCGCCATGGCGGGCGCAGAATCGCACGCTCTAAAAAAGGTGCGATTTTGTAGCGATTAGGAAAACGTTTACCTCTCATTCTAAAGGTACTTACAGACAGTTCTAATTTTTCATAGGTCTGGCGATTAGAATTCATCCGGCGCATAAGTGCAGGGCCAAATGTGGCCCTTTTGGCGTCCATAAAATGCAAAAGCCGCCAACGATGGCGGCGTGCCCTTTCCCATTTTGGAACAGTTTAGAACCGCGGCTAGTTCAGCCGAGGTAATGTGTACTACAGAATAAACGAAAAGTCAAGGAAAAAGCAGATTCCTCGCGCGGTCCCGATTCGGAGAATCGGAGCGACAGCGTCCACCGAGGGATTCCGGGAAAACGAGTCTGGTCTTGGCAAAAGACTCTGGTAGGAAAGACAAAACACTCACTCGCGCACGGCACGGCGCGCGCGCTCGGAGTTGTGCGACTTGACACCGCCCAATTCGTCAGAGGCGGGATGACAGCGAAAACCACAGTGAAAGCAAAGACGACAACGGGAGCAAATCCCTCACCGTCATCGCGCCACAGGAGCGCGCCCGGTTCGGCATCACAGCAAAAACCGAAGCGCGAAAGACAATTTCCTCACATCATCTGGCAACAGCGGTGGTGTGATAGGGGCTAGTCGTGCAACTAGCCAATCAGGGCGCGGAGCTTGGCGCGGACTTCGGCAAGTTCGTGCGGGGCGACGGCGCCTTTTCTTTTGGCGCGCCGTTTCCGCCAATCGAGGCTCTTGACCTGATCGGCCAAGACCGCGCTGGGGACGGCGCCGGCGAAGAGGACTTCGAAAGGATAATTCTTGATCAGGGTGGTCATCGGGCAGCAAAGCATGAGGCTGGTCTTGACGTTGTAGGCGGCAGGACTGAGGACGAGCGCGGGGCGATGGCGTGCTTGTTCATGTCCGGCCTGGGGATTGAAATACAACCAGACAATGTCGCCCGCCTCCGGCAGGTAGCCGCGCGGCATTAGCAGACCTCGCGGCCGACCGAAGCGCCGACGTCGGTTTCGTCATGGAGATTTTTGCGGGTAATGCCCTTGAGCAGCTCGGCGAGATTGTGCGGCTTTCGGCGCACGGGCTCGATGATGATGCGTCCGGCTTCTTCGTGCACGTCCACGGCGTCGTCCAGACGCAGCTCGGCGGCTCGCCGGCCACTTGCCGTTCAGCGACCAGCAAACGTTGGGGCTTGCATGGGCGGATTCGAGGACGTCTTGAGTACTTTGGCGGGCGGCCAGGGTTCGAGCAGTTGCTCTTTGCGATAAACCATGGCGTTGATGTCGTAGGGAGCGAGCTCGAAGCCGTGGCCGTGAGTGATGGCGTCGGTCGGACAGGCTTCCACGCAATAGCCGCAAAAAATGCAGCGGGAGTAGTCAATGTTGTAGACCTTGGCGTAACGGTCGGCGTCGGAAATTCGATTATCGGCGGTGTTTTCGGCGGCTTCGATGTAAATGCACTGCGCCGGGCACGCCGCGGCGCAGAGGAAGCAGGCCACGCACTTTTCCAGGCCGTTTTCGTCGCGCTGCAGCACGTGAATGCCGCGGTAGCGCGCCTGAAAATGGACCGGCTCGGCGGGATAGTTCTCCGTGGTCGGCTTTTTGAACATGTTGACGAAAGTGACTTTGAAGCCCTTGTAAAGAACCACGAACGTGCGGCCGAATTCCTTGATGACGGATGCCATGAGATTAATTTACAGGAGAGCGTGGCGAGTGACAAGGGGGAAAGGCGGGAAAAGATCGCCGCGCCGACGCAGCGTCAGCCGGAAAAATCGAAGAATATGCTGGCGAAGGACAGTTTGCTTCTGGAAACGCAGGCACGAGCCAGGCGCGCGAAAGAAGAAATTTTGGGCATACTGAGAGAGCAACTTTCAGACCGGCCACAGGCGCTGCGCGGGCGTTTGACGACGCGCAGAAATGGCTGGATTCATGGCGACGACAAAACAAAAAGGCAAGTTGAAGCCCGAAGAACGCGAGCTGGCGCGCAAACGGAACGAACAGGAGCGGCTCGAGGCCGAACTGGCGGAATGCGAGCTGCGGCTGGAAACGCTGCGCGGCGAATTGCGTGCGCTGGAGAGCCGCTATTTGAATTTGGTGGGTGCGGGCTACGCGGAACTGGACGAAGTGCGCGCGCAACTGGCGGAGCGGCTGGCGGCCGAAGAGCCGGGGAACGAGCGGCTCGAGCGCGCGGCGCGGGAGGCGCGCGCGCGGGCGAACGAATCGCGTTCGACGGCCAGAGAGAGAAAAGATGAGCCGGCGAAAGTGTTTGCGCCTTCCGCCGAATTGAAGCGTGCGTACCGCGAAGCGGCGAAACGCATTCATCCCGATTTGAGCGCGGATGAGAAGGATCGCGCGCGGCGCCAGGAATTGATGGCGGAAGTGAATCGCGCGTATCACGACGGCGATGATGCGCAGATTGAACAAATTGTCGAGAAATACGAGGCGAGCCCGGAAAACGTGCCGGGCGAAGGCGCCGGCGCCGAACTGGTGCGCGTGATCCGGCGGCTGAGCTGGACGCAGACGCGGCTCGGCGAGATTGAAATGGAAATGCAGAAACTGATGAGTTCGGATTTGTATCTGCTGAAAATGCAGGCGGACGACGCGCAAGAGCAGAACCGCGATTTGATCGCGGAGATGGCGGAAAAGGTGCGCGAGCGAATTGCGGACGCGAAAGAGCGGCTGCGAGCGCCGGCGGCCGAACGCGTTCAATAATGGCGACGAAGACCAGACGGCAAACGCAGGGAATGGTGAAGTCGCCGGCGAAGGCGTTGGCGGTGCTGTCTTCGCCGCTGGTGATGCGCGGGCTGCGGGAATTTCCGCAGAGTTCGCGCTGGCAGGTGAAGCAGGTGTTCCGCGAGGCGCGGTCGCAACTGGCGATTTCCGCGGCAGGGCACGTGGCGGCGTATTCGGCGGCGACCAGAGCGCTGAGCCAGCGAATCGAAATTGCGGACGCGGAAGTGAGCGGCGAGGCGCGCGCGATTGCGGTTCCCGACAAACCGTTCGTGGCGCGGCCGGATTTTCCGGCGGTGTTCGCATGGAATCCGGCGGGGAAAATATTGGCGGCGGCTTCGGGGACGTGGCAGCCGGAGCTGCACGTGTTCGATGCGGCAGCGGGAAAATTCGCCGGACGATTTGGGGCGTTTCGCGTGTATCCGACGCATTTGTGCTGGTCAGAGAGCGGAAAATATCTGGCGGTTTCATCGGATGGTTCGCAAAATGCGAAATTGACGCTGTGGATGGCCGGCGAGAAGCCGGAGGATTTTGAGCCGCTGTGCGAAATGGACCGCAGCGCGGCGGAGGGAAATTCCGCGGAAGATGCGGAGGGCGGCGAGGGCGGAAACTTTTTCGGATTCGGCGCGGCGGCATTTCGACACGACGAAAAATTAATGGCGGCGGCGCTGGAATTCGACGCCGAGTGGGCGGACGATGCGCTGCTGCTGGTGAGCGTGCCGCGCCTGGAAATTCGCGCGCGATTTGAGACGACCGGGCAAGTGACGCAGCTTTCGTGGACGAGCGACGGGCGCGCGGTGATTTTTTGCGCTTCGGGGCAGGCGTATTCGCTGGAGGTCGAAAGCGGAGAAATCAGTTCCCTGCCCTTCGCAGCGGAAATGTGCCGGTGCCACCCGACGCGGCCGCTGTGCGCGTTTTACAATTCGTGGCTGAAAAGTTCCGCGGCGGGACGGATTTTTATCGCGGACCTGCAGCGCCATACGGTGATGGACGAATGCCGGGCGGAAGAAATCGCAGAGATGCGATGGAGCGCGGACGGGCGCACGCTGTACAGCGCGGCGCGCGACGGGCTGGTTTATTTGTTCGATGGCCCGTTTTCGTGAGCCGGCGCGGAAGCTCCCGCGAGCGAGATCCCTAAAGGAAAATTCGGCGCGGCGTTGAGCATGGCGCCGGCGTGTTCGCCGACAACAAATTTCGGAAAGGCCGCGGCGGCGATCATCGCGGCATTGTCGGTCGAGAGCGGCCGGCTGGGGAAAAAAGATTCGAGATTGCGGCGAGCGGATTCCTCTTCGAAGCGGCGGCGCAACTGGCTGTTGGCGGCGACGCCTCCGGAAACGAGCACGGAGCGAACGGCGAATTGCTCGGCGGCGGAAAAAGTGCGGCGGAGAAGGTCTTCGACGACCGCGTGCTGAAAACTCGCGATCAAATCGAGCGTGGCGGGAGTGGAGAGCGCGCGCAGCGCGTCGGCGCCGCGCGAACCCGAGGCCAGAGCGCTTTCGCGCGCGGCGATTTCAGGCTGCAATTCCGGATGCTTGCGAAGATGGTAGAGGACGGCGGTTTTGATTCCGCTGAAGCTGAAATCGTAAGGATTGCCGCGCATTTTGGTTTCGCCGAAGCGGATGGCGCGGGGATTCCCGTGCGGAGCGAGATTGTCGATGATGGGGCCGCCGGGATAGCCGAGGGCGAGCATTTTGGCGACTTTGTCGTACGCTTCACCGGCGGCGTCGTCGCGCGTGCCGCCGATGCGCGTGTAGGTGAACAAAGGGGCGTCCTGGGGAGCGTTCGCGGCGCGAGCGGGAGGAACTTCGACCAGATAGAGCAGCGTATGGCCGCCGGACACGATGAGACACATGGCCGGAAGTTGCGGAGAGCGTCCGGCGGAATGGGCTTCGAGAAAAACGGCGTGGACGTGACCTTCGAGGTGATTCACGGCGATGAGCGGCTTGTTGAGAGAAAGCGCAAGGACTTTTCCGTATGTCAGGCCGACGAGAAGCGAGCCGACAAGGCCGGGGCCCTGGGTGACGCCGATGGCGTCGATTTCAGACAGAGAAAGACTGGCCTGAGCAACTGCTTCGCGAACCACCGGAACAATCTGGCGCAGGTGCTCGCGGGAAGCGAGTTCCGGAACGACGCCGCCGTATTTGCGATGAATGGCGACTTGCGAAGCGACAACGCTGGAAAGAATTTTTGAGCCGTCAACAACGACGGCGGCGGCGGTTTCATCGCAGGAAGATTCAATGCCCAGAATGCGAGCGGTCAATTTGACGCTCCCTCGAACAGACCCAAAACATCTTAGCATAGCGGCCGCGGCGGAGTGTCGTTGACAATCGGCGCGGCGGAACGTAAGTTGACTTCACAAAAAATGAAACGAGAATGAAACCGAGATGACCCAGAAAACAAAGCGAGTGCGCAAGGCGGTTTTCCCGGCGGCGGGGCTGGGGACGCGATTCCTGCCGGCGACAAAGGCGCAACCGAAAGAGATGCTGGCCGTGGTGGACAAGCCGCTGATTCAATATTCGGCGGAGGAATGCGCGGCGTCGGGAATCGAGAACATTATAATTGTGACCGGGCGCGGGAAAAATGCGATTGAGGATCATTTTGACCAGTCGCCGGAGCTGGAGCGATTTTTGCGCGAGAAGGGGGACACGCGACGCGCGGATCTGGTGCGCGATATCGGCTCGAAGATTCATTTCAGCTACGTACGACAGCGCGAGCCGCTGGGACTGGGACATGCGGTGCTGGTGGCGCGGGAACTGGTGGGAGATGAGCCGTTTGCAGTGCTGCTGGGCGACGTAATTTGTGATGCGCCGCAACCGGTGACGCGCGCGCTGTGCGACGTTTACGAGGCGACGGGGACGGGAGCGGTTGCGGTGGAAGCGGTGCCGCGGGAGATGGTGCACCTGTATGGAATCGTGGACGCCCGTCCGGCGAATGAGCGGCGCTGGGGCGAACGGCTGAGGCAGGTGATTGATCTGGTGGAGAAGCCGACGACGGACCAGGCGCCGTCGAATCTGAGCGTGATTGGCAGGTACGTTTTGCCTCCGGAAATTTTTGATTGCCTCGCGCGGACGGAGCCGGGGCGCGGCGGAGAAATTCAACTGACGGACGCCCTGAAGATTCTGGCGCGGGAGCACGGGCTGTGGGCGCTGGAGGCGGAAGGAAAAACGTATGACGCAGGGGACAAGCTGGGATTTTTGAAGGCCACGGTGGAATTCGCGGCGAAGAATGCGGAGTTTGGGGATGAATTCCGAGCGTACCTGAAGAATTTGAAACTGTGAGGCGGCTCGAGCGCCGCAAAGAACAGAGGCCCGGAGGTGAGCAACTCCGGGCCTTGGTTCACTGGCGGAATTTCAGGCGGCGATTTGCCGGGAAACCGGCGCAACCTTGATTTCCACTTTGCGTGGCATGGCTGCCGCGGCGAGCGGCGCGGTGATTTCCAGCATGCCGTTCTGATATTCGGCAGTGAGCTTTTCTGCGAGAACTCCCTCGGGAAGCGTGAAGGTGCGCTCGAATTTGCCGTAAAGAATCTCTTCGTCCGTGAGGTCCACTTCTTTGGACGTGCGAACAGTTTTCCTCTCGCCCTTGATGGTCAGCAAGTTACCGTTGAGCTGGATCTCGACGTCCTTGGGCTCGATGCCGGGCAAAGATACGCGGCAGATGTACTTCTTGCCGTCCTTGTGGATATAGGATTCGACGGCCGGAAGGAAGTCAAAGGTTTTGCCGGGAAGGGCCTGCTCGCCAAGCAGCGGCTTGCCGAGCACGATGCGGTTGAAGATCCGGTCGAAATCACGGCGGAAATCGAAGAGATCCTGGAAGAGACTGTCACGAGGAATTAGACCGAGCATTGGATGTCTCCTTTCTTTGTGAATTTTGCCGAGTGTTCAAGATGGCTCAAAGAGCACGGGCAAGATTGAACTCCGAGCCGGCGCGTGCGCAGGAAGTGATTCCGGCCCGGAAGGGCCGGTGCGTCGAACCGTGAGACGCGTTGTGCCCGCTTGCTGCGTCACGACCGACTCGGAGAGAAGTACGGAGGCTGCGCAATGGTCTACCCAAGGGTCCGATTGCCGGCGAGCCTGATTGGGTGTAGTTCGCAGGTGGGGCTCGCACTTTCGAGCGGTAGCGCCTTTGGAGCTCTCTCCCATTTGCGGCCCCCGTTTTTCTGAATACAGATTGCAGGCGAAGGGCGGACGAGTCGGTGAGCCAGGAGACAGTTCGGCGTGACGGCAATCACGTTGGAGAATGCGGCTTTGGAATTGACGGAGAGGCTGGGGAATGCGCGAAGGGAGCCGAGGCGAGAGCCGCCTGACCATTCGCCGCGCGAAAGCGGAGCGGGAACAGGTCTAAGAATGAGCGCGGGCGTGTGCTATGCTCGAAAAATATGCGATTGAGAAAATGGTTTGCAGAAGACGCGAGCGCTTCGCAGAGAGAAAATTGCGCCGCGCAGGCGCGAAAGGCTTTTGCGCGATTCCGGCGCCTGGAAAGCGGAGCGCGAACGCCGTTGTGGCTGGCGGTGGTCGCAGCAATGAGCTTGGCGCCGACGGCGCGGGCGCAGGGAGGGTCCGTCCGCGGGAATTTTGCCGCGGCGAAAGCGCGGAGCGCAAACGGCGTCACGGCGAAGAAGCGCCCTCCGGGTGCAAAAAAGAAGAAAAAGCAGAAGGCGACGGGCGCACCACTGTGCGACGTGAATGATTTGACGGTGGAGCTGCCGCGGGATTTTTTGCAGCTTTCGGTGCTCACCAATTCGTACATCGCGCGGGACAATTCGCTGGGAGTGATTACCTTTCAGAATTTTTTCCCGCAGGCGATCACCGAGATGGCCATCGTGGCCGAATATCAGGATCAAAACGGAAAGGTGATTTTTCCGGCGGTGTTCGCGGCGTCGGCGAATCGCGTGACGCCGCCATCGTGGTTTTCGACGTATTTGCCTTCGCAATACGCGATCACGCCGTGGAGCAAGCCGGTGCCTTCGGGCGCGAAATTCACGCTGGCGGCGACGAGCGGCATCACCACGGCGGCGTGTCCGGCGCAGATCAAGGCGACGGTGGTACACATTGCGTTTGCGGGCGGGCAGGCAATGGACTATTCGACGCCGGGTTGGGAGCTGCCCACACAGCCGGAGCAAATTCCGGGAGACCTGGTGTTCTATGCGCCGCCGCGGGCGCTGCCGATGGAATTCACGGTGAAGGTACGCGTTCCGGCGCCGATCGGGCCGATTATTCCGCCGCCGCAGGTTTCGCTGGTGAGCGGGAAGCCGCCGGCGCTGATGTTTGAGCATATACAGAACCAGATGGAGGAATGGCGGTTCGCATTTGCGATAAAAAACGGGCAAAGCGTGGACGGGGATCAACTGCTGCTGATACGGGTGCATTCGGCGAAAGAAGGAGCGAGCCAGAAATCGTTCTGGATTGCGCCGGATGAGATTCCCACGCCGATGGGCGTGATTGATTTGGTGCCGGAGGCGGTACCGGACAAATGGGCGGTGTATTACGGCGGGGTGCTGATTTCGTCGAGCATTTCGCCGCCGCAGATGGAGTAGACGTCGCTGCCCCAAGAGCAAGGAGATTTATGGCGATTTTTGCGCCAGGACGCGCTTTTCGGCGCCTGCTCGAGGTGAGGGAAGGGTTCGCGCGACGGGTTTCACAAACGAAGAAGCGTCCCGTCGGAATGAAAGGTGTTGGCAAGTTGGCACGGGAGAGGAATGGAGGCTGTTGAAAATGGGCGGAAGAGGATATGATTTCGGGCGAGTTCCTCGATGCAGGAGACGCGCGATGGCGCCCGCGCGGTCTGCGTGAAGGCGAGGCCTTCCCCAGCCCAGGAGAATAACGTGCGCCTATTCGAGATGACGGAAAACCGGCGGATCAACGAGCTGATTGGATTCCTTGGCGCGACGATCGGGGTGTTGCTGGCGCTGAGCCTGCTGTCGTATTCGCCGCAGGATGCATCGTTCAACGTTTCTGCAGCGGCGCCGCTGAGCGGAACGACGCACAACTGGATCGGGCCGGTAGGCGCACACATCGCGGATCTTTTCTTTCAGGGATTCGGCTACGCGGCGTTTCTGTTTCCGCTGGGGCTGTTTCTGCTGGCGGTGAACTGGCTGCGAAACAAGAAAACGGCTTCGCCGGCGGCGAAGACGATTGGGGCGGCGCTGTTCGCGTTTGCGCTTCCGGCGGAGCTGGCGCTGGCGGAACTGCCCAAAGTCCGGGGAGCGCTGCCGCCGGGAGGATTGATCGGCGCGCTGGCGGCGCATGGATTGCGCGCGAGCTTCAATGCGATTGGCGCGCACGTGGTGGCGCTGGCGTGCATTTTCACGGGACTGTTTTTGACGACGCAGTTCACGTTTGCGGGCACCGCAAAATGGATGAGCGGGCCGCTGGGCGAGCGAGGATTTATCGGGAAACGCATTTACGCGATTGTTGAGCGGTATCGCGACTGGCGCGAGGCGCGCGAAGCGGAAAAATTGCGGAAGCGCGTGGAGGAGATCAAGATTGCCGGGCGTCCGGCGGTGGCGATGCAGGCGAAGAACGCGAAGGGCGCCGTGGTGTTTGAGGACGAGGAGGACTTGGAAGAGAGAGAAAAAGAAACGCGGCACGCGGCGCCGAAAATCACGTTTGGCGCGCGCGGCGATGCGGAGCCGCCGGCGAAGAAGGCTCCCTCGAGCGAACCGAAAATAGCGAGAGGCAAAGCGGCGTACCGACTTCCCTCTCCCGGGTTGCTGCGCGCAGGCGACCGCGGCGAGCGGATGACGGAATCGGAATTGAAGGAGTACGCGCGGGCGATTGAGCAGAAATGCGGGGAATTCGACGTGGCGGGACACGTCACGCAGATCAATCCCGGGCCGGTGGTCACCACGTTTGAATTCAAGCCCGAGGCGGGAATCAAATACAGCCGCATCACCGGACTGGCGGACGATTTGTGCCTGGCGCTGCGCGCGGAATCGATATTGATTGAGCGGATTCCGGGAAAATCGACGGTGGGAATCGAAGTGCCGAATCCGCATCGCGAGACGATTGCGCTGCGGGAAGTGATCGAGTCGCCGGAATTTTCGCATTCCTCGACGAAGCTGGCGCTGCCGCTGGGAAAAGATCTGGTGGGGCACATTCGGGCGGCGGATCTGACGCAGATGCCGCACCTGCTGATTGCCGGCGCGACGGGGACGGGGAAAAGCGTGTTCATCAATTCGATGCTGATGGGCATGCTGTACAAATCCACGCCGGATGAAATGAAGCTGGTGCTGGTGGACCCGAAGCGCATTGAGCTGGGTTTGTACGAAGATATTCCGCATTTGTTCACGCCGGTGGTGACGGATCCGAAAGTTGCGTCGAACGTGCTGCGCAACGCGACGCGGGAAATGGAACGGCGTTTGAAATTGCTGGCGCAACGCGGCGTGCGGAACATTGATCAGTACAACCGGACGTTCGAGAAGGCGCAGTCGCTTTCGCTCTTCGACGAAGCGGAGCCGAACGAGCACAAGCCGCTACCGTACATCGTGATTGTGATTGACGAGCTGGCGGATTTGATGATGGTGGATACGACGAACGTGGAGGAATCCATCACGCGGCTGGCGCAGATGGCGCGGGCGGTGGGGATTCATTTGATACTGGCGACGCAGCGGCCTTCGGTGGACGTGATTACCGGACTGATCAAGGCGAATTTTCCGGCGCGAATTTCGTTCCGCGTGGCGAGCAAAGTGGATTCGCGGACTATTTTGGACACGAACGGCGCGGAATCACTGCTGGGGCGCGGCGACATGCTGTATTTGCCGGCGGGGTCTTCGCGAATCCATCGCATTCACGGGCCGCTGGTGACCGAAGCGGAAGTTTCGGCGGTGTGCGAATTCTGGCGCGATCAGGCCAAGGCGATTTACAACGAGGAGCTGCTTAAGCCGCCGAAGGACGAAAACGCGAGGACGGCAGAGGAGAGCGGCGCGGACGGCGACGAGGATGTGGACGACGATTTGTATCAGGAAGCTGTGCGCGTGGTTTGCGAGATGGGACGCGCGTCCACTTCGACGCTGCAGCGGCGTTTGCGGGTGGGTTACGGGCGGGCGGCGCGGCTGATTGATTTGATGGAAAAGGATGGAATCGTCGGGCCGCCGGATGGCTCGCGGCCGCGGGAAGTTTTGAAAAAGAAGGATTGGATGCGCGAATTTGATGAATCCATGAAGTAGCAGCGGCCACTTTTTCGGCAGTTCACCCCGCTCCACGCGCAAAATGAAAATCGTGATCATCGCGCTCCCGCGACTTTGCGTTTCGGATTTCCCAGAACGAGGGGAGCGGCGGCGACTCTGGCCGCATTACAATCGTAGATCTCGCAATTCTCTCTACTGAAGATTCTGGTAAGCCCGGCCGTTGAGTTCGATGTGACGCGCGTCACAGCAGAGCCGAGTCCGCTAAAGTAGGATGAACGGCGCGCGAGGGCGTCCAGCGAAAGCGCAGCGTGAGGCGGCGTATGGCACACCGGCACGGACTCTCCACCAAATTTCTGGCCCTGGCCCTTGCAGAGCTGATCATTTATCTGCCGGTGCTTTCGGCGGCGCGTGCGCAGCAGGAGCCCCCCAAACCGGTTTCCTCGACGGCGCCGCTGCGAAGCGAACTGGACAAACCATACCTGGAACTTTTTGAGGCGTCTCCCACGCTGCAGTTCACCGCAGGAGAAATTCGCAAGCAGCGAGAGGCGCTGGTCAATGGGAGAGCGGCGTGCGTGAAGCGGTTCAAAGAGCACGCGAAGAGTTACGGAAAACAGATCGCTGCCGCGCAAAAAGAGCTCCAGGCAAAGAGCGCAAAGATTGACGAGTCGGAACGCCACCAGATGCATTGCCGGATTGCGAATCTGGACCTGCTGCAAAGCGAAGCGCGCGTGCTGGCGGACAATGCCATTCCCACGGCGTACGACAACTTGAATGCCAAGTTAGAGCTGATCGAAAAATGGCCGGCAGCGCACGGACAAATTCAGCGAGAGCTCGCCAGCGGCGCATTTCACCAGCGGCGCTGGGGCGACGTGAAGGACATCGGCTTCCGGGTAATCGCGGCGAAGGAGGAAGACGATATTCGCAGAGGCCAGGAAGCGGTACGCGACATGAAGCAGCAGGGCCTGATGCCTCCGGAACTGCCGGACAAAGCGATTCAGGATTACGTGAATGAAGTGGCGCAAAGGGTGGCGCAACACTCGGATTTGAAGATTCCGCTGCACGTAACGGTGCTGCAATCGCGGGAAATCAATGCGTTCGCGCTGCCGGGCGGATATCTCTTCATCGAACGGGGGCTGCTGGAAGAAGCGGACGATGAATCCGAACTGGCGGGCGTGATCGCGCATGAAATTGCGCACGACGCAGCGCGGCACGGATACAAGCTGGTGAAAAAGGCGACCATCGCGGCGATTTTCCATCAGGCAGCGCAGGTGGCGGCGATCGTGCTGACGGGCGGCGCGGCGGGAATCGGCCTGGCGTACGCGATGCAATACGGATTCTACGGACTGGGAATGGTGCTGAATCTGAAATTGCTGGGCATCAGCCGCGAATATGAACTCGAAGCGGACCAACTCGGCGTGCAGTACGCGTGCAATTCGGGGTACGATCCCACGGGCTTCACGCGCTTCTTCGACAAAATGGCGAGCAAGGCGGGATATGTCAACAGTGTAAGCTGGTTCCGGACGCATCCGCCGTTTTACCGACGGATGGTTGACGTGCAGCGGGAGATCGCCTTTTTGCCGAAGAAAGAGAACCTGATTGTGCAGACGGCGGCCTTCCAGCAAATGAAAGAGGAACTGGCGCCCATCGCCGTGCAGGCCGAGAAAGAAGAAGTGGGCAAGCCCAGTCTGCTGACGCGTGAAAAGGGCTGCGAGCCGCCCAAGAAGCTGGAATACAAGCCCGGCCAGCCGATTGAAATGCTGTGCGCATCAGCGCCAGTGAGCGTTCCAGCGGCAAAATCCAACGGAAACAATTGAAGCGGTGAGATTCGAGTTTGGCGGAGATGCGGCGGAAGCCGCCCGCGCGTTTTTGGAGTAAACCCTCCTGCAAACATTCTGCACGCGCCGTTTTCTGCGGCGCCAATCATCGCTCGTCCAACGGTTGCGGTGAAGCACTGGCGGTCAGCGCTTTGGCGCGGGGGCGCGAGACGAAGTAAAAAATCGGGCCGAGGGCGATGAGCACGAGCGCGACGGCGAGCGAGCTTACCGCACCGATGGATTCCGCGCGGTTGCGGATGACCGCCGCAGCCATGAGCGCGAGCGGCGGAATGCCGATGAGAATCGTGCCGGCGAGTCCGCCCGGGACGCGATAGGGCCGCGGCAGATTCGGTTCGCGAATGCGCAGGCCGGTGAGCGCCCAAAATTCCAGCAGCACGCTGATGCCGGTGACGAGCACATCGATAAAAACCAGGCGCGCGAAATTCAGGAACAAGCAGGCGGCCCATCCGATCGAGCAGATCGTGATGGCCACCCAGGGCATGCCGGTGCGGCGCGAAGTGCGCGCGAAAATTTTCGGCAAGTAGCCGTCCTGAGCCATTACCAGCGGCAAGCGCGAAAAGGAAAGCGTGAGCGCATTGAACGTTCCGATGGCGCCGACGGCTCCGCCGACAGCGACGGCAATGGAAAGCCACTGGCCGCCGACGGCGCGTCCGACGTCCACCCAGCCGCCGGTGGTCCACCCGCGCGGGCTGATTCCAGCGTGAGCCACAGCGGCGACGGGAACGATGTAGCTGAAAGCAATGAACGTCACGGTAATGAGCATGACCCAGGGATAGGTGCGCTGCGGGCGATGAACTTCCTCGGCGACGGTCGAGGTATTGTCCCAGCCCATGTAATTCCACATGGCGATAAGGATGCCGCCGAGAATGTCCACGTGGGAGGCGAGAGGGTGTGCGGGCGTCACGGCCGGTGATGCGAGACGCGACGTGACGTTTGTCGCCGTTGTCGCCGCGACGGATATGCGGGTCAGCGCGAGCGTCACCAAAGCGATGAAAGGCGCGAGCAGTGCGAGGGACATCCACACCGAGCCTTCACCAACGGCGCGCGCGCCCCAAAGATTCCACAGGGTGCAAACGACGATGAGTGCAAGTTCGATAACGATGGCGCGATGCCCTGCCGTTGCCGCGGGAGCAAAGTGGCCGAGGTAGTCCACAAAAAGCGTGGGATAAAGCGCCATTTCGAAGATACTGCCGGCGAGTGAAAGCCAGGTTTCCTGATACCCCCAGAAATTTCCCAGTCCGCGCCGGACCCAAATGTAGAACCCGCCCTCCTCGGGAATTGCGCTGGAAAGTTCGCTGACCATCATGGCCGTGGGGACGCTCCACAGCAACGGCGTGATGAGTAAAATGGCGATGGCGCCGGAATATCCGGCCATACGCACGATGTCTTCCAGTCCATACGGTCCGCCGGAAACCATGAAGTAAGTGGCGGCGGCGAGCGTGAGCATGGTGAGTTTGCCGCGCGCATGGATACGCGAGCGGACGCGCGGTTGCGATGCGGGCGTGAGGACGCCTTCGGCCGCTGCGTTCATTTGCAAACGAATCGGCCGATCCAAAATCGCGGCATGATGCGCCGATTTATACCCGGAATCGAAACGCGACGCCACAAAAATTGCGCCGTGCCGCTTCGGAGCGTGCGCGTGTTGGCGAAATGGTGACGCAGGGGCCGCACGGCAGCCACGCGGTCCTTGCCACGCGATAAAATTCCCCTATGACCTGCCCCAAATGCGGTACCGAGAATCCAGACGGTGTGCAGTTCTGCACCAATTGCCACGCCACGCTGCTCTTCAAATGTCCGCGATGCGCGCACACGCAAACGCATGGCGGCGTTTGCGAGTCCTGCGGACTGAACCTGAATCTCTTCTGATCAAGCTACCTTGCCATGAAGATGAACGAGGAAGAGAAGGTCGAGCACGACAAAGCGGTGGCGAATATCGGCAAAGCGCTCACGGTTGCGGAGGCGCCGTTCATGGGCGGCCGCGCGATTTCGCAATTCTTCATTGTGCAGTTGCTCGGACGGCTGTTCGCGCGATTCAGCCGCCGCTGAAAAATGCGTTCTTTCAAAATAAAGTCACGCCGCTCTCAAAAAGCGTTCCGCAATTTGTGGCCGAAGGCGCCAACCGTATAAGTCAACCCCAGACGCAGAACGAATGGGTCGCTGACGTCAGACAGTCCGAATGCGGTTTCGACGCGCACGCTCCAGCGAGGAGAAAGGTCATAGGTAAAGACCGGCCCCAAATATTGCTGCTGCCGGTGCCAGTAGAACCCGAACTGATCGGTATCGCCGAGAGCGCCGATCATTTCAACGCCATAGCCGAGGCGGCGCAGAGAAAGAGCCGCGGCGCGGCCGCCACGAGCCATGCCCGCCATGGCTGTCATGCCGGATGAACCCGGCTGGCGGAACAGGCCGACGGCGTAACCAAAATCGTTCTCGTGCGGCGCCTGGATGCCGGTCTCACTGATGAAATTGAACGTCGTATTGATGCGACCCCAATCGTGATAGGCGATGAGCCGCTGTTCGAAAGTGCGAGCGGGCGTGCGTCGCGCGACGGCCAGCGGGCCGGACAAATCCTCGGGTCCGAAACCGCTGACCTCCATTTTGTACAGCGCTGCCTGATTCAAATCCTCGAATTCGCCGTAGAGCGTCAAGTTGAGCAGCCGGGCGCTGCGCAAAAGATGAAAGTAGGTATTGACGCGCAGCCCTCCGTAGGTGACCGGCATGCCGAAAATTTTCTGCCCCTCGATCATAAATCCCGCGGTCCAACGCGGCGTGATACCGTATTCGGCCATCAGCATGCCGGTGAAAAAATTCCTGCCCTGACGGGCGCGTTGGAAATCGGGCAGAACCATCAGCATCAGGCGATCTTTGCCCGCAGGATAGTTGATTGCCGTGAAGTACGGATTCATCTGGGCGTGCAGCGTGACCGGCATCGCGACCCACAGCAGGCTCGCGAGCAAGAGTGGTTTGCCACGTAAAAAATAGCGGAACACGGCTTCCTCCTGAATTTCAAAGTGATCGAAATCAATCGTTCATGCACCGATAGCGAACGTGCCGAAACACTACCGGCGCCGGTTTGTGGGCTTGCTTTTGAAGCAGGAGGGAAACTAGATGCGAAGAGGAATGGCTGAAACAGCGCGCGCCACTGCGATGCCGTTTGCGAAGCGCGCGGTAAATGCACCTGCAAAATCATTTAAGGAACGCGCGCTCAACCAAGAGGCGCTCGCCGCGCCGAACGAGTCCACTGGCGCCGGGCGCCCGAAGGTCAAAGCGGAACGCAGCCCGCCGGACGACGTGGCAAAAATCGGCGCCGCATCAAACACAAATACGCCGCAGGCACTTCGCACCGGGGAGTTCGAGCTGTGGCGATGCGGCATGGGCATGCCGGGCATCGGCATGTTCCGCATCGGCATCTTCCGCTGCGCGCAACAATCGCGCATGCTCGATGCATGACATTCGGCCTGGCACGCAGCCGCAAGGGCCGGCGTCGCCGTCCAGAGCAAGATCATGGCCAGCGCCACGGAAGCGCGAAGCAGCTTTGCCTTGGATGCCGGCATTTTCGAAGACGGTCGAACGCTGGGATGCGCCGAATGCGGCTGAGAAACCATGCCTGCACTTTACAGGTTCTGGCTTGGCAGCGGCAAGAGGTTTCGATTGCTCCGTTGCCGTGGCCCACATTAAATCCGGTCTGAAGAGGCCGTTGTTTTTTTGCGGCGTAGCACACGAAGGAACTACGGTGGGTTTCGCACAAGATGATAAAATCCGGCGCGTTATGCACGGGCCCGTAGTCGGAGGATGCGCCAAAGCTACGGCGGTGCTGAAACTCATGAGGCGCAACCGGTAATCCTAAAGGCCGGAAATTTAATAAGTTCAGCGGAGACGAAAACATGGCTGGCAGCGCGAACAACCTTACCGCAAGATTCCGGCTTGGCGCGATTCTGGCGGCAGCGGTTGCGTTCGTCATTCTTGCAGAAGCAAACCGCATGCGAGCGCAGCAAACCGCGCCCGAGGTGCGTCCTGCGCCGCAAGGGCAAGTGGTTTCCACGGAAGTGGATCAATATGTTGCGCAGCAGATGCGTCAGCAGAGAATTCCCGGGCTGGCGCTGGCTGTGGCGCTCGACGGACGCGTGGTGAAAGCAAAAGGCTACGGCTACGCGAACTTGGAATTTCGCGCGCCGGTGACGCCGGAGACGCTATTCGAATCGGGCTCCATTGGCAAGCAATTCACGGCCTCGGCGGTCATGATGCTACACGAAGAGGGGAAAATCGGCCTGGACGACAAAATCAGCAAGTATTTCCCGCACGCGCCGGCGAGTTGGGACGACATCACCGTTCGTGAACTGCTGAGCCACGAATCGGGAATAAAAAATTACACGGACGGGAAGGAGGTGAACTTCCGCAAGGACTACACGGAAGATGAGTTGCTGCACATTATCGAAGCGCAGCCGCTGAATTTTCCTCCCGGGAGCGACTGGCGATACAGCAACTCGGGATATGTGATACTGGGAATTTTGATTCACCGCGT